>Ga0302279_10004949_pt1 | contig 15217 bp, 14 predicted proteins | sample III_Bog_N3_3_FD_194541 | JGI IMG/M metagenome (GOLD analysis project Ga0302279, IMG submission 194541) | Peat permafrost microbial communities from Stordalen Mire near Abisko, Sweden - III_Bog_N3_3 | ecosystem: Environmental > Terrestrial > Soil > Wetlands > Peat | place: Sweden: Abisko...
AGCCATGAAAGCCGACACGAGTCATGCGTCAAAACACGATTGACGCGCCGCATGCTTGGTGCAAGTCTCGAAAATCCAAGATTTGCAGCATGTTAGCGCGCCCAAATAACGCACGCCATGCATAACAAATCATCGGGCTTTGACCAGTTTCACGTCAGGAGACGAAGAATGTTCCCCATCTCGCGCTGGAAACGTCCCACAATCGCGGCGGCCCTGTCGGGGCTGGCGCTCTCGGTGGCGCTGGCGTCGCTGCCGCTGACATCCGAGGCATTGGCCGCGGGCAAGACCATCACCGCGGTGATGCATTCGGACCTGCGCGTCATCGATCCCCTGTTCACCACCGCCTACATCACGCGCGATCACGGCTACATGGTTTACGACACGTTGCTGGCGGAAGATTCCAACTTCAAGATCCAGCCGCAGATGGCGGACTGGAAAGTCTCCGACGACAAGCTGACCTATACCTTCACCTTGCGCGACGGCCTGAAATGGCACGACGGCGCGCCGGTGACGGCGGAGGATTGCGTGGCCTCGCTGAAGCGCTGGGGCAAGAACGACAGCATGGGCCAGAAGCTGATGGATTTCACCGCCAGCATCGAGCCGATCGACGCCAAGTCGTTCGCGCTGAAACTGAAGGAGCCCTACGGCCTGGTGCTGGAATCGATCGGCAAGCCGTCGTCCTACGTGCCGTTCATGATGCCGAAGCGGCTGGCGGAAACGCCGGTCGGCCAGCAGATGAAGGAACAGATCGGCTCCGGTCCGTTCAAGTTCGTGCAGGCGGAATTCCAGCCCGGCGTGAAGTCGGTCTACGAGAAGAACACCGATTACGTGCCGCGCAAGGAGCCGCCGAGCTGGACCTCGGGCGGCAAGGTGGTGAAGGTCGACCGCGTTGAATGGATCACCATGGCGGATGCGCAGACCGCGGCCAACGCGTTGCAGTCCGGCGACATCGATTTCTTCGAGAATCCGTCGTTCGATATTCTGCCGGTGCTGGCGGCCAACCCCGACCTAAAGGTCGAAACGCTGAACAAGCTCGGCTTCCAGACGCTGGGGCGGATGAACTTCCTGTTTCCGCCGTTCGACAACGTCAAGGTTCGCCGCGCCGCCTTCATGGCCATCAGCCAGAAGGAGGTGCTCGACGCGCTGGTCGGCAATCCCGAATATTACCGGATCTGCGGCGCGTTCTTCGTCTGCGGCACGCCATTGGCCACCGAGGAAGGTGCGGAATCGCTGGTCAAGGGCAACGGCATGGCGGAAGCCAAGAAGCTGCTCGCCGAATCCGGCTATGACGGCACGCCGGTCGTGATCATGGCGCCCGGCGATGTCGTTACCCTGAAGGCGCAGCCGATCGTGGTGGCGCAGCAGTTGCGCGAGGCCGGCTTCAAGGTCGATCTGCAGGCCACCGACTGGCAGACCGTGGTGACCCGCCGCACCAGCCAGAAGCCGCCGAAGGAGGGTGGCTGGAACATGTTCTTTACCAACTGGGTCGGCGCCGACGTGGTCAATCCGCTGGTCAATTTCTCGATCGGCGGCCGCGGCAAGAATGGCGGCTGGTTCGGCTGGGCGGAAGACCCCAAGATCGAGCAGTTGAAGGACGCCTTCGCGCGTTCGGGTTCGCCGGAGGAGCAGAAGAAGATCGCCGCCAACATCCAGAAGGAAGCCTATGAACAGGTGATCTATGTTCCGCTCGGGCAATTCCTGATCCCGAGCGCCTGGCGCAAATCGCTCAACGGTGTGCTCGACGGTCCGGCAACGCCGATCTTCTGGAACATCGACAAGTCGGAGTGAGTGGCGAAAGGCCCGCGCCGTTTCGCAATACCCGGTTTCGACCCTGCGGCGCCGCTCCCAAGCGGCGCCGTCTTGCTGTAGTAGTACCGCACGCTGCGCGTTCGCGTCAGACCGGATGGGCCTTGAGGTGCGTCAGCATCAATTCGCTGACGCGCTCCGGCGCCTGGTCGGCGGCGAAATGGCCGACGCCGGCGAGCACCTCGAAGGCAAAGGGAGCGGCGATGAAATCCACCGTGCCTTCGGCGGCGTCGCGTCCGACGGTGTCGTCGGCATCGCCCCAGATAAAGAGCGTCGGGGTGCGGATCGCGCCGAGCGGCCCGCGGATCGCGCCACGCGCGCGGTACCAGGCCAGCGCCGCCTCCATCGCAGGCTTGTTGCCGAGCACGGCCAGATGCGCTTCGATCGCACGCGCAGGCACGCCGTTGGCCGCCAGCCGCTCGCGCAGCCATCTGGCGTCGTCGGCCAGCACGGCATCGGCGGCATCGGGCGCGAGAAACGCGGTGTGGTGCCGCGAGCGCTGCGCCTGATCGCCGCTTGGCATCTGCAAGGCGCGGTTGAAAGCGTTGGGATGCGGCCGCGACAGCACCGTGAGCGACGCCAGCCGTTCCGGATATTTGTCGGCGAGCGCCCAGGCGATGCTGCCGCCCCAGTCGTGCCCGGCGAGATGAAAGCGCCGGTCGCCATGGCCCGAGGCCGCGACGATCGCCATCGCATCGTCCGTCAGGCGGTCGATGTGATAATTCGCGGGCTCTCGCGTATCCGGCCGCGCGCCCGGCGAATAGCCGCGCTGGCTCGGCGCGACCGCGCGATAGCCGGCCGCCGCCAGCGCCTCGATTTGCGCCTCCCAGCATCGCATCGATTCCGCAAAGCCATGCAGCAACAGCACCAGCGGCGCATCGGGCGGACCCGCGACCAGGGCGTCGAAGGTGAGGGCGGGGGAGATGGGGATCCGGGTGAGGGAGGGCATGGGCGATTTCCGTCGGCTGATGGTGGTGACGCCGATCGCGCCCCCAACCCAGTTATCAGGCGGGAGAATAGCTCGGGCTTCGTCCGCCTCTTGCATCTTTCTTCAAGATACCCCGCGCGGGCCAGCTCGGTGATGGTATCGCCAGGCCGGTGCCGCCGTGCGCAGGTCCCGGATCGGCGTCAGCAGGAATTGTCGAAAATCAAAAGGCAGACCGGACACTCAACCGCCGCGCTGTCAGGATCTGAAGATGTTCGGCGCGTCCGGGCCGCGCCCGAGGCGGGCGAGGGCGCGGTCGAAGGCCTCGATCGCCGCGTCGATGATCGGCTCGGAATGCACGGCGGATACCCACCCGTGAACGAGATGGGCATCGAAGCCGTTCAGGAGCAGCGCTTGACGGAGCGCGGCGTAGTCCTTGCGGTGGGTGCGCTGCGATATCAGGACTTCGGGCGACGGCCCCACGACCGCGCGCTGATCGCTCGCCGCGCCGACGACAAGGTGGAAGATGGAGCTTTGTCGAAAGGCGCGCACGTCGGCCCCATGCGCGGCGGCACAGCGATTGATGCCGTCGACAAGTCGTCCGGCAGCCCGGTCGGCCGCCGCTTGCGGCGTGCCGTCCGCGACCCTGTCCAGCGTCGCGATGGCGGCGGCAGCCGAGGTGGCCGACGCGTTGAAGGTGCCGGTATGGGGAACGGCGGAAAGGATGGCCCCGTTGCGGATCCCGGCACCGAAGACCCGCATGATGTCGGCGCGACCGGCGACCGCGGCGCCGGGCAGTCCGCCCGCGGCGATCTTCGCCAGCACGGTCAGGTCCGGCACCACGCCGCTCAGCTCCTGAACGCCGCCGGGGGCGTAGCGGAACCCGCTGATGATCTCGTCGAAGATCAGCAGCGTGCCGCTCCGCTCCGTGATGCGGCGCAGCTCCGCGAGGCTGTCGGTGCTCCAGGCCAGCGCGCCGGCGCTGCCGCCGCCGGGTTCGAGGATGACGGCCGCCGGCTGCAGGTCGTCAACGGCATCGCTCAACAGCTCGAGATCGAACGGCAGGACGTACAGGTTCTCCGCATTGCCGGGATTGAAGCCCGCGACGTCGTGCGGAACGGCCTTCGCCAGCGCCTCGTCATGCCAGCCGTGAAAGTGCCCGTCGATCCGGATGACGGCGGCGCGTTTGGTGACGCTGCGGGCGATCCGCAACGCCAACAGGGTCGCCTCGGTGCCGCTGGCCACGAACCGAACACGTTTCGCCGAGGGGACCAGGGCGATGATCCGCTCGGCCCACTCGACCTGCAGCGCGTGGGCACCGCCATAGTGGGACGCGGCCCGCAATTGGGCCTCGACGGCGCCGTCGACATCCGGATGGTGATGACCAAGGAGGAGGGCGCCGTGCCCCATCCAGAAGTCGATAAAGCTGTTTCCGTCCACGTCCGTCTTGCGGGCGCCGTCGCAGCTGGCGAAATAGACCGGAAACGGGTCAAAGCGCCAGGAGTCGTGGGCCGCCTCACCGGCCAGTGCCGCGACGGCCCGGGCGTGCAGTCGGCGCGATTGCGGAAACCGGGCGGCGTATTCTTGCGTCAGAGCCGTTTCCGGCATCGCGTGCTTCATCGCGCGAACGCGTCGATGTCGACCGCGCGCCGCGGGACGATGGCGTCGCGCGCGCCGTAATAGGCTTCGATGTTATCGAAGAACAGAATGAAATGCTCCGCCAGGCCGCGAACCGCGTCGATTGCCCGGCGCCCTGCGGCGGGCGTGACCAGGCCGGGTGCGTCGCATAGCTCGTCGAAGATCGTTCGCTCGTGCCCTTCCTCTACATCGATCACGGCGTGGTCGTGGAATGCCTCGAACATCGGCCCCGCAAACGGATAGAGGCGCGTCAATTCGCCGTAGAACCTGGCCAGCCCCGCTCTGGTCAGCGGCTCGCCGCTCGACTGCATCAGATTGAAGGTCGCTTCGGTCGCGATGCTGTCCGAGCACGCGAGCTCGAACAGATAGTCCTTCAAGGCGCTGGTCGCTGGAAGAGGGGGCGCGTTGACCACCGATTCGTGTTCGAAGCCGCAACGCTGCAAGCCGCCCAGAAAGATATCGCCGTGCTCGGACTCTTCGGCGAAGCGCTTGCCGATCTGCATTCTGACGCCGTGGTCGAGCCGGCAGTTTGCCGCTGCCGCGGCCATGTATTCGTTGGCCGCCTCGACATAGTGAAACTGCTCGATGCCCCATCCGAAAACGGTTTCGGGATTGGCCGCGCCGCTCAGCAGCGTCCGCCAGAACGAATGGGCCTGGATCTCCTTCGCCCAGAAGGCGCACTCCTGCCGCAGGGCCGCCCGCAGCTCGCCGCCGCTGCGGTCTTCGACCGCGGCCAGATCGAATACGGCGCCGTGCGCCTGCAGGGTCTTGATCACCTCGGCGACCACGCCCGGGTCACAGGCGACCGCGGCCGCGAGATCCTGGACCGTGTCCCCGCCGTCGAGCCGGTCCGCCAGTTGCAGGATCACGCGCCCGGCCGCGCCATCGAACTCCAGCACATGGTCATCGGTCTCCACGACCGACCCGCCGCCGGCCGCGCCACGGATGTCGGCGCGCGCACTGATCAATGGTCTGGCGCCGAGCGCCGCTACCGCAGTCATCTGGCGGCCTCCATCGGTCGTGCCCCCACCACCGTTCGCCGGGATCCGTAGGCCCGCGCCCGCAGGCTGATCGTGTCGCTCGAGTAGTGCCGGACGATATCGGAGGACCAGAGCTCCAGGCCCTCGACAAGTGCCCGGACCGCCTGCAGGGCCGCGCTGGCCCGGGCGTGGCTTATGGGGCCGAGATAGGGGCCAACGCTCTCGATCACGCCGTTGTGGCCGTATTCCTCGTCCAGTTCCAGGTGCGCGATCAGCGGCGAGACGATCGCCGGCCGATCGCTGGCATAGTTCTCCGTCACGGCGTCGAAGAAAGCGCGGGCATTCGAGCGATCGCCGCCCGTCGACTCGAGGAAGCCCGAGCACGCCGCGTAGAACAACGAGTCCTGCCGCGCGCATCGCCGCATGTGATTGATGATGCCCCGCGTGCTGGCGAGCGGGCGCGACGCGTAGATGGCATCCCGGCTGAAGTCGAGCGCCAGAAGGCCTTGAATGAAGAATTCGCCGTGGTCGTATTCCTCGCGGAAATGCCGGGCGAAGTGGCGGCGTCCCGCCCGCGACCGGCAATACGCCGTCGCGGATCCCAGGCGGTCGTTCACGCCCTCGATGAACTGGTAGTTCTCCATCAGCCAGCCGGCGAACTGACCGGGCGGCGCCGTCCCCGCCACGAGGCCCTGCCAGAGCGGATGGCTGAACAGACGCTTCTTCCAGGCCGCGAACACCCGCCGCGACAGCTCGGCGAATTCTTCATGCGGAACCGGCCTGTCGCCGACTTCCGCCTTGTGGATCAGGGAGGCTTCGCTCAGGGCGCCGCAAATCGCGCTGACAACGCTCGCGGGCATGCCGATACGCGCGGCGACCTCATTCAGGGTGCGGCCTCCGTCGAGCGACAACATGACGCGCGACACGGCCTGTTTTGGAACGCCGATCACCTCGACGCTGGACAGCTCACCGTCGATGAGGGCGCCCCCCGAAATCTCCGCGACGGCCGCCTCGAAATGCGCGATCCATCGTGTGTCCAGGTCCATGACCATTCCTTCCGAACCGTCGTCCGGGAAACCCACATCACGACGGGCGCAATAAGCCCGTCGTGTTTGAACCATCGTCGCTCGGGCCAGCGACCCGTTACTTGACGATGACCCCGAGGATCGGCACGCTGACGTCGTATTTGCGCTTGTTGCTCACGCGAACCGTGATCTCGGGTGATCCTCCCGCGCTCTTGGTCGCCGCCTCTTCCACGCGGACGTGCTTCGCGGTGCCCTGGGGAACCGTGACGACGATCTCTTCATCCTTAAGCGGTGGCCGAGGTCGTCGTCGTCAAGGCCATACACATCGGCGGAGTCGATGAAGGAGATGCCGACGTCGAGCACCTCCCCGAGGACGCGCGCGGCGGCGCGCCGGTCCGGCCGTCCCGCCACCGACAGACCCATCGCGCCGTATCCGATGGCGCTGATGACGTCGCCTGTCCTGCCGAGCTCCGTGCGCTCCATGCGACGCGACATGGTGACGGCGGGGCTCACCGCCGCACCCCCGGGCAGCCGCGCCCCCGGCGCGCCGCCGCGAATATCGATGCGGAGTCTTTCATGGCTTGAAAGATTGCCCGCGCGACGCAATCCCCGCAAGGAGATTGCGGACGCGGCCGAAGCTCGGCGTCTGAGGGGCGATCCCACGCCATGATTGCCGTAATGCAGGCCGGTCCGCATTCTGATATCGAGATCGAACCGGGGCGAGCACCGATGCCGGTGCGCGAGTTTGACTCCATTTCCGCACGCAAGGCGAACAAACGGGAGCAACGGCGTTATGGCTAAGGCAAAAGTGCGCGCCGTCCTGGTCGACGGCAAGGCCTATCAACGGAAGGCAGACGGCACATTGGTGCCTTTGAAAGGCAAGACCGACTGGAAGCGTCTGGATCGCCAGACCTCTGCCCAGATTGAAGCTATCGCAGCCGGCGATCTCGAAGGCGCGCCCATGTCCGATGTGGAGTGGGCGAGGGCGGAGATCGTGCGGCCGGAGAAGGTTGCCGTTGGCATCAAGCTCGATAGCGATGTCCTGGGTTGGTTCAAGGATCAGGGTAAGGGCTATCAGACCCGTATCAATGGAGTCCTGCGTCGCTTCTATGAGGTGCATCGAGCCGGATTGGATGGCCGCCAGCGTGATCGGAGTGGCGAAATCCGTCAAAAGCCGGGTGAGACGTCGGCAGGGACACTGCGCGACACCTCCGGAAAGGTCCTTGCGCCGGGCGTCCGCAGAAACGCGCGGATCGATACACTGCAGCGTAGGAAGGCTGGTTCGTCCACGAAGGCCGGTAAGGGAAAATAGGCCGGGGTTGTTTTCCTATTTTGGTCGTGGCGCTCCGCACGGCTCCCTCACTCGCCTTGCCGGTTTTCTCCCGCATCTAACCGACGTCATATTGTCCGGAAACCGGGCATGGGTTTCGACAGATTCTTGTTCAGCGTGTCGCTGCGCTTGGCATTTTTCCGGGCAAACCTGCTCCGGACTCGGCCGCAGCATTCCCACCACCAGACCCGCCTGGTTCAGCTCTCGTCCTTGCCCGGTTCGGCCGCCGCCGCGATCGATTCCTTGGCGTGTGCGATGAACCGATCGGCGTCCTTTTTCGCCGCGCGAATAACGTCCTCGACGTCACGGCGAAACCGGTCGAGATCGAGTTTGAGTCCGCTGCCCGAGGGTTTGGCGGCGGTCGCCGCGTAGGCCACCATGCGCGAGCTCAGTGCAAGCCGGAGCAGTAGCGGCGAGAGCAGTTCGTCGTCGACCTCTTCGTCTTCGGCGAACTCGAGGACGCGCTGATACAGGATCTCCGTGAGGCGGTCGAAGTCTGCGAGTTCTTCAGCCCCGTCTTCGCCGAACAGATCATCCTGGTGGTCGGGCATCTTGACCCCTATGCTTGCTTGAGGATTGGTGCGGGCGGTGGGACTCGAACCCACACGACGTTGCCATCGAGGGATTTTAAGTCCCTTGCGTCTACCAATTCCGCCACGTCCGCATTTAGTCGTGAGATCAGATACTTAGCGAGCTTTCCCGAGCAACGGAAATGGGCCGTTTGCGAAGAAAGACACCCCCATTCCCTTAAGCGAGCGGGGACGCTTTGGCAAAGCCTCAATCCGGTCACCGGCGCCTGCTTTACGCAACCGCAAGATTGTCGGATTACCAAGGTCGCATGATCGCTCGTCTGTTCTCCTTTCCGCCGCCGCGCGCCGCCCTTGCGGCGGCGCTGGCCGTGCTCGGCGCCGGATTTTCCGGCTGCGCCCAGATGAGCGACGGCATGTCGACGGCCTTCGCCGATCCGGCCAAATACGAGCTCTACGATTGCAAGCAGCTCGAGGCCGAGCGCAAGAACCTGGCCGCGCGCACCACGGAATTGCAGGGGTTGATGGCGAAGGCCCAGACCGGCGTCGGCGGCCCGGTGGTTTCCGAACTCGCCTATCGCAACGAATATATCTCGGTGCGCGGGCAGGCCAAATTCGCCGAGGACGCCTGGCAACGCGGCAAGTGCCACGCTTCCACGCCGGGCGCGGCGGCTCCCAAGCCGCCATCGCCGTCGCGTTCGAGCAGCGCGGTGTACTGACGCACCACTTTATCGTCGTCCTCGCTTTCGGGGGGACGACGCCGAAGAGTTTTTGCGCCGGGACGACGTGGATAGACCAGGCACGACGCCCGCCTTGCCCCGCCGATCACATCCGCCAGTCGTAGATCCAGTCCTGCCGCGCCAGCATGCGGGCCGGGCCCATCGCCTTGATCGCGAGGTCGCGGGCGAATGCGGCGGGGCCGGAGAGGTGATAGATGGTGCCGTTGCGCCGCGCGGTGCGCTGCACCTGCATCACGCGGGATCGGCGCAGTTTGGCGTAACGCTTCAGGGCTGCGGCAATGCCATCGCCATTTTCGGCCGCGGCCTCGCCGAGGCACTTGGCCAGCACGGCGGCGTCCTCGATCGCCATGCCCGCGCCTTGCGCCGCGAACGGCAGCATGGCGTGGACGGCATCGCCGAGCAGTGCGATCTTGTCGCTGGTCCAGTCGCCGCCTTCGGGAAGCGTGAACAGTGCGAATTTCTTCCAGCCGTCGACGGCGCCGAGCATCATCCGCGCCGGGCCCGACCAGCTCGGCGAGGCGAAGATGTTCCGCAGTTCGTTGGGGTCGCCGGGGGCGCTCCAGCCCGGCCGGTTCCAGGTTCCCGGCACCACCGCCACGACGTTGATCTGGCGCGCGCCGGAGATCGGATAGGCGACCAGATGCGCGTTCGGGCCCATCCAGAGCTGGACCCTCCGTGCTGCATATTCCCGCGGCAGCTGGGTCGCCTCCAGCGTTCCGCGCCAGGCGATCAGTCCGGAAAACCGCGGCTGCACGTTCGGAAACAAATGCTGACGCACCGTGGACCAGATGCCGTCGGCGCCGATCAGCGCCAGCGCCAGCTCCTGCTGGCGGCTGTTGCCGCTGCGCGCCACCACGGTCAGTCCCTTGGCGTGGGCGGCGACGTCCACGAACTGGCAGCCGAGCCGCAATTCGATGTCGTGATGGTCGTTGACCTCGGCCTGCAACGCGGCCTGCAGGTCGGCGCGATGCAGCACCCAATAGGGCGCCCCGGCATGCAGGGTGGCGGCCTCGCCGAGCGGCAGGCGGGCCACTTCGCCGCCGCCGCGCGCGCTCATCAGGCTGATGGCGTCGGGCGTGACCGCGCGCGCCGTCAGCCGGTGCTGCAGGCCGAGCGCGACCAGCACGTGGCTGGCGTTGGGCGACAATTGCAGGCCGGCGCCGACTTCCTCGAGCCGCTCGGCCTTTTCCAGGATGACGACGCGAAACCCCCGGGCGGCGAGCGCCAGCGAGGCCGTCAATCCCCCGATTCCGGCACCAGCGATGTAGATGGTGCGGGACGCGGCCACCGTTCGATCAGGCGGCCTTGTCCTTCACGACGCATTCGGGAGGGCGGGCCTCGCCGGGTTTCAGGTCGGCGGCGTAGCGGTACAGCGTCGAGCAGTACGGGCAGATGATCTCGTTGTCGTTGCCGAGGTCGAGGAACACATGGGGATGGTCGAACGGCGGATTGGCGCCCACGCACATGAACTCCTGCGACCCGATCTCAATGACCGAAACGCCGGCATCGTTGTGGAAGTGCGGAACGACATGGTCGGACATTATATTCACCTTGAATGGCAACGAAGCCGGACAGCAGCAACACGCCACCGCGGTGTCGAGTGCTATGCACCATACTGGCGGGAACTGTTGATTCCTAGTGCCCCGGCGGCTCAACTCGCTCATGCAAATTCGACACAATCTTGTCGTCCCAGAGAAGCCCTTCTTTCGTCGGGGCCGTTGTGTCTTAAAAGCGGCACACCATGTGAAGAGAAGCGGAAACACCGGGTTTTCGGGATGAAACGGCTGCGGATCGGTTGGGCCTTGGCGGGTATGGCGGCGTGCATGGTCGCTTGCGCGCTGGTGTGGCCGCATGCGCGCGAGGCCGGCCATCTGCTGGCGGCGCAGGACGATCCCGCCGCGCTCGCGGACCTCGAGCTCAATTCTGCTCTGCGAAACGACCCTCAACTTATCCAGCAGAATATTGAGGCAGCACTTGCCGCGAACGACGCCAACCTCGCCGGCAGCTTCGTCGAACTGGCCAAGGAGAAGAACATTGCGCTGAGCGAAAACCTGTCGCAGCGGGTGAGCGAGGCTCTCGTGCAGGAGAACTCATCGGCGCATTTCGCCAGCCGCTTTGCTTCGGGGCTGGTGACCGGAAATGCCGACGATGCCGCCAGCCTGTCCGGCACGGTGGCCGGCGACCTCTTCGTGTTCGGGGACGTCAGGGACGTGGTGCGCGAAGGCAAGCATCTGGCGATGGGCGAGGATACCGATCGGCTGGTGCTGGGGCTTGCCGCAGCTGGCCTTGCGGTCACCGCGGCGACCTATGTCTCCGCCGGCGGCGCGGTGCCGCTGCGCGCCGGACTGACGCTGGTCAAGGATGCCCGCAAGGTCGGGCGGCTGGGCGAGGGGCTGACCGAATGGGCCGGCCGCTCGGCGCGCCAGGCGATCGATATGCCGGTGCTGCAGCAGGCGGTGGCGTCCGGCTCGGTGATGCGGCCGGGCCAGACCGTCGGCGCGATCCAGGCCGCCTTCCATGCCGAAAAGGCCGGCGCGCTGGTCCGCCTCGCCAAGGACGTCGGACGCGTGGGCGAGAAGGCCGGCATTCGCGCCGCGCAGGACACGCTGCGGATCGCCGAGGATCCGAAGGATGTGGCCCGCGCCGCGCGGCTGGCGGAGTCCAGCGGCGGCCGGACCCGCGCGATCCTCAAAATCCTCGGCCGCGGCGCGCTGCTGCTGGCAGCCGGCGCGTTCGACCTTTCGCTGTGGCTGTTCGGCGCGTTGCTGGCGCTGTTCGGATTGTTGTCGTCGATCAAGGCCACCACCGAGCGCCTGACCCAGTCGTGGCTGATGCGCAAAAAGGCACGGCGGCTGCGCCGGCTGATGGCGGCCGCGTCAAAGCCGGCCGTGGCGGTGGCGATGTCCGGCGCCAGCGGCTAGCCTGAGCCTTGGGCCTTCCATCCAGATCCCCCAAACATACGGAACGCGCGATGCCGAGTTTTCATAACGGCGATGTCGAAATCGCCTATCTCGACGAGGGCGAGGGCGAGCCGATCGTGCTGGTGCACGGCTTTGCCTCGACCAAGAATGTGAACTGGGTGTATCCGACCTGGGTCTCGGAGCTGAAGAAAAACGGCCGCCGCGTCATCGCGCTCGACAATCGCGGCCACGGCGATTCCGGCAAGCTCTACGACGCGCAGGCCTATCACATCCCGACCATGGCCGGCGACGTCAGCGCGCTGATGGATCACCTCGGGATCGCGCGGGCCGACGTCATGGGCTATTCGCTGGGCGCCCGGATGACGGCCTGGCTGGCGTTGCATGAGCCGCAGCGGCTGCGCTCGGCGATTTTCGGCGGCATCGGGATCGCCCTGATCGAGGGCGGCGGTCCCGGCGAAAATGTCGCCTCCGCGCTGGAGGCGCCGTCGCTCGACGAGGTCAGCGATCCCGTGGGGCGGACCTTTCGGGCTTTCGCCGACCAGACCCGCTCCGACCGCCGCGCGCTCGCCGCTTGCCTGCGCGGTTCGCGGGGCCTGATGACGAAGGAGGAAGCCGCCGGCATTTCCGTGCCGGTGCTGATCGCGGTCGGCACCTCGGACGAGATCGCAGGCTCGGCGGCAGCGCTTGGCGACATCATCGGGGGATCGCAGGTGCTCGACATTCCCAACCGCGACCACATGCGCGCCGTCGGCGACAAGGTCTACAAGACCGGTGTGCTGGAGTTTCTCTCACGGGAGCGCTGAGTCGTCGTGCCCATGGTCGTCATCGGCAAAGTGCCGGATCGCGGCGATCAGAACGGTGAAGGTCGCCACCCATACCAGGCGCGCGCCGTAACGATCGTGCGGCCCCGAGATCACGCCGCAGACGAGCGCGTTGCCGAGCAACGCGAAGGATACGGTCGCGGCGAGCAGCGCGAGGTCGTCGAGCCGCCGAAGCCGGATCGCGCGCCCGAACAGGCCGAACACGGCGAGCATCGAGATCAGCGCGACCGGAACGTGGAGTCGGTTGACCGCGGCGAAGTCGATGTCCCAGTGCTGCTGATGCGCCGCGCGCATCGGCTTCAGCTGCGCCGGTATGTAACGTTCGATGATGCCGTAAGTATGCGGAATCCAGCCGTTGGTGCCTTCGCCGGTGGCGACATGCGTCAGTTGCCGCGCGGTCGCTGTGAGGGCCGCCTCCGCCTGCCAGAGCGGATATTCCGCCAGCGCATGCAGCGCGATGAATCCCATCTCGTCGTTCATCCCCTTGAAGCGGCCGAGCGTGTTGAACATGCTGTTGCCCCAGAGAAATGCGTCGGCGGTGGCCGGCAGCTGGTCGCGATAGGGGCAGAGCTTCAGTTTGGCCTGCGGGCAGTGATCCCCGAGATAGCGGGCGACGATGCCGTCCTGCAGCATCCGCCCGAACGCGACGCCGGCGCCGCCGGGCGTCCACGCCAGTTCTCCCGACAGCGCGAAATTGGCCGCCAGCAGCATGGCGGCGCCGGCGACGATGGTCAGGCTGCCCTGCGCGAGGCCGGACAGGGCGATCCGGTCGCGCAGCCAGGGCCGCGCCATCCAGCCGAGGCCGCACAGCCCGAACAGCACGCCGAGCGTGGCGCTGTGCGTGGCCGCGGCAAAAGCGGTAAAGGCGAACAGCGCGCATTTCTCGAGGCCGGAGATCCTGTCGCCGTGCAGCACCAGGATGTACAGCGACAGCACCGACAGGCCGGCAAAGATGTCGGTCAGCAGCATGCTGGCGAGCCAGGGCAGCGCCGTGGTCAGGATCAGGGCCATGCTCAACCAGATCAGCCGCAACGGCCGCAGCATGCCGAACACGCGCAGGGTCAGTTGCAGGATCCACAGGGTCGCCAGCGCCTGGATCCCGAGATCGAGCCAGAAGCCCGAATCCTCGCCGACATGCAGATAGAGACCGAACACGGTGGAGCGGCTGGGGACCAGATAGCCTTCGTACCAGCGGGCCAGATAGCCGCCGGTATCCCACTGGAGCAGCGGATAGCCGTTCCACAGCGCCGGCGCGAGCAACATCAGGGGGATGGCGATGGCTGCGATCCAGACCCGGCTCGGGTCGGCGGCGCGCGCGCGCAAGATCTGCGTAATGATGCTCGAATCCCCCCGATTTTCGGCCACCATGCCCGGATCGGGCGCGCTGCGAAAATCCACCAATAGTCGGATACCCGCGCTTGAAATCCTGGAATTTCCGACCACTTTGAGCCGACGCCCTGCGACAGGGGGATTTCGGCCGGGTGAAGAAAATGTGCCGCTTCAATATTTTAGCGCGCAATTCGCCCTAAAGCCGACGTTCACCCTGTGGCGAGGGGGGAGCGACAGAAGTCTGTCCGTCGTGCTATGGTGCATGGTGGAAACGTCAGAACTTGCGAGAGCACCAGATGGCTATTCATCAGATCAATCCGCAGGGCGTGAAACTGGCGGCGCTCGATCCGGTCTGGGATCGCGTGCGCTCCGAAGCGGAGGATATCGTCCGCCGCGAGCCGGAGTTGGCCTCCTTCATCTATTCGACCGTGCTGCATCACGAGCGGCTGGAGGACTCGGTGGTGCATCGCATTGCCGAGAGTCTCGACCATTCGTCGCTGTCCGGCGATCTGATCCGGCAGACCTTCGACGAGGCGCTGCGCGACGATCCCGATCTCGGCAACGCCTTCCGCGCCGATCTGGTGGCGGTCTACGACCGCGATCCCGCGACCTCGCGCTTCATCCACCCGCTGCTTTATTTCAAAGGCTTCCATGCGCTGCAGACCCATCGGCTGGCGCACTGGCTCTATCAAAAAGGCCGCAAGGATTTCGCATATTACCTGCAGAGCCGCTCCTCGGCGGTCTTCCAGACCGACATCAACCCGGCGGCCCGGATCGGCCGCGGCGTGTTCCTCGATCATGCCACCGGATTCGTCTGCGGCGAGACCGCCGTGATCGAGGATGACGTCTCGATCCTGCATGGTGTCACGCTCGGCGGCACCGGCAAGGAGAACGAGGACCGCCATCCCAAGATCCGCCGTGGCGTGTTGATCGGGGCGGGCGCGAAAATTCTCGGCAATATCGAGGTCGGTCATTGCGCGCGCATCGCCGCGGGCTCGGTGGTGGTCAAGCCGGTGCCGCACAATGTGACGGTGGCGGGCGTTCCGGCCAGGATCGTCGGCGAGGCCGGCTGCGCCGAACCGTCGCGCACCATGGATCAAATGCTGGGCGCGATCGGACTCTGATCGCTCGCGCGGATCCCGCCAAGGCGGTGGCCGTTTGGCGGTCGGAATCCG
>Ga0302279_10004950_pt1 | contig 15213 bp, 12 predicted proteins | sample III_Bog_N3_3_FD_194541 | JGI IMG/M metagenome (GOLD analysis project Ga0302279, IMG submission 194541) | Peat permafrost microbial communities from Stordalen Mire near Abisko, Sweden - III_Bog_N3_3 | ecosystem: Environmental > Terrestrial > Soil > Wetlands > Peat | place: Sweden: Abisko...
CGGTCAGATGCAGCGTGCCGCGATCGCACGCGCCACGATCCACGCGCCCGCGATCGTGCTCGCCGACGAGCCGACGGGCAACCTCGACTCACAGAGCGGCGCCACGGTGCTCCATTTGCTGCGCGGTTTCGCGGCGGGCGGGCAGGCGATCTTGATGGCGACGCACTCCGCGGAGGCGGCTTCGATCTGCGACCGCGTCATTCGCATGCAGGACGGGCGTATCGTCTCATAACCGGGCGGCGTCGAAGAGCCTGATGCTCTTTCGGGGACTCGTGCTCGGTCAGCTCCGCAACAATCGACTCCGCGCGCTGGTCACACTCGTCGCGGTGGGCCTCGGCGTCGCCATCTCGCTTGCGATCGATCTCGCCAACGCGACGGCCGTGGCGTCGTTCGCATCGAGCGTGAACGTCGTGGCGAACCACGTGAACCTGCAGGTGCTCGGCATCGGGCGCGGCTTCGACGAGCGCACGCTCCTGCGCGTGCAGCGGGTCGACGGCATCTCCTATGCGGCGCCGACCATCGAGGAGTCGGTCGTGGTCGGCGCGCGGCCGGGCGACCCGTTTTCCGGCGAGATCCTCCGCGTGCTCGGCGTCGATCTCTTGCGGCCGCTGCCGAGCGCGGGCGGCGCGGGGGATGCCGGCGCCGCGGCGTCCGGTTCGCCGGGCGAGTTCGCGAGCTCGGGTACGAGCGGGATGAGCCCGGCGACGCTCGTGGACGGCCGGGGAGCGATCGTCTCGCAGCGCATCGCCGCGCGCTATCGGCTGCGGCCCGGCAGCACGCTGCGCGCGCTCTCCGGCGACCGCCAGGTGGAGTTTCGGATTGCGGCGGTCCTACCGGCCGGCATCGCGGGGCTCGATTCGAGCGTCATGTTCGTGGACATCGCGACCGCCCAAGAGGTCTTCGGAAAAGTGGGGCTGCTGGACCGCATCGACCTGATCGTGGACCCGCCCCGGCTCGACGCCGTGCAACGGGCCGTCGCCGCGGTGCTGCCGCACGGCACGCGCGCGATCCGGCCCGCGGTACGCACGGGCGAGATCGAGCGGATGCTGCGGAGCTTTCAGCTCAACCTCGCGGCGCTCTCGTACATCGCGATGCTCGTCGGTATGTACCTCATCTACAACACGGTCGCGATCTCCGTGGTCCAACGCCGGCCGGATATCGGAACGTTGCGCGCGCTCGGCGCCACGCGCCGCGCGATCTTCGTCACGTTCCTCGGCGAGGGCGCGCTCTTCGGCGTGTTCGGATCGCTGCTCGGCCTCGTGCTCGGCGGATTCCTCGCGCGCCTCTCCGTCGGCGCGGTCTCGCGCACGGTCGATACGCTCTACGTCGCGACGCACGCGGACCGCGTGATCTACGATCCGCTCGTGCTCCTCAAGGCGTTCGTGGTGGGCGTCGTGCTCGCCACGCTCTCGGCGCTCGTTCCCGCGATCGAGGCGGCGACGACCGCCCCGGCGATCACGATGCGCGCGCAGGGCTTCGAAACGCGCCGCGCGCGTCCGGGTCTCGGGCTCGCGCTCTGCGGCGCGGGGCTCTTCGTCCTCGCGTACCTGCTCACGCTGCCGCCCGCCGTCGACGGCATTCCGGTCGCGGGGTACGCCGCGGGCCTCGCGATCATCTTCGGCGCGTCGCTGTGCGTGCCGCTCGCGATCGCGGGCGTGGCCGGGGCCGCGACGCGGCTGACGGCGCGCTTCTCGCCCGCGGGCCTGATCGGAGCGTCGAACCTCGGTTCGTCGCTGCGCCGCAACAGCGTGGCCGTCGCCTCGCTGATGGTCGCAATCGCGATGATGGTGAGCGTTGCGATCCTGATCGGCTCGTTCCGCACGACCGTGGTCGCCTGGGCCGACGAAACGTTGAAGGCCGATCTCTTCGTGCGCCCGCTCGGACTGCAGGACGCGTCGTACGACGCGCGCTTCTCGCCCGTCGTCGCGGACGAGATCCGCCGCGTGCCGGGCGTCGCGGCCGTGGACACGTTCCGCGCGATCTCCATTCCGTATCGCGGCTCCCTCACCACGCTCGCCGCGGCGGATTTTCGCACGGTCGCGGATCGCAACAAGCTGCGCTTCCTCGGGAACGTGGATACGCGGAAGCTCGCGCACACGCTCCCCAACACGGACGGCGTCGCGATCAGCGAACCCTTCGCCACGCGCTTCGGCACGCGCGTGGGCGACGACGTCGACATCGACACGCCGAGCGGCCTCACGCACTTCCACGTGGTCGCGCTCTACAACGACTACTCCTCGGATGCGGGCATCGTACTGACCGACAGCCGCACCTTCGCGCGGCTGTTCCACGACGACAGCGTGAATTCACTCGCGATCTACGCCAAGCCGAACGTCGACCTCCACGATCTGCGCTCGCGCGTGATCCGCAGCGTCCTGCCCCTGCGCATCGACGTGCAGACCACGCGCGAACTGCGCGGACTCGTGATCCAGATTTTCAATCGCACGTTTGCGATCACGTACGCGCTCTACGTCATCTCGATCACGATCGCCGTGCTCGGCGTCGTGAGCACGCTCTTCGCGCTCGTGCTCGAGCGGCGGCGCGAGATCGGACTGCTGCGCTATCTCGGCTTCACCGTGCGCGACGTGCGCGCGATGGTGTTCTACGAAGCCGCGTACATCGGCGGCCTCGGCGGTCTGACCGGCGTTGCGGCGGGCGTGCTGCTCGCGCTGCTGCTGATCTTCGTGATCAACCGGCAGGCCTTCGGCTGGCTGATCGAATTACACATGCCGTGGGATTTCCTCGGGGAAGCGTTCGTGCTCGTCGTCGTGGCGGCCATCGTCGCGGGGATCTTTCCGGCAGCGGTGGCCGCGCGCATCCGCACGGCCGAAGCGGTGCGAACCGAGTGAACGTAAAGCGATTCGCGGCCGCCGCTCTCGCGTGCCTGATCGGGTTCGCGAGCGGTCCCTCGGGCGCGGCCACGCGCATCGACGGCTTCACGACCGCACAGGCGCCCTACACCTTCGCCTGGCCGCGCGACCACGCCGCGCACGACGACTACCAAACGGAGTGGTGGTACTACACGGGCCACGTGACGGCCGCGGGCGGCCGGCGCTTCGGGTACGAGCTCACGTTCTTTCGCGTCGGGCTGCGGCCGGGGGATCCGAAGCCCGGCGCGACCCAGAGCCGGTGGCGCGGAAACGAGTTATATCCGGCGCACTTCGCGCTGACCGACGAGCGCGGCAACGCGTTCTTCCACGCGGAGCGTTTCGCGCGCGAAGCCCTCGGGATGGGCGCCGCTTCGCCGGACGATCTCGACGTGCGCGCGCTCGACTGGTCGTTGCACGGCGCGCCCGCGGGGCGCCCGGACATCGAGCGTATGACGATGCATGCGAGCGCGGCGACGCCCGACGGGACGAACGCGATCGACTTCGTGCAGATGCCGGAGAAGCCACCCGCCGTTCACGGGCGCGGCGGCGTGTCGCGCAAATCGGACTGCGCGTCCTGCGCGTCGCATTATTACTCGTATACGCGCCTGCACACGAGCGGCTCGCTCGTCTATCACGGCGCGCGCATGGCGATCGACGGCCTCTCGTGGATGGATCACGAGTACGGCTCGAGCGAACTCGAACCGAATCAAGCCGGTTGGGATTGGTTCGCGATCCAACTCTCCGACCGGCGCGAGTTGATGCTCTACCGGCTGCGGCAGAAAGACGGGAGCGTGACGCCGGAATCGAGCGGGAGCCTGATCGAGCCCGACGGCTCGGTGCGCTACCTGGAGCGCTCCGCCTTCAGCACGACGGCGACGGGAACGTGGAAGAGCCCGCATACCGGCGGCACGTACCCGAGCGGCTGGCGCGTGCGCGTGCCCGGCGCGGGCATCGATGTGACGCTCGTGCCGACCGTGCTCGATCAGGAACTCGCCGGCACGTCGAGCGGGGTCTCGTACTGGGAAGGCGCCGTCGACGTGCGCGACGCCGCCGGCGCGCTGCGCGGCGTCGGGTACGTGGAACTGACCGGATACGCGGGCACGGTCGCCATTTAAGCCGAATCCGCCGGCATGGACTGGATGACCGACATCGCCGCCCCGAGCGACGCGGAACTGAACGCCACCTACGCGGAGATCGCCGGCCGCCTCGACGGCCGCGAAGAGGACGGCGTGTGGCGCGAGGGCTTCGCACGTTGGGACCGCTCGCGCCGGGCATGGCGCTCGTGGGCGAACCTCACGCGCTTGCGCTACACGCAGGACACACGTCGCGACGACTATCGCGAAGCGCAGACGCTGCTCGACCGGCGCGCGCCCGCCGTGACCGCGCTCGACACCGCGATGAAACAGCGCTTTCTCGCGAGCGCGGCGCGTCCGGCGCTCGAGCACGATCTCGGCGGCCAAGCCTTCGCGCTGTGGGATGCCGACGTCACGACGTTCGACCCCGCCATCGCGGGCGATCTCGTGCGCGAAGCGGAATTGGCGCGCGAGTATACGGAACTGCTCGCCACGGCGAGCGTGACGTTCGACGGCGAAGAACGGTCGCTCGGCGGCCTCGGCATCTATTTTCAAGATCCCGATCGCGCGACGCGGCATGCGGCTGAACGCGCGCGCTGGGCCGTCTTCGAACAACGCGCCGACCGTCTCGACGAACTCTTCGACGCGCTCGTGCGGCTGCGCGACGGGATGGCGCGGAAACTCGGTTTCGCGTCGTACACGGAACTCGGCTACCGGCGGATGCGCCGCGTCGACTACGGTCCGGACGACGTGGCGCGCTATCGCGCGGAAGTGGAACGCGTCGTCGTGCCGTTCGCGCACGATCTCGTGCGTCGCTTCGGCGCCGAAGCGGGCTTGGATCGCGTGCGTTTCTGGGACGAGGGGACGCTCGGCGTGAGCAAGCGCGTGGCCCCGCTCGGCGACCGTGCGTGGATCGTCGCGCGCACGCGCGAAGCGTTCGCCGCGATCGATCCCGAACTCGGCGCGTTCGCGGACATGCTCGTGGAACGCGACCTGCTCGACGTCGACAACCGGCCCGGCAAGGCGCTCGGCGCGTACTGCACGAGCTTCCCGACGCGCCAGGTGCCCTTCGTGTTCGCGAACTTCAACGGCAGCCGCAGCGACGTGCGCACGCTGATGCACGAACTCGGCCACGCGTTTCAGAATTGGCGCAGCCGCGACAAATCGGCGATCGACTACTTGAACCCCACGCTCGAATCGGCCGAGATCCACTCGATGTCGCTCGAGTATCTGACGTGGCCGCAGATGGAGCGCTTCTTCGGCGACGACGCGCCGGCGTATCGCCGCGAGCACTTGCTCGACGCGATGCTGTTTCTCCCGTACGGCGTGGCGGTCGACCACTTCCAGCATCTCGTGTACGCGCACCCGACGGCGACGCCGGCGGAGCGCCACGCGATGTGGCAGGAGATGGAGCGACGCTATCTGCCGTGGCGCGACTACGGCGACCTCGCGCGGCCGCTCGCGGGGGCGCTGTGGCAGGAGAAGCGTCACATCTACGTGGCGCCGTTCTACTACATCGACTACACGCTCGCGCTGTGTTGCGCGCTGCAGTTCTGGACCAAGGCCGCTGACGACCGCGAGGCGACGCTCGCGGCGTACGTCGCGCTGTGCGGCCGCGGCGGCGAGGCCCCGTTCCGCGACCTCGTGCGTTCTGCCGGGTTACGCGTTCCCTTCGAGAGCGGAGCGCTCGAGGACGTGGTTACGGCCGCAAGCGCAGCGTTTTGACGGCGACGCTCCCGTCGGGCGCGGTCGAGGTGACGCGAACGTCGATCGCGCGGTCCTCGTCGCGAACGGTGTCGAACGCGATGCGCGCTTCGAAGAAGCCCTGACCGTCGGCGACCACGTCGACGAGTTGGGCACCCTGCACGGCTTCGTCGGAGAAGCGCTCGATCGCGAGATTCGTCGTCGCGATCAAACGAACGCGTGCGTTCGCCTGGGTACGCCCGCGCACCGTGAAGCGGCTTCCCACGTGGGTGCCGCTCGGCGGCACGAGATCGCTGATGAAGTTCGGATTCTCGACCGCGTTCGACGCGAACGTCCAGCGCGCGACGAACGGCGCGCCGCCGGCGATGCGTCCGTGCAGGAGCACGTCATGCGGTCCCGTCGGGAGATCGTACGACGGCGTGAAGACGAAACTGCGGTCCGAGACGTAGGCCGCGGCCGTCACATCGCGTTCGTCGAGCGCGATGCGCAGGCTATCGGCGTCGATCGGTTCGCCGAACGTCGCCGAGATCTCGGGGCGTTTGTGGTCGATCGACGCATGATCGAACGGTTCTTCGCGGACGAGACGCAACGTGACGGGCGCCGGCGGAACTGGGGCAAGCGGAGGCGGCAGCATGCGCGCGTGCATCTGCGGCGGCGGTCCGACGTTGACGTAGACGGTCGCTTGCGCACCGTCGTAGTTCACGGTCGCGCCGAGCGACTGCGAGATGAAACGTAAGGGGACGAGCGTGCGCGCGCCGATCAGGAACGGCGGGCTATCGAGAAGCGTTTGACGTCCGTCGACGAGCGCGCTCGTGGAGCCGAGCGTGAGAGCGATCGTATGGCGGCCGGATGTCGCGTTGATCTGCCCGTTCGCGAAGACGACGCTCGCGCCAAGGCGCTCGAAGACACCGCGGAGCGGAACGAAGATGCGCCCGGCGCGTTCGACCGGCGGCTGATCGAACGAGACGGGCGCGCCGTTGACGACGATCGTGACGCCCGCATCTTGCGCGACGGCGGATGCTGAGCCGGTAAGCGTAGCGCCGGCGAACGTGGCGCCCGCGAGCGCGAGGAGCGAGACGAAATGCTTCATGGGTGGTGCAACGCGGCGCTGCATGCGATGGTCGCAGCTGCGGGCGCGATCTCAGCAAACCCTAAGATAGCGCCTCAGGCCGCGGCCGGAATGCGGCGCTCCGCCTCGCGCGAGCGCCGCTCGGCCACTTCGATCAGGCCCGCTTCGATCTCGCAGCCCGTGCAGCGAACCGTGAGGACGAACCGGGCATCCGCGGGATCCTGATGCTCGTGTCCGCAGTCGGGACAGGTAAACGTGTGCATAGCGTGTGGTCACCTCCACCCGCAGCATCGCAAACCAGAGTGCCAACTGGCTGGCACCCTTCGACAGGCTCAGGGTGACAACTTCGACAGGCTCAGGGTGACAAGTTCGACAGGCTGAGGGTGACAACTTCGACAGGCTCAGGGTGACAAGTTTTTGAGCCGTCATGCTTTTCGCATGGCCCTCGACAGGGCGACGGGGGTGGTCGGCCCTCTTGTCATGCTGAGCTTGTCGAAGCATGGGCTTGGTCGCCCTTCGACAGGCTCCGGGTGACGGGGGTGGTCCGTCCTCTTGTCATGCTGAGCTTGTCGAAGCATGGGCGTGGCGCCCTTCGACAGGCTCGGGGTGACTGGAACTGGCTCGGGTTTGACCGGGGGGTTAGAGTTGCTCGACCCGGTCGATTTCGGGGCAGCGGTTGCGGATCGCGACCTCTATCGCGCCCTTGAGCGTGGCCTCCGCCATCGAGCAGCCGCCGCAGGCGCCGACCATCTGCACGAAGGCCGTCGCGCTCTCAACGCGCACGAGCCAGACGTCGCCGCCGTCGCGCTGGATGCCGGGCCGCACGTCGTCGAGCGCGGCGTTCACGCGCTCTTCGAGGCTCGCTGTGGTGGTCACGTTCCCTATGGACCACGCGCGGCGGGGCGATCGTTTCGGGAGGGGCTCGCTCTCCCAAACGAAAACCAGTTTCGCGAAGTGCAAGCGACGACGTCCGACTCCCGCCCGCCCAAGGTCCGGCGCACGACCGGCTCCGGCCGCCCGAAGGTGCAGTCGGTCGACCGGACGCTCGACGTTCTGGAATCGCTCGCGTCGCGGCGCGGGGCCACCGGCATCAGCGAGCTCTCGCAACTGGTCGGTTTGCACGTCAGCACCGTGCACCGCTTGCTCGCGACGCTCGTGGATCGCGGCTACGTTCGCCAGGATCCGGAGAGCTCGCGTTACCACCTCGGCTCGCGCGTCTTCACGCTCGCGAGCGCGGCCGATCTGCACTTGGACCTGCGGTTGGTCGCGCGACCGTACCTCGAGCGCTTGATGCGCCACTCGGGCGAGACGGCGAACCTCGTGACCTCGAGCGAGAGCGAGGTCGTGTACCTCGATCAGGTCGCGAGCATGCACCTCGTCAAGATGTTCACCGCGCCCGGTATGCGCGCGCCCCTCTACTGCACGGGGACCGGGAAGGCGATGCTCGCGTTCAAGCCGGACGAGGCGGTCGAGCCGGTGCTCGCGGCGCCCCTGCGCCGGTACACGAGCAAGACGCTCGTCACGCGACCCGCGCTCGAGGCCGAGCTCGCCTGGATTCGCAAGCACGGCTACTCCGTCGACAACGAGGAGATGGAAGACGGCGTGCGCTGTCTCGCCGTGCCGATCTTCGACCGGCGCCGCGATTGCGTCGGGGCGATGTCCGTCTCGGGGCCGACGACGCGCATGACGCCCGAGCGAGTCGAGAAGCTCTCGGTCACGGCACGCGCGATCGCAGACGAACTGTCGCGGCAACTCGGATTCGAGAGCGAAGTCAAACTCTAGCAGGTCGCTAGCGGAGGGAGCGTCGCTCCTCGCAGAGTAGGCACCCTCGCGATGCTTCTTGGCGCGATCGATGTCGGCACCAACTCCATCCATCTGATCGTCGTCGAAATGGATCCGCGTTTTGGTACCTCGCGCACGATCCTCAAAGCGCGCGAGATGGTGCGACTCGGCGGCGGCGACGCGCTCGCGCGCGGCCATTTGAGCAAGAAGGCCGTGCAACGCGGCGTGGCGGCCATCGCCAAGTTTGCCGAGGCCGCACGCGCCGCGGGCGCGAGCGACATTCGCGCGGTCGCGACGTCCGCCGTGCGCGAAGCGTCGAATCGCGACGAGTTCTTGGCCGCGGTGCGGGCGACGAGCGGCGTGAGCGTGGAAGTGCTCGACGACGTGGAGGAAGCGCGCCTGATCCACCTCGGCGTGAGCCGCGGCTTTCCGCTCGGCGGGCGCGTGGCGTGCATCTTCGACATCGGCGGCGGGTCCACGGAGTTCATCGTGGGCGACGAGGATCGGCCGTTCTTCCTGCACAGCGTGCGTCTCGGCAGCCTGCGCTTGTTCGACGAATACCTCGTCGACGAGAGCGCACTTACGCTCGGGTATCGCGCGCTCGACCGTTTCGTTCGCGCCACGCTCGCGCCCGTGGCCGCCCGGCTCGCCGACTACCAGTTCGATGCGCTGATCGGCACCTCGGGCACGGTCCTCGGACTCGCGGCGCTCGATGCGGCAGAACACGGTATGCCGTCGCAGCGTGCGCACGGGTACGTGCTGCGACTGGACCGCTTACGCGCGCTACAAGCGAAGATGACGAAGCTGACGCCCGCGGAACGGCGCAAGATGCCCGGCATGAACCCGCGCCGCAGCGACATCATCGTGGCCGGCAACTCGATCGTGATCGCGGTGATGGAGATGCTGGGGCGCGAGGAACTCGTGGTCAGCGAGCGGGCGCTACGCGAGGGGCTCGTCGTCGACTACCTCGAGCGCAACATCGCGGTCGCGCGCAAGCTCGGCGACGAACGGACGCGCCGTTTCGACGAAGCGCACGCGCTCGCGCGACGATTCGGCGGCATGGGCGTGCACGAAAATCACGTGGCGGCGCTCGCACTCCAACTTTTCGACGGGCTGACCGACGTGCATCGCTTCGAGCCCGCCGAGCGCGACGTTCTGTTCGCCGCCGCGCTCGTGCACGACGTCGGCCGCGCGATCTCGTCGAGCGCGCATCACAAACATAGCGCCTACATCGTGCGCAACGCGGGCCTGCCGGGTTGGCGGCGCGAGGAAGTCGACCTGATCGCTTCGATCGTCCGGTACCATCGCAAGTCGCCGCCCAAGCCCACGCATCCGGAGTGGATCGACGCGACGCCGGCGCTGCGCGCGAAGATCGAAGGGCTCGCAGCCATCCTGCGCATCGCCGACGGACTCGACCGGCGCCATCTCGGCGTCGTCACGAGCGTCGCGCCGGCGGTCTCGGCCGCGGGCGTGCGCTTTCGCATCGAGGCGCTTCAGGACGTCTCGCCCGAAGTGGAGGGCGCCGCGTTCAAAGCCGACCTCTTCGAGCGTGCCTTCGGCCGTCCGGTCTCGTTCGAAGTCGCGCCGCGTCCCGCGTACGCATCGCCGCCGTTCGGGGACAGCGAGCCGAGTACGCCCGAGATCGACGCCGCGACGCTCTCCGGATAGGGAACGGGATCGGCCGAATCCCAGAGCGCGCGGGCCTCGGCGAGCGCCCGCTCGCGATCGTGTAGCGCGGCGGCGAGAAGGCTCTCCAGGCCCGGACGGCGCTCGTCGTCCGCTCCGGCGGGAAGCTGCGCGAGCATGGCGCGGTACGTCCGGGCGAAGGCCGCCGCGTCGGCGACCGCGCCGAGCCGTTCTTGCATGCGCGCGAGCAGCCGGAGCGGTTCGGGGCACTGCGCGGGCGCGAGCGCGGATACGAATTCGAGGTTGTAGCGCAGGCGCTTGATCGCGATCCGCAGCGCGTGCAATTCGCCATCGCGCCCACGCGCGAACGCCGCCGGGCCCGCGTCGAGCACGCGTCGCAGGCGTTTGCGCACGACGCGATACATGCGATCGCCGTACGGTTCGTCAGACATCGGTGAGCACGGCGACGCATTCGTCGCGATCCATCTGCGAGAGTTCGATCGCGAATTCCGCGAGCGCGCGCCGGCGGCGCGCGGAGATCTCGTCGATGGCGGCGGCGATCCCCGGCCGGTCGCGGGCCGCCGCTCCGCCGAGCGCGCCGCGCAGCGCGGCCAAATGGACGTCCGCGTCGCGGACGGCCCCGAGGCGGCGTGCGACCCGTCGGACGGCGTGCCGGACCGCGCGAAAGCGTCGGGGCGGAAAGCAGCCGTCGAACGTGGTCATCGCGGAGCGCAGGCGGCGCAGCGCCACGCGCATGTCGTGGACGGACCGGGTGTCGTCGCCGCGCAGGACGCCGGGCAACGCTCCGAACGCGGCATCGAGCGACGCGCGCATGATGGCCCGCGCGGCCTCCCGAAACGGCATTCCGGCCGCGACCGCGTCGTAGCGGGGCGCTTTGGCCAACGTTCCTCCTTGCGGGCGCGGTCGCAGGTACGCTATCTTACTCCCGGCGACGGCTCCCTCCGTCCGCGCGTCGCCAAGGGATACGGATCATGGTGGCCTCCGGCCCGCAGGGCAAGCGCATTCTGATCGTCGACGACGAGTCGGCCATCCTCCAGACCCTCCGTTTCAACTTGGAACGCAATGGTTATGCGGTCGCGACGGCCGGGGACGGGCGCACGGCGATCGCGCTCGCCGCGAGCGAGCGGCCCGACCTGATCATCATGGACATCATGCTCCCCGTGCTCGACGGCATCGAGGCGTGCAAGGAGATCCGCAAGACGAGCGGCGTCCCGATCATCATGCTCACGGCGCGCGATCAGGAGATCGACAAGGTCCTCGCACTCGAACTCGGCGCCGACGATTACGTGACCAAACCGTTTTCGCTGCACGAGTTTCTCGCGCGCGTGAAGGCGCGGCTGCGGCGCCAATCCGTTGCGGAAGGGGCCGCGCGCAGCGAGGCGATCGCCGTGGGCGAGATCGTGCTCGACCCGTCGCGTCAATCGCTCGTGGTGCGCGGCCGGACAGTCTCGCTCGCGCCCAAGGAATTCAGCCTCCTACACGTGCTCATGGAGAATCGCGGCCGCGTCGTGACGCGCCAAGCGTTGCTCGACAAGGTCTGGGGTTACGATTTCGAGGGCGAACATCAAACGATCAGCGTGCACGTGCGCTGGCTGCGCGAAAAGATCGAGATCGACCCGAACAACCCGCAACACATCATCACCGTTCGCAGCCGCGGCTATATGTTCAAAGAGTAGCGATGGGACTCGAATGGGTCGCGGCCGCCGTTGCCGCGGCTCTCGCAGGCGGGTTTGCCGCCGGGCGCGCCGGTCGCGCGAATGCCCGCGCGGATGCGGAGTTCGCGGCGGTCGCCGCGAGCGCCGAGGCCGCGCCCGACTCGCGCTTCGACCAGTTGCTGCGCTCGCTGACCGTGGGTATCGTGACGATCGACGCGCGCGGCCGGATCGACTCGCTCAACGCGGCAGCGGGCGCCATCTTCGAAATCGGCGCCCGCCCCGTCGTCGGGCGCGCGATCATCGAAGCGGTGCCATCGTTCGAACTCGATCGCCGCGTACGCGAGGCGCTCGACGGCCAGCCCTCGCGCGGACGCATCTCGCTCAACTCGCCGGCCGGATCGCGCGTGCTCACCGTGACCACGCTGCCGCTCGAGGGCGGCGGCGCGCTCGCGATCGCGAGCGATGAAACGCGCCTGCACGAACTCGAACAGACGCGGCGCGACTTCATCTCGAGCGTCTCGCACGAACTGCGCACCCCGCTCTCGTCGATCAACTTGATGATCGAAACGATCCTCGAGAACGACGGCGACGAAGAGGCGCTCGATCTCTTCCTGCCGCGCATCAAGCGCGAAGTCGATCGCATGGTGCAACTGGTGGCGGATCTCCTCGAGCTCGCGCGCGCGGAGTCCGGGCTGCTGCGCCTCCGGCGTGAGGACGTCGATCTCGCAAGCGTCGGGGCCACGATTCTGCGGACGTTCGAACCGCGTGCGGCGCAACTGGGCATCGCGCTCGAGTTCGCGGGGCGCGAGACGCGCATCAACGGCGACGCCGACCGGCTGGCGCAAGTCTTCGTGAATCTGATCGACAACGCGCTGCGCCACACGCCGGCCGGAGGCCGGGTCGTCGTCGCCGTGCGCGGCACGGGCGGCACGGCGTCGCTGGAAGTGCGCGACACCGGCGTCGGCATTCCGTACAACGATCTGCCGCACGTGTTCGAGCGCTTCTACGTGGTCGACAGAAGCCGCGCGCGTGAGTCGACGGGCACGGGCCTCGGACTCTCGATCGTGCGGCAGATCGTCGAGGCGCACGGCGGAAACGTCGCGGCGGATTCAGAGTTCGGGAACGGCGCCACCTTCACGTGCGTGTTTCCGGCGACCCGGCCGGTGCTGACGGCGTAGGCAGATCGAACGCAGGTCGCCCGCGCGTGACGACGCGTTTCCAGTCGAACGCGAAGGGCTGCCGCTTCACGAAGCCGAGCAGCGGGCGCTCGAAAAAATACGTGATCGCCGTCGCCACGAGGAGCGTGACCGCCCAGCCCGACGCGATGTAGACGAGCTTCCACTGGGGGTCGTCGTGCGGGTCCGGCGTCGCGGCGCGCGGCACGTCGTGCTTCCACATCCAGACCATGAGTAGCGTGTGCCAAAGGTACACGTTGTATGACACGATCGAGAGAAACACGAACGCGGGATTCGCGAGCGCGACCCGCCAGAAGCGCGCCGCGAGACACGAGCCGAGCGCGAGCGCGCCGAACGCGAGCGCGAGGAGCGTGCGGTTCGCCACATCCCAGTGCTGCGGTCCGAGCGACACGTACTGCACCGCGTCGGCGGAGCGGAAGAGCGCGAACGCGCCCGCCACACCGAGCGCCGCGAGGAGCGTGAAGACCCAACTGCGGCTCGCGAGCCCGGGCCGGCGCACGCGGAGCCAGACGACCAGGTACGCCGCGAGCATACCGGCCGCGAAGAGGTCGAGGTACGCGGGCATCTGCCGCGTGATCGTCTGGACGCCGACGCAACAGCCGGCGAACGCATAGCGGTACCCGAGCGCGGTCGCCGCCATGGCGAGCGCCGTGACGACCGGCGCGCGCCGAAACGCGGGCGCGAGCAGCGGAAAGATCAGATAGAACTGCACTTCGACGGAGAGGCTCCAGAAGACGGAGTTCGCCGTGCCGAACGCATCGGAGTACGAATTCTGGATGAAGAGCGCGTGCGTGGCGACGTTCCGCCACAGCTCGTCGAGCGGCGCGTACTCGATCGAGAAGAAGAACGTCGCGAGGACCGCGAGCGCGTACGAGGGCACGATCTTGATGAAGCGCCGGAAGGCATAGTCGCCGAGCGACTGCCGCTCGCCCCCGGCACCGAGCGCGCGCTGCGCGTGCGGGAAGAACAGCACGAACCCGCTGATCGTGAAGAACAGGTCGACGCCGAGATAGCCGTTGCGCGGCCAGATGTCGACCGGCAACGCGATTCCCGCGACCGCGAGTTCGGGTGTGAACCACGAAAACAGCCACGTGTGATAGCAGACGACGAGCAGGATCGCGACGCCGCGAAGGCCGTCGACCGCTTCGGTCCCGCTCCGGACGTGTTCGCGCACGGCCATGGTTGTTCGGCGTGCTCGGCGGCGCTCCTTAAGGCGGCGATAACGCCGGTCGCGCATACTGGGGGACGGACGCGGCGTGCGTCCGCGGGCGCGCCCGGGTTGCTCGCATTAACGGCGCCTTAACCTTCCGTTAAGCGGTCGTTATGTTGCGCCTGTCACCATCACCCGGACTGCCATTTTCGAATCAGCGATTTCTAGGGAGGTTTCCTCATGTTCATGTCTGCGCGGCTCGCGGCCGTTCTGGCCGTTGCGTCTTTCGTCGCGCCGCTCGCGACGACCGGGGCGGCGCTCGCCGACACGTCGATCTCCGCAGCCGGTTCGACCGCGCTGCAGCCGCTCGTGCAGGCGGCTGCGGATGCTTATCAGCAGGCCCACTCCGACATCAAGATCAGCGTGACGGGCGGGGGCTCGCGCACCGGCCTGTCGCTCGTGGCCTCGAAGTCGGTCGATCTCGGCGACTCCGACATCCTCGCGCCGGCGGGCAGCGATTCGCTCGTGGATCACAAGGTCGCCGTGATCGGTTTCGCGGTTGTCGTGAACCCGCAGTCCGGGGTCACCGCTCTCACAAAAAAGCAGATTCAGGACATCTTCTTGCTGAAGGTCAAGAACTGGAAGGACGTCGGCGGTAAGGACCAAGTGATCACCGTCATCAATCGTCCGGCGAGTTCGGGGACGCGCGCGGTTTTTGTGAAGACGCTGCTCGGCGGCGCCACGCTGCCGCCGACGCTGACCGAAGACGCGACCGGAACGGTCGTCCAGAAGGTGTCGCAGACGCCCGGCGCCGTATCGTACGCCGCGTTCTCCGGGACGCACAGCGCGTCGGGAATTACCGAAGTCGCGATCGACGGCGCGTCCGCGACCGACGATAACATCGAGGGCGGCAAGTACCCCTTCTGGTCCTACGAGCACATCTACACGAACGGTCCGCCGACGACGGAGCAATCGCGCTTCATCGCCTTCTTGCAGAGCAACAGCACCCTGATGCACAAGACGGGATACATCCTCGTGCGGGACATGAAGGTCTCTGAAAACGACCG
>Ga0302279_10004952_pt1 | contig 15212 bp, 11 predicted proteins | sample III_Bog_N3_3_FD_194541 | JGI IMG/M metagenome (GOLD analysis project Ga0302279, IMG submission 194541) | Peat permafrost microbial communities from Stordalen Mire near Abisko, Sweden - III_Bog_N3_3 | ecosystem: Environmental > Terrestrial > Soil > Wetlands > Peat | place: Sweden: Abisko...
GCCCAGAGGTCGCTCCGGAGTGCAGACGGATCGGAAGGAACCGCGCGCGCCTCGAGGAGCACCTCCGAAGACTCGGTTCCCGCTGGGCTCCCCTTCTCCCAACCTCCCTGTTCCCACCTCTTCGCTGCTGACAGACGTTGGAATAGCTCAAGACCCACATGCGGTTCGTGCAGGTGTAGGTGTCCGTGTTGGTGGCGTTCGGGGTGCAGTCGGCGTCCGAGGTCGCGGTAGACGCGCAGGCCGTCCCCTCGGCGGACGTCGCGCACTGGAGGTTGGAGAACTCCTTGCCCATGGCGTTCGCGGGTTGGTTGCCGAAGCACCCCAGCGTGCCCCCCGTGTCGCACCCCTCTCCAAACTCGACGGAGAGAAAGCTCGCGGTCGCCGTCACGCAGTCGCAATCGTTTCCGCACGCCCACGTGCCATTCGTACAGGTGCAGAAGTTGAAGCAATCGGGCGCACGGTCCACGTACTCGCACGTTCCGCTGATGCCGCTACACCCCTGTCCCGTCACGACCGGGTCGACCGGGCAGCCTACGGCCGTGAGCGCCACTTCGAACTCCGCTCCGTCGCAGTAGGCGTACGTCGTTCCGGACGCATCACCGTAGTTGCACGCGCCCAAGTTGCTGCACGGCTCCCCGTCGTCCGGCGCGAACGACGGGCACCACGAGGGATTGATCGACGTCGGCCCGTCGAATCCACTGTCGATGCCGCCCCCCGAGTCGACGTTCACCGTCCCGCCATCGACGACGCCCCCCGCCGCGCATACGACCCACTCGGGGGGATGGCTCGCGCCGTAACAGTTGTCTCGCGCGCAGGCCGCAACCTCGTGCACCGAGCCGTTGTCCCCGAAGCAGTCGCCCGAGCCGTTCGAGTTGGGCGTATCGGCGTACTTGGTGCAGCACGCCGAGAGACACGCATTGGAGAAGTTCTTCACCCCCGCGTTGTCGCCGCCGGTCATGGCGGTGACGCACGCCGCGAACGCGCTCGAATCGGCTGCGCCGGTGCACGTGCACGTAGTGCCCACGACCGCATGCGCGCCCTCTTGCTGCGCGCAGCACGTGTTCGCGGCGAGCACGAGGGGGCCCGTACAGGCGCAGCCCCCGGTCGTCAGCGCGTTCGGCGTCAGCGCCCACGTCGACAGGTGTGAGATGAGCGCCGCTACGACGTGAAGCTGCGTGTCGACGAGGGTGCCCAGCTGCGGCTCCCACGCCGCGTTCACGGCCGTCGCCATGACGACGTCGGACGCCGGTGTCGATCCGAGCGCCGACGGCGCGTACGTGATGTCGAGCTCGGCAGGGACTGCGAATTTCGTCCCTTCGGGGCTGAGGACGTATGCGGCGCCGAGCGCGCCCGGAGGCGCGAGGCTCGTGGGTACGATGGTGAACGAGGTCGACTGCGTCAGCGCGCCGGGCGGAATGGTGAGCTTCGCGAGGCCGTCACTCGACACGACGACGCCGCCAAGCGCGCGGACCACAGTGCCCGACGAGAGGCTCGCGTCCGTGCCCCCCACCGTGATGATCGTGCCTGTGTCCGCGCCGCCGTCGACGCCCGGGTTGCTCTCATCGCCGCCGCCACCGCCAGTCCCGTCGCCGTGGCTCGCGTAGGAGCAGGCCGAGAGCAGCGCGAGGCCAAGGACCGCAGAGACGCGCGAGCTGCGCAATGCACGAAGCGCCACGACGAGCCGCCGTCACTTCCCGGCGTCCGGAGTGCCGATGGTGCAGAACGCAAAGTTCGGGTTGGTGCACGCCTCGACGGCGATGCCATCGCAGCTCCAGATTTCGCACGTCCCGATGGCGCACTCCGCGCTGCTGCGGCATAGCTGCGCCGAGATGAGCCCGCCGCTCGGACACTGGCCTCCGACGAGCGGCTGGCATGACGCGGCCACATTGGCCGTGCTCACCGCGGAGATGCAGCACGCGTCGTTGCCAGTGCAGTCGCCCGCCTCGTTGCACGAGAAGGCGGCCCCCGCGCACGTCGCTCCCTCGACCTGGCACACGGAAGCACCGGTGGTCGACGACGTGCAGCAGGTCGAGCCGGGCACCGGGCAGATCGCCCCGCCACACGTGATGCTTCCCGGGGAGCAAGTCGGCCCGCCCGGAGGCGCCGAGCAGGAGCCCGGCTGATCGCCGGACGAGGGGGTGAAGGATGACCCGGTGTCGGCGCTCGCGTCGAAGCCGAACCCGCCGTCCACGCTCGCATCCGGACCGAAGCCGCTGTCGAAGCCAGCGTCGAAGCTCGCGTCGACGCTCGCGTCCAGGCCCGCGTCGGGAGTCGTGACGTCGCTGCCAATCGCGCAGACCGACCACGTCGCGTCCGTAAGCGTGGTCACGCAGCCGCGTACGCAGTCAGCAACCTTGTGCAACGACCCGTTGTACGAGACGCACGTGTCAAAAGCGTTCGGGTTGGCCGTGTCGCTATACGACGAGCAGCACGACGAAATGCACGAGTTGGAGAAGTTGACGGCGCGGCCTTCGCTGCCGCCCGTCGCGTTCGTCACACACGCCGCGAACGAGCTCGGGTCGGTCGAGCCGGTGCAACCGCACACCGATCCCTCGAATTCGACCGTCCCGCCCGCGCTCTTGCAGCACTGCTTGGTCGCGCTCTCGTTCTGGCCGGTGCACGAGCAGCTCGTCGCAGGGACCGCGTTCACGACGATGCTCCAGGTCGACAGGTGCGAAATCAGGGCGGCCGCGATGTGAAGCTGGGTGTCGACGATCGACGTGACTTGCGGCTCCCAGCCGCCATTCGCAGCCGTCGCGACGGCGAGCTCCGAGAAGACCGAGCCGCTGAAAAGAGCGCTGTCGTAGGCAATGTCGAGCTCGACGGGGACCGCGAAGTGCGTCCCCTCCGGGTTGAGCACGTAGACCGTACCGAGGGCTCCTGCGGGCGCGACGGTCGTCGGAGCGATGCTGAACGTGATCGACTCGGCGAGCGCGCCGGCCGGAATCGAGAGCGTGGCGTTGCCGTCGCCCGACGTGACCGTGCCGCCGTTCGGGCCCACCGTCGTGCCTCCCGACGCGCTCGAGTCGCCCGGGCTCGTGGTGTCGCCGTCGGGACCGGTCCCCCCGTCGTCCACGGTCATGCCTGCTTCCTCGAAGCTCCCGCCGTCGCCGGTCCGGCCGTCCCCCTTGTTGGTGTAGGAGCACGCAGAGACTAGGCCGAGAAGAAGGACGGACGGCACGCACGCGCGGGCGCGCGCTCGCAAGAGAGCCGAGGGCGAAGAAGTCATCGGATGAGCATAAACGGGTTGGGGGCTCGGTGCTACGTCGCCAGAGCTCGCCCCTGCGCCGGCGGTCTCGCGCTGGCGGCCCGCTCGACGGCGGTTCGGTACTGGGCGCTCACGTTGGCGAGATCGATTTCCTTCTCGAGGAACGACGCGAACGCGAAGTACGGGAGCAGCGTATTCCAGCGCTCGAGCCACCGCGGTCGATGCTTTGGGCGTTCGAGCAGCCCCATCGCGCGAAGCTCCATCAGCGCTACGAGGTCGTCGAGCGCGACGCGACCGACCATGAGCAGCTCGACCTCGTCGCGGAAGCCACCTCGCACGAACGCCGCGAGGAACGCGTACACGTGAAGAAGGCCTGCGAGATAGCACGCGTCCTTCGTGAACGCCGCCCCCCCTTCGCAGAGCCCGCCGCGAAACACGCGCGCCGCGTCGAGGAACGCGTCGTGACGCCCGTACTCTTTCGAGAGCAGGTACCGGTAGACGTCGAGGAAGCTCGCGCCGTCTTCTGCCATGCCGACCGTCTTCACGCGCGTGGCGAGCCGCTCGAGGCGGGGGGTCGCGAGGGCGTGGTTGTAGAGCTCGCCGAAGACCGCGAGCCCCTCCTGGGTCGGCGTCGTGCGAGGGCCGCCTGCACGCAGGAACGGAGCGAGAGGCTGCGCGGCTCCGTTGCGGGCCGAGAAGACGTGGGTCTCGACCTCGTGACAGTAGAGGCCATCGGCTTCCCACGCGTGGAACGTCGCGTCCGGGCGAATGCGCACACGCGTCGCACCAGCGATGGCCTTCGAGGCGCAGCGTTCATCGAGCACGATCTCGAGCGGAAGATGCGGGCGATGCTTCGACGCCCGTCGCGCGAGATCCTCGCGGAGCTGCTCGGCCGAAAGGAGCTTCGATTCTCGGTCCTGTGCTTCGTCCCAGCCGTGGACCGAGAGCCGTCCGAGCACATGGTCCGCGAGCCCCTCGTTCGTCGCGGCGAGACCGAAGAAGCGAGTCCGCGCGCCGCCGTAGACCTCGAGAGACAGGCGACCGAACTCCCGCGTCCCGCGCGCGAGGAGCAGACGGTTGCGATCGACAGCGCCGAGCACGACGGCGCGGAGCCACGTCGGGATCGGTAGGTCCCCCTCGATGGTCGCGGCGAGGCGCGCGAGCTCGGCGTTCTCGCGGTCGAGCGCGGCACGATCGACGGCGTAGGCGGGGTCTGGGAGTGCAGCCGCGCCGCTCGCGAAGAAGCGCTCTTCGACGTCGCGAGGCCACCCGATGCCCGAGAGCAGGTTGCTGTCGGACGCGAGGGCGTCCAGGGATGTCCTGACGCGATCGAGGAGCTCTCTCGCTGCATGGGCTTTCATCGGACGTGCGGCTCGCTCGGGACACACTACACGCTGTGCGCGCATTGTCGTTCGATCGGCTACCGTCGTGGCCATGGAGAGCGGCGTGACAGACGAACGCCTGGAGGACGCGCCGAGCGAAGGCGTGAATGCCGCGCGCCACCGCTGGCTGCGTCTGGGCGCGCTCGCCGTCATCTCGCTCGGGCTGCTCCTCACCGCCCATCTCACCGGTCTCACGGCCGAATTCAAGCCCGCCGCCTTCCGCGTGCACATGGCGAACGCGGGCTGGTGGGGCCCTCTCGTGTTCCTGACTGCGTTCGCGGTGGGAGAGCTCGTTCACGTGCCGGGCGTGGTCTTCGTCGGGGCGGCGGTCGTCGCGTACGGCCGCCCGCTTGGAGGGGCGCTGGCGTTCGTCGGTGCGGTCCTCTCGCTGTCCGTGGCCTTCGCGGTCGTGCGCGGCATCGGCGGCAAGCCGCTCGGGGCCATCCGCTGGGCCTTCGTGCGGCGTCTCCTGTCGCACCTGGACGAGCACCCGGTTCGAACCATCTTCCTGCTCCGCAGCGTGCTCTGGATGACGCCGCAGCTCAACTACGTCCTCGCGCTGTCGAACGTGCGCTTCCGCAGCTATGTCTTCGCCTCTGCGGTAGGGCTCGTCGTGCCGGTGGCCATCCTCTCGTTCATCTTCGAATGGCTGCTTGGCTAGGGCGGGCCCGCGCCCGACGTCATGCTGTCTCCGATCACGTTCGTCGCGATGACCGTCGCCGTCGGCTTCACCGTCGAGGCCACCGTCGGCTTCGGCGCGACGCTGCTGCCTCTCGCGCTCGGCTCGCTCGTGATGCCGACGACGTCGGTCCTCTTTCGAGTGGTTCCACTGAACCTCGCGCTCTCCGCGCTACTCGTCGCCCGCGCCCATCGCTCGATCGACACGCGAGCCCTCGTCGCGCGGATTCTCCCGGCGATGGCGCTCGGGCTGCCTGTTGGGCTGTTTGCGCTCGACCACCTCGCCCCGGCGCAGTTGCAGCGGGTCTTCGCGGCGTTCGTCTTCGTCCTGGCGGCCGTCGAGCTCGCGGCGATGGCACGTCGAACTACGACGCCCGACGCCCCGCGCGCTCTCTCGGCGCCCGCCAGCCTCGCGCTGCTCTTCGTCGGAGGGGTCGCGCACGGGGCCCTCGCCACGGGCGGGCCCCCCGTCGTGTACGTCTGCGCGCGCACGCTCCCCGACAAGGCAACCTTCCGCGCCACGTTGAGCGCGCTGTGGCTACTCCTCAACGTCGTGGTCGTCGGCTCGTACGTCATCCACGGTCAGGTCACGGTGGTCACGCTTCGGGACTCCGTGCCGCTCGTACCTGGATTGCTAGTGGGGCTCGCGCTGGGCGAGGTCCTGCACGGGCGCGTTCCCGATCGCGCCTTCCGCGTCGTCGTGTTCGTGCTGCTCCTCGTCGTCGCCGTGGTCCTTGGCGTCCGCGCGTAGTCACGAGTCAGGCACGAGTCAGGCACGAGTCAGGCGCGAGCCCAAGGCTGCTCTTGCAAGGCTCCGCCTTGCCGCATAGTCATTGGAGGTCATGCACGGCGCGTCTGCGAAACGTACGCGTCGTCTCCGGCTGTCTCTCGCGAGCGTCGCTCTTCCGGCGCTGGTCTCCTGGGCGAGCTCCGCCGCCGCCCTCGAGCCTTGGTCCGACCCGGACCCTCCGGCTCCTCCGACGCGCATCACCCTCACGCCGGAGTCGCACATCGGCTTCCGTGGTGCGGCCGAGTATCGCGTCAACGCGCTCAGCATCGCGCCGCTCGACCTGCAAGGCACGACGGACAAGAACCTCCAGGTCATCGAGCAACGCCTGCGGCTCGACGGCACCGTCGACTACGACGATAAGCTGCACATCGTCGTCTCGGCCGATCTCCTCGACGGCGTCCTCTGGGGCGACAACGGCACGCTTGGCTCGTCACCCGAGCCGACGTCGGGCGCGGCGGTCACGACCGACAATCCGAACCTGTCGACGGCCTGCATCACGCTGAAGCCGGGCGCGCCCGCCACGGAGGCGACGAGCTACCACTACGGGCTTTGCGCAGCGGACCCGGTCTTCATTCGCCACGCGTACGGCGACGTGCTCACACCGGTGGGCCTCCTGCGCATCGGTCGGCAGGCGATGACGGACGGGGCGTCGATCGCCGTCAACGACGGTGACGGGAGAAAGAACCGCTTCGGCGTTGCAGACCGCGGCAACAGCGCGGACCGCATCCTCTTTGCCACGAAGCCGTTCGAAGCGTTCAAGCCGCCGAGCCGCCGCGATCTCACGCTCGAGAAGGGCGCGTTCCTCATCCTCGCCTACGACCGGCTCGTGACGAACGACCCGATGCAGTACGCCGACGACCTGCATAGCGTGATCGCGGCAACGCGCTACCGCACCCCCAGGCTCGGGCATGCGCGCGACTTCGAGGCGCAAATGTTCTACGCCTATCGATTCAGCAGCGAATACTCGACCGAGGTCTCTGCTATTGGCGGCAAGCTCGCGGCGCGCGTCGGCGACTTCACCCTCGGCGCGGAGACGACCGCGGTCTTCGGCTCGACGAGTGAGGTCAGCCAGGCCCTCTCCTTCATCAACAACGACCCCCCCGTGGCGCAGACGGTGCGGGCCATCGGCGCACGCGCCGTCGCGCGGTGGGACAAGCCGATCGTATCGCTCTACATGGAGACGGACTACGCGTCGGGCAACGGCAACCCGAACCAGAGCGCACCGCTCACGCAGTTCCGCTTCGCCGAGGACACGAACGTGGGGCTCCTGATGTTCAAGCAGGTGCTCGCGTACCAGAGCGCGCGCGCAGCGGCGGCCGGAGTCGCCCTCCTGCAGCAGCTCGGCGCCAAGGACTTCCCTGTCCAGGCCATTTCGTCCAACGGGTCGTTCACCAACGCGTTCGCGCTATTCCCGCAGGTCGACGTGCACCCGGTGAAGAATCTGCTCCTCCGCGGCGGCGTCCTGGTCGCGTGGGCACCCGCGCCTGTCGTCGACCCGATCGCCTCGCTGCAGCACAAGAGCGACGCGCCGCACTTCTACAACGGCGTCGTCAACTACGTCGGTGGCGCGCCAAACCAGTTCTACGGGACGGAGCTCGACGCACGCATTCAGTATCGTCTGTTCGACCACTTCGCGGCCGATCTCGAAGGGGCAGTCCTCTTCCCGGGCAGCGCGTTGCAGGACGCCAACGGCGACGCCGTGCGGAGCTTCCTGGTGCAGGCGCGCGGGACGTTCTTCTTATGAAGCGCGCGACGCTTCCGAAGAGACGCGTCATCGCTTCCGCTCTCGCAGGCGCGGCGTGCGCAGGTGTCGCGTCCGCTCTCGCGACGCTGGGCCTCGTCTCGGCGCCTTCGTGTCAGACCTATCAACCGCCTCCGACGGCGAGCATTCAGGGGCTCTCGAACGGCATCCTCTCGAACCCCCTCGCTCCGATCGTCGTGACCTTCAGCACCCCGGTCGACCCGAGCACGGTGAGCATCGAGATCGCCCCGTTCAACATCGACGCCTACGGCAACCTCCCCGACGAGCTCGCTGACGCGGGGTCGCTCGGCGCGCTCGTGATTCACACGCCCACGTCGGACAGCCACGTCACGGCGACGTTCTCGCCGGACCATACGACGCTGACGCTCGTCCCCAATCCGCAAGCGTGGCTCTCGATCGGACCGTCTCTCGTGCTGCTCGTGTTGCCAGGGCTCACCTCAACGACTCTCGGCACGACGCTCCACTACCGCGAGCGCATCCCGTTCTCCTATCCCGCATCCTGCGGCGCCGCCCGAGCCACGCAGTTCCAGAGCGGCGCGTACTTCTTCTTGCTCCAGGTCGACAAGCCGATAGGCGTTGAGCTAAAGGTCTTCGCGGCCATCGACGTGAACCCGCAGAGCGGAGCGTTTTTCGGACAGTTCACGGCCGCGCTGCGCAATCCCGACCCGACCCGCTGCAACCCCGCGTGCACCAACGGCGAAGTCTGCGAGCTGATTCCGAGCCAGATGTGCGTCGAGGTGTCGACCCCTCCCGTATCGGTCTATGAGTCGTCGGATTTCGTCCCCAAGACAGGCGCACCGAACGGCTACACCTTCGAGATGCACGGGTGTGCTTCGGACCAGGGGGACGCGGGCGCCGTGAACATCCTGACCGCGCCGGGCGAGCTGGTCGTCTCGTCGCCGGCCGTCACCATCCAGGGGCTCACGTTCACAGCGCAGTTCGTCCCGGTCGACGGAGGGCTCGTGCAGGCATCTGGCTCGCTCACGGCCACGAAGACGTTCCTCGGGACCAACGACCTCGGCCCGGGCTCGGGCACGCTCGCGGCGCTGAGCATTCCGGACGCGCAAGCGCCGGCGAACCTGCCTCAACCTGGAGCGATCTCGGACGCAGGAGTGGACGGCAGCGACGCGGTAGCAGACGGCGGCAAGGGGGGCACGGACGCGGGCTCGTGACGGTGCACCGCCGTGCTTCGGGTACTATAGGGATGCGCGCGTATTGCTCCGCATCGCGGGTCCCACCGTAGCCAACTCGAGAGACGTTCATGCACAAAGCCTTTCCGGAGGACGGTCTCGGCCGTCCGCAGATCCTCGCAGCGCTCGGCGACATGCGCGCCCACGACCCGGCCATCGATGGCAAGGCGTTCGCGTTCATCTACGACGCGGGCGAAGACGCGCGCGGGCTCGCACGCGAAGCGTTCGCGGCGTGCATGGGGATCAACGGCCTCGATCCGACAGTGTACCCGTCGGCGCGTCACATCGAGAACGCCGTCGTGGGCTGGTGCAAGGAGCTGACACGCGCGCCTGAAGGAGCAGCAGGGACTGCGACTGCAGGCGGCACGGAGAGCGTGATGCTCGCGGTGAAGGCGGCGCGCGACTATTCGCGTCGGACGCGACCGACCATCAGGACGCCCAAGATGCTGCTCCCCGAGACGGCGCACGCCTGCTTCCACAAGGCGGCCCACTATCTCGGAGTCGAGGTCGTACGCGTCGACGTCGACCCGATCACGCTGCGGGCCGACGTGGCAGACGCGCGCGCGAAGATGACGAGCGACGTGATCCTCGTCGTCGGGTCCGCCCCGAGCTACGCACACGGGGTCGTCGACCCGATTCCGGAGCTCGCCGCGCTGGCGATGGAGCACGGTGCGCTCATGCACGTGGATGCCTGCGTCGGCGGCTGGGTGCTCCCGTTCCTGCGGGAAGCCGGTGTCGAGGTTCCGCCGTTCGACTTCACGGTCCCGGGCGTGACCAGCCTGTCGCTCGATCTCCACAAGTACGGCTACGCCCCAAAGGGGGTGTCGGTGCTCATCCAGCAGAGCCGCGAGCTCCGTGCGGCGCAGTACTACGCATGCGCAGAGTGGAGCGGGTACGCGATCGTCAACACGACGACTCTCGGCTCGAAGTCGGTGGCTGCCATGGGCGCCGCCTTCGCCGTCATGATGCACCTCGGACGACGCGGGTATCGCGAGCGCGCCAAGCAGATGTGGGACGCGACGACACGAGTCGTCAGCTTCATCGACAACGCCGACGGTCTCCGCATGATCGGTCGCCCCAACATGAACCTGCTCGCCTTCACGACCGAGCAGGGGGACGTCTTCGAGCTCGCCGACCGGCTCACAGAGCGCGGTTGGCTCGTGCAGCCGACGTACGGTTTCGGACGATCACCCGCGCACATTCACCTGACCCTCGATCCCAACAATGCGGTGCAGGTCGACAGGTTCACGGCCGACCTTGGCGCCTCGCTCGAAGGCCTTCCCGCCCGCATCGAGCCTCCGGCGCAGGTGCTCGCTCTCCTCTCCGCGGCGGCCGGCGACGGCGCGGCGATCGATAGCGCGATGCTGATGCAGGCGCTCGGCATCCAGGACGGACGACTGCCGGACCGAGCCGCAACCATTCACCGCCTCATCGAGGCAGCTCCTCCCGCGATGCGCGAGCAGCTGCTCGTCCTCTTCATGGGCGAGCTCTACTCGTGACGAGCATGCAGGCACGGGCGTCGTGACGGGCCTTTGGCAGCGCACGTTCGGGCGAGGAGGTCGCCCGCTACGCATCGCGTACGGCCGCATCTTTCACGAGGCAAACGCGTTCTCGCCGCTCGTCACCACGCGCGAGGACTTCGAGCGGATGCACTATCTCTCGGGCGACGCGCTCGGCCGCGCGACGATGCTCCGAGGCTCCGAGCTCGTAGGGTACCTCGCACACGCCGAGCTCACGGGCTTCGTGCAGGCCGCGCGCCTGGCCGGGAACGTCACGACCGTTCCGCTGGTCTCGGCCTTGGCCGTGCCGGGTGGGCCACTCGTGCGCGCCGATTTCGACAGCATCGTGGACGACATGACCACACGGCTCGCGGGGGCCGGCCACATCGACGGCGTCTATCTTGCGCTGCACGGATCGATGGAGGTGCGCGGGCTCGACGAGGCCCCCGAGGCGTACATTCTGCGCCGCGTCCGCGCGGTCTTGCCCCGCGATGCGAAGGTCGCCGTGAGCTACGATCTGCACGCGAACCTGTCGTCAGGCATCGTCGACCCAGTCGACGTGCTCGTCGGCTACCGCACGAATCCCCACTGGGATCTCGCGCCGTCCGGCTACCGCGCTGGCAATCGTCTCATCCGCGCGCTCCGCGGCCAGATCCAGCCGGTTCAGGCGTGGCGCAAGTTGCCGCTCGTCTTGGGGGGAGGGCTCACGATCGACTTCCTTTCGCCGATGCGAAAAGTCTTCCGCTTCATGCGCGACCTCGAGAAGGACCCGCGCGTGCTGACGGCGAGCCTCTTCATGGTTCACCCGTTCACGTCGGCCGAGAACCTCGGCTGGGCGGTGCACGTCGCGACCGACGGCGACGCGGCGCTCGCAGCACGCAAGGTCGATGAGCTCGCCGATCGCGCGTGGGCAGAGCGCGATGTCTCTCTCCCTCCGATGCGTACGGCTGCGGCCGCCATCGACGAGGTCGGTCGCACCGGATGGCGTCACCTTGGGCCCGTATCGGTCGTCGACGTCGACGACATCGTAGGGGCAGGCGCCCCCGGCGGTAACACGCGCATCGTCCGAGCGATCGTCGAGTCGAACACCCGCCTCGTGTCGTACGTCCCGGTGCACGACCCGCTCGCCGTGAGCCTCGCGTGGGAGGTCCCCGTGGGCGAGCGGATCTCGCTCGTCCTGCGCGGCACGCCCGAGTACATGCAGCCCGCGGTGCCACTCACCGGGGTCGTCGCGGCCAAGCGCGTGACCGACTTCGGACGCACTGTGCGTATCGACATGGCGGGCATGCGGCTCGCGATCTCGGAGCGGCCGCCCCTCCCAATTCACCCGAAGTTCTGGCGAGAGCTCGGGCTGTCGCCGCGAAAGGCGGACCTCATCGTGCAGAAGAACTTCTTCCACTACCGGATCTTCTACGCCGCGAGCTCGTTCCGGCACCTGCCAGTCGCGACGGGCGGAGCGACGAGCCTCGACGAGGTGCGGGCACGCGCGGGGGCTGCGAGCCTCCGACGAGGGTTCGCGACCAACGAATGGCGAACGGCCGACCCGCTCCTGCGCGCGATGCCTCGGCGTAGCGAGGCGACGCATCCCGTGGAAGCTCCCGTCGAGCACGTCGTACCGAGCGGGGCCGCATCGTGAATCAGCGGAACATCGCAGCGCTGTTGCTCTTCGCGGCCTCGACTCTCCTCTCGCCTCAGGCGGAGGCCGACGACGCGAGCGATCTCGACGCGGGGAAGGTCCTCGTGACCTCCGTGCCGGTCGCAGGAAGCCCCGAGCCCGAGCACGTCGTACGGGCCGTCGTCGAATCGCCGCCATCGAGCGTCTGGAAAGTCGTTTCGGACTGCACGCACTACAAGGATCGACTCCCTCACGTCGCCGCATCCGCCGAGCTTTCACGCGCCGGCAACACGGTCACGTGCCAGGTCACCATCTCCGTGCCGTTCCCGATGTCGAATCTTACGGCCGTCACCGAAGCGGTCCACGACGAGCATCCCGACCATATGACGCGCAAGTGGAAGCTCGTTCGCGGTGACTACGAGTTCAACGACGGGAGCTGGACGGTGGAGTCGTACCGAGGTGGCGCCGCGAGCCTCGTGACGTACCGCGTTCACGTGAAACCCAAGTCGGCCGTGCCGGGCTTCGTTCGCAACATGGCGCAGGAGCGAGCGCTCCCGGACATGATGCAGAGGGTGCGTACCGAGTCGGCGAAGATGTAGGCGCCGATCGCTCAATCCTTGAGCGAGAAAGGGGTGAACTTCGTGCCGATGTCGAAGAAATCCACCCCTTCGGCGCGCTTCAGGCCCCCGACGATGGCGTACGTCACCGGAGTGAGAACAACCTCGACGGCGACCTTGAAGATCCAGTTGAAGATCATGACGTGCACGACGGTCGTTGTCGTCCAGATGCTCGCGAAGGCGACCGGGTAGAAGATGACGCTGTCGACAGCCTGGCCGACGACCGTCGAGCCGATGGTCCGCGTCCACAGGTGCTTCCCCTTCGTCAGGATCTTGAGCTTCGCCAGGACGAACGAGTTGGCGAAGTCGCCCGCCCAGAACGCCAGCACCGACGCGGCGACGATGCGCGGGCCGTTGCCGAACATCACCTCCAGCGCGGGCTGCATCTGAAGGTTGAACGGCTCCTCCGCGTTCGGAGGCATGCGGATGATGATCTGCCCCATGATGGTGGCGAAGGCGAGCGCGCCGAAGCCGGCCCAGATGACGCGACGGCTGCGGGCGTAGCCGTACACCTCGGTGAGGACGTCGCCGAAGATGTAGCTGATCGGAAAGAAGAGGTTCCCGGCGCCGAACACGATCGGGACGGCGAAGAGGGTCAGGCGGCACGACTTGCCAGGCCCGATAAGGTTCGAACAGAGGAGGATGGTCACGAAGCCCGCCATCAGCAGGTCGTAGTAACGGTACGCGCGAGCGGGTGGCGCTCCGGTGGCGTCTCCTTCGCTTCGAACCGCGTCCATCGTCGGCTCGCTACCGGAACTGCCCCGTCACCTCGCGGCATCGATCGATGCACGCAGGATCGTCGACGCATTGCGTGACGCAGTCCTTCGACTTGTCCGCTCGCTCCGCACAAGACGGGTCACGCTCGCAGCGAAGCGGATCGTGCGCCGCTGCCGCCTGCGTCGCCGCACACCCGAGCACTCCGACTCTCAGCGCGCCCAGCGCGACCAGCGTACAAAGCGTGAACTTCACCAGGCTCGGTCTCGTCTGCGTCATGGGTCATGCTTCCGGTCATCCGTGTCGGGCCCCGATACCTGTCCCAGGCTTGCGCTGGGCGGAGGCGGCGTCGTCTGCGAGAGGGGCGGCCGGTCGTGAAAGCACTTCTCCATCGCCGGCTCGAGGTTCGCCATGTCGGCCGGCAAACGCGGACGTCCCATCACGGGCGTGCCTAGCCGGGACCAGTCCGACTTGCCGTCGTAGGTGCTGAGCCACACGAACAGCGCGCGCCCGCGGATGTTCTCGAACGGGACGCCTCCCCCCTTCATGTTCCACCACATGCGCGAGTCGTGGCTGTTGTTGCGGTTGTCCCCCATCACCCAGACCTCGCCCGGCTTCGCCTTGAACGGGCCCTGGTGATCGCCGAAGCCTCCGACCGAATGGTCGTAGAGCGTCAGGTACGCCTTCTCGCCGAGGTACTCGACGAACAAGTCCCCCTCGCGACGCTGCGGAATCATCGGGACCTCCGGGTCCGTGTTGGCCTCGTTGTACGAGTAGATGCCCACGAAACAGTGCGGGACCTCCCATCCGTTGAGCCACGGATGTCCGTTCTTCGCCTCGAGGACATCGCCCGGGATCGCGATGACCCGCTTGATGAAGTCCTGCTCCATGTTCTCGGGGTACGCGTGCACGATGACGTCACCGCGCTCGGGCGGCATGTGAGTCCAGATACGCGAGTGCGTGAACGGGATGGCCGGCCCGTAGATGAACTTGTTGACGAAGATGTGATCGCCCACTTGGAGCGTGGGGATCATCGAGCCGCTGGGGATCTTGAACGCTTCGATCACGAGCGCGCGGAGCCCGAGCGCGACGATGACTGCGACGAGGATCGACTCGAGGTATTCGCGAACCTCGCTCTTGCGCCACGGCCGCAGGCGCGTGTCGACCTGTCCGTCCGCGCGGATCCACGCCTCGGTGAACAGCTCTTCGTCGAACGGGGTGGCGTCCATCGCGGTGCGCAGAGCGCCGAGGTCGTGTTGAAGCTCCTCGCGATCGCGCAGCGATAGCTCGCGGACGATGGCCTTCTCGTGCAGCTCGAGGAGCACCTCGGCCTCTTCGAGCAGCGCGCTCGCCCGCTCGTACTTGGGACGGCAACGCGGCGGAATGTCCGACCGGAGCGGTGCGTAGGCGTACCGCGCGAGCGGGAGGAAGTGACGAGCCGCCCAGAGGGCCATCTCGAACAGCGTGAAGACGACGATCCCGACCGGGATCTGCTGCTCTCGGGCGTACGACTCGACGGTCCCCAGCAACGTGCCGTGGTCGACGCCGACGGGCGGCGTAAGCGCCCAGACGAGCGCGTACGACAGAGCGAGCGGGAGCGCCACGAACCAGGCTCCCCAGTAGAGCGCCCGCAAGAAGCTATTATTTTGAGCCAAAAGGGCTGAGGTCTCCGTGAGGAGCCCAGGGCTCCAAGGACCGTCTATACCGCGCCCGCGCCGTTGGCCACAAATGCCAACCACGCGCGGGGAGGGCGTTGT
>Ga0302279_10004953_pt1 | contig 15211 bp, 8 predicted proteins | sample III_Bog_N3_3_FD_194541 | JGI IMG/M metagenome (GOLD analysis project Ga0302279, IMG submission 194541) | Peat permafrost microbial communities from Stordalen Mire near Abisko, Sweden - III_Bog_N3_3 | ecosystem: Environmental > Terrestrial > Soil > Wetlands > Peat | place: Sweden: Abisko...
CGCCCCTTTTGGATGGTTCCTGCCATGCGCCTCGGCTTAGCCCAACTCAACCCCACCGTCGGCGATCTTCCCGGCAATCGCCGGAAGATCCTCGAGGCCTACGCCCTCCTGGTGGCGCAGGGCGCCGAACTGGTCGTTTTCCCCGAATTGGTCGTCTGCGGCTATCCCCCGCGAGACCTGCTTTTCAAGCGGCAGTTCGTGCCGGACGTCGAGGCCTCGCTGCGGGAGATCGCCGCCGCGGTCGGCGAGGTCCCCGCCGTCATCGGCACCGTGGAAATGAACCGCAGCGGCACGGGCCGGCCCTTCCATAACTCCGCCGCCTTCTGCCACCGGGGCAAGGTCACAACCATGGCCCGCAAATGCCTGCTGCCAACCTATGACGTTTTCGACGAGGATCGGTATTTCGAGGCCGCCGCCCAGCCCACGGTCGTGCCCTTCGGCGGCCGGCGCATCGGACTGACCATCTGCGAAGACATCTGGACCAGTCCGAGCATCAGTACCCGCCAGCTTTACCATGGGCTCGATCCCGTCAAAGCTCTCGGCACGCAGCGCTGCGACTTGATGCTCAATCTCTCGGCCAGCCCGTGGCACAATGACAAGGGCGGGGTCCGCCAGGCCCTGGTGACCGAGGCGGCCCGGCGGCTGGGCTGCCCCGTCGCCTACGTCAACGCGGTCGGGGGCAACGACGAACTGATCTTCGACGGGCGCTCCCTGATCAGCGACAAGATGGGACAGGTGATCGCCGGATTGGCCGCCTTCGTCGAAGAGGTTCGGGTGGTGGAGATGCCGCTCGGAAACGAGCCGGCCCCCACGGCCTCCGCCCTGGCGCCGTCCTTCGCCCAAACCGACATGGCCGATATCTTCGCGGCCCTCACCCTCGGGTTGCGCGACTATGCCCAGAAAAGCGGCTTCAGCCGCGCCCTGGTCGCCCTTTCCGGCGGCATCGATTCCGCGGTGGTGGCGGTCATCGCCGCGGCCGCCTTCGGCCCGGAGAACGTCATGGCCGTCTCCCTGCCCTCGGCGATTTCCTCCCAGCACTCCAAGGACGACGCCCAGGTGCTGGCTCGGACGGTCGGGATCCGCTTCGAGACGATCGCGATCGCCGATGCGGTCGCCGCCTGCGAGGCCGGGCTCGGCCCGCTCTTTGCCGGCCGGCCCCGCGACGTAGCGGAGGAAAACATCCAGGCCCGCATCCGCGGCGTCCTGATGATGGCGCTCTCGAACAAGTTTGGCGCGCTCCTGCTCACCACCGGCAACAAGAGCGAGTTGGCCGTCGGCTACTGCACCCTCTACGGCGACATGTGCGGCGGCCTGGCGGTGATTTCCGACGTCTTCAAGACCCAGGTCTACGCGCTGGCCAACTGGATCAACGCCGACGCCCGGCGGCTGGGCCGGACCCCGCCCATCCCCCTCTCGACGATCACCAAGGCCCCCAGCGCCGAACTGCGGCCCAATCAGACCGACCAGGACAGCCTCCCGCCCTATGACGTCCTGGATGCGATCCTCAAAGGCTACGTCGAGGAAGGCCGCTCGCGCCGCGACCTGGTCGAGCAGGGCTTCGCCGAGAACGTCGTCGCCGACGTCGCCCGCAAGGTCGATTTGAGCGAGTACAAGCGCAAGCAGGCCGCTCCGGGGCTGAAGATCACCCCGCTGGCCTTCGGAGTCGGCCGGCGCATTCCCATCGTCCAACGCTATGTCTCCTGAGGCCCACTTATGAACACTTCCGAAAAACTCTTCGCCCGGGCCCTCGAACTCTTTCCCGGCGGGGTCAATTCGCCGGTCCGGGCCTTCCGTTCGGTCGGTGGCAGTCCCTTCTTCGTCAAGTCGGCCCACGGGGCCACCCTGGTCACGGCCGACGGCCAGGAGCTGATCGATTTTGTCTGCACCTGGGGGCCGGCGATCCACGGCCACAATCACCCCCGGATCCGGGCGGCGATCGCGGCCGCCCTGGAGCACGGCACGAGTTTTGGCACCCCCAATCCGCTGGAAGTGGACATGGCCGAGCGGATCATCCGCTTCTTCCCCTCGATTCAGAAATTGCGGATGTGCAACAGCGGCACCGAGGCGACCATGGCCGCGGTCCGGCTGGCCCGCGGCTTCACCCGCCGCGACAAGATCGTCAAATTCTCCGGCTGCTACCACGGCGCCTCCGATTCTCTTTTGATCAAGGCCGGCTCCGGCGCCCTGACCCACGGCTATCCCGACAGCGCCGGCGTGCCCGCGGCCTTCGCCCGCGAAACCCTGGTCCTGCCCTTCAACGATCCGGCGGCGATCGAGGCCGCCTTCGCCGCCAATCCCGAGCAGATTGCCGGGGTGATCCTCGAGCCCTACTTGGGCAACATCGGCTTCGTCCCGGCCGACCCCGGTTACCTCCAGCAGGTGCGGGCCGCCTGCACCCGCCACGGCGCCGTCCTGATCTTCGACGAGGTCATGACCGGCTTCCGCCTGGCCAAGGGCGGGGTCCAGGAGCTGGAAAACATCCGGCCCGACCTGACGACCCTGGGCAAAATCATCGGCGGCGGCCTCCCGGTCGGCGCCTTTGGCGGCCGGGCCGAGATCATGGACTGCTTGGCACCCCTCGGGCCCGTCTACCAGGCAGGCACCCTGAGCGGCAATCCCCTGGCCATGGCGGCCGGGATCGCCGCCTTGCAGCTCCTGGAGGAGGAGAATCCCTACGCCCGCCTCGACGCCCTCGGCCGGCAGGTGCGGGATGCGGTCAGGGCGGCCGCCGCCGCCAAGGGCCTGGCCGTCCAGGTGCCGCAGTTGGGCTCGATGTTTTCGATCTTTTTCAGCGCTGCCCCTGTCCGCGACTACCCCAGCGCCCTCGCCTCGGATGCGAAGCTGTTCCGTCGCTTCTTCCATCTCTGCCTCGAGCGCGGCGTCTACCTGGCGCCCAGCCCCTACGAGGCAGCTTTCCTGAGCACCGCGCATGCCGGCGACGCCGTGACTCGCGCCTGCGAGGTTTTCGCCGCCGCCTTCCGCGAACTCTGATGCCGGACAAACGCTGACAAGGCTTTCAGACCAAGCCTACTTCACCTCCAGACGGAAAGGGCGCATGATGGGCCCCGGCGGTCGAGATTGGCCGCCGAAGACGCTAGCCCTTTCGGCCTATTTCCTGCTGTATGGAACCCAATCAACTATGAGGTCATCTCTAACTCGCCCGGTTTTCCTCTTCGCCGCCTTGGCCGGTTTCACCCTCACCCTTCACGCTCAACCCGCCCCCCAGGGCATCCTCCCCCTCTCCGAGCTGAAGGCCGGCCAGCACGGCGAAGTCTGGACGGTCTTCCACGGCTCCCAGCCGGAACCCTTCACGGTGGAAGTCAGCGGGGTGGTCCGCAACGCGCTCGGACCGGGCAAGTCCCTCATCCTCTGCCAGCTGATTGATCCGCGGGTCGAGAAGATGGGGGCAGTCGCCGGCATGAGCGGCAGTCCCCTTTATATCAACGGCAAGCTGGCCGGGGCCCTCAGCTATCAGATCCAGTCGTTCGAAACCGTCCACTTTGCCGGATTCACCCCGGCCGCGGACTTGGGTGAAGTCGGCGCCCGCGTCGGTCGCGAGACCGGCGAAGCCAACCTCGTCGGCTTGCCCGGAACGGGCGCCGCCCCAGTGATCGCCGGCCTCGGCGGCTACAGCCCCTTGCGTCCGGTCTTCACCCTGAACGGCCTCAGTCCCCAGGTCGCGGGGCTTATGCAGCCGTATTTCACCGCCCTGGGCCTGACCACCTCCGCCCTGGGCGGAAGCCTCGATTCCAATTCCGGGGCCGCCCCCGCCGGCCCCCTCCGGGCTGGTTCGGCCGTCTCCGTCGCCCTCGCCACCGGCGACATCACCCTGGCCGGGACCGGCACCGTCTCGGAGATCGACGGCGATCGGGTCATCGCTTTCGGCCATCCCATGATGAGCTTGGGCGATGTCGAGCTGCCGATGTGCTCGGCCGAGATCGTCACCATCATCCCGTCCGCCCTGGAATCGATCAAGATCGCCAACACCGGAGCCGTGATCGGCACCATCACCCAGGACCGGCTCTCGGCCGTCTCCGGCCTCCTCGGCCGGCGTCCGGCAATGATCGACGTCGATGTCGACGTCACGGCGGCCCATGGCGCCCCTCGCACCCTCCATTTCCAGGTCGCCCGCCAGGATCAGCTCACGCCCGCCATTATCGCAGCCGGCGTGACTCAGGCCATCGTCGGTTCGAATGACGCAGGCCTGAGCAACGGTTTTCGCCTGAGCAGCAACGTCACCTTCTCGCCCACGCAGAAACTGTCCTCCCGCATCCTTTACGCCGGCCCGCAGGCCTTCGCCGAGGGCCTGGGCGAATTCGTCAAGGGCCTGAGCCAGGACCTGCAGAATCCCTACCAGAAGGCCTTTCCCCAGCGCGTGAGCTTCACGGTCGAGCCGCTGACGGAGAATCCCGCAGTGACGGTCGATCTCTTCCAATTGTCCCGGAACAGCGCCCAAGCCGGCGGGACCGTCACGGCCCAGCTGACCTGGCGCGACTTCCAGGGCGCCGAGCACTTCGACACCGTTGCCATTCCGGTCGATCCGTCCTGGATCGGCAAGGACCTCGAGGTCGTCCTGGCCCCCGGGCAGATCATGGACACTCTGACCGGCCGCCCCCGCCAGATTTCCGCCGCCTCGTTGCGCAGCTTCGACGCCTACCTGGCCGCCATGCGCCAAGATCGGGCGACGGACGGCTTCTGCCTGGCGGTGGTGGAGCGCTCGCCCCTCTTCACCGACCAGACCGCTTCGACCGCCGAACTGCCCGCCTCGATGGTCCGCGTGGCCGCCGCCGCCGATGAATCCCGCTTCCAGCAGCACACCGCCCTTCTCCCCTTGTGGGAGAGCCATGTGCTGACGGGCAAGGTGGGCAACGTGGTGGTCCGCCGCGCCCTTCAGGTCGTCGATTGATTCGTGACAGGGGCCGGCTGAGCTGCGACGATTTCTCGGTCACTTCCCGCCTTTCCGCGGGTCCAACGACCTGGTCCTTTATGTCGCACGCCTCCTTTTTTCGTCTCCTACTGGGTATCGCCCTCGCCTCGGTCCTGGCCCCGGTCGCGCCGGCCGACCCGCTTTCCCGGAAAAAGGACGTCGATTTCTTCCGGCAGGTGGCCAGCCGCAATCTCCACGGCATCGCCACCCGCTCCGACGGGCGCCTGGTCGCCGGACCGGTCCTGACCGATCTGGCCGGCCCCTTGCCGGCGGAATTGGTCTGGTGCCTCGAGCCCGTGACGGCCGAACGCTGGCTGGTCGGCACCGGACCGGAAGGCCGCATTTTCGAAGTGACGCTCAATCCCGCGGCCCAGACTTTCACCTCCCGCGAAGTGGCCAAGCTCAAGGGCAGCCAGGTCTTCGCCCTGCGGCCCTTGCCGGATGGCGGCATCCTGGCCGGCGGCTCGCCCAAGGGGGAATTAGCCCTGATCCAAAACGGCAAGGTCACGGTCCGGGCCAGCCTGCCGGCTGATTCGATCTTTGATCTTTTGCTGATTCCGGCCGGTCCTTCCGGCGGGGCCTGTGTCCTGGCCGCGACCGGCAATCCGGCCCGCATCTACCGCATCGACCTGAAGAAATTCTCCGGGAGCGGCGGGACGGCCGGGGCCACCGTGGCCGCGGATGATCTCGCGGCCCACGGCATCACGCTCTTCGGCAGCCTGCACGACCGCAATGTCCGCCGGATCGCCCGCTTGAGCGATGGCCGCATCGCGGCCGGCTCCTCCCCCAAGGGCAACGTCTACGTTTTCCCCGCTCCGGCCACCACCGCTCCGCCCGGGGCCGGTCCGGAGGCCGCGCCCCTCATCCTGGATGAAAATCACAATGCGGAGGTGACCGACCTGCTGCCTCAGGCCAACGGCGACTTCCTCGCCGCCATCGTCACCAACGGCAGCGGGGACTTCCGCAGCACGATCGAAAAGGCCAAGGATAGCCCGGATCTGCCGCCGCGGGCCGAGATGCCGACCTTTGGCGGCCGCGGTGTCCTCGGCCGCTTCACCGCCGCCGGCTCCTCCGAGGCGCTCCTTTCCCGCTCCGGCACCGCTTTCTACCGCCTGGCCCAGCAGGGCGGCCAGATCCTGATCGCGGGCGGCGAAGAAGGCGATTTCACCGGCTACGATCTCGACCAGCAGATGGCCCTGACCTTCGCCGGCAGCCAGTCGGCCCGCCTCATCGACCTGAAGCCGATCCCGGGGGCCCCCGGCCGCTTCCTCATTCTGCGCAACAATGCCCCCGGCCTGGCGCGGGTCGACTTCCAGGGGGCGGCCCCGCGCGAGGTGGAAACCCATTCGATCGACCTCGGGGCCGCGGGCCGAATCGGGGCGATCCGCTTTGACCGCCTGCGCGACCTCGAGGCCCGCCAGGTCCAAGTCGAGATCCGGACGAGCTACGGCAGCGACGAGGTGGAGGGCTGGAGCGCCTGGAAGCCCCTGGCGTCGGAGGGCGACGGCTGGCGGGCGCCGGATTTGCGCGGCCGCTACGTCAAACTGCGGGTGCGGCTGCCGGCCGAGGCCAGCTCGGCCGAGGTGGACCGGGCCGCGATCTATTTCCTGCCGCAGAACCGGCGGCCGGAACTGCAGGATTTCCATTTCATTTCGCCCAATTACTCGCTGGTGCCGCAGCCGGAGCCGGCTCCGGCCGTGATCGCCACCCTGGCTCAATTGATGGTGGGCAAGGACGACGACAAGCGGAAGAGCACCTTCCTGGCCAGCCAGGTCGTGCCCTCCCCTGGTGCCCAAGTCGCCTTCTGGACTGTGACCGATCCTGACGGAGACAATGTGGTCTGCACCTTTTCCATCCGGCGGGAGGGAGATTCGAAGTGGACCGACCTGGCGGTGAACAGCCGCGACAACTACGTCGATTTCGATACCGCTCGGCTGCCCGACGGCATCTACTTTACCCGGCTGGTGGCGAAGGAGACTGCCCCGCGGCCGGAAGCCGACCGGCTGTCCGTCACGTTTGAAACCGACGATCTGGTGGTCGATCACACCCCGCCGGAGATCCTGACCGCGACGGCCGTCCGCCGGGGCGATGCCGTAGTGGTGAGCGTCTCCGGGCGGGACGCCCTGTCGCTGCTCGATGGGATCGAAGTGCATTTCAACAATGGCGACCACCAAACGGTGGAGCAGCCGGCCGACGGCATCCGCGACGGCCGGGAGGAAACCTTTATCCTGGAGGAGCCCGCCGCCCGCACCACCGGTGCCACCGCCCTCGACGTCACGCTCTACGACAGCGTCGGCAACGCCGCGACCCGGCGATTGGAACTGCCCCCCCGCTAATCGGCCGTGGCATCGGCCGCGCCCTCGACTTCGGGGTCGAGCAGACCGATCCGCACCGCGTAGCGCGACAGCCGGGCCACGCCGCGGACCCGGATTTTCTTCGCCAGCCGTGTGCGGTGGTTCACGACCGTGTGCCAGCTCAGGCCGAGGCGGGCAGAGATCTGCTTCGAGCTCAGCCCTTCGGCCACCGCCCGGAGGACCGCTTTTTCCCGCTCGGTCAAACGCACGATCGGGGGCGGTCCGCCCGCCCGGCGCTGGACCAGACGGCGGATCTCCTCGCTGGCGAAGCGGCTGAAATAGACCTGACCGGAGCCGACCGAGCGCAACGCCTGTTCGAATTCCTCCAAGGGGGCCGTCTTTTCGACCAAGCCGTGGGCCCCGGAGAGGAGCGCGGCCCGAATCGTGGCGGCACGAAGGTGGCCGGAGAAGATCATGACCCGGCTCAGCGGCGAGATCGTGCGCAGCTCCGGCAGCAGAGTCAGGCCAGAGCCCTGGGGCAGGCCGAGGTCGAGAATGACGAGGGCGGGCTTCTCCTTGCGGCAGAGTTCGCGGGCGGAAACGACGTCTTTGGCGTAGCCGGCGACACGGTATCCCGGCACGCCCTCGACCACGGCCTTCATCATGCCGTGGAGAGCGCTCTGATCTTCGACGATCACGACGCGCCGGGTAATAGGCGTGGAAGGGCTCATGCCGCCCAGTCCGCCACAAGACTCGATCTTGACGAGACTTTGAATTACTCGATTTCGGGTAGGCCGAAGCAATCCGCCTTCAAGGGCAATATTCGACAAGTAAAGGCAACGGCGGCCATTCCCGGCCGCCTTGATTGCCCTTAGACTTCCGCCATGTCCAAGCGAAGAATCCGGATCGGGTTTGTCGGGGTCGGAACGATGGGCGAAGCGGCCCACCTGCGCAATTATGCCAGCTTGCGCGACGACTGCGAAGTCGTGGCCCTGGCCGAACTGCGGCCGAAGCTCGCGCAGGCGGTCGCGCTCCGCTACGCCGTCCCGCGCGTCTACGCCACCGCGGCCGAGCTCCTCGCCCACGAAAAGGTGGACGCGATCGTTGCCTCCCAGCTCTTCACCCGCCATGGCCAGATCCTGCCCGAGCTGGCCAAAGCCGGCCTGCCGCTTTTCTCGGAGAAGCCGATCGCCCGTTCCCTGGCGGCGGCCGAACGGGTCCTCCAGGCCCTGGCCGAACACGGCACCTGGATGATGGTGGGCTACCACAAACGGAGCGATCCGGCCACCGTCCTAGCCAAGCAGCAGATCGAGGCCTTTCAGAAATCCGGGGAAATCGGCAAACTCCGCTACATCCGGATCTCGATGCCACCGGGGGACTGGATCGCCGGGGGTTTTAACGACCGGCTGGAGTTGGGCGACCCGCTGCCCCCCTTGCAGGAGGACCCGCTGCCGGCGGACATGGATCCGGCCACGGCCAAGGAGCACGAGGCCTTCGTCAACTACTACATCCATCAGGTCAACCTGCTGCGTTTTCTCCTGGGGGAATCGTACGAGGTGACCTATGCGGACCCGGCCAAGGTGCTGTTCGTCGCGCACAGCGCGAGCGGCGTGCCCTGCACGATCGAGATGGCGGCCTACGCCACCACCATCGACTGGCAGGAGACCGCCCTGGTCGCCTTCGAACGCGGCTACGTGCGGCTCGAATTGCCGGCCCCCCTGGCCTTCAACCGCCCTGGCGGCCTGGAGATATTCCAAGACCCGGGCCACGGCGTCGTGCCGGTAACTCGGCGACCGCAGCTGCCGTGGGTGCATGCCATGCGCAGCCAGGCCCTGGCCTTCATCAAAGCGGTGCGGGGCGACGCCCCCGCCCCCTGCCTCGCGGCCGAGGCCCTGGAGGATCTGCGCATCGCGCGGCACTACATCCGCCTCCTCAAAGGATTTTAACCATGAGCCTCTCTTTCCGAAAACACTACCTCTCGGCCGAACGCTTTGAAGCCGCCGGCATCTTCGACGTCAACGGGGACGGCATCCCCGACATCGTCAGCGGCGGCTTCTGGTACGAGGGCCCCGATTTCAAGAAGCAGCACCGCATCGGGCCGGTCCGGTCCGAGGGCGAATACTATGACGATTTCTCCGTGATTGCCTTGGACGTGAACGGGGACGGTCGCCTGGACTTCATCACCGGCGGCTGGTGGGGCAAGACGCTGTGCTGGAAGGAGAATCCCGGCGTGGCCGGCCAGGAATGGCCCGTGCATGTGATCGCCGCGACCGGCAATATCGAGACGACGCGGGCCTGGGATGTGGACGGCGACGGCGAGTTGGAGATTGTCGTGGCCGGCCACGGCCCGCTGGTGGTCTATAAGCTGATTCGCGACGCGGCCGGCAAGGGCACGGGGCGGTTTGCGGCCCATACGCTCCGCTTCGCCGGCCGGCCCAACGACCGCCAGGGCCATGGCCTGGGTTTCGGCGACCTCAACGGCGACGGGCGCGGGGATTTTATCTTCAATAACGGTTGGCTGGAAGCCCCGGTGGACACCTACGGCGGCGAGTGGATCTGGCATCCGGAGTTCCAGCTCGGCCAGACGGCCAGCGTTCCCATCCTGGTTGAGGACCTGAACGGGGACGGGAAGGCCGAACTGATCGTCGGCAACGGCCACGGCTACGGCCTGTCGTGGTGGGAACAAGCGACGGACCCGTCCGGACAGCGCCAGTGGAAAAGCCATCCCATCGACCCCTACAGCAGCGAATATCATGACTTGCAATGGATCGACATCGACGGCGATGGGCGGCCCGAATTGATCACGGGCAAGCGTTTTCGCGCCCATCCCCAGGGCGACGAGGGCGACAAGGATCCTTACGGCTGGTCGGTCTTCAAGTGGACGGGGGAAAACTTCGTGAAGCATCCGATCGATTTCGGCCCGCTCGGCGTGGGCAAGGGTCTCGGCATTCAATTCGCCGTCGGGGATCTCGACGGCGATGGGCGCCTCGACGTGGTCGCGCCGGGCAAGGACGGCCTCGCGCTTTACTTCAATCAAGGCACGGCCTGAGCCGCCGCCATTTCAAGGGGGACTGAGGAGCCAGGCGCGATTGAACCGAGCCATGCGCAACTCCCGGTTTTTTTTGGGCAGATTCTGATACCACACCGCCAGCAAGGTGCCATCGGCCGCCTGGGTCGCGGCCGCATAGGAGGAGTGAAACCCCGGGGTGTTGGACAAAATCTTCGGCGGGGACCACGTCCGGCAGCCATCCGTCGACAAAGCCGCATCCAGCGGCCACCGACTTAAGGGAGAATTGTTCCAGACCACCAGGACCTCGCCCGTACCGCGCAGGCGCCACAAGGCTGACGGGGTGTTGTGGCCGGTCAGGGGCGAAGGGGTCGGCTGGTCCCAGGTCAATCCGCCGTCCCGGCTGCGGCTCTGGTAGAGCCAGCGATCGGAGGTGCGCAGGAGCGCGAAAATCTCGCCGCTCGGCAGCAGCACCATCGAGGGCTCACCCACCCCGCCGGTCGCGATCGGGGACATCCGGGCCGAGACGTTGGCGAACATCGCCCCGCCCGGGGTCCAGGTTGCCCCGCCATCCCGGGAGCGCAGGACACTGGCCGCCAACTTCAGGTCCTTCTCTGCCCCAATCGGCTTTCGCTGTTCGAGGACCGTGTCCCAGCCCCAGGGCATGACCAGCGTGCCATCGGCCAAGGTCAGACCGAGATGAATCTTCCCCACCTCATAGACGTGATGGGCCGGCATTTTAATCGGTCGGCTCCAGGTCGTCCCATCGAACTGGCGGGAGGATTTCCACATTTCCGAATACCTCACCGGATGGGACAGGCGGGTGGTCGAGTAGACCTGGATCTCATCCGGGGTGAGGATGATCGCCGGGTCCGCGTTCACCATCAGCGGAATGTCGATGATCGTCTCCGGGCGGCCCCAGGTCCGGCCGTCGTCGCGCGAGAACGCGCCGACGATGTGGGTGTGGTCCAAATTGCCGTCGCAGGCCTCCCAGGTCAGAAAAATCCGGCCGTCCGGCAGGGCTGCCGCCACCGGGTAGGAATTCATCTTAAACTCCCCGCCGTCCGAGGCAATTGCCGTGTAGGTTTCGAAAAACGGCGCGGGCTTCGCCGCGGGCAGCGCGGCGGAGACCACAGGGGCCAGGGCCTCGGTCACCAGCACCTGGCCGGCCGTTCTGGGATGCATCCCGTCGTTCAATAGCTGGGCGTAGGATTGGCCGTGGGACTTCTCCCAGCCAGCGTAGAGGGCGTAGACATCCACTAACGGTAGCTGCAGTTCGGCCGCCAGCCGGCGCACGACCTGCACATAGGCTTCCAGGGGCCGCGTCAGCCCCTGTTCGTCCTCGGGGTGGTAGGGCGGCCGGCCGTAGAGCTGCACCAGTTTGGGCGTCCAGCGCAACGGATTGGGCGTCATCAGAATGACCCGGCCGCCGGCCTGGCGGACAGCATCGATGAAATAGCGTAGATTCGCCTCGAAGTCCGCCAGCGAGACCCGCGGGGCCTGGGCCGGCGGCGTTTTCCAAACATCGATGGCCGCATCATCGATCCCGAACTGGATGATGACGAGGTTCGGCTTCGCCTCGAGCACGTCGGCAACGAACCGCTTCCGCGCCAGGGCCGTGCTGTCGCCGGGAAAGCCTTTGTTCAGGATCCGGACCCCGGAGGAAGGCGGAAAGCGCCGCTCCAGTTGCGTGGCGTAGACTTCCACCCCGGGGCGGGCCGCCGTCGTCGAGTCGCCGAAGGCGACGATCGTGAAGGGCACAAGCTGCGCCGGGCCGCCGGCGAGCCTCAGCCCGCCGACAGCCCAGACGCAGGCGACACCTAAAAACCTAATCCTAGAACAAAAGTTTAAGCTCACTCAGAATTTATAGGTCATTTCGAAGGTGAAGGTCCGGGGATCGCTCGGATCGACCAAGCCCACTCCTTGGGCCCCGTCGGGATAAGCCTGATCCAAGACGTTTTCGCAGCTCAAAAGCAATTCAATGTTTTTGGTCACGCGGTCGGACAAGAACGCATTGACCATGGTGCCTTCGTGGAGCTTGAACAAGGCAACCCCGCTGCTGTTGGGCGTATCGGTGTAAATGGCCCCGCCACCCGCCGTGCCAGCCCCCCCGGGCGGGGTCAGGGACGCCATGCTAAAGTATTTGGCGCCTTGGCGCACGATGCCGCCGCCGAACGCGAATCCCTTTAAAGCGGAATCCCGTTGAAAATCGTAACGGGTCCAGACGTCCCATTGGTTGCCGTAGGTCTGCGTGATCGGGTTGCCGTTCTGGTCCTTGACCGTGCCGTCGTAGCCGGCCGCGATCACTTGCCAGCCCGGGGCCAATTGGAGCGCGATATCGGCCTCCCAGCCGCGGTAATGAGTGGTGCCGATCGGGATGTAATAAGGGGAACCGGCGATATTCAGGGCCGGGAACTGCGCCAGAATGGCCTGATTGGTCAGCTGCATCTCGTAGACCGTGAAGGTCGTGGAGATGCGCCCATCGAGGAAGTTGGTCTTGATCCCCATTTCGTCGTCCTTACCCAGGACCTGCGGCAGGGGGGAGTTGAGGTAGGTCACCCCCGCGCTGGTGGTGAAAGTGGTGGACTCCGAGCCGTAGAGCATGACGTCCTTGCTCAGGTGCAGGATCACGGCCAGCCGGTGCAGGAGGGCATGGCCATTCAGATCGGTCGCGATGTACGGGTTGGAAACCGCGATGTTGGTGTCACTGATCTGCTCCAGCTTGGAGAAGGTGAAGCCCCCGACCAAGCTCAGCCAATTCGGCACTAGGTCCGCCGTCTCCATGAAATAGCCCTGGTCGGTGTAGTTCTCCTGGCGGCTGGCGGCCGCAGTGCTGCTGGCGGTGGGGAACTGGGTCGGGAGCACGATCCCGCTGATCGCCGCCGGGCTGCCGATCGGGATCGCCTGATTGTAGGTCGGGAAATAGTCGGGGGCGGCGTTGGTGTCGGTGTGGTTGATGCCGAATTGGCTGACGAGCGCCACCGGGCCCAGATTGTAGCGGCCGCTCATGTCGTCCTGAATGGAATAGACGTCGCCAAAGTCGTCATCGAGGCGGATGACGTAGCTGACGACGTTGGTGTTCCAATTGACCGTGCCGGGATAGGCACCGATGCCGTAGCGCAGGAAATTCTCATAGACCACTTGGAATTTGTTCTGCCAGGTGTCGGACAGCTTTTGAATCCATCCGACCCGGACGTTGTGCTCCTCATCCCGGTCCTGGTCGTTGTTGGGGGCCCCCTCCACCCGCCGGCCGTCGCCGGTATAGAGGCCGCCGGTGGGCGTGAGGATGCTGGTGCCGCCGGGCAGGTAGAAGAGGAGTTGGGCGTCATAGGAAACCAGGACGGTGGTTTGCTTCCAATCCCATTCAAAATCGGGGTAGATGACCTCGTGCTGCTCGGGCACGTTTTTGAAAATCTGATTCGGGCTCTGGTAGGCGCCGACCAGGCGGAAGGTGAGGTTGCCGTTGCCCAGAGTGCCGAGCGGCGTGTTGATATCGAAGGTCTCGCGGTGGCCGCCGTATTCGTTGACCTGGGCGGTGATGATGTACTGGTTGACGCCGGGCAAAGGCTTCTTGCTCGTGGCCAGCACCACGCCTGCGAGCGAGGCGCCGGGATAGAGCACCTGCATTGGGCCTTTCACCACCTCATAGGCATCGATGTTGATGTCGTCGGCGATGCCGGCCGGCATGGAAAGGGGAACGTCATCGACGTAGGCGTTGCCAATGCGGGAGCCGCGCGACTGGATCGCCACCCCCCGGGCGAAGGTCCCGATGCCGGCGTATTGCAGGACGTCGGTGGAATTCGTCAGGCCGGTGTCCTTGATCATGTCGCTCGAGACCACGAGGATGTTGGCCGGGATGTCCATGATGGCGGAATCGCTCTTCAGCGCCGAGGCGGCATTGCCCGCCGTGTAGCCCTGGCCTTGGGTGGTGCGGACTTCGAAGGCCGACATTTGCAGGGCGGGATCTTGGGCCGCGGCAGGCGCACCGGTCGCAGTTTGAGCTCGGGCGGAAACGGCTACAAGAAAGGTCGCGCAGGCGGCCAAGAGGCACAGATGGCCGGAGGGACTGATCGGGGTCGCAGGATGGGTCATGCCCGGGACCGTGGCGCGGGGATCGGAGCGGCAAGAGTAAAACATTCTGGACACTTGATGTGTCCAGTTCTTCGCTGACCGGCTCATGATCGAACTGCCCCACCGGCTTTTTCTCGCGACCCAGACAGCCGCTTCGATCCGCCGCGGAATTGAAAGCGGCGCCTGGGAAGACTACCTGCCGAGCGAACGGCGCTTGTGCGAACTGCTGCAAGTCAGCCGGCCGACCGTCCAACGTGCCCTGCGTTTGCTGGCCAAAGACGGGTGGATCGAGATCCGACCGCAGCGGTGCGCCCGCCTGAAACGGAGAAAAGCCGCGCGCCGGCCTTCCGGCCAACTGGTCGGGCTCGTCCTCTCCGAGTCCATTTCGCACATGGCCCTGCACGCCAATCTCGCCGTCAGCGAAATCCGGGCTCACCTCGGCGGGCGGGGTTTCACGACGGAGATCCTCGTGTGCCAGGGGCAAAGCGCCCGCCTGCAGCAGCGCAAGTTGGGGGAGCTCCTCGGCCAGAACCGGGTCTCCGCCTGCGTGTTGCTGTCGGCCAGCCGGGAATTGCAGCAATGGTTCTCCGCGCAGCCCGTGCCGGCGCTGTTGCTGGGCTCGCGCCATCCGTCGGTGAGCCTGCCGTCCCTGGACTTTGACTATCGCTCCGTCTGCCGGCACGCCGCCGGCTACTTGCTCAAGAAGGGCCATCAGCGGCTGGCCTTTCTGACGCCCGATTCCGACGTCGCCGGACACCTGGCGAGCGAACAAGGATTTCTCGAGGGCGTGACCCAATACGGGCGGGGGAATGCCCAGGGCCTGATCGTCCGGCACAATGGCAGGCCCCAGCAAATTATCGCCAGACTCGACGCCTTGTTCGATTCCGGCCGCGCCCCGACCGCCCTGCTCGT
>Ga0302279_10004955_pt1 | contig 15208 bp, 12 predicted proteins | sample III_Bog_N3_3_FD_194541 | JGI IMG/M metagenome (GOLD analysis project Ga0302279, IMG submission 194541) | Peat permafrost microbial communities from Stordalen Mire near Abisko, Sweden - III_Bog_N3_3 | ecosystem: Environmental > Terrestrial > Soil > Wetlands > Peat | place: Sweden: Abisko...
GGGAACTTTTTTTCAAAAAAGTTCCCCCTGATTCTCTTTCTCTCACTATCCCGTCTTCACGTACTGTTTTCGCCACTCGTCCAAAAAGAGCAGCGACGTTTCCAGGCTGGTGAGTTTGCCTTGTTCGCGCCGAAGCGCCCAGATCAGGTCGCCAAAGGCGGCGTTTTGCGGCAGGCCCAGGCGGCTGATGAGTCCGGCCACTTCGGCGCGCAGGTTTTCCGGCAGGCCGGCCAGGGCGGGTTCGCTCGCGCGCGGCCTCGGCCAGCCGGGCAATACCTGGGCGGCGTAGTCCAGCAGGGTTTGCATGCGGGCGGCGTAGGTGTGGTCGCGAAGCGCCCGGGATCTGGCCCGGGCGGCGACTTCCGCGCGTTCGTCGTCGTGAGCCAGGTAGTAGTCGATTTTCTCGCGCAGTTCGGCGATATCCGAGAAGGCGGCCAGTTCGTCCGTAGCGAAGAGTTCGGGCAAAAGCGCCCGCTTGTCCACCAGTTGGAAGGCCCCGCACATGGCCAGTTCGAAGGTTCTGGGGTTGACGAAGTCGCCGCGCGGCACGAGCACGCCGGGTTCGGTGCTGGAGTGCAGGTTGAGATTGATTTTGGAGGCGTTGAAGATTTTGACCGTCTCCTCGGGCGCGACCCGGCGCGTGGGGTCTTGCAGGAGCGCCGCCAGGGCGGTTTCGCCTTCCCAGTCGTTGCCCCAGATCTTGAAATCGTATTGCATCAGTTCCCGGAAGGCCCGGCGGCGGTTGGGATAACCCGCGCCCATGAACGACACGTCCGAAGCGAACCGGCGGCGCTCGACGGCCGAGAGTTCCAGGGGTTTGTGGAAGTCCGGGTCCGCGGCCAGGGGCAGGTATACGGTGTTCGCCGCGCCGATCTCGGCCAGCTTGGCCCGGAAGGGTTCGCGCTGGATGACGGCGAAGAGGTCGTAGAGCGGGGCGTAGGCTTCCCAGTAGGGGAAGAGCCGGTAGTCCTCGACGAACCACATGGCCGTGGCCACCCCGTCGCGGCGCAGCCGTTTGAGCGCCTGGCGGCTCAAAGGGGCCTGGGCCAGGGCCAGCACCAGGTCCGGCTCGAAGGTTTCGGTCTTGGCCAGGACGGCCTGGGACACGACCTGCAGGAAACTTTGCTCCAGGTGGTCCAGGCGTTCCGGGGTGACGCGCAGCCCTTCCAGGGCGCGGAAGGCGGGATAGAAGTCCGGGGCATCGAAGACTTCGGTGAGCGCGCCGAGCCCGGCCAGGGCGCGTACGCAGGAGCGCCCGACCGGCAACGAGCCGCCGTACATGGGCAGGACGACCAAGACGCGCAGTCCGGCGACGTTCATGAGGCGGCCTCCCCCTGTTTCGGTCCCGTTTCCGGTTCCGCGCCCGGGGTCGCCCGGGGTTGCTCATGGCTGAGGCAGTGCAGCGTGCCCAGTCCCCAGACCAGGTCCACGGCGTGGATGCCGACCACCTCGCGCGTGGGAAAAAGTTCGGCCAAAACGCCGAGCGCGATCCGGTCGGCCGGGTCGTTGAAGGTCGGGACGAGCACGGTTTCGCTTGCGATCAGGAAATTGGCGTAGCTGGCCGGCAGGCGCAGGCCGTCGAAATAAAGCGGCCGGGGCATGGGCAGATCGACGACGGCGAGCCTCGCGCCGCCTTTCAGGACAACGCCCTGGAGGCGTTCGCGGTTTTCGCGCAGCGCCGCGTAATTGGCGTCGGCCGGGTCGTCCTCGCGGCACAGGACCACGGTGTCGGCCGCAACGAAGCGGCACAGGTCGTCCACGTGGCCGTGGGTGTCGTCGCCGGCGATGCCGCGGCCCAGCCAGACCACCTGGTCCGCGCCCAGGAACTCGGCGAAGATTTCTTCGTAGTCGCGGCGGGTGAACCCCGGGTTGCGCACCTGGACGGCCGGGTCGAGCAGGCATTCCTCGGTGGCCAGCAGCGCGCCCGCGCCGTTGACGTCGATCGCCCCGCCTTCCAGGACCACGCGCGCACCCTGGCGGCGCGGCGCGACGCGGGGGATGGCGCATTGGCGCGTCAGTTCTTCCGAGGCGGCCTGGTCCCTCGCGTGGTCGGCGTATTTGGCCCAGCCGGTGAAGGCGAAATCCAGGGCCCAGGCCGCGCCGCGCGCGTCATAAGCGAACAGGGGCAGAAAATCGCGGGTCCAGCCCCGGTCGGTTGCGGCGACGAAGAACGAGACCGCCTCCAGGTTCACCCGCGCCTTGCGCAGCACGGACGCGGCCCGGCGTTGCATCTCCCGGGTGCCGACGATCAGGCGGACCGTCCCATGAGCCGCGAGTTTGCGCACGATGTCGGCGTACACGAAGGCGATGGAAGCGAACTTTCCCGGCCAGTCGCGCGGATTTTGCGGCCAGCACAGCCAGACGCATTCCTGCTCCTCCCATTCGGCCGGGAGCCGGTACTCGCCGGGCGGCATTATTTTTCGCCGTCCACGAAGCGTCTCGTGACCGGGGCGTAGGCGTCGATGCGCCGGTCGCGCAGGAAGGGCCAGTGTTGCCGGGTGGTTTCCACCTGTTTCGGATCGATGCGGCACAGGAGGATTTCTTCCTTGTCCGTCGAGGCTTCGGCCAAAATTTCGCCCATGGGTCCGGCCACGAACGAGGAACCCCAGAATTCGATGCCGGCCGCGCCGCCGGGCGCGGTCTCGAAGCCCACGCGGTTGACCGCGGCCACGAAGACGTGGTTGGCCAGGGCGTGGGCGCGCTGGGCGAGCCGCCAGGCCTCGCGCTGGACCTCGCCGTGCTCGGCCTTCTCCGCCGGGTGCCAGCCGATGGCCGTGGGGTAGGTTATGAGCTCGGCCCCGGACAGGGCGGTGATCCGGGCCGCCTCGGGAAACCACTGGTCCCAGCAGATCAGCGTCCCCACCGGCCCGACGGCGGTGTTAAAGGACATAAACCCGGTGTCGCCCGGGGCGAAGTAGAATTTTTCGTAATAGCCCGGATCGTCGGGAATGTGCATTTTGCGGTACAGCCCGAGCACGCCCGCGTCCGGACCGGCCACGGCCAGGCTGTTGTGGTAGAGCCCGGGGGCGCGTCGCTCGAAAAAGGGGATGATGACCGTGGTCCGCGTTTCCCCGGCGATTTTGGCCAGCGCCGTGACGGTCTGCCCGTCCGCCGGTTCGGCCAGGTCGAAAAAGGCGTGCTCCTCGGTCTGGCAGAAGTAGGCGGTGGCGAAGAGTTCGGGCAGGCAGACCAGGGCCGCGCCCCGGCCGGCCGCTTCCCGGACGAACCCGGCGGCGGCCCGGAGGCTTTCGTCTTTGGAGGCCCGCGGGGCCATCTGGATCAAGGCGATGTCGTAGGGTTTCATGTCGGTCTCCGGAGGCCTGGCAATCGACATGCCGCGAGGCGGCATACGTCGGGCAGCATACGCCAGGCAGGCCCGGGCCGCAAGGTTCGGCCCGGGTTCGGTCACGTCGCGGTCAAGCCGCGGCCCGGGCTTGCAAAGCGGATTGGCCGCGGGTACTTTGATCCTGGAGGCAGGCCATGGACATGCTCGCCGTTGTCGCCGTCGCCGCCGGAGTGGTCGCGGCCGTGGCGGCGTTTGCCGCGCTTTTCAAAAAACTCGGGCGCTCGCCCTGGTGTCCGCCCTGCGTCCTGCTCATTGCCTGCGCGGGCGCGGGCTACTTTGTCTATTGCCTGGTGCGGGCGTTCACGCCGCGCTGAGCGGCTTGCCCCGTCCGGCCCGTCCGGCCGGACCGGAGGGGGGCGGCCTCGAATCACATCAACCCGGAGGCGTCATGGACAATCCCATCGGACATTATTGGTCGATTCGGCTCGGGCACGTGGAAAAGGCGCTTGTCGCCAACAATTTCGAGGTGTTTCGGGCGCCGGATCTGGCGGCGGCCGGGAAACTCGTGCTGTCGGCCATCGTCCCGGCGCTGGCGCCGCGCAGCGTGGCCTTCGGCGGTTCGATGACCCTGATCGGCTCCGGGGTGATCGACGGGCTGCGGGGGATGGCCGGGGTGGAGGTCATCGATACCTTCGACAAGTCGGCTTCCCCGGCCGAGCTTTCGGAGCGCCGCCGCCGGGCGCTCGGCTGCGACCTGTTTTTCGCCGGCACCAACGCCGTGACCGAGGCCGGGCAACTGGTCAATCTGGACATGATCGGCAACCGCACCGCCCCGATCCAGTTCGGCCCGGCGCACGTGGTGGTCATGGTCGGCCGCAACAAGGTGGTCGCCGACCTGGAGGCGGCCAGGGCCAGGATCAAGACCTATGCCGCCCCGGTCAACGCCATGCGCCTGGACAAAAAGACGCCCTGCGCCAAGTCCGCCCGCTGCGAGGAGTGCAAAAGCCCGGAGCGCATCTGCAACTCCTGGGGAATTTCGGAAAAGTCGTTTCCCCCCGGCCGGATCAAGGTGGTGCTGATCGGTGAGGACTGCGGCCTGTAGGCGACTCTACCCGAAAAAAGCGCCCAAGAGCCCCTGGGTCTGGCTTTCGGCGCTTTCGACGGCTTGGAAGAGCGCCCCGTAGGGAAGGTTCAAGGCGGCGTAGAGCTCCGGGTCCACCCCTGGGATGGCCGCCCAGCCGCCCTCGCTGACCTCCATGGCCCGGGCCAGATTGTCGGCCAGCTGGATGATCGCCGCCTCGCGCGGCTCGGGCGCCCCTGCCGGATCGTGATGAAAAAGAACGCTGGCGCACAGGGTTTCCGGCAGTTTCCAGGCGGCGAGCAGCCGGCCGCCGACGGTGGCGTGGTCGAAGCCGAGCACGTCGCGTTCGCCCTCGATCAGGGGCAAAAAACCGGCCCGGGCGTACCGCATGGCGTAGGCGGCGGCGTTGGGCAGTTTTTTTATGATCACCAGCCGGCCGACGTCGTGGAGCAAGGCGGCGGTGAACATGCGTTCGCCCGGGACCCCCCCGGCCAGGCCGGCCAGGATCTTGGCCAGCACCGCGCAGGTGAAGGAGTGCCGCCAGAAGGAGCGCATGTTGATGAGCTTGGGCGGGATGTCCCTGAAGGCGGCGATGGCCGAGACGCCCATGGCCAGGGAGGAAATTTCCCTGAGCCCGAGGATCATCACCGCTCTGGGGATGGAATCCACGGCCGAGGGCGCCCCGTAGAAGGGGCTGTTGACCAGCTTGAGAATTTTGCCCGCCAGTCCCACGTCCTTGGTGATGATCGCGGACGCCTCCTCCAGCGTCGAATGCGGCGAATGCAACACCTCGAGCAGCTTGAGGTAGACGTCCGGGAACGAGGCCAGGCTCACCTCGCTGGCGACCAGGTCTTCGAGCGCGCCCTCGTCCTTGAAAAACATGTCCGGCGGTTGTCCGCCTTCGTCGGGCGCTTCGTCCCATTGCCCGGTCGGCGGTATCCAGCCCGCGGCGATGCGCGCGGCCACGCGCGGCAGGCAGAGTTGGTACAGTTCGAAGGCGGCTTGCTGGTTGAGATCCACGAACATGAAGAAATTGCGGACGTATTCCTCGCTTTGGATGAGGATTTTTTCCGGGAAGTCGCCGGGTTGGGCGCTGTCCACGGATTGGCCGCGAATCGAAATCGCGGTCACGCCCCGTCCCTTGAGCGCGGCGAGAAGGCTGTCGCTCAAGCAGGCGCCGGCCGGAAGCAGGACCCGGCCGCCGTCGCCGGTCAGGTCGGCATCCAGGATCATGCCCGTGGTGCAGTCGTCGATGCGGGTCGTGGGCACGAGACAGGCCTCCTCGGGGAAACGCGGTGAAATCTTACGCAACGCGATAACCCGAAACCGGTCGGAAGGTCAAAGGCTTGGTGAAAATTGCCCCCGGGTTCAGGAGGCCGCGCCTGGAGACGCGGCGCACAGACGGCGAAAGGGGCAATAGCCGCAGCGCGGGCCTGGATTGGCCTCGAATTCCGTCGCGCCGAGCATGCGCCGGATCAAAAAGCCGAGCAACGCCGGCGTTTTTTCGGCCACGGCGCCGCGCCTGGCCTGGGCGTCGCAGTTCGGGGCGAAAAGCCGGCTTTCCTTGCCGCCCTCGCGCAGCAGGACGAACGCGGCGTTGGCCGCAAGCTCGCCCGAACTCAAAAAGCGCAGCAGGGCGTACAGCGGCAATTGGACGCTGCCCAGGCCCCGGGCGAGGCGTTCGAACACTTCCGGATCGCCCGCATCGGCCGATCCCAGGCGCGCAAAAAAATTCTCGTCCCCGAAAAATCCCGGGGAAGCCTTGCGCGCGCCGCCGGTCTTGTAATCCACGATGACCAGGCCTTCCTCGCGCCGGTCGATGCGGTCGAGCACGCCGGTGAGGCGGTATATCCGGCCGTCCGCCTCGAAGGAGGCGGCCAGCTTCACCTCCACGGCCACGGGTTCGTGAGCCGGGAAGGCGCGCCCGTACTCGCGCATCCGATTCGCCCCGAAGCGTTCCATGAGCAGGCGCAGGTCGTGGGCGCTCTGGCGGTGGATGGCCGAGTCGCGCAGGCGCGTGAGATAGATGCGGGCCAGGTCGCGGGCGGGCTCTTCCCCGCCGCGCGCCTCCCGGCCCAGCCTGGCGCCGAAATATTCGCCCAGCGCCTCGTGGGCCAGGCTGCCGAGCGCCATGGGATCGCCTTCCTCGACGACCTCCTCGGGCGGCCTGACCGGGGTCAGGTAGGTGTAGAAAAAACGCTCCGGGCAGTCGAGATAGAGGTCGAAAAACCGCGCCGACAGGGGCTGCGACTGGATATAGCCGGCCAGTCTGGCGGCGATGGCCGGACTGACGCGCAGGGGCTCGCGCGCGGGGCGGTCGCCTCCGATCCGGGGGGCAACGAGGCTGATCGGGCTCTCGCCCGGCCGCAAGAGCCTTCCCAGGCGGGTTTCCTCGGCGAAGACAAGCTCCTCGACAAAGCGCGAGCGCACGCTTTTGTCTTCCAGGATCGGACCGCCCGAGACGCCCGCGCCGTAGTACAAAACCGCCTCGGAGGCCCCGGCCAGCAGGCGGTAAAAATTGTGCGCCGAAACCACGTCGCGCTCCGAGGAGTCGGGCAGCCCAAGCGACCGGCGCAACGAATCCGGAACCAGGGGGTCGCTCGGCGCCGGACCGGGCAGCCGCTCGTCTTCGGCGCCCAGCACATGGACGGACTTGAAGGTCAAAAGCCTGGTTTCGAGCGGGCCGAGCAGTTGCAGGCCGGTGATCGGGTCGGCCTCGAAGGCGGCGTTTTCGGCGGCCAGGAGCTCCCGGGCCACGGCGAAGAGCGTTTCCCGGTCAAAGTGTTGTTCGGCCACATAGGTTGAACGCAGGGCCGGAATCACGGACGTGACCAGGCGGCCCAGGCATTCGGCGTCGATGAGAAAGCGCTCCCAGATGTCGCCGCGAAGCGTTTCGTCCAGGAGCAGCCCGGCCAGACCGGCCAGGGCCGAGGCCAGCCGCGCGAGCGTGGTCGGTTCGGAAAATCCCCGCAGGCAGACCGTAAACACCCGGTGCATGAGCGCCAGCGCTTCGTTCAGATCGAAGCCCAAATCGTCGGGCAGGCTTTCCGGCCGCCAGGCAAAGGGATCCAGGTGCTTGCCGCCCCGGCGGATGTCGCCCTCCATGGCGTTGAACAGGACCCGCAGCGGCGCGGCCTCGGCCTGGCCGAGCATCTTGAGGTAAGGCTGGCGGATGAGCATGGTCATATCGCGCCAGTAGTAGCGGTCCTGCCCGCCTTGTCCCGCGAGCTTGCCGCGCTGCAAGGCGAAAAGCGTCTCGATCAGCCCGGCCAGGGGCGAGCGCGAAAGCGGATAGCCCATGGAAATATTGACTTCCGGACTCGGCAGGTGGTGCAGCACCGGCATGAGCATGCCCGGGTCCGGGATGACCACGGCCCGGCTGTCCATGTCCGGGGCAAGGCCGAGGTCTTCCTGCAGGGCGCGCAGTTGCGAGTGCAGATCAAAGCCTTCGACGAAACGCACGGTCCGAGGAGGCGCGGCGGTATCCGCGTCCGGCGGCCACAAAACCGGCCTGGCCTTCCAGCGCGCGAGCCACTGCGCATGCTTGGCGCAGGACCAATGGACGGGCGAACCGGGCGCGGCCAGGGCCGGGTCGGTGTGCCAGACCACGACCGCCTGGCCGCGCCGCCACAGGGTTTTGAGCAGTATTTCCTCGCAGCCGTTCAAGATGTGAAAGCCGCAGGCCACGACCGGGGCTCCGTCCAAGGCTTGGTCCAGGGCGCGCATGGTTGCTTCGGGGTCGGCGGCGACTTTGGCCATGGTCAGCCCCGGCGTGGTCCAATCGCGCGCTTGCAGGTCGGCCAGATACCGGCCGTGGATGGTCCCCAGGCGGCGCAAGAGCGCGGCGGCCGGAGGCAAAAGTTCGTCGCCGGGATAGAGCAGGTCCTCGGGAGTGAGGTTCTGGCGCGCCATTTCTTCAAAAAGCCTGGCCAGGCGCAGGCCCCAGGGGAAAAATCCGCCCAGATCGGCCGGCAGGCTGTCGGCCAGGCTGTCGGCTGAATCCTCGCCCGGTTTTGCGGCCTGGCCCTGCCCGCGCAGCCGGCCCGCGACCTCAAAAAGCAACCCGGCCGCGTCCAGCGGCCCGGCCACCTTGCGCGCCGGCCGGCCGAGCCTGGCGGTCGCCAGCGCCATGAGATCGCCGATGGTCAGGATGCGCGGCAGGAGTCCCGGCTTGGGGAAGCGTGAGTCCCCGGCCAGGGCGCGGATGAGGTAGCGCTTGGGCCGGCGGTGGGGAAAGACCACCACCGCGCGCGAGACGTCCTCCCCGAAACGGTGCAATAGGAAATCGGCCAGGGCCGTCAAGCAGTCGAGATGCCAGGGGATGAGGTGGATTTCAGCCACGTTTGGCTCCCGCGGCGGCCGGAGCGGCCGGAGCGGCCGGAGTGGCCAGGGCGACCGATTGCGTCTCGCGGCGGTCGAGATACAAGATCAGCCCGCGCGCCGGACGCTTTTCTTCCCCGCACAGCTCCCGGACCAAGCGCAGGTAGCGGCGCAATTGGGCGGCGTGCTCGTCTTTGGGCGAGCCGGTCTTGTAATCCACGACCAAAACGCCGTCCTCGTCCTCGACGTAGAGATCGGGGCGGTAGGTCTTGCCGTCCGCGTCCAGAATTTCGCGTTCGCGCTGGCCCGTGGCCAGGCGCGCGGCGAATCCCGGAAGCGACAGCGTCCAGCGCAACATGCCCGTGACCTCGGCCTCGAGCACGCCCATGTCGTCCGGCGGCAAGGCCAGGTTTTGCAGGGCCAGGCGCACGGCCCGGGCGACGTCGGCCTCGTGATCGCCCCCCGCGCCGTCCCCCGAAACATGCGTCGGCCGCAGATATTCCAGGGCCTTGTGGGCCGCCTCGCCCCGGGCGGTCGTGGTCAGCACCTCGTCTGGCTTCAGCTCCGTCACCGCGTTGCGATAGATCTTGAGCCGGGGCAGCCAGTGCATGGGCGCGCGAATGCCAGCCTTGGGCGCGGGCTCCGGCCCGGCCGCCGGACCGGGGCCGGGCATCGGTGCGGTAGGCAGACCGGCCAGACCGGGCGCAACGTCTTCCGGCGGGTTCACGGGGCGGCCTTGGGCGAGGGGCGCGGCGGGCACACCGGGCTCGGCGGCCGGGCCGGGCGCAATCGGCGCTGGCCGTTCGCCCAGCTCCACCCGCCGTTCGCTCGCGTCGATCCCCAGGCCGTGCAGGATACGGCAGGCGGTCTCAAGCAGCGGGGAACCCGCCCGCGCCTCGGGCTGGATGAACAGGTGCAGCTCTTCGGCCGCCCGGGTCCAGGCCACGTAAAGTTGATTGAGCTGCTCCAGGCTCCTGGCCTCGATGCGCCGGTGGTACGGCTCCCCGGCGTGGACCGAAAGCTTGGCCGCAAAACGCAGGCCGTACTTCTCGATCACGGCCACGTCGCCCGCCTTGGGCGCGGGGGCGGCCTGGAAGGGGACGATCACGACCGGGAATTCCAGGCCCTTGGCCTTGTGCATGGTCATGATCCGGACGGCGTCCAGGCTCGGCGGCCGGGGAGCCATCTCGCCGCCCCCCTTGCGCCGCCAGAAGTCCAAAAACGCGGCCAGCGAAGCGTGCCCTTTCTCGCCGCAGACGTGGACCGCTTCCAGAAAGCGCCGGGCGAAACCCTCGTCCCCGGGCAGCCGTTCAAAGACGCGGTAGGCCTTGATGATCTCGGCCGACAGGTCGTAGGCGCTGGTGAGCCCGGCCTGGCTGAAATAGGGGCGGATCAGGCTTTCCCAGGCGCCCGGGAAATCCCGGCGGAATTGCGGGTACAGCGCGCCGCGTCCCCGCCCGGCCAGCCAGTCGAGCAGATCTTCGCGGGCCAGGCCCGAGGCCGCGCCGAAGAGTTCCGCGCCGCCGGCGAATTCCCAGAAGGAGGCGTCGTCTAGGGGGTAGTCCAGGAAGGACAAAAAAGCGGTCAATTGGCGGATGAGCGGGCGTTCGGCCAGGCGCAGGCTGTTTTCCGTGACCGCCGGGATGTCCCATTCCAAAAGCCAGCGGGACACCTCGGCGGCCAGGTCGTTGGTTCCGACCAAGATCGCCGCGTCGCCGTAAGGCCTGCGCGCGAGCACGTCGTCCAGCAACGTTTCGCGCAAGGCCTGCCTGACGCCGGCGGCGATGTCCTGCTTGTTCGCGCCGGGCGTGGGCCTGATCGACACCAGCCCTTGGATTGCGCCCGAGCGGGCCTCTGGCACGGCCTGGGAAGCTTGGCCGAAAACCTCTCCGATGCGCTCGGCCAAGACTTCCCGGCGCGCCCCCGGAATCCCCTCGGCCAGGGCGTCGGCCGCGGCCCGGGCGCGCTCCGGTTTCGCCAGGGCGGTGAAAAAGGCGTTGTTGAAGGCCACGATGCGCGGCGCGCTGCGCCAGTTGTATTCCAGCTCCAGAATCGTGGGCGCGGCCATGGCGGTCAGTTCGGGATCGCGGGCCGCCTCGGCGAAAAGCCGCGCGTCGCCGCCGCGCCAGCCGTAAATCGCCTGCTTGACGTCGCCGACCAGAAAGAGGCCGCCGCCCTTGGCCAGGCATTCCAGGGCCAAGGGTAAAAGCGCCTGCCACTGGGAGCGGCTGGTGTCCTGGAACTCGTCGATGAGCAGATGGGCGAGCCTGGCCCCGAGCCGGCAAAAGGCCTCGGGCACGCCCTGGTCGCGCGCCAGGGCGCCCTGCACAAGTCCGGCCACGCGCACGTGCGCCAGCCGCTCCCGCGAGCCGACCCCGCCTTCGAGCCCATGGGCCAAGGCGTCGGCCAAATCCACGAAGGCCAGCATGTCGAGCGCGCCGCCCGTGAGCGCGGCGGTCTCCACGTAATCGGCGAAACGCTGTTTGAAGGCCTCGTAGCCGGCCTCAAGATCCGGCGTCAGCTTGGGCCGCCCCGCCGCCAGGACGCATTCGGCAAAATCTTCCTTCGAGGCGTAGACCGACTCCGGAACCTTGTCCTCGCCGCCCAGCGCCAGGCACTTTTCCAGAAACGAGGCGCAGGCCGCTTTCAGCGGACACCCGGCGGCGTTAAGCCCGAGCTTGAGGCCGGAAGCGGCCGCTTGCAAAGCCGCCAGGCTCTGCCCGCGCAGCCGCGCGAACGGCTCCGGGTCCGTGGCCAAGTCTCCGGGCTCGGTCAGGCGCAGGCTGAACATGGCGGAAAGCCGCTCGTTCCAGACGGTCGCCGGCAAAAATCCCCCGGCCCCGGAAAAGGCGGCCGCGGCGCGCTCGAGCAGGCCCGCCTCGGGCTCGTGCCCGGCCTCGGCCCGGCTGACCAGCCGGTCGTAAAGGGGCGTCAAGATTTCGGACGCGTCGAACACGGTTTCAAAATCAGGCGCGAGGCCGAGCTCCACGGCGAAAAGCCTGGTCAGCATCACCAGCAGGCTGTCGATGGTGCGGATCTGCAAGCGTTGGTAATGCTTGAACAGCATCTCCAGATGCCGCCGGGCGATTTCAGGCGTGAAACCCTCGGGCGCGAGCGTGCCCGGAATTTCAAGCGCCAAGGCCTTGAGCGAGGCCACCAGGCGCTCCTTCATCTCGGCGGCGGCCTTGTTGGTGAAGGTGATGGCCATGATTTCGGCCGGAGCGAAGCGGCGGGCGCCGGCCTTGAGGCAAACCGGCGGCCATTGGGCCGAGGATGCGCCCAAAAGCAGCTCCAAAAAACGGTTGGTGAGCTGGAATGTTTTGCCGGAACCGGCCGAGGCCGTGACTTGGATGAACATGGACGCTCGCTGTGACAGGCGGACTTGCGCGAGCCCCCTTGATAGCCTCTTCGCCGTTCGGGCGCAAACCGGCCGCAAACGGAACCCGGACCGCCCGCCCGGCGGGCACGGCGAGCCCCGCGCGCCTGTTTCAGGGCGTGCCGCGGAATGATGCGCGAGCGAACGACATTTTTGCCGGAATGCCGTACGATTTTGTCGGACCTGTTGCCAAGGTTCACCCCCCTGGTTTATAGGTGACACTCGAGTCAAAGCCATCAATCCGAAAGGAGGAGTTATGTTGGGACTGGGAAAACGCATCGCGGCATTGCACGGCACCAGCGAGGAAAACGGCGAGACCGGGCAGACGGCCCAGGAGAAAAAAGACGAAAATTCGTGCGAACTCGGCAAGATCGGGTTGGTTGTCGGTATTTTGGCGATCGCGCTCGTCATCGTGCTTTACGTGTCGCACGATTTACGCATCGCCAAGATCCAGGCGGACGTAAGCGATAAGCTGGCCGCGGTGAGCGCCGTGAACGACCGGGTCGGCTCCTTGGAGAAACGGATGGGCGCAATCGAGGCGCTGCCCGAACTGGCCAAGAAAATGTACCTCGATAACGCCATCGACGATATGAAACAGCGCGCCGCGACCCTGGCGGGCATGGCCGGAGAGGAACAAAAAGCGGCCCTGGCCAAGGTCGAAGAGATTCTGGGCGGCCTGCAACACGACCCGGCGAAGTAGAGGCAGGGGGCGCCGCCCCCCGCCCCCCCCGCCGGGGGCAAGCGCCCCCCTCTTCTTCTTGGCACGTTTTTGGCATTGGCTGACGTAAGACAAGGAGGTCAGGCCATGCAGCTTCACACCCGCACACCGCGTCAGGTTCCGGTCGGTTCTTTGGAATGCAGGATCGCCGACGCCTTGGAGTTGGGCGACGCAACTTTGCACCGGGTCGATTTCGACGATCTGTTCCTTTCCGAGGCGGCCATGAAGGCCTTGCACCACATCGGGGATTTGATCGTGAAACATTACCGCCGCGAGGGCAGGCCGGCCAAATGTCGCGGGTTTTCCCTGCAAGCGCTCGCCATGCACGCCCTTTGGGTGGAGGAGAGCGGCGACCTCGCGATCTGCGCCGAATACGGCGACGACATCCACTGCGTCCAAGTGCCGGCCAGGCACTGGACCATGCGCAACGGGACGTATCATTAGCCCAAGGGCCGGAAGCGTCTGTCCCGCCGTTTCAGTCGCTTCCGGCTCGCCGGATATTTCCGCCGTGGCGGCCTGGCCGCTTTGTCTGTCCGTTTTCCCCATGTCCGCTTTTTGACGCCGGTTGAGTTGACAATCCGGCGACTCAATGAAAAATATTTGCCTCCCGTGATGCGCGCCGCCGGCGGCGGCCCAACCCAGTACAACCCGTTTTGGAAAACATCATGACCCAAGCCTGCCCATCGTTCCGCGCCGACCTGGAATTCGTGCCCCTGATCCAGGACTTCGACCGCATCGTCTACGTCCGCGACCCGATCGGGCTTTTCCCGGCGGACAAGGCGCTGCCGGTCGGGCTGTTCAAGATCCTGATTTTGCTCGACGGCGTGCGCACCGTCGAAGAGGTGCGCGACGAAATTTCCAAGCACCTGCACGGCTCGCCCTTGCCGCTGGACGCGGTTCACCGCGTGATCGGCGAATTCGACGAGGCCTACCTGCTCGATACGCCGCGTTACCGAGACGCCAAAAAACCGGTCATCGAGGCCTACGCCGCGCTTCCCGTGCGCGAAGCCGCCCTGGCCGGGCAGGCCTATCCCGAAGACCCGGGGGAACTGGCCGCGATGGTCCAGGCCATCCTCGATTTTCAAGCCGCGCCGAGCCGGGACGAAACCAAACCGGCCCTGGCCGTGATCGCCCCGCACATCGATCTCGGCGCCGGACGCACCATTTACGGCCGGGCGTTCAACCAACTGCGCGAGGCCAGGCCGAAAACCGTGGTCATTCTCGGCGTCGGGCACAAGCTCGACAAGGGCCTGTTTTGCGTCACCCCAAAAGACTTCACCACCCCGCTCGGGACCGTCAAAAACGACACGGCCCTCTCGGCCGCGCTTGCCGAGGCCGCCGGGCAGGCCGCGTCCGACAACGACTTCGCCCATAAGTCCGAGCATTCCATCGAATTCCAACTGCTCTTTCTGCAACACCTCCTGCCCCGGGACTCCTTTAAAATCGTGCCGATCCTGTGCGGCTCGCCTCAACTGGCGCTGGCGCAATACTCGCGCCGGGCCTTCCTGGACGCGGCCGGACCGTTCCTGAACACCCTGCGCGCGGCCATCCGCCCGGACGGCGAAACGCTCGTGCTCGCGGGCGTGGACTTCTGCCACATCGGTCCCAAATTCGGACATATGGAAGAAGCCGAGAAATTGGAGCGCGACGCCCTGCTCCACGACGCCGCCCTGCTCACCGCCATCGTGGGCCGCGACCCGGAAGCCTTCTGGCAGGAGTCGCGCAAAGTCGAAGACCGCTTCAACGTCTGCGGCTTCTCCGCCCTGGCCGGACTGCTGGAAATCCTGCCGCCCTGCGCCGGCAGCGTGCTCGGACACGAAATTTCCCGCGACGAAGTCTCGGCCTCGGCCGTGAGCTTCGCGGCGGCGGTGTTTAGGTAGGGGGGAAGGAGAGATAGGAGAGGAAATTTGTGCTCATACTGCTATAGGAAGATAAAAAATATAAAATTTGAAAGCTGACCGGGAGTGAAACAGTCGTTGCAGGGGATTGTGCAGCGGATTCATGTCATGTTTCACCTTCAGAACTCATCCGTTCGCGGCTTCCTTGAACGCCCGCAAGGCGGCGGTTGATGCGCGTTTGATACCCTTTGCCCTGGCGCTTGAACCAAACCAGAACATCGGCGTCCAGGCGCAGGGTGACTTGCTGTTTCAGCTCGGGAAGCAGGTCTTCGAGCTTGATCCGCTTGGCGATGTCAAAAAAATCTTTGGCGAGCGGCAAGGCGTCCGGGTCGGACTTGGCCCGGCGGGTGACTTCCGCATCCGTGAACTTGTCCAGGGCCTTAAGATCGGTCTTCGGTTGTCTTTTCATATGCGCCGCCTCCCTTCGGCCTGCCTTGTCCATTCAAAGGGTATAGGAAATAGCAGTATTAAAAATAATTTTATCGAAAACTAAATATACTGTCGAGGGGGTCCGGGGGGCATCATGCCC
>Ga0302279_10004959_pt1 | contig 15200 bp, 6 predicted proteins | sample III_Bog_N3_3_FD_194541 | JGI IMG/M metagenome (GOLD analysis project Ga0302279, IMG submission 194541) | Peat permafrost microbial communities from Stordalen Mire near Abisko, Sweden - III_Bog_N3_3 | ecosystem: Environmental > Terrestrial > Soil > Wetlands > Peat | place: Sweden: Abisko...
GGTCATCGAGAAGAGCTTCGGCTCGCCGACGGTCACCAAGGACGGCGTCACCGTCGCCAAGGAGATCGAGCTCGAGAACCGCTTCGAGAACATGGGCGCGCAGATGGTGCGTGAAGTCGCGAGCAAGACGAGCGACGTGGCCGGCGACGGCACCACGACCGCGACGGTCCTCGCGCAGGCGATCTACCGCGAGGGCTCCAAGCTCGTCGCCGCGGGTCACAACCCGATGGAGATCAAGCGCGGCATCGACAAGGCGGTCGAGGCCATCGTCGAGTCGCTCAAGAAGATGTCCAAGGTCACCAAGGATCCCAAGGAGATCGCGCAGGTCGGCATGATCAGCGCGAACGGGGACAAGGAGATCGGCGACAAGCTCGCCGAGGCCATGGAGAAGGTCGGCAAGGAAGGCGTCATCACGGTCGAGGAGAGCAAGACCGCGGAGACGACCCTCGAAGTGGTCGAAGGCATGCAGTTCGACCGCGGCTACCTCTCGCCGTACTTCGTCACCGACCCGGAGCGCATGGAGTCGGTCCTCGAGGACGCGTACATCCTCATCAGCGAGAAGAAGATCTCGAACATGAAGGATCTCCTCCCGGTGCTCGAGGCGATCGCGCGGCAGCAGAAGCCGCTCGTCATCATCGCCGAGGACATCGAGGGCGAGGCGCTCGCCACGCTCGTCGTGAACAAGCTCCGTGGCACGCTTCACTGCGCCGCCGCCAAGGCCCCCGGGTTCGGCGATCGCCGGAAGGAAATGCTCAAGGACATCGCGATCCTCACGGGCGGGCAGACCATCAGCGAGGAGCTGGGTCTCAAGCTCGAGAACGTCACGATCAGCGACCTCGGCCGCGCCAAGCGCGTCACGATGGACAAGGACAACACGACCCTCGTGGACGGCGCGGGCGCGAAGGACAAGATCAAGGGCCGCATCGCGGAGATCCGCGCCCAGATCGAGAACACGACCAGCGACTACGACCGTGAGAAGCTCCAGGAGCGGCTCGCGAAGCTCGTGGGCGGCGTCGCGGTGGTCAAGGTCGGCGCTGCCACCGAGACCGAGATGAAGGAGAAGAAGGCCCGCGTCGAAGACGCGCTGCACGCGACGCGCGCAGCCGTGGAAGAGGGCATCGTCGCCGGCGGCGGCGTGGCGCTCATCCGCGCGCAGGCCGCGCTCGATCACGTGAAGGTCTCCGAGGAGCAGAAGTTCGGCGTGTCGATCATCCGCCGCGCCATCGAGGAGCCCCTTCGCCAGATCGTCGGCAACGCCGGGCTCGAGGGCTCGATCGTCGTCAACAAGGTCAAAGAGGGCAAGGACGACTTCGGCTACAACGCCGCGACCGACCAGTACGGTAACCTGCTCGGCATGGGCGTCATCGACCCCGTGAAGGTCGTTCGCACGGCCCTCCAGAACGCGGCGAGCGTCGCGAGCCTCATGCTCACGACGGAGTGCCTCGTCGCGGAGCGCCCCAAGGACGAGAAGGCCGGCGGCGGCGGCGGCCACGCGGGCCACGGCCACGGCGACTTCTAGTCGCAGCCGGACAGGCGGGCGCCGCGCTCTCGTTTGAGCCGCGCGGCTCATGCCTTCGGCTGGATGACGGCCTCGAGCTCACGCTCGGGGCCGTTTTTCCTTTGTGGACGCTGGGCCCCGGCGCGTGTGGAGAGAATCGCACCGTGAGAGACGTGATCTTCTGGTTCTTTGCGATCGCCTTCGGCGTGAGCCTCGCCCTCAAGCTGGCCGGCGCCGCGCGTGACGTCGTGCGCCGGCTCACGGCCTCCGACAAGCGCTACGAGCGCTTGCTCCGCCGCACCCCGAGCCGCCCGATCGCCGAGGCGACGGACGGTGAGCTCGTGAGGATCGTCGGCAAGGTTGCGCTCGTCGAGCAGCCGGTGGTCGGCGAGCTCACCGGCAAACCGGCGGCGTGCACGGCGCTGGAGGTTCATCGGGCGCTCGGAGAGCAACGAGTCCTGCGCGACGTACGATGCGCGCCGTTCTGGCTGGAGGATCCGACCGGTCGGGTGCTCGTGCAGGCCGGCAGCGCACATTGCGCGCTCGAGGTCGACACGACGCTGTTCTCGGGTGGGATCGACGATCCTCGGCCGTCGGCGGCGATGAAGGCGCTGCTCGCGCGCCGCGGGCTCGCGGCCACGGATCTCGTTCGCCTCCGCTACACGGAGGCCAACCTGCAGGTTGGTCAGCTGGTGTGCGTGTACGGATTGGCCCGGCGGGAGGCCGATCCCGACGACGCCGGTTACCGCGGAGGGGCCACACGCCTCCTGCTCACCCGGGCGCCGGAGGGTGGCGTGCTGCTCGTCAGCAACGCCCCGCGAGCGCTCGCAGAGTGAGCACGGCTTCAGGCGGCATTGCCCAAGAAAGAGATCCCGAGGGATTGAACACGAAGAGGAGAGGAAAGGAGGGAAGCTCGCGACTCTTTCGTCGCGCGCAGGGCGCGTATCCCCCTTCCTCGAGCACATACGAAACGCAAGCGATCTTCTGGAGCCAGGGCCTTCGGCGCTACACTTACTCGCTCGCATGACTTGCCCCGACGAACAACTTCTGTTCGCGCTGCTGGACGGCAGAGCAGGTGTCGATGGGCGAGGCGCACTCGTCCCTCACGTGACCCGTTGCACTTCGTGTCGCGCGGCGCTCGGGCAATACGTGTCGTCTATGTATCCAAGGCGCGGTGCTGCCGCGGAGCCTGATCCCGGGAGCGCATCGCGGGCTCGGGGCGACTCGGTCCCCCACGAGTGGCAGGCCGGCGCCGTCGTCGGCGGGCGCTACGTCGTCATCGAGGCCCTGGGCGCCGGAGGCACGGGGCGTGTCCACCGCGTCCGCGACCTGCTGAGGCCAAGGCAAGACCTCGCCCTCAAGACGCTGTCGACGCCGAGCCTCTCGCTCGCGCGCGCCGAGCTGCTCGAGTCCGAGTTCCGGGTCATGGCGCAGCTTTCGCACCCCAACATCGCGCGCGTCTACGACTTCGACACCACGGCGAGCGGCTCCGGTCACTCGTTCACCATGGAGTACGTCGACGGCGTCGACCTCTACGCCGCCACCCGGGGGGCCACCGTCGAGCGCATCGTCGATCTCGCGGTGCAGGCCTGCCGGGCGCTGGCTTACTTGCACAGCCGGGGCGTCATCCACGGTGACTTCAAACCGGCCAACGTGCTCGTCAGTCGTGCGAACGAGGTAAAGGTCGTCGATTTTGGTCTGAGCGACGTCGCGAGCACGGGCCTCGTGGGCACGCCGGCGTACATGGCTCCCGAGATGGCGCTGGGCGTGGCCGACGCGCGCACCGACCTCTACGCGTTCGGCATCACGCTCTACCAGCTCCTTTTCCGCCGGCTGCCGTTCGTGAGCGCCGACCTCCTCGTGCTGCACGCCTTGCACGCCAGCTCCCCAATCAGCTTCCCGGACGACGCCATCGTCGGAAGCCGAATGCGAGAGGTCGTCGAGCGCCTCTGCGCCAAGGCGCCAGCACGACGCTTCCCCAACGCCGCTGCCGTGATCGAGGCGCTGGCCGACGCGACGGCGCGCGCCTATGCCGTCGAGACGCTCGAGACGAGCCGCTGCTACGCCACCGTCGGCCCGCTGATCGGCCGAGACGGGCCGATGCGGGATCTGGTCGGATTCTGCCGGCGGGTCGCGGAGGGCCGCTGCACCGACGACGCCGTCGTCGCGACGGTATCGGGCGTGAGCGGGGTCGGGAAGTCGAGACTCCTGCGCGAGTGCCGGCGCCAGCTGCAGCTCGCGGGCGTGTCCGTGATGGAGGCCATCTGCTACGAGGGCGGCGCCGACGAGCTCGAGCCGCTGCGCGTCCTCTATGGGACGCTCACGACATCGTGCCGGGCGCAGCGGCCGCCGGGTTCGGAAGAGGTACTGCTGCGTGAGCACGAGTGGTTGTCCGCGCACCCGGCGCAGGCTCGAGGCGGGGACGTGGCGTCCGAGGAAGCGACGCACGCCCATCGCCTTCGAGAGCTGGCCGATGACGTGCTGAAGGTGGCGCAGTCGGTCGGCTTCGTCCTCGTCATCGACGACCTGCAGTGGGCCGGCACGTCGACCGTCGATTTCTTGCGCGTCCTCTGCGATCGGCAGACTGCGCGGCGAGACGCCGGCGTGCCCGTGAAGCTCGCGCTGGTGGCGAGCTACCGGGACGACGAGATCGCCGGCCGTCCGCTGGCCGAGCTGCTGGGCGCCGTGCGCGGAGCGCGCCGGTACCCCATCGCGCTCACTCCGCTGAACGAGCACGAGACCGGGAAGCTCGTGGTCGCCATGCTGGGATCGGAGGAGCTGCCGGCGGACTTCGGCGCGCGCCTGTCCGCGGAGACCGGAGGCAATCCGTTCTTCGTCGAGGAGACGGTGCGATCGCTCATGGAGCGTGGCGACGTGTATCTCCAGGCGGGGCGCTGGTCTGCGCGGGCGAGCTTCGCCGCGCTCGAGCTGCCAGAGACCATCGCTGCGGCGCTCGAACACCGCCTGTCCTTGCTCGAGTCACGCTCGCGCGACCTCATTGCGTGGCTCGCCACGTATGCGCAGCCGATGCCACTCCCGGTGCTGGCGGAGGCTTCGGGCCTCGGATTCGACGCGATCGACGAAGGCATTCGTCACCTTTTCGACCGCCAGATGGTCATCGCCGTCGACCCTGCGCGGGTTCGCCTCGCGCACGACCGGCTGCGCGAGTTCGCCTACGCGCGAGAGGACGCCCCGTCGCGGCGGGCGCGTCACGGCGCCATCGCTCTCGCCCTCGACCGGATGGCGGCGGACGGCGACGACTATGTGTTCGAGCGCGCCCACCACAGCTGGCACGCCGGAGACGCGGGACCGGCATTCCAGTGGTGCGAGCGTGCCGCGGCCCTCGCCGAGAGCGTCTTCGCCGTCGACCTAGCCATCGAGAACCACGACCGCCTGCGCCAGCTGGCCCAGGTACGCGGCGACGAGACGAGACGACGCCTTGCGACCGACCGGCAACTCGAGTTGCTCGCCGTCGCCGGTCAGTACGGCCGTCTCTTCGACCTCGCGGGAGCCGAGCTGGGTCGGCGGACGGAGCGGCTGGATCTGGCTCGTCTCGAGCTCTTGCGGGGCGAAGCGCTGGGCGGGGAGGGGCGGATCGAGGCAGCCCTGGACCACCTGCGACGCGCGACGGCGCTCCTCGGTCGCGGCGTACCCCGGTCGCGGCTGGGCCGCCGCCTCTTCATTGCGTCGCACTACCTCCGCCACCTGGCTCGCCTGCGCGTGCGGCCGCAGTCGCTGCTGCATGACGCTCACCTCCTCCCTCACGAGCGGGCGCGGCGCGAGATCCTCGCCCGCTGCTACCTGCTCATGTCCAACTACTTTCAGCTCGCCGGCGACGAGGAGGGCGCCGGCGTCAGCACGGCCGGCATGAACGCCGCGGCTGGGATCGGGTCGACGGAGGCGTCGCGCAAGCTGGTGCAGAACATGGCGTTGGTGCATCACATCCTCGGGCAACGACGCTCAGCCGAGCGAGCGATCCGGGAAGCGCACCGCGCTGCGCGCTCCGACACCGACCGCGCCAACGTCCTCGTCCTCGAGCTCTTCGCGCGGCAGCTCACCCAGAGGCCGCTCTACCCGGATCAACCGCCGGTCGGCGCCCACGAGGTCGCGGTGCTGAAAGCGGTCGAAGTCCTCTCCGTTCGCTCCAAGGCGTTGTTTGCCAACTTCGCACGTACGGCGGCCACGATCCTCTTCTGCGAATACGCAGACAAGTTCCGGTTCCGCCCCGAGGTGACCCGCTGGGCCGAGACCATGCGCGACACGATCCACGGCGCGTACATCCAGGGAGAGGGCGCCGTCATGGCGCAGATTGACGGTCAAACGGAGCGGGCCGAGCGAGCGTACGCCGAGCTCGGCGGTCGCCACATGACGCTGGTACACCGCGCTTCGATCGACGCCCACGTCGCGGTCGTATGGGCGATGACCGGGGACACGGGCCTCGCCGCCCGCGCTCTCCGTCGCGCCGCAGAGGCCGCTCCGTCGATGCAGGCGGGCGCGCCGAGCACGCAGTGGGTCCTCGCGCGCGTCATCCAGGCGTCCGTCGTGCTCGCTGCGCGGGGCGCGGGCGAGCCCGGGCACACCTCGTACGTCGAGGACGCCGTCTCCCGCCTCGGCCGCGTCCGACGCCGGCTTCCAGAGTGCGCGAGCTTCTGCCTGGAGGTCGGCCGGGTTGCGCTCGGTGGGACCCATGCCGAAGCGCTGGAACGCGCACGCGCGTGCTCGCGCGAGAGCTGGCAGCGCGAGATGGCGCTCTCGAGCCACGCCAACGCCTGCGCCGTCGCCGCGCTCGCCGCCCGTGCGTCCCCTCACGCGCACCTCCGGGAGCTCTCGCGTGGGCTCGGCGAAGAGGCGCTGCGCATCATCGGGCCGCGATTCCCGGAGCTCTACGTCAACCAGATCGACGCTCTCGTCTCGTGATCGCTGCACGATCGAGCGCGCGGGCCCGTTCCCATGATCCCCCTGATCCGGGGATGTCGAGTCGCGACGATGGCGGTCACGATGAACGACGATGCACCTCTTCAAGAATCGTCGCGTGCCCGCTTCCTCGTTCACGTGGTTCGTTTTCGGGATAGCGCTCCTTCTCGCCGGGTGCGGCGGCGGGGGGGCAGGCCACGACGCAGGTGACGCGTCTCTCGAGGACGCGAAGGGAACCGACGGGACGGTCGGGCTCCCCGACAGCACCGCCGACAGCGCGGGTCGTGCGGACGCGACGCAGGACTCCACCGTCGTCATGGGCGACGCGGAGGACGAGGGGCGAGACACGGATAGCGAGGGAGCCGCGCAAGACACCGGGACCGATGCGGGCGTGACGCCCGACACGGCGCTGCCCTCCGCGTACACCATCGGTGGCAGTGTCTCCGGTCTCGGCCCCGGAGCCACGATCGTCCTCGAGGACAACGGCGGCGACAGCCTTTCTCTTGCCACCAATGGAGAGTTTCTCTTCTCGTCGTCGCTCCCGAGCGGCGCATCGTATGCGGTGACGATCCTCACTCAGCCCGGGTCCCAGCAGTGCACGGTGTCGGGCGGCGTCGGGGTCGTTGGCAGCGCCAACGTCATGAGCGTCGTCGTCAATTGCGCGTCGAACACGTACACGGTCGGAGGAACAGTGACGGGCCTGCTCGGCTCGGTGGTCCTTCAGAACAACGGCGGGGACAACGACACGTTGTCGGCCAACGGAACGTTCGCGTTCGCCACCCCGCTGGCGACGGGCGCCGCGTTCGACGTCACGATTCAGATGCAGCCAGGCGCGCCGGCCCAGACGTGCACGGTGATGGGTGGAACGGGCACCGTCGCCAGCGCAAACGTCCTCAGCGTGGCGGTGACATGCGTGACGACCACCTTCACGGTCGGTGGCACGATCACGGGGCTGGCGGCGGGCGATTCGCTCACGCTCGAGGACAACGGGGTCGACAACTTGATCCGTGGCAGCAACGGAAGCTTCACATTTGCGATGCCTGTCTCGAGCGGATCTCCGTACGTCGTGACCGTGCTGAGCCAGCCAACCGCGGTCGCCCAGACGTGCACCGTGACGATGGGGAACGGAACCGTCGGTGCGGCGAACGTGACCAGCGTGGCGGTCACCTGCGCGACGGCTTCGTTCTTGGTCTCGGGGACCCTCACCGGCCTCGCTGCGGGTAACTCCGTGGTCATCCAGGACAACGGCGGAGACGACCTGACGCTCACCGCGGACGGCCCGTTCGCGTTCGCCAGCCCGCTCGCGAGCGGGACGATGTACACGGTGACGGTCAAGGCGCAGCCCTCGAACCCCTCGCAGACGTGCGTGGTCAGCGCGGCGATGGGGACGGTGAACGGCGGCAACGCATCGAGCGTGGTCGTCAACTGCGCGTCGAACACGTTCACCGTGGGCGGGACTGTCTCGGGGCTCGCGCCCGGCGACTCGGTCGCCCTCGAGGACAACGGCACGGACACCACGTTCGTCACGTCAAACGGGAATTTCGCCTTCGCCAAGCCAATCGGCAGCGGCTCCACGTACACGGTGACGGTGAAGTCAAACCCGTCGACGCCAGTGTCGCAGACGTGCAGCGCGGTAGCGGCCATGGGGACCGTGGCGTCAGGGGACGTGACGACGGTGGCCATCACCTGCTCGACCAACGCCTTCGCGGTCGGCGGCACGGTGAGTGGACTCTTGCCCACGACCAGCGGCGTCTACTTGCTCGACAACGGGGGCGACATGACGATGGTGAACGTGAACGGCTCGTTCGCGTTTCCCACGCGAGTGCCGAGTGGCACCCCTTACACCGTGCAGGTTCTGGCGAGCCCCGCCTACCCGCCGGCCGCGCAGACGTGCACCGTCATGGCAGGTACGGGGACGATCGCTGCCGGCCCGGTGAGCAACGTGAGCATCGCGTGCACGACGAACACGTATCCCGTCGGGGGAACGATCCTGTTCCAGAGCCCGGTCGCGCCCGGGGACTCCATCACGCTCCAGCTGACGGACACGTCTTCCATCCCCGTCACCGTCCAGAGCCTGGTCGTCACCACGACGAGCCCAGGCTTCCCGGCGTTCGCCTTCCCGACGCAGGTGACGAGCGGGGACAACTACACGGTCACGGTCACCCGGCAGCCGCAGTTCCCGCCCCAGATGCAGACCTGCTCCTTCGGTGGGTCCACTCCCGCGATGGCCTCGGGCACCGTCGGCGGTGGGGCCGTGACCTCCGTTACGGTCGGCTGCGTGGCCAACGCGTACGCGCTCGGAGGGACCATCACCGGCCTCGCGGGGGCCGACGACGTCACGATCTCGGCCACGCTCGACGGTGGGTCGACCGTTCTGTCCACGACGTCCTCGAATGGCGCGACGTCCTTCTCCTTCCCACCCCAACCGAGCGGGACGGCGTACGTGCTGTCGGTCACGGGGGGTAGCGCCCTGGGTCCGATTTCGCAGACGTGCGCGGTGACGGGGGGCGGATCGGGAACCGTCCAGAACAGCGCACCGCCGGGTATTGCGGTCGCGTGCACGACCAATTCGTTCCTGGTCAACGGGACGATCTCGGGACTATCGCCTGGCGATGCCGTCGGACTGTCGCTCACGAACAGCGAGCCTCCTCCCGCCTTGCAGAGCCAGTCCTTCAGCGCCAACGGTAGCTTCAACTTCACCCAGCGAGTGCTGAGCGGCGCGATGTACACGGCCCTGGTCACGCAGAGTCCGGCGTCGCCGACCGCGCAGGTCTGTGTGGTCGTCTCCGGCGGGACGGGCAGCGTCGGCGGGGCCGACGTCGCGCCAGGCTCGGGGCCACAGATCCTCTGCACGCTTCCGAACGGCGACGCCTGCACGACCGGGAACCAGTGCACGAGCGGCAACTGCGAGGAGTCGGTGTGCTGCGCCGCGTCCTGCTCGGATCAGGGCTCCTCGTCTTGCGGCACGAACGGCGCATGCAACGCGGCGGGAACCGCGTGCAGTGACTACCCACCCGGGACGCTGTGCGCGCTACCCACGTGCTCGGGTGGAATGCAGACCACGGCGAGTCTCTGCAACGGGACGGGTACGTGCACGCACGGGGTCACGTCGAGCTGCGGCCCCTACGTATGTGGCGCGACGGCCTGCAAGACCTCGTGTGCGGCTCCGGGCGACTGCACTCCCGGAAACACGTGCAGCGGGACCGCCTGCGTTCCGCTCGAGACGAACGGCAGCGCCTGCACGAGCGGCGGGCAGTGTCTGAGCGGCAACTGCGAAGGGAGCGTCTGCTGCGCGGTCGCGTGCGTGGCATCTTCCCAGTCGAGCTGCGGCGAGACGGGGGCCTGCAACGCCGCCGGGACGGCGTGCGCCGACTGGGCGCCCGGCACGCAGTGCGCTGCCCCGACGTGCTCGGGCGGCACGCAGGTCTTGCCCGGGAGCTGCAACGGAAGCGGAGCCTGCACGGCCGGGACGAGCTCCGGCTGCGGCGCCTACGTCTGCGGCGCAACGGCGTGCAAGACCTCCTGCGCGTCGAGCGCCGATTGCTCCGCGGGAAACTACTGCAGCGGCACGGCGTGCGTTCCCACCGAGACGAACGGCGGCGCGTGCAGCACGGGTAACCAGTGCACGAGCGGCAACTGCGAGCAGAGCGTTTGCTGCGCGTCTGCCTGTACGGCCTCCGCAGCTTCGACGTGCGGCCAGACCGGCGCGTGCTCCGCGGGTGGAGGGGCTTGCGCAGACTGGGCGCCCGGGACCGTGTGCGCTCCTGCGACCTGCAGCGACGGACCGGCGTCGAGCACCGAGACCGCCGCTGGCACCTGCAACGGCACCGGATCCTGTCTCGCGGGCGCGAGCAGCTCCTGCGGCAACTACAAGTGCGGGGGAACGAGCTGCAAGACGTCCTGTACCGGCAGCGGCGACTGCGTGGCTGGGCAGACTTGCACCGGGGGGATCTGCGGGTCGCTGCTCAGCAACGGCGCGACCTGCAGCGCGGGGCCGCAATGCTCGAGCGGCAACTGCGAGGGAAACATCTGCTGCTCCACGAGCTGCGGCGACGAGGGCGCGGTCATTTGCGGCGAGAACGGGGCGTGCAACCCCTCCGGCGTGGGGTGCGCCAACTACCCTGCTGGCACCGTTTGCAACGCTGCCAAGTGCGTGCAGAACGATTCTCCCTACGACACGACGGAAACGGCGACCGCCTACACGTGCGACGGCACCGGTGACGGTGACTGCAACGCGGTCGCCACGAGCTGCGGGCAGTACACGTGCAACGCAGGGGCGACTGCGTGCAACACGGTATGCGCCACCAACAATGACTGCATCCGGGGGGACGACTGCAACGCGTCCCACCAGTGCGTGCCCAGCGGGCTCTCGTGCACGAAGACCTTTGCGTACACGGGGGCGCCCCAGTCGATGACGGTGACCCTCCCGGGCGTCTACACGATCACCGGCAACGGTGCGCAGGGTGGGAAGGGGGGAGCGGCCGTCGGCGCAGGCGTGGGAGGTCTAGGCGCAAACGCACAAGGCCAGTTTTCGCTCACGCTGGGCGCGGTGGTGCAGGTCATCGTCGGTGGACGCCCCGGGGGCCCCATCGGCACGGACGACTCGGGCGCCGGGGGCGGGGGCACATACGTGTTCCTGAGCAGCTCGTCTTCGCTCCTGCCCGCGGAGCCACTGATCGTCGCGGGCGGCGGGGCGGGCGGCAAGGGGGGCAACGGCACGTACCCAGGAGCGACGGACACGCCCGGCGCCGGCGGATTCCTGATCACGCTCGGCGGCGGCGGAGGTGGTGGGGCAGGCTGGAATCAGATCGGGTTTCCCGGTCAGGCGGGAGGTCAAGGCGGTCTGACGGGTAGCGGCGGCGGAAGCTGGGCGGGTGGCGCGGGAGTGTCGGGCGAGAGCTCCGCCGGCGGGTTCGGTGGCGGTGGGGGCGCAGGCACCTTCGAGTCCTACCAGTCAGGCGGCGGCGGGGGGTACAACGGCGGCGCAGGTGGGTCCAGTCTGCCGTCTCCGACAGCCGCGCAGGCGGCCGGAGGCGGGTCGTACGTCGACTCCTCCGCCCTCGGCGGTTCGGCCGCTGGTGCGAGCGGGGCGAACGGTGGGAACGGGTCGGTGACCATCTACGGACCCATCTCGATCTATTGCCTTTGACGGGTGCTCCGCCGAGCTCAGGGCGTCAGGCAGCCTTCGGCGCTCGCGCCGTCACGATCCACCCAGCCCCCGGAACCCGGACGCCTCCCGCGCCGGCAAATGGCGCCAGCGCGTCGCGCAAAAGGGCCTCGACCTTGGCGACGGTGGCGGCGTCGCGGTCGGCCAGCAGGCGTGCGGCGGGGCCCACCCTGGCGAGGCGTGCGGCGGCCTCCTCGAGGGTGGGGTAGCTGGCCGGCGCCTCGACGGGCGTCACGTCGATCGGGCCGAAGCCCGCGCGCCCGAGGATGGCCCGGATGCGCTCCTCGGCCCCGAACGAGAATGGTCCAGGCGCGTCCGGAGCCGGCGGCGCCGGCCGGCCCACCACCTGGGCGGCTGCCTCCACCGGCAGCCTCGCCCACGCGTTGAGGCCGAGCGCCTTCCAGCACGCGAAGGCCAGCCGGCCCGACGGCTTGAGCGCGCTCGCCAGGTTCGTGAAGGCGCGGACGGGATCGTCGAAGAACATGACCCCGAACCGCGAGAAGAGGAGGTCGAACGTGGCGCGCTCGAGCGGGCTGGACGTCGCGTCGGCCTGGAGGACGGCGATGTTCGAGCGGCCCCGCGCGAGCTCCTTCGCCCGCGCCAGCATCGGCCCCGAGACGTCGAGCCCGAGGACGCGGCCGCCTGGGCCGACCTTGTCGGACAGGGCGAGCAGCGTCGTCCCGCAGCCGCAGCCGACGTCGAGCACCGACTCCCCCGGCGCGGGCGCGGCCGCGCGGAGGGCCGCCTCCCCGTAGGGCGCGAGGAACGCGTCCCGCTCGGCCTGCTCGCGCACCCAGCGCTCCCCGTTGGGGCCGTTCCAGAAGGCAATCTCGTCGGTGGCGCTGGTGCTCATGGCCCCGAGGATAGCCTCTCAGGCGCGCTTGTTCCTCCGCCGCCGCGCGACGACGAGGAAGCCGAGGGCGAATACCCCCGTCGTCGCGTAGTCCTCGGCGCTGGGTGCCGCGTGGCAACCCGCGCAGCCTCCGCTCGGGGGGATGTGCGGCGGGCCGACGGCCTGGCCGCGCGACAGGGTCAGCCCCTCCGGCAGCGGGCTCTTCACGAGGGACTCGAGGTTGGCGTCGCGCGCTGCGAAGGCGAGGTTCAGGGCGGGCAAGGTCTCCGGGCTCTGCCCGTTCGGCGGGCCTCCCCAGTTGCCGAAGCGAGGGCTCTCGCAGGAGGCGGCGCCCTGCCACTTGTGGCGGATGACGTAGCGCGCCTGAAAGTTGTTCGTGCTGTCGGGATGGGCGCCTTGCTCCGTGTGCCCGTCCGCTCCCATCGATTCGCGACCGCCGACGATGGCGGGCGCCGGACGGAAGTGCAGATCGTCCCCCAGCGTCTCCTTGCCGTACCTGGCGTGCAGGCGCGTCACGACGAAGCCGGCGCCTTGGTTGCCGTCGTCGGCCTCGGGGAGCACGTCGGACCCGAGCGTCGCGAGCTCCTGCTCGTCGAGCGGAGGCAACGGGCACGGGTCGCAGCTCGTCGCGTCCCACGAGTACTCCGTCACGACCGCGCGCGGGTTCTTCTCGACCACGCGGTCGAACAGGGCCGCGTAGAACGCGCCGAACTGGCGCCTCGTGTCGTCCGCGACGTCGAGGTTCGTGGGGATGGAGACGTTGTCGTAGTTGGCGACCTCGTAGCGCTTGCCCCGGGCGAGCACGATCGCGACGAGGTCCTGCTTGCCACCCGAGTTGATGAGCCCGAGGCGCACGGGGAGGAAGAAGTCCTCGGCGTCGAAGTGAAACCGGAGCGGCGAGAGGAGCGCGTGCTCGGGACCCCGCCCGACGCGCTCGAACTTCACCTTCGCGATGTTCACCTTCGCCACGAAGAACTTCATGCCCATCTCGACGTACGGGCGGAGGTAGGGCTCGGCGCCGGGCGGGATCTTGTAGTGGTTCTCGTGCAGCCACGCGTCGAGCCCGGTCGAGTCCTGGGCCGAGAGGACGACGACGTCGTACTCGCCGACGGCGAACTGGGCCTCGATCTTGACGTGGTGCCGCGCGGCCGACTCCTCGCGCGCCCCCTCCGGGGCCGCCATCGCCGCGGGCGCCGGTGGCGCCATGTCGTACATGACCTGGGGCGCGCACGGATCCTGCTCCCAGTACTCGACGAGGCGCGGCGCCGTGAGCCGATCCACCTTGGCGAAGATGTCGCGCGGGAGGATCTTCACGTTGGCCTCGCGCAGCACGACCGGCACGGGCACCACCATCGCGAAGTCCTGCGGCGGCCCCGAGTAGGTGTTCTGCATCGAGAGCACCGTGCGGGTGCCCTCGCGCATCATCACGACGAGGGTGGCGTCGTTGGTGAGCGGCGCGTCCGCTCCGCTGACGTAGAAGCCGCAGAAGGCGGCGGCAGGCCGGGCCTGAACGAGCGTGAGCGCCACCAGCACAAAGGTCGCGAGGAGCAGTCGAAGCTTCATCTTGAGGAGTCCTCCGGCTATCGAACGTCGCAGCCAGGGTAGGGCTTACACCGTCCGCTGGCGACCATGGACGGCCCACCCGGACGTGATGCACCATGGGCCCGATGAGAGGGCATCGTCGTGCCGCCCTGCGGCTTGGACCCCTGGGTGGCGCGCTTCTGGCGGCGCTGGTTCTGCTGGCGCGGCCGGCGCGCGCCGAGGAGCTCGCGGAGCGGCAAGGGGCGCGGGTCGGCGTCTCGCTCCTGCTCGGTGTGGGTGAGCTCTCGGGCAGCAGCGGGGTTTCGACCACCGCGCCGCTCGTCGGGGCTTCCTTCCGGTTCGGCGGCGCCTTCACCGATCGCGTGCATCTGTACGGCGAATTCACGCTGGCCACGCTCCCGAACGCCAGGTTCGGAGGCACGAGCGAGCCGGCGTTCCTCGGCGCCCTCGACCTCTGCGTGCAGGTCTACGTGCTTCCGCGCTTGTACGTTCGCGCCGGCATCGGCGCCGTGGATCACGCCACCCTCGGCTCGACGGATTACTGGTCTTACCCCGGCCCGCACATCGTCGGCGGCGTGGGCTACGACCTGCAGAGGCGGGGGGAGCGCGCGTTTTCGCTGGAGCTCTCCGTCGCGGACGAGTTCTTCTCGACGGGGGGCAGCAGCCCGTACGGCGGGGGCTACACGGTGAACCTCGGCGCGGCGTTCGACTGGTTTTGAAGAGGGGCGGGTGCAGGGGAGGGAGCGGGAGCACGAGCGGGAGCGGGAGCGGGGCCTACGCGCTGCGAGCTTCGACGCCTCGTTGCGACGAGGATGCGGCACGTCCCGCAAACCAGAACGCGCTCCTCCCAGATCAGGAGCCCGGCCTTGTAGACCAGAGCGGCCTCCTCGAAGATCAGGAGGGTCGTCCTGGTGAAACAGAACGCGCTCCTCCCGGATCAGGAGGGTCGTCCTGGTGAACCAGAACGGGCTCCTCCCAGATCAGGAGGCTCGTCCCGGTGAACCAGAACGCGCTCCTCCCGGATCAGGAGGCCAGCCTTCGTAGACCAGAACGGCCTCCTCCCAGACCAGGCCGCGCGTCACGGTGAGGCATGACGGCGGCAACCCTTGCCAAGCCGCCGTCAGGGTGAAGCCTGACGGCCTCCTCCCAGACCAGGCCGGGCGTCATGGTGAGGCATGACGGCGGCAACCCTTGCCAAGCCGCCGTCAGGGTAAAGCCTGACGGCC
>Ga0302279_10004960_pt1 | contig 15194 bp, 8 predicted proteins | sample III_Bog_N3_3_FD_194541 | JGI IMG/M metagenome (GOLD analysis project Ga0302279, IMG submission 194541) | Peat permafrost microbial communities from Stordalen Mire near Abisko, Sweden - III_Bog_N3_3 | ecosystem: Environmental > Terrestrial > Soil > Wetlands > Peat | place: Sweden: Abisko...
CCAGAGCATCAGGTCCTCGGCGATGCGCGAGAGGTGCACCCCGGCCAGCGCGGCGGCGGAGGCAAATTCGATGCAGAGGTCGCGGTCGGCGACCGCGTCCATGGAGTTTTGCGTGACCTGGGGGCGGCCCCGCGCGTCGACAAAGCCCAGCGCCCGGGCGGTGAACTCGCGGTCGATCGGGAGCGAGGTGCCGGCGATGGCGCCCGAGCCGAGCGGGCACCAGTTGGCATGCGCCGCCACGTCGGCGAAGCGCGCCCGGTCCCGCTCCAGCATCTCCAGCCACGCAAACAGGTGGTGGGCGAGCGGCACGGGCTGCGCCCGTTGCAGATGGGTGTAGCCGGGGATCAGCACGTCGCGGTTGGCGCCGGCGGAGGCCAGCACGGCGCGAGCGGCGCCGCGCAGCCGCTCCTGGAGATCGGCGCAAGCGTGCTTGAAAAAGAGCCGCATGTCGGTGGCGACCTGGTCATTGCGGCTGCGCGCGGTGTGCAGCCGCGCCGCGGCGGGCACGCTCCGCGTGAGCGCCTGCTCGATGTTCATGTGGACATCCTCCAGCCGGGCGTCCCACTTGAATTTTCCGGCCTCGATCTGCGCCAGGATGGCGTCCAGGCCGGCGAGGATGGCGTTGCGGTCCCGCGCCGTGATCAGGCCGACATGGGCGAGCATGGCGGCGTGGGCCTTGCTCCCGGCGATGTCGAAGGGGGCGAGGCGGCGGTCGAGCGAAACCGACTCGCTGAACCGGAGCATCAGGTCGGCGGGACCCTGGTTGAACCGCCCGCCCCAGGTAGCCTGTGAAGACGTGGCCATGGGACGTAGTCAGGCGGTCCGGCTGCGTCGTGCAACGCTGAAAATTATGGGTGGTATCGGGCGGTCCGGACCGGTTGGATTGGCGCCGCCCTCCCGGGCGCCACTCGATGCATTTCCGCCCTACCCTGCTCCCGTTGCTCTTGCTGCTCGGGTCTCCGGTGCCCAGCCGGGCGGCCGACTCCGGCGTGGCCCCGTTTGCCGTGGTCGAGGTGGCCCCGGTCAAGACCTCGATCTATGTGGCGAGCGTCACCCTGACGGTGCCCCGCTTCGTCCGGCGCGGGGGCATCTACGAATCGACCTATTCGGCGCAGATTTTCCCCTATTATTTCTGGAACGAAGCGGGGCGGCTGCAGATCACCGTGAGCGACCAGACCCTGCGCCGGTTCGCCCGCGGTGAGTCATTCAGCTTTTCGGGCCACGCGATCCGCAGCGACGGCACCATCCGCAAGGTCGAGGGCCGGGTGACCCCGCTCGGCCCGGCGACCGGCCGGATCGAAGTCCGCGTCTTCGTCACGCGGCATCTGTCGATGGCGTTCGATACGACGTATCGCCTGCCGGGGGTGGAGAAGTAGTTGGAGCGCGTTGTCCCTCACGCGCCGGTTCGACGTGGCACGGGCTTCGAGCCCGTGTCGGGGACGCCATGGGCTGGAAGCCCATGCTACGCCCAGTGAAACTCGATCGGGTGTTCCACCCCGGCCCCCAGGCTCTGGTTCACAGGGCACCCGTGAGCCGCCTTCTCCAGCAGGCCTTCCGGCACCTGGCGGGCGGCGGCCGGCAGCCAGAGTTGGACTGCCAGCCGGGCGATGCGCCGGGGTCCCTCGGTGGTCATTTCCTTGGTGACCTCATAGCGCAGGCCCGCCAGCTCCACCCCGTGCCGCCGGGCCACGATCGCCATCGTCGTCGCGATGCAGGTGACCAGGGCGGTCGCCACCAGGTCGGTGGGCGAGAAGGCCGCGCCGCGCCCCTGGTTGTCCTTCGGGGCATCGGTATTGAGCACGCTCCCCGAGGGACCGTGGACCGCCGCGCAATGCAAGTCGCCCTGATATTCGCCGGTGATTTTGACCATACCGGCCACGGTGGCCGAAAACCGCCGATGTGCAAGGCGCGGCGCTCGGCTGGCGTCCCCGTTCCCGCGATCGCCGGTATGCCCGGAACATAGCGGCGGGCCCGCGTGGCGGGACCGCTTCCCAATAAGGGACGCGGCGAGACACCGCGTCTACGTTTCAGAAGTAGCGCAGGCGTCCCGCCTGCAATCTCGACGACGGCAGGCGGGACGCCTGCGCTACTTCGATGCCTTGAAGGTAGAAGCGGCATTCTGCCGCTTCCCTCCCCGGGCCGCGACGGTACGTCGCGTCTATGTTCCAGGCGGCGCTGAGGCCCTCAGGGTTGCGCCGGAGCCGCAGGCGCCGGCGGTGGCAGCTTCGCGACTTCCTCAGTCACGAGCTCACCGTGCCCGACGCGGCTCAGATGGTCGCGGAGGGTTTGCAGCGTCCTGGGGGAGTGATCGAGCTGGAGGAGGTCGGCGACGACTTGGCGGGCGTGGACCAGGTCCCCCGTGCCGGCCAGGGCTTGGGCCTCGCTGCCGGCCAGATTCACCATATACGGGAGTTGAAGCCGGCGGACGCCGAACCCGGGAGCCGACTGCAGGACCCGTTGGTATCCCGCGAAGGACTTCTGGTATTGCTCATAGGACTTTACCTGCAGGGCGTCCCCATAGCGGCCAGCGGCGATAAATTGCGGGTAAAGCATGGGCAGGAGCAGCGTCCTGCCCGGATTGCCCGCCGGGAGGGCGTCATAAAATGCGAGCGTGGATGCGTCGTCCTTGAGCACCCGATTGAACGCCAGTAGGTTCGTCAAGGCGGTGCGATCCTCCGGGTGAGACTTGGCCCAGGTCACAGCCTGGTCGCGGCGATCCCGCAGCGCCTGGAGCGCCGGCGGGTAGGTGGCGCCCAGCTTGGCGATGGTGGTGAGGACATTGATCGGAACCGGATGGGTGCCCGCGGTCCGGACCAGGCCGTGGTCCAGACACCAGAGATAATCGGTCAGGGCCTCGGCGAGCCGGCCCGTGGCGGCATACTCCCTGCCCTGGGCGAAGCGGTTTCGCCACACCGTGAAGGCCGGCTGCTGGCCCGGCCAGGTCTGGGACGGCAACGCGCCAGCCTGGGAATTGGCGATCGCGGCGGCCGGATTCACCAGGTTGATGAGGTTGAGCCGCTGGCTGCTGACATACACTCCGAAATGCACGCCGGCCTCGATGAACTTGTAGGGCGCGGCCAACGTCATCGTCACCCGGGCCTGCCCGATCGTCGTCGTCAGCGTCAGGGGTGGCGCGGCGGCAAAACCCGCCTTCAGGTCCTTGATCTGGAGCGCGACCTCGGCATTGGTGAGGTCGGCCTTGGCGACGGCGGCGACCAGGTCGACCAGCTTGCCGCCGTTGAGCGAAAAATGCTGAAATTCATCAGGATGGTCCGGAACCGCAATTCCATCCGGCAGGGCCTTCCGCGCGCGCAGCGCCGGCAGGTACTTTTCGAGCGTCGCCGGGCTGTCCGCCACGACGATGCTGCCGTCGACGTCGCCGCAATACTGGGTGACCCTGGAGATTTCCGTGCCATTGAGGGAGCTGGTGACCGTCAGTGAATCAAAGGAGATGCCATCGACGGTGGCGGCGCCGCTGACCAGGACGGAGTGGCGGCTCATGGGGCCGAACCCGGCCCGCTGGAGACTCGGGCGGAGCAGGATCGGCAGGGGATCGTTGAACAACTGGGACTGCCTGAAATAGTCATGCACCACCTGCGGGGCGACGGCTCCGGACTGGACAATGAGGAACCGGGCCTTGGTCTTTCCCGGACCGCCGCCGGCGACCGCCGTCAGGTCGAAGGCGCCGGCACTGCCGCCATCGGCCCCGGCCATGATGGCGGCATACGTCGCCTGCAATTTTTTCAGCCGTTCGGCCGCCGGCGGATAGTCGACCGCGAGCAGGGTGTTGAACACCGAGTTGATAAAGTCGCCCAGCGCCTTCGGGTTGCTGCGGCCCCACCACGTCGCCAGGGCGTCGGCGGAAATGGAGCGAGCCACCACTGGAAGCGGACCCGCCGGCGAGCGGAACAGGATCCCGGCGGGCGAATCGGGCAGGAATTGGAACGCGTAGGCGAGCTTGAGGCCCTCATTTTCAAATGCGATTGAGAACTCGACGGAGTGGAGCTGCTGCACGAGGGATTGGACGGCGTCGAGGTAGGCGAGGGCGGCCTTCTGCTTGTCTGCCGGAAATCCGGCCAGCCGGGGCTGGAGGACGGGGACGACCGCATCCTTGATGGTGGCGACAAATGCCGGCGAGGTGCGGACCCAAACCCGAAGATCCTGGTCCTGGGGCTTCTCCAGGTAAGCGATGACGGCGTCGGGCGACTTCAACTTCGCGATGGCGGCGCTGTCCGCGCCGATGAGAGTCCAATCGCCATGCTTTTGCAGTACGAGGTCGTGCTGCTGCAGGACGGTCCAGAGCTTCCCCCCCGCCTGTAGCTTGGCGAACCCGACCACGACCGCGCTCCTGGTCCTAAGGTCCGCGGCGTCCACCGTCACCACGGCAACCCCGAGGTTGGAACCCGGGGCAATGTCCGCGAAATCCGGATAGCCGTAGGCCGAAAGCGACGAGAGCACCATGCGCAGCATCGCGGCCTCCGGTACGGCGGTCATCATCTTCCCGAGATCCTGGTTGACGAGCTGGGGATGCTTCAGGCTGACGATCGCCTGGACGCCTTCCACCTCGGTCAGCTGGCCCGCGAACGGGGTCAGCCCGGACGGGGCGTCCGCCCGGGTCGCGGGAACCAGGACGGCGACCGGCAGGAACAGGGCGGTGGCGAGGGCGAGGACGGCGGAGAGGCGGGTCATTCGGTTCATGGGGGGGGCGCGATGGATAATCGCGGCGGGGGATTCGGTCGAATCTATTTCGCAGGACCATGCTCCTTGAAATTCCCGCGCAGACTGTTCAATTGGTGTTCCGGCGGATCCGCTTGGGCCGCCGCCCACCCCATGCCCACCCTCCCCGCCGCCATCCCGCCCTCCTCTGTCGCCCCGGTGGCGGCCGATCGTGTACCGCGCCGCCCGATGCCGACCGGGCAGATTCCCGTCGTGGGGCTGGGCACCTTCGGCTCGGACCATGTTTCCGGCGAGGCCGTCGCGGAGGCGGTGCTCGGAGCGGCGGCGGCCGGATACCGGCATTTCGACTGCGCCTCCGTCTATGGCAACGAGCGGGAAATCGGCCGGTCGCTCGAGCAGGTCGTCCGCGGGGGCGTCCCCCGCAGCGAGCTCTGGATCAACTCCAAGGCCTGGAACGACTGCCACGCCCCGGAGGCGGTCCTGGCGTCCTGCCAGCGCTCGCTCGCGGACCTCCGGCTCGACTACCTCGACCTTTACTTCATCCACTGGCCGTTTCCCAATTTCCATCCCCCGGGGTGCAGCGTGGACTCGCGCAGCCCGGATGCGCGACCCTACATCCACGCGAATTTCATGAAGACCTGGGAGGCGATGGAGCTGCTGCTGGCGCGGGGGCTGGTGCGCAATATCGGCTGCTCGAATCTGACGATCCCGAAGCTGGAGCTGCTCCTGCGGGACGCCTCGGTCAAGCCGGCCTGCAACGAGATGGAGCTCCATCCGCATTTCCAGCAGCAGGAACTCTTCGACTACGTGGCGCGGCGGGGCCTGCTGCCGATCGGGTACTGTCCGCTCGGCTCGCCCGGCCGCCCGCAGCGCGACCGCACCCCGGACGACACCGTCGACATCGAGGATCCCGTGATCGTGGCCATCGCCCGGGCGCACGGCGTGCACCCCGCGGTCGTCTGCATCAAATGGGCCGTCCAGCGCGGCCAGGTCCCGATTCCCATGTCCGCTCATCCGCGCAATTACATCGCGAATCTCCGCGCGGCGGTCGAGGATCCGCTCACCCCCGCGGAGATGGCCGCGATCGCGAAGCTCGACCGCAACTGCCGGCTCGTCAAAGGCCAGGTTTTCCTCTGGGCCGGCGCCCGGGACTGGCGGGACCTGTGGGATCTCGACGGGACGATTGCCCGCTGAACCCTCCTGCACCATGAGCACACCCATACCCCACGTGATGCAGGGAGCGATCCTCCCGGGCAACAGCACGACCCAGCTGCGCGAGTACCCGGTGAGCCAGCCGGGACCCGGAGAGGTCCTGCTGCGGATCAAGGCCTCCACGATCTGCGGCTCGGACATCCGCTGCATCTACCATGAGCACCTCGGCCGAGGAGCGGAGGGCTACCAGGGTGTGATCGCCGGGCATGAGCCCTGCGGGCAAGTGGTCGCCGTCGGGCCGGGGTGTCGGCAGTACCGGGAGGGCGACCGGGCGATCGTGTACCACATCTCCGGCTGCGGGCTCTGCGCCGATTGCCGGCGGGGTTATATGATCTCCTGCACCCACCCCACCCTCCGCCGGGCGTATGGCTGGCAGCGCGACGGCGGCATGGCCGGCTACCTGATCGCGGAGGAAAAGGACCTCGTGCACCTGCCCCGGGAGCTCAGCTATGCCGATGGCGCCCAGGTCGCCTGCGGGTTTGGGACGGTCTACGAGGCCCTGGAAAAGATCGGGATCAGCGGCAATGACGCCGTCCTGATCACCGGCCTGGGGCCGGTCGGCCTGGCCGCCGCGGCGCTCTGCCGCCGGCTCGGGGCCAGCCGGATCATTGGCGTCGACGCGATCGTGGAGCGCAACCGGATCGCCCGGGACCTCGGGCTGTGCGACGAGGTCCTGCTGGCCGGGCCGGACAACGAGGCCGAGGTCCGGAAACTGACGGGGGGACACGGCGTGGAGCGCGCCGTCGATTGTTCCGCGCACCCGGCCGCCCGCGCCATGGCGCTGCGCGCCACCCGCAAATGGGGCCGGATGGTCCTGGTCGGGGAAGGCGGCCGGATGGAAATCAATCCGTCCCCTGACATGATCCACGACCAGAAGACCCTGTTCGGCTCCTGGGTGACCTCGACCTGGCGCATGATGGAGCTGGTCGAGCGCCTCGTGCGCTGGAACCTGCATCCCGCCGATCTCATCACCCATCGCTTCGCCCTCGAAAACGTCGGCGAGGCCTACTCCCTCATGGCTTCCGGCCAGTGCGGCAAGGTCGCGGTCTGCTTCGACGAGGAGTTGCCGGCCCAGGTCTGAGGCCGGTCAGGTCAGCCGCGCCCGGCGCAGGCGCAGGGCGTTCGTCACGACCGACACGGAACTGAGGCTCATGGCCGCCCCCGCGATCATCGGGCTGAGGGTGAGGCCGAGGAATGGATACAGGACGCCCGCGGCGATCGGGACCCCGAGCAGGTTGTAGCCGAAGGCGAAGCAGAGATTCTGGCGGATATTGGCCATGGTCGCGCGCGACAGCCGGATCGCCCGGGCGATGCCGCGCAGGTCGCCGTTGACCAGGGTGACGCCCGCGCTCTCCATCGCGACGTCGGTGCCTGTCCCCATGGCGATGCCCACGTCGGCCGCGGCCAGCGCGGGCGCATCGTTGACGCCGTCGCCCGCCATCGCGACGACCTCGCCCGGACCCTTCAGGGCATTGACCCGCGCGATCTTGTCCGCGGGCGACACCTCGGCCTCGACGCGGTCCAGCCCGAGCTGGCTCGCCACCGCCGCGGCCGTTCGACGATTGTCGCCGGTCATCATGATGAGCTTGACGCCGAGCGCATGCAGCTGAGCGATCGCCTCGTGGGTGGACGCCTTGATCGGGTCGGCCACGGCGAGCAGACCGCCGGCTTTTCCATCGATCCCGACCAGGAGCACGGTCCGGCCGGCGGCCTGAAGGGCGGCGGCCCTGGCTTCGAGCGCGGCGTCCAGGCTTACGCCCGTGGCGGCGAGGAACGGCGGGGTGCCGACCGCCACCGCCTTCCCGTCCACGAAGCCGGAAATGCCGCCGCCGGGGACCGAGCGGAAGCCCGTGGCGGCGCCCAGGGCGATCTGCCGCTCGGCCGCGCCGCGGACCACCGCGGCCGCGAGGGGATGCTCGGAGGCCTGCTCCAGGGACGCGGCCAGCCGCAGCAGCTCGTTCGCGTCGGCGGGCGCTGGCGGCCAGACGTCCGTCAGCCGCGGCTTCCCCTCTGTGAGCGTTCCGGTCTTGTCCACGACCAGCCAGCTGATCTTGCCCGCCCGCTCCAGTGCGTCGGCATCCTTGACCAGCACGCCGGCCTGGGCGCCCCGTCCGACGCCGACCATGATGGCCATGGGCGTCGCCAGTCCCAGTGCGCAGGGACAGGCAATGATGAGGACGGCGACCGCGTTGATCACGGCGCGGGCCAGGTGCGGCTCCGGCCCGAGGAAGTACCAGCCGAGAAAGGTGAGCAGTGCGGCGGCGGCGACGGCCGGGACAAAGACGCCGGCCACCTGGTCCACCAGTCCCTGGATCGGCGCGCGGCTGCGTTGCGCGCCGGCCACCATCTGCACGATCCGGGCGAGCAAGGCATCCGCCCCCACCCGCTCCGCGCGCATGATGAAGCTGCCGGTGGCGTTGATCGTGCCGCCGGTCGCCGGATCGCCCGGCCGCTTCTCCACCGGGAGCGACTCGCCGGTGATCATCGACTCGTCCACGGCCGAGGCGCCCTCCTCGATGACTCCGTCAACTGGGACTCGCCCGCCGGGGCGAACCCGCAGGCGGTCACCGGCCTTGACGTCCATGAGGGGGACCTCGCCCTCGCCCTGGGCGGTGACGCGGATCGCCGTGGCCGGGGCCAGGTTCAGCAACGCCTTGAGGGCGCCCGACGTCCGGGCGCGGGCCCGCAACTCGAGCACTTGGCCCACCAGCACGAGCACCACGATCACGGCCGCCGCCTCGAAGTAAATCCCGACCACCCCGTCGGTGCGCCCGGAGCTGGGAAAGATTCCGGGCAGGGCGAGCGCCACCGTGCTGTAGGTCCAGGCTGCGCCCACCCCGAGCGTGATCAGGGTGAACATGTTCCAATGGCGGGTGCGGAACGAGTGCGCCCCCCGTACGAAGAACGGCCAGCCGGCCCACCACACCACGGGCGTCGCGAGGACCAACTGCGTCCAGCGGCTGAGGGGCGCCATCGTGACGCGCGCCAGTCCGGGGACGACGTGGCCCATCGCGAGCAGGAAGACGGGCATTGCGAGCAGCGCCCCACCCCACAGGCGGCGCGTCATGTCGCGCAGTTCGGCATCCGTCCCCGCGTCGTCGCCCGCGGTCGCCAGCTTCGGCTCCAGCGCCATGCCGCAGATCGGGCAGATGCCGGGACCGACCTGCTCGACCTGCAGGTGCATCGGGCAGGTATAGATCGCGGGATCCGGGTCGCCGGGGGGGGGGTGATTCGTGGCGGGATTTGGATGCATGGCTTCGCTTGGGCAGTTCATGGACCGGCTCGCGGGATCAGGGTCGCACGTTGATGGTGAAATTGATGTCCCCGGATCCCCGCGGGCCGTCGTAATGCAGCTGCGCGGTCCAGTCGCCGGCCATGTCGGGCTTGATCCGGGCGCGATAGCGCCCGGTCGCGTCCCCGGGCTCGATCGTGCTGCCGGAGTGCATGGCCATGCCCGGCATGTTCATATCGAGATCGAACTTCACCGTCCCAACGTCCGCCGGCGCGCCGCTGCCGGCGTCGCGGAACTCGATCTGCACGTCGTTTTCGTCGAGGGTGAGGCCGCCGCCGGCATGGTAAAAATTCGCGGTCAGCCCATTGGCCATCTGCGTGGCGAATGGAGTGCCCAGGCTCGGCGCGGCCGCCCCGGGTGCGGGCTCGGGCCGCCGGGCCCACCACGTCGCTCCGGCTCCGGCCAGCACCGCCAGCACCAGGGCCGTCTTCCAGGGAAAGCCGCGGGCGCGGGTGGATGGCGCGGTCGGGGGCGGCTGCGAGGTCCCTGAACCCAGCGGCCGCGGCAGATGGCGCCGGCGCCAGAGCATGTAGATCACCGGATAGAGGAGCAGTTCGAGGATGGCGGAGGTGACGACCCCGCCGATCATCGGCGCGGCGATGCGCTTCATCACGTCCGCCCCGACCTGGGTCGTCGGCGACCACATGATCGGGAGGAGCCCGAACAGGATGGCGCAGACCGTCATGATCTTGGGTCGGATCCGCTGGACCGCGCCTTCGATGATCGCCGCATGCAGGTCATCCGGGGTATGCAGGCGGCCGGACGCCTTGAACTTGTCCCAAGCATGGTCGAGATAGAGGAGCATGACGACTCCCGTCTCGGCATCCAGCCCGGCCAGCGCAATCAGCCCCACCCAGACCGCGACGCTGAGATTGTAGTGCAGCAGGTACAGGAACCAGAACGCCCCGACGAGCGAGAAAGGAACGGCGAGGAGCACGATGACGGTCCGCGCCGCGGATCGGGTATTCAGGTAGATCAGGACGAAGATGATGAGCAGGGTGAAGGGAATCACGACGGCCAGTCGCTGCTCGGCGCTCTTCATATACTCGAACTGCCCCGCCCACTCGAGGTAGTAGCCGGGCGGGAAGGAAACGCGCTGGGCGAGCCGCGCGCTGGCCGCCCGGACGTAGCCGTCGATATCGGCGGTGGTGACATCCACAAAGACGAAGCCGACGAGCTGCCCGTTCTCGTCGCGAATCGACGGCGGCCCGGTCCGGTACGCCAGGTCGGCGATCTCCCCGATCGGGACCTGGGCGCCGGTCGGCGTCGGCACAAGCACCCGCTTGAGCGAGTCGAGGTCGCCGCGGAAATCGCGCGCGTAGCGCACATTGATCGGATAGCGCTCCCGGCCCTCCACCGTCGTGGCGATGGTGTTGCCGCCGATGGCGGTCTCGATCACGTCGTTCACGTCGCCCACCGTCAGCCCGTAGCGGGCGGCGGCCTGGCGGTTGACCGTGAAGTCGAGGAAGTAGCCGCCGGTCGTGCGCTCGGCGAAGACGCTGCGGGTCTCCGGCAGGTCGGTCAGCGCCTTTTCGATCTGCACGCCGAGGTTCTGGATCTCGCCCAGGTCCGGACCGAACACCTTGACCCCGAGGACCGAGCGGAATCCCGTGGTGAGCATCTCGGTCCGCGTCTGGATGGGCATCCAGAAGATATTGGCCATGCCCGGCGTCTTGAGCCGGGTGTTCATCTCGGCGATGATCTTCTCCCAGGTCATCCCCGGCCGCCACTGCTCGTGGGGCTTGAGCGTGATCACCGTCTCGAACATCGAGAGCGGGGCCGGGTCGGTGGGCGTCTCGGCCTGGCCGGCCTTGCCAAACACCGTGGCCACCTCGGGGATCTCCTTGAGGAGCCGGTCCTGGATTTGGAGGATCCGGCTCGCCTCGCCGATCGACACTCCGGGCACGGCGGTCGGCATGAAGAGGATGGTTCCCTCGTTGAGCGGCGGCATGAACTCCTTGCCCAGGCGGCGGAAGGGGATGACGGTCGCGGCGAGGATGGCGGCGGCGGCCAGCAGCGTCAGCCAGCGAAAGCGCAGGACGAAGTCGGCGAACGGCCGGTAGGCCCAGATGAGGAAGCGGTTGACCGGATTCCTGTCTTCCGGGGTCGTCTTGCCCCGGACCAGGAGCAGCATCAGGACGGGCACCAGGGTGATGCCGAGCAGCGCGGCGAAGCCCATCGCGAAGGTCTTGGTGTAGGCGAGCGGCTTGAAGAGCCGTCCTTCCTGCGCCGTGAGGGAGAACACCGGCACAAAGCTCACGGTGATGACCAGCAGCGAGAAGAAGAGCGGCCGGCCGACGCTACGCGCCGCGGCGATGATCACCTCGACCCGCTCCGCGCCGTCCGGCTCCCGCCCGTGGTTCTCCCGGAAGTGGTCGAGCTGCTTGTGCGCGTTCTCCACCATGATGATCGCCGCGTCGACCATCGCGCCGATCGCGATCGCGATCCCGCCCAGGGACATGATGTTGGAGGTCAGCCCCAGGGCGTGCATGGGGATGAAGGAGAGCAGGATCGCGATCGGCAGGGTGATGATGGCGACCAGGGCCGAGCGGACGTGCCAGAGGAATACCAAACAGACCAGCGCGACGACGATGCTCTCCTCGATCAGTTTCTCCCGCAGCGTGGCGATGGCGCCATCGATGAGCACGCTGCGGTCGTAGGTGGGAACGATCTTCACGCCGGGGGGCAGCGCCGGGGCGATCTCCCGCAGCTTCGCCTTGATGCCGTCGATCACGTTCAGCGCGTTCTCGCCATACCGCATGACGACGATGCCGCCGACCGTCTCGCCCTTGCCGTCCAGCTCGGCCACGCCGCGGCGCAGGTCGGGTCCGAGATGGACGGTGGCGACATTCTTCACGCAGACCGGCGTGCCGTTTTCGACCTTGAGCGGGATGTCCTCGAGGTCGGCCACGCTCTTGATGTAGCCGCGGCCCCGGACATAGTACTCGGTGGAGGAGACCTCGAAAATCTTCCCCCCGACGTCGTTGTTGGAGGCGCGGATGCGGGCGACCACGTCGGCCAGCGGGATGCCGTAGGCCGCGAGCTTGTTGGGGTCCAGGTCCACCTGGTACTCCTTGACGAAGCCGCCGACCGAGGCCACTTCCGCCACTCCCTTGACCGACTCCAGGGCGTAGCGCAGATGCCAGTCCTGGAACGAGCGCAGGTCCGCCAGGCTGTGCTGGCCGGACTCGTCCACCAGCGCGTATTCGTAGACCCAGCCCACCCCGGTCGCGTCCGGGCCGATCACCGGATTGACCCCCTCCGGCAGCGAGCCCCGGACGGAGTTGAGGTATTCGATGACGCGCGAACGGGCCCAATAGATGTCGGTCCCGTCCTCAAAGATGACATAGACGAATGACTTCCCGAACATCGACTCGCCGCGGACGAATTTGACCCCGGGTGCCGAAATGAAGCGGGAGGAGATCGGATAGGTGATCTGGTCCTCGACCAGGTCGGGGGAGCGCCCAGCCCAGTCGGTGTCGATGATGACCTGGGTGTCGCTCAGGTCCGGGATGGCGTCGAGCGCGGTGTGCCGCAGCGACCAATAACCTCCGGCCATCGCCATCAGGGTGAGGACCAGGACGAGAAAGGGATTGCGGGAGCAGGCGTCGATGATCCGCTCGATGAGGGTCGACGGGGCCGGGGAGGGGGTGGACATGGCGGGCGGGGATTTACCAGGACTTGAGCGCGCCCTGGATCTTGGACTCGGCGTCCACCAGGAAATTGGCGCTACTGACCACCCGTTCGCCCGGGTTCAGCCCGGCCGTCACCGCGTAGGACTCGCCGTATTTGCCGCCGAGCTGGACGTAGCGCGGTTCCAGCCGGCCGCCGCCCCGGTCGACAAAGACGATGTCATGCTCGCCGGTGGGAAGCACGGCGTCGCAGGGGATGGTGAGCCCCACCCCGGCGTCCAGGACGAGCGTGACGTCGACATAGGCGCCGGGCCACAGCCGGCCGTCCGGATTGGCGGCGTCGATCCGCACCCGGCCGGTCCGCTTCATCTCATTGATGAAGGGATCGACGACGGCCAGCCTCCCGGGCACGGAGAAGCCGGGGAGCGACGAACTGGTGAGGGTGACGGCCAGGCCGGGCCGGAGGAGCGGCAGCTCGTTCTCATAAAACTCGGCCCAGATCCAGACCGATGACAGGTCGGCCAGCTTCACCAGCGAGTCGCCCGCAGCCACGCGGGCTCCCTGCCGGACGGCGACCTGCTCGACGATCCCCCGGGCGCCCGCGGTGATCCGCAGGTAGGGCGACGCCACCCCGGTCGACTCCAGCGCGTCGATCTGCGAGTCCGGGATGTTCCACTGGCTCAGGCGCGCGCGCGCGGCGGCGAGCAGGCGCCCGGCGTTGTCGACCGCGGAGGGGTTGTGGTCGCCCTGCCCGGCGTCGCGCATGCGCAGGAGGTCGAGGTATTCGTTCTCGGTTGCGACCACATCCGGGCTGTAAAGGTCCAGCAGGACCTGGCCCCGCTCCACCCGGTCGCCGGGGGCGGCGACGAAGAGCTGGTGGACGTACCCGTCCACGCGGGCGACGGTGTCCCATTCGCCGCCAGTCGTCGCGGCGACCAGGCCGACCGCGCGGACGGTGCGCTGGAGCGGCTTGGTCTCCACCGTGGCGTAGGTGACCCCGATCATCTGCTGGCGATCGAGGGGGATGGTGAAGTCGTGCGGCTGGTCGGCGGAGCGGAGCCGGACGGTCAGAGCGAGGAGGCCGCCCAGCAGGCGGACCGCGTGAATGGTTTTCATGGGGAAAATTCGGTCGAATGGGTTTCGTGATCGGAAGCGGGGTCGCCGGCGAGGGCCACCAGGGCGGCCGGATCGCGGGTGCCGGTGAGAAATGCGATCTCGGCGAACATGTTGTTCTGGTCGACCAGCGCCTGGGCGAGCGCAAGCCGGTCGGCCAGGAGCAGGCGATGGGCGTCGAGGATGTCCTGGAAAGGGCCGAGATTGCGCTCCCAGGCGGCTTGGGCGCTCGCCAGGGTCTGCTGGGTGAGCGGGATCAGCTGGTCCCGGTAGAGGAGTGCCTGGCGGCGGGCGGCGTCCAGGGCGATGATGTGATGATGCAGTTCCTCGCGCACGGCCAGCGCCTGGTCGGTGGCGTCGAGCTCGCTCGCCCGCTGGCGTTGCTGGTCCCGCCGAAAATCGTCGTCGTAACGCCCCCGGTTGAGCCAGGGGACGCTGAAGCTGACGGTGAGCATGCCCTCCCTCAGCCCGGCGTCGCCGCTGTACTGGCGCGCCTCCAACCCGAGGCTGACGTCGGGCAGGCGCTCGCGGCGCGTGAGGTCGGCCTCCGCCTGGGCGGAAACGCTTTCCTGGCGCATCACCCGGAGTTGGGGCTCGGCGTCGAGGGCGGCGTCGATCAACGGCTTCGCATAATAGAGTGGAGGCTGGAGCACCGGGACCGCCACCCGCGGCCATGGGGCGTGCAGCGTCCGGTTGAGCAGCCGGTTGAGCGCAAAGGCGCCGTGGCTCCGCTCCTGCTCCTTGGTCTTCAGGTCGTCGCCGGCCATTGCGCGCGCGGTCTCGATCTTGAGCCAGTCCACCTGGCTGGCCTCGCCGACGCGATAGCGGTGGTCGACCGAGGCCAGCGTGGCGTCGAGCCAGCCCAGGTCCTGCGCGGCGATTTCGGCCTCGCGTCCGGCGAGGGCCAGATTGTTCAGGCCAACCTCCAGATCGAGCCGCAGCTTCTCCGCCGCGTAGTCGGCGGTGAGCTGTTCCCGCGAGGCGTCGGCCGCCGCCACCTTGCGCCTGAGGTCGGGCCGGCCATAGAGCGGGAGCTTCTGGTCAACCCCGTAGACAAGGTTGCCTTCCTGCGAAGCGGGCATGCCGCGCGAGGTTGGCGCCCAAAGACCGAGAGTGGCGGTGGGGTCGTCCCAGGTGCGGATCGCGGAGACCGCCGCGGTGGCCGCCTCCGCCCGGGCGCCCGCGGCCTGGAGCGCGGGACTCCTGCCCTGGGCCTCGACCATCAGCTGGTCGATGAATTCCGGGGTGACGGCGACTCCGGCGGGCGG
>Ga0302279_10004961_pt1 | contig 15190 bp, 13 predicted proteins | sample III_Bog_N3_3_FD_194541 | JGI IMG/M metagenome (GOLD analysis project Ga0302279, IMG submission 194541) | Peat permafrost microbial communities from Stordalen Mire near Abisko, Sweden - III_Bog_N3_3 | ecosystem: Environmental > Terrestrial > Soil > Wetlands > Peat | place: Sweden: Abisko...
GCGGCCACCAATGACGCCGCGGCGGAAGTGGGCGCGCGTCTTAACCGCATCTGGAACAAGGCTTGCGGCGTGGAGGGTTTCCGCGACATCGTCGTGCAGGTCCGTTTCAACCTGACGCCGGACGGCGCGGTGGAAGGTCCTCCGCAGGTGCTGAACGAACCGGCCGCGCCAACCCCTGTTTGGACGGCGGCCAAGGACCGCGCCGTGCGCGCCGTGTTCCAGGCCGCGCCATTCCGCGAGCTGCCGCGGCAAACCTATTCCAACTGGCGAACGTTCACCGCGGTGTTCGACGCCAAACAAGCTTGCAAAAACCTGTGATAGCCTGCCGATCCTCGCGGAGTTCGCACCCCATGCGCCTGATATTTTGGAAGTTCGTGCTGGTCGCTTTGCTGGCTTTCGGCGTGGTGGCTCCCCTCGCGGCGCGCGCCGACATCGTGGTCAACGTCAATCAGGGCGTCAGTCAGCCCCTGCCCATCGCCATTCCCGCCTTCGTGGGCAAGGACGCCAACACCGCCAAGATCGGGACCGACATCATGTCGGTGATCACCGGCAATCTGCAGCGGTCGGGTCTGTTCAAGCCGCTTGATCCCAACAGCTTCATCGAGCGCAATCTGGATGTGAACATTCAGCCGACCTTCGACAACTGGAAGGTCCTTGGGGCCCAGGCGATTATCAACGGTCAGGCGACGGTCGACGCGGATGGCCGCCTGCAGGTCGATTTTCGCCTGTGGGATGTCAACACCGGCCAGCAGTTGCTGGGCGAGCAGTTCACCTCCACGCCCGATAACTGGCGGCGCGTGGCGCACAAGATTTCCGACGCGGTCTATACGCGCCTGACCGGGGAGGGCGGCTATTTCGACACGCGGATCGTGTTCGTCGCCGAGAGCGGCCCGCGCGATCACCGCATCAAACGCCTGGCGATCATGGACCAGGATGGGGCCAATCCCAGCTTCCTGACCGATGGCTCCTATCTGGTGCTGACCCCGCGCTTCTCCTCCAACACCCAGGAGATCACCTACATGGCCCTGCGCGACACCGGGGCCAGCATCTATCTGTTCAACATCGAGACCGGCCGTCAGGAGACCATCGGTAAGTTTCCCGGCATGGTGTTCGCGCCGCGTTTTTCGCCTGACGGGGGAAAAGTGGCCTTCTCGGTGGAAAGGGGCGGCAATACTGACGTCTATGTCATGGACCTGAGGAGCCGGGCGAGCACGAGGCTGACCACCGATCCCGCGATCGACACCTCGCCTTCGTTTTCTCCCGACGGCCGCCAACTTGTATTCAACTCGGATCGAGGAGGCTCGCCCCAACTCTATGTGATGAACGTGGACGGGTCCGGCGTGCATCGGATTTCGTTCGGGGATGGACGCTACACCACGCCTGTCTGGAGCCCGCGGGGCGATTTCATCGCCTTCACCAAGCAGAACGGACAGGCCTTCCATATCGGCGTGATGCGCCCGGACGGATCGGACGAACGGATCCTGACCGGCAGCTACCTCGACGAGGGGCCGACCTGGGCGCCGAACGGGCGGGTGCTGATGTTCTTTCGCGAAACGCCAGCCGGCGGCGCGCATCTCTGGACAGTGGACCTGACCGGGCAGATTGTGCAGCCGGCGCCTTACGCGGGGCAGGCCTCCGATCCGGCTTGGTCGCCGTTGTTGAACTGAGCGCGTTTCAGTTTGTATTCAGACAGTGCGTCATAATGTCGCCAGTTTGGTGTATTTGAAAAACCCCTGGCCGCCAACCAAGGCCTTCGCTTGGATCGGCCGCTACCGTTTCAGAGGAGACTGGGCTCGTGAATTTCAACCTTCCCCGCGCGATGCGGCTCATGGCGATGCTCGCCGCGACTTCCGCCCTGGCCGCCTGCGCCACGCCCACGCCTCCGCCTCCCGCCGCTCCCCCCCCGCCGCCGCCTCCGGCGGCTCCGCCTCCGCCCCCGCCGGTCGCTCAAGCGCCCCGCGGCCCTATCCCGGGCTCGGTGCAGGACTTCGTCGTCAATGTCGGCGACCGGGTCTATTTCGACTTCGATCAATACACGGTTCGTTCGGATGCTCAGCCGATCCTGGCTGCCCAGGCGGCTTGGCTGACCCGCTATCCGGCGGTTCACGTGCGCATCGAGGGCAATTGCGACGAACGCGGCACCCGGGAATACAACCTCGCCTTGGGCGCGCGCCGAGCCAATTCCGTGCGTGATTTCCTCACGGCCCACGGGGTGGATTCCTCGCGGATCGAGACGATCTCCTTTGGCAAGGAAAAGCCGATCGATCCGGGTACGGGCGAAGACGCCTGGGCGCATAACCGCAATGGTCACACGGCGATCACAGCCGGCGCGATGTAATCGCCGGGCCTGATCCCTGGGGTCGGGCGAGTCGGGAATCTGGAGGCCCGGAGACGACAGGACCAAGCCCGCGAGGCTGTCCCAGTCGTTTCCGGGCGCTCGACCTTAAGGGCGCGCCCCTTTGCGAAAAGCGAGACGCGACGCAATGTTCAGGCTGATTCTCAAATCGGCGGGACGGAGTTGATATCTTGAGTGTCGATCCGCCTCCAACTCAGCCCCAGTCAGCCGCCCGTGTGCAGGATTTCACGCTTTACCGATTGCCTCCTGGCTTTCGCGGGCGCTCCGCAGCGATCGTCCAGCTCTGGTGGATCGTGCAGTCGACGCTGTTCGGCTGTTCCCCGCAGGTCTTGTACGGTTGGCGCCGTTTCCTGCTGCGGCTTTTCGGCGCGAAGATCGGCCATCACGTGCTGATCCGCCCGGGGGTGCGGATCACCTACCCCTGGAAGTTGACGATCGGCGACTATGCTTGGATCGGCGATGGCACGGAGCTCTATACCCTCGCTCCGATCACAATTGGCAGTCATGTGTCGATCTCCCAGGACGTCGCCGTGATCACGGGCACGCACGATTTCAGGAAGCCGAGCTTCGATATCTCAGCGCTGCCCATCGTCATCGAAGACGAGTGCTGGGTGTGCGCGGGCGCGTTTGTCCACCAAGGCGTCACGCTTGGCCGCGGGTCCGTCATCGGGGCCCGCGCGGTCGTGCACCGAAGCACCGCGCCATACTCGATCAATGTCGGATCGCCGGCGAGATCGGCCGGCACGCGCAAGCCCTCGCCTTGAATGGGCGAAGCCCGGGGTTCCGCGACGGTGTGACAAGACGCTGACCTGCGCGTATCTTTTTTGATCTTTTCAAGCCGCCACACTTCGTCGTCGCGCGCAGGGAGCCTCGATTCATGATCCTGAGACATCAGCGGCGAGTCCTTGCCGTCACGAGCGCCGCCGTTCTCGCGGTTGCTTTGACGTGCGCCGGCGCCACCGGCGCGTCGGCGGCGCAGCCGGCTGGGCCCCAGCAGGCCGTCCCGCCCACCGATCCCAACGAACTCAGCGGCAACCGCGGCTACGACCGGCGCCTGGAGCGCGACGAACAGACCCTGCGCGATCTGCGGCAGATCGTGCTTCAGGCCAAGGCCGCTGGGGTTCCCGTCACGGTGAAGGACGCGGGACCTGATCCCGCCATCGTCGACATGCAGGCCAAGATCGACGATTTCGACCAGACCTTGCGGCGCCTGAATGGCCAGGTGGAGGACCTGCAGCACAATCTGGACCTCGCCAAGAAGGCGTTGGCGGACGCCACGGACGCCAATCGCGATTTGACGGCGCGGGTGGTCAAGCTGGAAGCGCTGGTTCAGGCCGCGCAGACGCCGCCCCCGCAGCAGCCAGCGTCCGGGCCGTCGGCAGGCGCCGGAACGGGCGTTTTGGGGCAGCTTCCCGCCAACGCCGCTCCGTCCAGTCCCGATCAGAGCACGGCGCCCGGCGGCGCGGACGAGATCCTGGCCTACCGCCAGGCGCGTCAGGTCTTGGATACCGGCGACTATGCCGGCGGAGCGGCGGCCCTGCAGGACTATCTGGCTCACTATCCCGCGAGCCCGCGCGCGCCGGAGGCCAACTACTGGCTGGGGCGCACCCTGGCGCTGCAGAACATGCACGCCGACGCCGCCGGCGCCTATGCGCGCGCGCTCAAGGGCTGGCCGCAGAGCGCCTGGGCGGGTGATGCGGTTGTCCGGCTGTCGGCTTCCCTCATCGAGTTGAAGCGCGCCGACGACGCCTGCCGCGCCCTCAGCGAGTACGATCAGCGTTACGCGGCCAAGGCCGCCGCGGCGGTGAAGGCTCGTGCGAAGGACGTCCGCACCCGCGCCGCCTGCGGTTAGGCGGTTGCTGACGCCGTTCCAGGCGTTGGACGGTCGGCTGGACGCCCAAAGCCGCGCGCCTTTGGCCGTGGCCTTTTCCGGCGGCGGCGATTCCCTGGCGCTTCTCCTGATGACCAAGACCTGGGCTGACCGCGCGGGCCGCTCGGTGCTGGCCTTGACGGTGGATCACGGTCTTCAGCCGCAAAGCGCGGCGTGGACTCAAGAGGCGGCTGCGGCGGCCCATCGGATCGGGGTCGGCTTTCGCGCCTTGAGTTGGGATGGGCCCAAGCCGGATAAAGGATTGCCCGCCGCCGCGCGGGCCGCGCGGCACAGCCTCATCGCGGACGCCGCCCGTGCGGCCGGGTCGAGCGTCATCCTGATGGGCCACACCCTGGACGACCAGCTGGAGAACGCCCTGATGCGGGCGTCCGGCGAAGGAGTCGGGGTTCTTCGCGATTGGAGCCCCAGTCCGGTTTGGCCGCGGGGCAGGGGTGTGTTTCTCTGTCGCCCCTTGTTGGCGGTTCGACGCGCGGACCTTCGGCGTTGGCTGGGCGATCAGGGCCAGAGCTGGATCGATGATCCCGCCAATGAGGATGTGCGCAGCCCGCGCGTGCGGGCGCGGTCGCGGCTGGGACAGGGCGAGGGAGCCGACTGGCGCGCGGAGCCGAACGCCGATGATGCTCTGCGCGGCCTGGCTTCGGCCTGCCGTACAACCAAATGGGGCGGGATTTTCGCGCCCCGCGATGTCCTCGTCGGCGACGCTGTGGGCGCGCGACGCCTGTTGCAAATCGCGGCGGCTTGCGCGGCGGGACGTCAAGCCCTCGGCCGCCCTGAGCGCGCCGGGGCGGTTCTAGAGCGCCTGAAAGGCGGCGAAGCCTTTGTAGCTTGCCTGGGCGGCGCGCGTCTGACGGCGGGACGTGACCTTTTGATCACACGTGAGGCGGGGGAATTCCGCCGGACCGGAAGCGATCCCGTGCGGCTCGAAATGGCCCGTCCCACGGTGTGGGATGGCCGCTTCGAATTGACGGCGTGGCGCGCGGGCCTGGCCGCGGCGCCCCTAAGGGGCCGCATGGCATTGCTGGAACCTACGGAAAAGGCAAGGCTTTTAGCCCTTCCCGCTGACGCTCGCGGCGCCCTGCCGGCCATTCTACAGACTGGCCGTCGTCCCGCTTGCCCGATCCTTGCAGGCAAAGGGGTCAACGCCCCGGAGGTGACCGCCTTTGATCTTGTGGAGCACAGATTCCGGGCGGCATGCGGGTTGATCACCCGTGAGCGTGAAAGTTCAGCGTTCGGCGAGATGGCGAATTGTTCGCACTCATCCTATGTTGGTGCGGAAGCTAAGGGCCTATTTGAATGACGTTACGCAACGCGGCGATCTGGGTGGTGATCGGGGTTCTCCTGATCGGCCTCTACGGCATGCTCAATCACGGGACCCGCGGGCCCGGTTCGGCGGCCGAGCTGACCTATTCGCAACTTCTATCCAAGATTGACGCCAACCAGATCAAGGGCGCCACGGTGCGCGGCGAGGTGGTGGAAACCCGCGACGCCGCAGGCAAGAGCTACACCACGGTGACGCCCGCCGATCAGGACGATGTGATCAAACGCCTGACCGCCAGCGGCGCGGACGTCGACGTGAAGTCGACCACGCCGAACATGGGCCTCAACATTCTGCTCAATCTTGCTCCGCTGATCCTGATCGGCGCGGTGTGGTTCTTCTTCATGCGTCAAATGCAGGGCGGGGCGCGCGGGGCCATGGGCTTCGGCAAGTCCAAGGCGCGCCTGCTCACGGAGAACAAGAACCGCGTCACCTTCGAGGACGTGGCGGGCGTCGATGAGGCCAAGGCCGAACTGTCCGAGATCGTCGACTTCCTCAAGGACCCCGGTAAGTTCCAGCGCCTGGGCGGCAAGATTCCCAAGGGCGCCTTGCTGGTCGGCCCGCCTGGCACCGGCAAGACGCTGCTGGCGCGCGCCATCGCCGGAGAGGCGGGCGTGCCCTTCTTCACCATTTCCGGTTCGGATTTTGTGGAAATGTTCGTCGGCGTCGGCGCCAGCCGCGTCCGCGACATGTTCGAACAGGCCAAGAAAAACGCCCCTTGCATCATCTTCATCGACGAAATCGACGCGGTGGGCCGCCATCGCGGTGCGGGCCTGGGCGGCGGCAACGACGAGCGCGAGCAGACCCTCAACCAGCTTCTGGTGGAGATGGATGGCTTCGAGGCCAACGAAGGCATCATCCTGATCGCGGCCACCAACCGGCCGGACGTGCTCGATCCAGCCCTGCTGCGTCCGGGCCGTTTCGATCGCCAGGTGGTCGTGCCCAACCCGGACGTGAACGGGCGCGAGCGCATCCTGCGCGTGCACATGCGTAATGTGCCGCTGTCGGCTGACGTGGACGTGAAGGTGATCGCCCGCGGCACGCCGGGTTTCTCCGGCGCGGATCTGTCCAACCTCGTCAACGAGGCCGCCCTGCTGGCCGCGCGCAAGAACCGCCGGATGGTGACCCAGCGCGATTTCGAAGAGGCCAAGGACAAGGTCATGATGGGCGCTGAGCGCCGCTCCATGGCCATGACCGAGGACGAAAAGAAGCTCACCGCCTATCACGAGGGCGGCCACGCCATCCTGGCGCTGACGGTGCCCAACACCGATCCGGTGCACAAGGCCACTATCATTCCGCGCGGCCGGGCCCTGGGCATGGTCATGCAGCTGCCCGAGCGGGACAAGCTGTCCATGAGCTACCAGCAGATGACCTCGCGACTGGTCATCCTGATGGGCGGGCGCGTGGCCGAGGAACTGATCTTCGGCAAGGAACACGTGACCTCCGGCGCGTCCTCCGACATCCAGCAGGCGACCAAGCTGGCGCGGATGATGGTCACCCAGTGGGGCTATTCCGACGAGCTCGGCGTGGTCAGCTACGGCGACAATCAGGAAGAGGTGTTCCTGGGCCATTCCGTCTCACGCACTCAGAACGTCTCGGAAGAAACCGCGCGCAAAATCGACCATGAGGTCAAGCGTCTGGTGCAGACTGGCCATGACGAGGCCAGGCGCATCCTGACCGAGCGCCTGGACGATCTGCACACTCTGGCCAAGGCCCTGTTGGAATACGAGACCCTCACAGGCGACGAGATCACCAATGCGCTCAAGGGCATCGCCCCCGTGCGCGACGATTCCGACGCGCCCAGCCCAAGCGGCCCTTCGGTGTCCGTGCCCGTGACCCATCCCGTCGTTCCGGTGGCGCCGCCCCTGGCCGATCCGGGACCGCAGCCTGCGTGAGCGGTTCAAGGCCGCTGGTCATGGGGGTGGTGAACGTCACCCCGGACAGCTTTTCCGATGGCGGCCGTTTCCTTGACCCGGAGGCGGCCGTTCGCCATGCGCTGGACCTGATCGCCGAGGGCGCCGACATCCTCGACATCGGCGGAGAGTCGACTCGCCCGGGCGCCGCGCCGATTTCAGTGGATGACGAACTCGCCCGACTTCTGCCGGTGATCCGGGCCATTCGCTTGCACAGCGGCGCGTTGATCTCGGTGGACACCATGAAGCCGCAGGTCATGCGCGCGGCCGCCGAGGCCGGCGCCGACATCTGGAACGACGTGACAGCCCTGACCTGGTCGCCCGATAGCCTGGCCGTCGCGGCGGAACTCTGCTGCCCGGTGGTGCTGATGCACATGCAGGGCGAAGGCGGGGTGATGAGCGCCCATCCCGCCTATGAGGATGTGACAGCCGAGGTGACCGCCTATCTGGCCAACCGCGCCCAATCCGCCATGGCGGCGGGCGTGGCCCGCGAATCCATCTGGCTGGACCCCGGCATCGGCTTCGGCAAGACCACGGCGCACAGCCTGACCTTGATGGCCGATTTGGAGAGCGTGACGGCCTTGGGCTTCAAGACTTTGTTGGGCGTCAGCCGAAAGCGCTTCATTCAGGCCGTCGATCCATCCGCCGAAAAGGCTGTCGATCGGCTTGGCGGCTCTATCGCCTGCGCCCTGATCGGCGCCGAGGCGCACGTGGACGCCGTGCGCGCGCACGATGTGCGCGAGACCGTGCAGGCGCTGAAGGTTTGGGCGGCGGTGAAGGATACGCGTCCGCTATAGCGTGAGGCAGGCGGTTGTGGAACAAGGCGAAATGCCCGCAGATCGCACCGCGCGAGGCCGCGTCCTGATCATCGCCGGCTCCGATCCCTCCGGCGGCGCGGGCGTGCAGGCCGATATCAAGACCGTCACCGTGCTCGGCGGCTACGCCATGAGCGCGATCACGGCACTGACGGTGCAGAACACCCTGGGCGTGACGGCGGTTCATCCGGTCCCGGCCGAGGTGGTGAAGGCCCAGGCCCTGGCGGCGCTGAACGACATTGGCGCGGACGCGATCAAGACCGGCATGCTGGGCGACAAGGCCACGGTCGAGGCCTGCGCCGAGGTGATCGATCGCGCCGGCGACATTCCCGTCGTGATCGATCCTGTCATGGCCGCTAAGGGCGGAGCCGCGTTGCTGGAGACCTCCGCGCTGGCGACTTTCGCCGATTTGCTTATCCCACGCGCAACTTTGCTGACGCCCAATGCCCCCGAGGCCGAGGCGTTGACCGGCGCGCCAGTGCGGGACCTGGAGGGTCAACGGCGGGCAGGGGAGGCCCTGCTGCGGGCCGGCGCCAAGGCGGTGCTTGTGAAAGGCGGACACATTCCTGGCGCGCGGGTCATCGATCTGCTTTTGACCGCGTCCGGCGAGACTCAGCTGGAAGGACCGCGCATCGACACGCGGCACACCCACGGCACGGGTTGCACCCTCGCGTCGGCCTGCGCTGTGGGTCTGGCGCAGGGCATGGGCCTGGAAGAGTCCGTCGCCAGGGCGTGGGCCTATGTCGCCGAGGCCATCCGGCAAGCGCCGGGTCTGGGTTCAGGACAGGGCCCATTGGGCCATGGCTGGCCGTTCCCGAGCCGACACGCGGGCCTCTAAGCCCCGGAATGGGTAGAGGAATTGGACGGCGCGTCCCAGGTGAGCCATGCTCGCCGCGCCGAACGACCGACAGATCGGTCGAGGCCATCCCTGGAAGGATCCCGTCATGAGTATGACTAAGCGTCTTGCGGCCGAATTCATCGGTACGGGATGGTTGGTGCTGGGGGGCTGCGGCAGCGCGGTGCTGGCGGCGTCTTATCCGGCCCTGGGCATCGGCTTCGTCGGCGTGGCCCTGGCCTTCGGCTTGACGGTTCTGACCATGGCCTACGCCATCGGCCACGTGTCAGGTTGCCATTTGAATCCCGCGGTCTCGGTGGGACTGTGGGCCGGAGGTCGTTTTCCGGCGAAGGACTTGGCGCCCTACATCCTGGCCCAGGTGCTGGGCGCCATCGCTGGCGCCGGCGTGCTCTATGTGATCGCCAGCGGCCATGCGGGCTTTGATGCCAGCACCGGCTTCGCCTCCAATGGCTACGGCGAGCATTCTCCCGGCGGCTATTCCCTGACGGCCTGCCTGACCACCGAGGTGGTGATGACGTTCGCCTTCCTGTTCGTCATCCTGGGGTCCACGCATGGCGCCGCGCCGAAGGGCTTCGCGCCGATCGCCATCGGTCTTTGCCTCACCCTGATCCACCTGATCAGCATTCCGGTGACCAACACCTCGGTCAATCCGGCCAGGAGCCTGGGCCCGGCCCTGTTCGCCGGCGGCTGGGCCTTGAAGCAGCTATGGCTGTTCTGGGTCGCGCCTTTGGCGGGGGCCTTGATTGCCGGCCTCGTTTATCGCTGGGTCGGCGGCGCCGAGCCAGCGCCGGTGGAGGTCACCGGCAACAGCTGAGCCTCCCTGTCGCCGCGCCTACGCCCGGCGGAGTCGCAAGACGCCGCCGGGCGTAGGCTCAGGGCTTAGCGCCCGTGACGGTGATAGAACCGGTGGTAGACAAAGTGCCGGTGGAAGTGCCGGTAATGGCCTTCGCCGACTATGACGCGATGCGGGGCGCCGCGCATCATGGGCTCGGCCGACGCCGGCATGGCCGCGGAAACGGCGGCCAGGCTGGCGAATGCGGCGGCGGCTAGGATAAGCTTCTTCATAGGACTACTCCCTTTCTCGGCTGGCCGGATCACGCCGGGCAGGCCATCGAATGAATCGGCCCCTCGGGTTGAAGAGCCGCGCCTTTCAGCGTGATGACACCATGCCGATCGGCGGCTGAAGCAGCGCTGAACCGAGCGAGACAGCCGCCGTTCATGTTGGGCGTGGCCCGCGACGCTGCAGCGCAAAAATTTTGCTCGCGATTTGGCCGGATGGGTGTATCAACCGCCCCGGGCCACGCCCTCCCAACGGGGCGCTGCTCATCTGCAAGGATGGGAGACAATCTATGACGACCCCCGCCAAGCCGGCCATGCGTCCGGCTCGCCCTGAATTCTCTTCCGGCCCCTGCGCCAAGCGCCCCGGCTGGAAAGTGGAAAATCTGCGGGGGGCGCTCGTCGGCCGCTCCCACCGCTCCAAACCCGGCAAGGCCCGCCTCAAGGAGGCGATCGACCAGACCCGCGCGGTGTTGCAGGTTCCGGCCGACTATCTGATCGGCATCGTGCCCGCCTCCGACACCGGCGCGGTGGAAATGGCCATGTGGTCGATGCTCGGCGAACGGCCGGTGCAGGTCGTGGCTTTCGAGTCCTTCGGCAAGGACTGGGTCACCGACGTGCTCAAGCAGCTGAAACTGAAGGACACCGAAGTCCTTGAAGCCGGCTACGGTCAGCTTCCTGATCTGTCAAAGGTGCGCAAGGACGCCGATCTTGTGTTCACCTGGAACGGCACGACCTCGGGCGTGCGCGTGCCCAACGCGGACTTTATCGCCGCTGACCGCGACGGCGTGACTATCTGCGACGCCACCTCGGCCGCCTTCGCCCAGGCGCTGGATTGGCCCAAGCTCGATGTGACGACCTTTTCCTGGCAGAAGGCGCTGGGCGGCGAAGCGGCGCACGGCATGCTGATCCTCAGCCCCCGCGCCGTGGCCCGCCTGGAAAGCTACAACCCGCCCTGGCCCCTGCCCAAGATATTCCGCATGACCAAGGGCGGAAAGGTGATGCTCGACATCTTCGAGGGCGCCACCATCAACACCCCCTCCATGCTGTGCGTGGAGGACTATCTGGACGCTCTGAAGTGGGCTTCCTCCCTCGGCGGACTGGCTGGACTGCAGGCCCGTTCCAACGCCAACTTGGCGGCCCTGTCCGAGTGGGTGGGCAAGACTCCCTGGGTGGAGTTCCTGGCTGAAACGGCAGAGATTCGTTCCAACACCTCGGTTTGCATCAAGGTTGTCGATCCGCGCATCACCGGCCTGTCGGCCGACGCCCAGGCCGATTTCGCCAAGAAGCTGGCCGCCCTTCTCGAAAAGGAAGGCGTTGCGCTGGATGCGGGGGGCTATCGCGACGCCCCGCCGGGCCTGCGCATCTGGTGCGGCGCCACGGTGGAGACTTCCGACGTGGAGGCTCTGACGCCCTGGCTGAGCTGGGCGTTCGAAACACTCGCGTCCGAACTGCAGCCCGCCTGATTTTGCAGCGGGCCCCCCGGTCCGCATTCCCACACATTGATCGGCCGGACCTTGGAGCTGACTCCGAGGTTCGCGCCGGCCCAAGGAGATTCCCATGGCTCCCCGCGTTCTCATCGCTGATGAACTGTCCCCCGCCGCCGTCGCCATCTTCAAGGACCGCGGCATCCAGGTCGACGTCAAACCCGGCCTGACCAAGGACCAGCTGTTGGAGATCATCGACCAGTACGACGGTCTGGCCGTCCGTTCGGCTACCAAGCCGAACAAGGAGGTCATCGCCAAGGCGAAGAACCTGAAGGTCATCGGCCGCGCCGGCATCGGCGTGGACAACGTCGACATCCCCGCGGCCACCGCCGCCGGCATCGTGGTGATGAACACGCCCTTCGGCAATTCCATCACCACCGCCGAGCACGCCATCGCCCTGATGTTCGCCGTGGCCCGCCAACTTCCCGCCGCCGACCTGTCCACCCAGGCGGGCAAGTGGGAGAAGAACCGCTTCATGGGCGTGGAGCTATTCGGCAAGACCTTGGGCTTGATCGGCGCCGGAACCATCGGCTCTATCGTCGCGGACCGAGCCCTTGGCCTCAAGATGAAGGTGGTGGCCTACGACCCCTTCCTGTCGGCCGAGCGCGCCGTCGAGATCGGGGTCGAGAAGGTGGAGTTGGACCAACTTCTGGCCCGAGCCGACTTCATCACCCTGCACACGCCGATGACCGAAAAGACCCGCAACATCCTGTCGCGCGAAGCCCTGGCCAAGACCAAGAAGGGCGTAATCATCATCAACTGCGCCCGCGGCGGCCTGGTGGACGAGGCGGCGTTGCGCGAATTGCTCGACAGCGGTCATGTGGGAGGCGCGGGCTTCGACGTGTTCGTGGAAGAGCCGGCCAAGGCCAATGTGCTGTTTGGCGCCAATAATTTCGTGGCCACCCCGCATCTGGGCGCTTCCACCAACGAGGCGCAGGAGAACGTCGCCCTACAGGTGGCCGAGCAGATGTCAGACTATCTGCTCACCGGCGCTGTGACCAACGCCCTGAACAGCCCGTCGGTCAGCGCCGAGGACGCACCTAAGCTGAAGCCATTCGTCGCCCTGGCCGAGCAACTCGGCGCCTTCGCGGGGCAGATGGTGGACGTGGGCTTGAAGTCCATCGAGATCGCCTATGAGGGCGAAATCGCCAAACTCAACGTCAAGCCTCTGACCGCCGCGGCCCTGGCGGGCGTCCTTCGCCCGGCCCTGGAAGATGTGAACATGGTCTCGGCCCCGGCCGTCGCCCGCGAGCGGGGGATCACGGTGTCCGAATCGCGCCAGGAAACGTCGCCGACCTACGACAGCATCATCCGGATCACCGTGGTCACGGACAACGATACCCGCGCCTTCGCCGGCTCGGTGATCGGCGGCCTGTCGCGGGTGGTGGAGGTCAAGGGCATGGATCTGGATGCGCCCTTCGCCCCGGCCATGCTCTATGTGAACAACCTCGACAAGCCCGGTTTCATCGGCAAGCTCGGTGGGTTGCTGGCCGACAGCGCGATCAATATCGCGACCTTCAATCTGGGTCGGGTCAAGGCGGGCGATGACGCCATCGCCCTGGTCGGCGTGGATCAGGCGCCGAGCAAGGCCGTGCTGGACGCCATCAAAGGTCTGCCTCACGTCAAGGAAGTGCGCGCCCTGGTGTTCTAGACGACTTGACGTCCATGGGCGCTGGTGTAGAGGGCGCGGTTCGCGGCCCCTCGTCGCCGCGCCGAAACGCTGTAAAGGTTCTGTCGCCGAGACCTGTCGAAGGGCGGCGGGACCCTACCGGGCAGGCGAGGAGTCGTATCCATGGCCAATGTAACCGTCGTCGGCGCCCAATGGGGCGACGAGGGCAAGGGCAAGATCGTCGACTGGCTGTCTAACCGCGCCGACATGGTCGTGCGCTTTCAGGGCGGCCACAACGCCGGCCACACCCTGGTGGTGGGCGACAAGACGTACAAGCTGTCGCTGCTGCCCTCCGGCGTGGTCCAGGGCAAGCCCTCGGTGATTGGCAACGGCGTGGTAGTGGATCCCTGGGCCCTGCTTTCCGAGATCGAGAAGATCCGCGGCCAGGGCGTGGACATCAATCCACAGATCCTGATCCTGGCCGATAACGCCTGCCTTATTCTGCCGCTGCACCGCGACCTGGACGGCGCGCGCGAGGCGGCGGCCGGTGCGGGCAAGATTGGAACCACCGGTCGCGGCATCGGTCCTGCCTATGAGGACAAGGTCGGTCGCCGCGCGATCCGCGTTGCGGATCTGAGCGACCCGGACGCCCTGAGAATCAAGATCGAGCGCCTTCTGGCCCACCATGGAGCGCTTCGCAAAGGCCTGGATTTGCCGGATTACGACGGCCAAGCCTTGCTGGCCGCTCTATTGGACGTGGCGCCGAAAATTCTGCCTTACGCCCGGCCCGCTTGGCGCGTTCTGGACGAGGCGATCAAGGACGGATCGCGGGTGCTGTTCGAGGGCGCCCAGGGCGCTTTGCTGGATGTGGATCACGGCACCTATCCCTATGTCACCTCCTCCAATACGGTGGCGGGACAGGCGGCGGCGGGCTCTGGCCTGGGGCCGCGCTCGACCGGTTATGTGCTCGGCATCGTCAAGGCCTACACCACGCGGGTGGGCGAAGGGCCGTTTCCCACGGAACTGCACGACGACAACGGCCGACGCCTGGGCGAGCGCGGACACGAGTTCGGCACGGTCACAGGGCGTCCGCGCCGCTGCGGATGGTTCGATGCGGCCCTGGTGCGCCAGTCGGTTTCGGTCAACGGCATCGACGGCGTCGCTCTGACCAAGCTGGACGTGCTGGACGGGTTCGATGAACTGAAGATCGGCGTCGGATACACGCTGGAGGGCAAGGACTATGACTATCTGCCGGCCGGATTGAAGGCCCAGAGCGCGCTCAAGCCGGTATGGGAGACGCTGGAGGGCTGGAGCCAGAGCACGCGCGGTGCGCGCAGTTGGCGCGATCTGCCAGCGGCGGCGATCAAGTATGTGCGTCGGATTGAGGAATTGATTGGCGCGCCGGTGGCATTGCTTTCCACCAGCCCTGAGCGCGAGGACACCATTCTGATGCGCGATCCATTCGCCGATCGTTAGATCAGCGACAGTTTATTTGGCTGTAAGTGCTCGTTTACCAAGCCGGGCTAGATTCAAGACTCCATTGGAGCTCGTTCGACGTTGAATCAACCCACAGGCAGGACACCCGCGAGGAGCACGGCCCAGCTGCGCCGGGTTTTGGTGCTTGATCCCAGCGCAGCCACGGCCAAGATGCTGGCCGAGCTCCTGCGCACGTTAATCCCCAACTGTCAGGTCTACGCCGCCCAGACTGAAGACCGCGCCCTGAAGATGCTGGAATCGATCGATCCGAATCTCCTCTTCGTGGAATACAGGGGCCCCGAACTGGATGGTCTGGCCTTTACCAAGGCGTTGCGGCGCGGCGATACGGCCAACCGTGAAGTCCCCGTGATCGTGGTCACGGCTGAGGCGACGGCGGCGGCCATAATCGGCGCGCG
>Ga0302279_10004962_pt1 | contig 15188 bp, 11 predicted proteins | sample III_Bog_N3_3_FD_194541 | JGI IMG/M metagenome (GOLD analysis project Ga0302279, IMG submission 194541) | Peat permafrost microbial communities from Stordalen Mire near Abisko, Sweden - III_Bog_N3_3 | ecosystem: Environmental > Terrestrial > Soil > Wetlands > Peat | place: Sweden: Abisko...
CGCCTCCATGGCCGCCCGCTCGAGCCCTCAAGGCGGGGTGCGCGACAGGCGCCCCACGCTGCGGGCGTCGCGGATAGAACCACGCGCGCAAAGCGTAGTCACGGACGCCCCGATCGCCACGCCGGGGCAGAACTCTCCGCCCGCTGACGCCGGGCGCACCGACGTCGGAGATCACGACGGACGGCGCGTTCCGTGGCACACTGGCGACCGGCCACCCACGACATGCCCGGCGGGGTCGCCACGAGATCCAGGACGATGCGCATCTCTCCCACGTCGCTTCCAGGCCGCCTCGCTCTCACGGCCTTCGTGCTCGCGCTGCCTGCGGTCACCGGCTGCCATGAGTCGAGCTCCGAGGATTCGAGCACGGGCTCCTCGTCGTCGAGCTCGGGCTCCTCGTCATCGAGCTCCGGATCGACGACGACGTTCCCCCCGAGTCAGCAGTTGACGCACGTCTTCCCGATGCAGACCGTCGCGCCGGGGCAGGAGATCCTCGGCCTGTGCCGGAGCTGGACGCTGAACAACGAAGAAGATCTGTGGGTGAACACGGTCGAGTTCCAGCAGGACCAGGCGTCTCACCACTCGAACTTCGTCTACGTGCCCGACACCGCGTACACGGGGCCGGACGGCATCTGGACCGCCACGTCGCGAAACTACGACTTCTACACGGCGGTGGGCATGGGCGGCGTTCTCTTCGCCCAGTCGACGCAGGTGCTGTCCCAGGTCCAGGCGTTTCCCGGCCCCTCCGCGATTCGCGTGCCGGCGCACTCGCGCGTCATCAGCGACATCCACCTCTTGAACATCACCCCCGACACCGTCACCGGGGACGCGCAGATCACGCTCGACATGCTCCCCGCGGCGGACGTCCAGACGAAGCTGAGCGCCTTCCACATGGAGTACGACGCGCTCAACATCCCGGCCCACAGCAGCGCAAAGTTCACCGCCACCTGCCCGGTGGCCGCCTCGGTGGCCGCCTCCACCGGCAGCCCGTTCGGGCTCCAGCTCTACTACGCGATGCCGCACTACCACACGTTCGCGACCGGGTTCCTCGCCTCGATCCTGGGCGGGCCGAAGGCCGGGCTCAGCCTGATCGACGTCGGCGCCCTCGACGGGGAGACGCGCGGCGTGCCGTACGATCCGCCCATCGACATGACGGGCGCCGACGGCTTCACCTTCTCCTGCCAGTACACGAACAACGGCACCTATGACGTGGTCTGGGGCTTCGGAGGCGAGGAGATGTGCGAGCTCTTCGGCTTCGCGGCCGCGACGCCGTTCTTCCAGGCCTCGGTGGGCACGGGTACGGCTGAGGGAGCCAGCGGAACGGTCCAGCTCTTCGGCGGCAACTGCTCGACGACGGTGTTCGCCGCGAGCCCCTGAGCTGGAGGCCGGTGCGTCGGGAGGGCCAGCGGTCCTGGAGGAACACTGCGATGAGCTGGGCGTGGGAGAGTGGTGCTCGGGTGTCATCGACATGGCGGCCCACCGCGCGCGACGCCTGGGGATGGAATCGAGTAGAACCTCTCCATGGTTCCTCCGCGGCGTCCGTGGTGGTCTCGGCTGGCGCTCCTGGGTGTGGGCCTCGCGGCGACCGCGTGCTCGGGGACGCCGGAGGTTCGCGTCCCCGCGCTTGCGAGCGCCGAGCGCGGCGCCCCGGAGGCCCGCGCCGAAGCGCTGCTCCGACAGATGACGCTCGCGGAGAAGATCGCCTACATCGGCGGTGATCGCTCGTTCTACATCCGCGCCGTCCCGCGCCTCGGCATCCCCGAGATCAAGATGGCGGACGGGCCCGCCGGGTGCCGCAACTGGGGGCCGAGCACGGCCTACCCCGCCGCGATCGGCCTGGCCGCGGCGTTCGACGGCACCCTCGCCGAGCGCGTCGGCGGCGCGCTCGGCCGCGACTGCCGGGCGCGCGGGGTCCACGTGCTCCTCGCTCCGGGGGTCAACATCCAGCGCTCCCCGCTGAACGGGCGCAACTTCGAGTACCTCGGCGAGGATCCGTTCCTCGCGGGCAAGACGGCGGCGGCGCTCATCCGGGGTGTCCAGGGCGAGGGCGTGCTCGCCACGGTCAAGCACTTCGCGGCCAACGATCAGGAGTGGGACCGGAACCACATCAGCTCCGAGGTGGACCCGCGCACGCTGCGCGAGATCTATTTCCCCGCCTTCGAGCGGGCCGTCCACGAGGGGCGCCCCGGCGCGGTGATGACGGCCTACAACCTCCTCAACGGCACCTATTGCACCCACGACGCCTGGCTCGTCAGAGAGGTCCTCGAGCGCGAGTGGGGCTTCCAGGGCTTCGTGATGTCCGACTGGGTCGCGGCCCACGACACGCTGGGCGCGGTCAACGGCGGCTGCGATCTGGAGATGCCCTCGGGCGCGCAGATGAGCGAGAGCGCGCTGCTCCCCTTGATCGACCAGGGCAAGGTGCAGGTGGCGACCCTCGACGAGAAGGTCCGCCGCATCCTCCGGACGGTCATCGCCGCCGGCTTCCTCGATCGAGAGCAGCAGCGGCACGACATCCCGCCCGACGATCCGAGCAGCGTCGAGACGGCGCTCGTGGCCGCGCGCGAGAGCCTGGTGCTCCTCAAGAACCAGGGCGCGCTCCTGCCGCTCGACCGGGGCAAGGTGGGGTCGATCGCCGTGATCGGCCCCAACGCCATCCCCGCGGTGTGGGGCGGGTCCGGCAGCGCGTTCGTGACGCCGTTCCACTCCGTGAGCTTGCTCGCAGGGGTGTTTCAGGCCGCCGGCGGCGGCGGCGGGGTGGACTATCACGCCGGCGTGCGCCAGTCGTCGAGGGCCGTGCTGCTCGGCCGGCCCTTCGTCGGTCCGGTGCGACAGGAGGTCTTCGCCGGCAAGGACTTCGAGGGCCAGCCCGTCGCCGTCACCACCGTCGACCGCATCGACTTCGCTCCGGAGGGCGCCTCCCCGGCGCCGGGCGTCGGCCCCGAGCACTACGCCATCCGCTGGACCGGCAAGGTGGAGGCGAAGACCGCGGGGCGCTACCAGCTGATCACCAACGCCGACGACGGCATTCGCGTCAGGCTCGACGGCAAGCTCGTCCTCGACGACTGGCGCGATCACGCGCCCACCGTCACCACCGCGCACGTCGCGCTCACCTCCGGCGAGCACGCGGTGGTCGTGGAGTACTACCAGGGGATCCTCGGCGCCGTGGCGCAGTTCGGCTTCGGGCCCGAGGCTCCGCTGGAGGTCACCTTCGAGGGCGGCGCCGAGGTGACCGCCGCCGCTCGCCGCGCCAGCGTGGTCATCGTCGCGGTCGGCTTCGGTCAGAGCGCCGACACCAACTCGGTGCGCGCCGCTTACAAGCCGTTCTGGCCGCCGGACTGGGTCCGCAAGAGCGGCCTCGTCGAGGCCGAGGACAGCGACCGCCCCTTCGCCTTGCCTCCCGCGCAGGTGGAGACGGTGCGGCTCGCCGCGCTGGCCAACCCTCGCACCATCGTGGTGGTGAACGCGGGAGGCGCCGTCGATCTGGCGCCGTTCCTCGACCTGGTCCCGGCGGTCCTGTGGGCCTGGTATCCCGGTCAGGAGGGCGGGCGCGCGCTGGCCGACGTGATCTTCGGCGACGTCAACCCTTCAGGCAAGCTGCCGGTGACGTTCGCGCGGCGCTACGAGGACTACCCGAGCGCGCCCTACTACAACCTCGATCAGGGCGGCAAGACGCCCTACACCGAGGGCGTCTTCGTGGGCTATCGGGGCTTCGACGCGAGCGCCGTGGAGCCCGCCTTCCCGTTCGGGCACGGGCTCTCGTACACGAGCTTCGCCTATGCGGATCTGCGGGTGGCTCCAGCGACAGACGGCTCCGCGGCCGTGACGCTGACGGTGAAGAACAGCGGTCCGCGGCCCGGCGACGAGGTCGTGCAGGTCTACGTGGCACCACCGAAGAGCCGGGTGCCGCGCCCCCCGCAGGAGCTGAAGGGATTCGCCCGCGTGTCGCTCGCCGCGGGGGAGAGCAAGCAGGTCTCGCTGACGCTGGAGCCCCGGGCGTTCGCCTACTGGGACGTGCAGGCCAGCGCGTGGGCGGTCGAGCCGGGGGCGTACGAGATCCGGGTCGGCGCCTCGTCGCGGGACATCCGGCTGCGGCGGCCGCTCGAGGTCGCGGCGGCGAGCCTGCCGCGGTGACCCGTCGTCCCGGAGGGCGCCCGAGCGCGTTCCCGGCCCAGCCTCACAGCTCCTCCGCCGCGAGCAGCCGGGCCACCCGGTCCGCCTCGACGCGGAGCACGGTCACCTTCTCGCGCTCGACCACCACGAGCCCCGGCGCGGAGCCCTTCGGCTTGCGCAGGTAGCGCCGCGGCGTGTGCTGGATCTCGACGACGCCCTCGGCGCGCGCGTCCGAGAAGTGGGCGGCGAGGTGGGCGGCGTCGACGAGCAGCTCGCTGGGGCAGGCGTGGTTCCTCTCCAGCGGCACGACGACGTGGGCGCCGCGAAAGCCCTTGGCGTGGAGCCAGAGATCGTGCGGGCGCGCCACGTGGAAGCTGAGGGCGTCGTTGTGCGCGGCGCCCCGGCCGACGAGGATGCGCTCCCCCGAGTCGCCGCGGAAGGTGCGGTAGGGGCGGCTCGGCTCGGACGCGCGGCTCCCGCTCTTGACGGAGGGCTCTCCCGCCTTCAGCCCACCGGCGGCCGCGAACGCGAAGTCGCGTGCCGCTGCCGCCCGCGCCTCGCGCACCAGCGCCTCGATCTCCTCCGGCTCCAGGGCCGCCGGGAGCCGCTCCTGGATGGCCTCGAGCTGCGACGTGGCGACCTCCGCCTCGCGCAGCCGCCGCGCGAGGATGGTCCCCCCCAGCTTGAGCCGGCGCGCGCGCTTGAACATGGCGTCCACCTGATCGCGCGCCGACCGCGCCGGATCGAGCGGCAGCTCCGCCTCGCGCGGCTCGCCGGTGGACCAGTCCGTCACCACCAGCCGCCGGGCACCCCGCGGCGCGCGCGCGGCCTCGGCGACGAACAGCGCCGCCCGCGCGGCCGTCGCGTCCGCGGTCACGATGCGGGCGAGGTCGCCCTCCACGGCCTCGATGCGCCGCGCGATGCGGCCTCTGGCCTTGACGAGCGCCCGCCCCAGCTCCCGCCGGCGCGCCTCGATCATGCCGGTGCCGAGAGCGTCGGCGAGACGCGTCCCCTCGGCGAGCCAGGCCGCTTCGTCCTCGGCCTGGGCGGCGCCGATCGCCTCCTCCTCGGCCGCCTCCCTGACCGCGACGCCACCGCGCTCGCCGGGCGCGACGAGGAAGCGCGAGCCTCCGTTGCCGAGCAGGACCCAGCGCGGACCCAGCGCCTCCACCCGGGCCCCTTCGAGGAGGCCGCGGAGCCGCATCTTCTCCCCCTCGGGAGCGACGCCTCCCGGCAGGCCCACGCCCTTGAAGGGCCTGGTGGCGGTGAGCCCCACGGCCTGCCCCCGGCGCTCGGCCGCGACGACGACGTAGCGCGTCTGGCCCGGCGCGCGCAGGCGCAGCACCAGCACCCGGGGCCCCACGTCCACGCGCTGGACGGTGGCGCCCTCGAGCAGCAGCATCACGCGCTCTCGACGGGCAGCGGACCGGGCGCCGCCGCCACGGGATCGTGAGGCAAGCTCCCGCGGGGAGGGCGCAGGTACGCGAACGGGGTCGCCAGCAGGAAGTTCGACACCCGCGAGGTGTAGATGTCCGCCGAGCGCTCCAGCTGGCGGGCCAGGTGGCTCTTGTCGTTGCCCGCCCGCATCAGCAGCCCCCAGCGCGGGTTGGTGCGCTCGCTCGACGCCCGCGCCAGCGGCGCGATGACGGCGTCGAGCGTCCCGATGTCCGCGCGCACCTCGGCCATCCGGCGCTCGATCTCCTCCTCGCTCGCGCCCACCCGCGGACCGTACCCGTCGCGCGTCCGCTGCAGCTCCAGCCGCAGCCGGGCGTGTGCGTGCTCGAGGCGCTCCTTGTCGCGCATCAGGTCGCCGAGCCGCTGCTCGTTGGCGAGGGCGGCGTCCTCGGCGGCGATCTCGCCCTCCAGCTCGCGCACGATCAGCGCGGTCCGCCAGCGGAGCACGCTCTTGGACACCTTGACGTCGCCGAAGATGTGATCGCCGACGTAGAGGATCTCGTCGCCGGAGATGCCCAGGTGGCTCTCCACCAGGCCCGCGTGCCCCCCGAGGAAGGCCGGGCCCTCGCGCAGGGCCAGGGCCGGGCGGAGCAGGCCGTCGTCGCTGACCACCTCGAAGAGGGGGGCGCGCTGGAGGAAGAACTCGGGCTTGTGGGCCGAGACGATGATCACGTCGAAGAGATCGCGGAAGGTCTGCCCCGCGGGGAGGAACCGGTCGAACGCGTAGCTCATGATGGCGCGCGTGTAGACCCACTCCGAGTTGGAGATGAGCAGGAGCTTCTTGCCGGCGCGGCGCTGGTCGAGCAGCGCCAGCGGCGTCTCCGCATCGAGGACCACGAACTCCGACGGCCGGGCGGTGATCTCGGCCTTGAGCGCGCCCTCCATGTGGGCGAGGTCGAGCGTCCGCTTGACCCGGTCGTGGAGCTCGGCGTACCCGAGCACCTCGGGGAGCTCGCGCCGGTCGAGGAGGTCGACGAGCTGCGCGTACATGGACCCCTCGGAGAGGGAGAAGAAGGTGTTGAGGAACACCCAGCGCGGCTCCGAGAGGTCGACGATGGTGCGCGCGTAGGCGCGGCGCTGCTCCTCGTAGTCGAGCGCCCGGGTGCCGTGGTACGCGCGCTTGACGTAGCCGAAGCGGTTGGGCTTGACCACGTTGCCGAGCTCGAGGTCGAGCACCAGGCCGCGAATGACGAACGAGGGGTCGAACTCCAGCCCGGCCACCGGCCAGCCCTGGGCCGCCAGCTTGCCGCGCAGGTGCTCGTAGGCGCGCCGCTCCCAGGCCTCGGTGACGTAATGGATCAGCGTGTAATCCATGTCGTAGCCGATGGCGCGGATGCCCCGCAGGTTGAGCGTGCGGTTGCAGAAGATGCCCCGCTCGCGCGGCACCTCGGCGAGGATCGGATCGAGAACGTCAGGCACGCGAACGGCTGCCCTCCTCGATGAGCTCGATCTTGTACCCGTCGGGATCCTGGACGAAGGCGATCACGGTGGTGCCGTGCTTCATCGGCCCGGGCTCGCGGGTGATGGTCCCGCCCGCCGCGCGGATCTTCTCGCAGGCGGCCTTGATGTCGGCGACGCCGAGCGCGACGTGCCCGTAGGCGGTGCCGAGCTCGTACTTCTCCACGCCCCAGTTGTGGGTGAGCTCGATCTCGGCCTGCTCCGGGTTCCTCCCGTAGCCGAGGAAGGCGAGGGTGAATTTGCCGTCCGGGTAGTCGCGGCGCGAGAAGAGCTCCATCCCCAGGACGTCGCGGTAAAAGGCGATGGATCGCTCGAGATCTCCGACCCTGAGCATGGTGTGGAGGATGCGCATCCCTCTCCTTGCCAGAGCCCCCGGGGAGAAGCAAAGGCCGCGTTCGCTTGTTCGCGCGCGCCCTTTCCCTGTAAATGATGGCTCCCCCCGACGAAGGAGCGCCCCGGTTGAGACTCTTCCTCCAGCACCAGAGCCGCTACCGTTACCCCGAGCCGGCCTCGCTCGGCCCCCACCTGCTCCGGCTCCGTCCGGCGCAGCACGCCAAGGCCAGGATCGAGTCGTACGGGCTCACCGTCGAGCAGCCGTCCCACGTGCGCTGGCAGCAGGATCCCTCGGGCAACCACATCGCGCGCATCACCTTCCCGGAGGGCGCGCGCGTCGATCGCTTCGACGTGCTCATCGAGCTCGCGGTCGACATCCGTCCGGTCAACCCCTTCGACTTCTTCATCGACGACCGCGCCGAGGCGTTCCCCTTCGTCTACCCGCCGGAGACCGAGCGCGACATCAAGCCGTACCTCGACGACACCGATCCCTCCTACGCCTGTGGGCCGCTCTTCGACGCCTTCCTCGCCTCGCTCCCGCGCGGTGACCGCACCGTCCCCTTCATCGTCGCCCTCAACCACGCCGTCAACGCCCACATCCGCTACGTGATCCGCGAAGAGAGCGGCATCTGGACGCCCGAGGAGACGCTCGCCGCCGGGCGGGGGAGCTGCCGCGACTCGGCCGTGCTGCTCATCGCCGTGCTCCGCAAGCTGGGCCTCGCCGCGCGCTTCGTCAGCGGCTACCTGATCCAGCTCACCGACGAGGGGATGATCCCGGACGCGCCCCGCGGCGTCGGGCGCGACGTCGTCGACCTCCACGCCTGGGCCGAGGTCTACCTGCCCGGCGGCGGCTGGGTCGGCCTCGACGCCACCAGCGGCCTGCTCTGCGGCGAGGGGCACATCCCCCTCGCGTGCACCGCGCACCCGCCCTACGCCGCCCCCATCGACGGCACCAGCGACGTGCCCGCCGCGGAGGTCTCGTTCTCGATGACCGTGGGCCGCCTCGGCCACGAGATCCGCCCCACCACCCCCTACGAAGAGCCCGTCTGGCACGAGCTCACCTCCGCGGGCGAGCGCGCCGACGCGCGCCTCACCGCCGCCGGCGTCACGCTCACCATGGGCGGCGAGCCCACCTTCAACGCCCGCGAGCACCCCGAGCTGCCCGAGTGGAACACCGAGGCCCTCGGCAAGGACAAGTGGGTCAAGGGCCTGGCCCTCGCCCTGGAGCTGCGCAAGCGCCTCCTCCCCGGCGCCGTCGTGCTCCACCGCGCCGGCAAGCACTACCCCGGCGAGAGCCTGCCCCGCTGGGCGCTCGACCTGTGCGGCCGCACCGACGGCACGCCGGTGTGGACCGACCTGCCGAGCGACGTCGGCGGTCAGGTCGGAGGCCACGTCGGAGGCGCAGGCCCCTCGCTCGGCGACGTCCGCCGCGTCGCCGACGCCCTCGCCGCGCGCCTCGGCCTGGGCAGCTACCTCCAGCCCGCGTTCGAGGACCCGTGGCGCTTCATCCAGGACGAGGCCAACCTCCCGGTCGGCGTCGATCCCCTCAAGGCCGACCTCGACGACTCCGAGGACCGCCGCCGCCTCGCCCGCGTCCTCGGTCGCGGCCTCGGGCGCGAGGCGGGCTTCGTGCTGCCCCTCGCGCGCGCCGGGGACACCTGGATCAGCGAGCGCTGGGCCTTCCGTCGTGGCCACGTCTTCCTGGTCCCCGGCGACAGCCCGATCGGCCTGCGTCTGCCTCTCAAGTCCATCGGCGAGGGCGTCCCGCTCAAGGTCCTCGAAGAGGAGGCCGTCCCCCCCGACCCCCGCCGCACGCCGCCGGAGGAAGACGAGCCCAAGCAGAAGTCGGTCGCCGTCCCGGCCGCGGCGCCGGTGGTCGCTCCGCCCCCGGTGCCGGTCCGCACCGCGCTCTCCATCGAGGTCCGCGACGGCACCCTCTTCGTCTTCATCCCGCCGCTCGCCTCCGCCGACGAGTTCTTCCTCCTCGTGGCCGCCGTCGACGCGGTCCGCCGCGATCTCCACATCGATGTCCTCCTCGAAGGCTACCCGCCGCCCTCGTCGCCCGGCCTCCGCCGCATGTCGGTCACGCCCGACCCCGGCGTGCTCGAGGTCAACGTCTTCCCGACGCGCAACACGCCCGAGTACGTGGCGCTGCTGGAGACGGTCTTCGACGCCGCCCTCCACGCGGGTCTCCACGCCGAGAAGTACATGGTCGACGGCCGCATGGCCGGCAGCGGCGGCGGCAACCACCTCACCGTGGGCGGGCCGACCCCGTTGCAGAGCCCGTTCCTGCGGCGCCCCGATCTGCTCGCCAGCCTGATCACCTTCGTCCAGCACCACCCGTCGCTCTCGTACATGTTCACCGGCCTCTTCGTCGGGCCCACCTCCCAGGCCCCGCGCCTCGACGAGGCCCGCCACGACTCGCTCTACGAGGCCGAGATCGCGCTGCGCAAGGCGTTCAACGCCCCCCACGAGGCCGCGCCGCCGCCGCCGTGGCTCGCGGACATGCTCTTCCGCCACATCCTCGTCGACGTCAGCGGCAACACCCACCGCGCCGAGATCTGCATCGACAAGCTCTTCGCCCCCGAGGGCCCCTCCGGCCGCCAGGGCCTGGTGGAGCTGCGCGCCTTCGAGATGCCGCCCCACGTGCGGATGGCCGCCGCGCAGATGATCCTGCTGCGCTCGCTCCTCGCCGCGTTCACGGTCGAGCCCTACGATCGCCCCCTGGCGCGCTACGGGCAGACCCTCCACGACCGCTTCCTCCTGCCGCACTGGATGTGGCGCGACTTCGAGGACGTCCTCGCCTTCCTCGCGGCCCGGGGTCTCCCGCTCCCCGCGGACGGCTACCGTCCCTTCATCGACCTGCGCTGCCCGCTGGTCGGCAACCTCGACGCCGGCGACGTCCGGCTCGAGGTGCGCAACGCCATCGAGCCCTGGCACGTCCTCGGCGAGGAGCTCGGCACCAGCGGCACCGCGCGCTACGTCGACTCGTCGATGGAGCGCATCGAGATCCAGGCCGACGGCGTCGTCGCCGGGCGCCACCGGGTCCTCGTCAACGGCCGCTCCTTGCCCCTCGTCCCCACCGGCAAGGCCGGCCAGCACGTGGGCGGCGTGCGCTTCCGCGCCTGGGCGCCGCCGCACAGCATGCACGCCCACCTGGGCATCCACCACCCGCTCCGCATCGACGTGCTCGACACCTGGGCGCGCCGCTCGCTCGCCGCGTGCGGCTACCACGTCTGGCACCCCGAGGGCCGCGGCTTCGACGCCCCCCCGCTCACCCGCTTCGAGGCCGTCGCCCGCCGCGCCCAGCGCTTCACCGTCGAGGCTCCGCTGCCCTGGCCCGTCGCGCCGCTGCCCGCCGCGGCCCACCCCGACCAGCCCTACACGCTCGACCTGCGCCTCCACCCCGGCGACGAGCCCCCGCCCGACGAAGTGAAGACGGCCCCACGCGTATGAGCCCGCTCCCTCCCTCGGTCCTCGCCGTGGCGGAGACCCTCAACCTCTGCCTGCCCCCGCCCCCGGGGGAGCAGCGCGTCATCGAGGCGCGCTGGGCCCTCTTCATCAACGCGATCCCGGGGCCGGAGCGCAACGTGGTGCAGCGCCTCCGGCTCAGCGCGGACACCGTCGCGAGCTCCGTCGCCGAGGTGCGCGCCATCTTCCGCGCCCACGACCGCAAGGACGTGTCCTGGGAGATCACCGCGTCCAGCACGCCCCCCGACCTCCAGGCCCGGCTGGCCGCGCTCGGCATGGTGCCCGACCACGAGCCCGAGATCGCCGGCATGGTGCTCGCCACGCCCTTGCCCCCCACCGAGACGGCGGTGACCGTGGAGCCGGTCACCGACTTCGCCGGCTTCTGCACCCACATGACCATCCTGCGCCGCTGCTTCGGCCACGGCGCCGCGGATCCCACCGAGGCCGAGATGATCCACGACTTCGAGCGCCGGCGCGGGAAAGAGGCGCACCTGCGCCGCTACGTGGCCTTCGCCGACGGAGCGCCGATCGCCGCCGCCGACGCGGTGCTGATCGACGACGCCGTCGTCCTGTGCGGGGGCGCGACGTTGCCGGAGGCGCGCGGGAAGGGGGCCTATCGCGCGCTGGTGGCGGCGCGGTGGGAGGAGGCGGTGCGGCGGGGGACTCCGGTGCTGGTCGTCCAGGCCGGCTCGATGTCGCGGCCGATCCTGGAGCGGCTGGGCTTCGAAAAGGTGGCGTGGGTGAGGGTGATGGTGGACCACTTCGAGTGACGCTCGGGTGCGCGCGCCCGGCGGCGTCTCGCCCAGGGCCGCCCGAGGCGAGGCAACCTTCTTCGAGCTGGCCCACCCCCGCGCGAGACGACGCAGCCCGGCGCCCGTCTCCACGACGGCGGGGAGAAGCGGCGCGGCTTCGCTTCGATCTGGACCAGCGCCGCGCCAGGTGACCCGGATTCTGTAGAAGTGGCCGACCGCCGGGAAGGAAACGGCGCGGTCCCGGTCCAGGCTGGTCCATGGCGGCCAGGGACGACGCCGCTTGGTGCCAATCGCGGAGACGGCGGCTGGAGACGACGCACTCCTGCGCAGGCGTGGTCCACTCTTGCGCCAGGCGACGCGGGTGGTGCCAATCGTCGGCGACTGCGGCGAGACCTCACCCAGCTTCCTCCGACCTCGTCCACCGCCACGCGAAGCGACGCCGCGGCGCGCGACGTGGTCGACGGCTGGAAGGGAAGCGACGCAACCGCCTTCCAGTCTCGTCCACGGCGGCGAGAGACGGCGCAGCTTCGTCCCGACCCGGTCGACGACGGCGACGGATGACGCCGCTTCGTTCGCGGGTGATCCACGGCGGCGAGGGACGGCGCAGGCCGCGCAGGAATGGGGAAATCGGCGATCGTGGGGCGGTTTTTCGCGATCCCGAGGCTATTGCGGGCTGAAGCCGGGGCAGCTCGCCGCGTCGAAGCTCCCCGTCACCTTGCCGCCGTCGTCGAAGACCACGTCGAAGGTGCCTTCGATGCCTCCCTGGCCGATCTTCGTGACGGTCACCGAGCCCGACGTGCCGGCGCTGCTCATCGCCTCACCGTCCAGCCACCCGACCTGAGCCACGAGCCCAGCGTGGGCGGGGGCCGCGGTCACCACGGTGTAGGTCCCGTCGAGGGAAGCCGGGCTGGCGGCTCCGCCGGCGTCGAGCGATGCCAGCGAGATCGCGATGAACGCTCCGAGAGCCTTGTTGCCCGCCGTCGCCGCCGCGCAGGCGCCCGGATAGGCGGTGATCACCAGGCCTGTGGAGGGGCCGTTGAACTGGGAGGCCTGCGCTCCCACCTGGAAGCTGGTCGCATCCGTGGCGTCGAAGGGGGCGCCGCCGGGCGTCCCTTCAACCACGTTGCCCCCCGCGGCGGTCGATCCGCCGGTCCCCTGGGTCGATCCGCCGGTCCCCGCGGTGTCGATCGATCCGTTGTTGCACGCGGTCACTGCGGTGAGCGCCACGGCACACACCCCGCAAAGCACTCTCGTCATCGTAGTGTTCATATGGGTAGCTGAGGTCCCTTCGCGCCGGCCCATTGCGAGGAGCGTGCCGGGGTGCAGGGCGACGGTGCCTGCAAAGCGACGGATTCTCGACCCTCGCCTCCACGCTCGCGCCGCGTTCGGCGCGCCGTGAGGCTCGGCGCGCCCCGCGGCCGCGAACACGCCTGCGCGCGAACAGGCCTGCACATGGGGCGCCCGCTGCGCGGGACAGGGACGCACCGATCCTCTACCCTGACCGCGAGCCCCGTCGACCCCCATGCCCTACCGCGCGCCCTTCCAGCCCCGGTCCGACCCCGAGCCCGCCGCCGCGGCCGAGCTGCGCCGGCGGGTCCACCGCATCCGGCTGACGTCCGTGATCGTCTGCACCGCGCTGATGCTGGCCCTCATGCTGCCGGCGGTCTCGCTCGTGACGGACACGACGCTGGGGGTGGTCATCTTCGAGGTGAGGGCGGTGGTGATCTGCGCGTCGTTCAGCATCATCGGCGCCTTCGTGGGGGGGCTCTTCCTCTCCCAGGGCATCGTCCAGCGCCGGCTCGATCGCTGGCTCGACGAGGTCTCCGCGCGCCACGGCGTGCCCCGCGGCGACCTGATCAAGTACACGACCCCCTGGAGGTAGGCAGTCCTCCCAGGAAGCGCTTCCGACTGGCGGCGATCAGCGCTTCACGTGGACCGTGATCGGGATGACCACGGCGCCGCCGGGGCCCCCGGTGTAAGAGAACTGCGCTCCCGCGACGCGCGACACGATGCAGGCGACGGTCCTGGCCGACATCCCTCGGGCGCGTGAGGGGGACGCGTTGACGACGCCACCGGTCGCGTTGATCTGCGCGGTCACCTCGACCGCGGCGCCTTCGGTGACGCTGGTCGGCTGGTCCTGGAGCGCCTTCTGGAGGCAGTGGCGAAACTCGGCCCCCATCCTGGCGATCACCGGCTCGACGCGTGCGAGGGCGCCGCTGGACACGGTGAGGGTACCGACGGTGACGCTGACGATCGGGCCGCGCGCGGTCGCCGCGGGGCCGGGGCCGCCGAGGCCGGCGAGGCCCGACAGGCCGCCGGCGGCGCCGGGCTTGACGGGTCCGCTGCCCGCGGGGAGGTGAAGGCTCCCGGTGGCGCCGACGTCCACGCTCTCCGGGCTGCCGGCGGGCACGGCTCCGCTCGGCTCGGCGTCGTCGCCCGGGGACGGGTCGGGAGGCTCGGGCGCGCGGGCGATTGCAGTCGGCGCTCCGGCGCGGGCAACCGGCGGCGGCGCGGGATCCGTGGACGCGAGGAGGACTGTCGGCGGCGCGGACGCTCCGCTGCACGCGGTCAGAAAAGCGAACAGCAGGGCGAGCCGGAGGGCGCGAGCAGCCATGAGCCGATCGGAAGGCGCTCAGGAGGGGCTGTCAATGCGGGCGTCGCCGCAGCGTGACGAAACCGCGCGTCTCACGCGGCGTAGCAGGGAGAGTGATGGCCCTCCCCACCCGAATGGCATGCGCGCTCGCCCTGGTCCTCCCTCTCTGCGCCGGCTGCCAGGCGGCGCCGCCGCTCCAGAAGGGCCCCGTCCAGGCCCAGGAGACGCCTGGCGCGGGACAGCGTACCTACCTCAAGCCCTCCACCGCCGAGCTCCGGCAGAAGCTCGACCGCATCCAGTTCGAGGTGACGCAGAAGGGGGCGACCGAGCCTCCGTTCCGCAACGCCTTCTGGAACAATCACGAGCCGGGGATCTACGTCGACGTCGCCACCGGGGAGCCGCTCTTCAGCTCCCTCGACAAGTTCGAGTCCGGCACGGGCTGGCCGAGCTTCAGCCGGCCCATCGAGGACGGTCACGTCGTCTCCCGGTCCGACGCCACCCTGGGGATGGACCGGACCGAGGTGCTCTCCCGCGCCGGTGACTCCCACCTGGGTCACGTCTTCGACGACGGCCCGGCGCCCACCGGGCTCCGGTACTGCATCAACTCGGCCTCCCTGCGCTTCGTCCCGCTCGCCCAGCTCGGCGCCGAGGGCTATGGCGCGCTCGCCGCCCGCTTCGGCAGCGGCGCCGGCGCGCCCCTCCCGGCGGCGACCAGCAACGCCTGCGCGATGCCGGAGCCCGGCGAGCGGCCGGGGTGCGAGGCCACGCTGGAGACCGCCGTGCTCGAAGGCAGCCCCGGCGCCGCCGGGTCGCTGCGCGAGGTCGCCGGAGTCCTCCAGGTCGCGCCCGAGGCGCCCCGCGAGGGCCTCCGCGTCGTCTTCGATCCCAGGCAAATCGCCTACGCGGACCTGATGGACCGCTGGGTCGCCCTCGGAGGACGCCGCACTGCGCGGTAGCGGTCGCGGAACGCTCTCGGGCGTTCCGCAGGATGACCGGTCGCGGAACGCTCTCGGGCGTTC
>Ga0302279_10004966_pt1 | contig 15180 bp, 7 predicted proteins | sample III_Bog_N3_3_FD_194541 | JGI IMG/M metagenome (GOLD analysis project Ga0302279, IMG submission 194541) | Peat permafrost microbial communities from Stordalen Mire near Abisko, Sweden - III_Bog_N3_3 | ecosystem: Environmental > Terrestrial > Soil > Wetlands > Peat | place: Sweden: Abisko...
AGCGCGCGCGCCCAGACGATCCACAATGGTCGACGTGGCATAAACTGCATCCGCGCCAGCCTTGTCCATCTTATTGATGAAGCAGATCCGTGGAACCTTGTACTTATCAGCCTGACGCCATACCGTCTCCGACTGCGGCTGCACACCGGCGACCGCATCGAAGCAAGCCACCGCGCCATCGAGAACGCGCAGACTGCGCTCTACCTCAGCGGTGAAGTCCACGTGACCAGGCGTATCAATAATGTTGATGCGAGTGTTCTTCCAGGTGCAGGTCGTCGCAGCGGAGGTAATCGTAATACCGCGCTCCTGCTCCTGCTCCATCCAGTCCATGGTCGCCGTACCCTCATGCACCTCTCCGATACGGTGCGTGATGCCCGTATAGAACAGGATGCGTTCGGTAGTCGTCGTCTTGCCGGCGTCAATGTGCGCCATGATTCCGATATTCCGGCAATGATTCAGAGATATATTGCGTGCCACGGTCTCGATCTCTCACTCTGCAGGGTAAAACCCTGCGGGTAATTCAAACTCGTTGAGCAGGTAGGGACAGCCCCTATTCCCGCCGCCTAATGCCAACCTACCAGCGGTAGTGGGCGAATGCCTTGTTAGCCTCGGCCATACGATGAACGTCTTCCTTCTTCTTCATCGCAGCGCCACGGCCATTCGCAGCGTCCAGAAGCTCGGCGGTCAACTTCTCCACCATGCCCTTTTCGCCGCGCGCGCGACCATAGGTCACAATCCAGCGAATCGCCAGCGAAGTGCGACGCTCGGGAAGAACCTCGATCGGCACCTGATAGTTTGCACCGCCAACGCGACGGCTCTTGACTTCGAGCAGCGGCTTGCAGTTCTCAATCGCCTTCTTGAAGAGCTTGAGAGCCTCGTCGCCACCCTTTTGCTCCAGATTCGTCATGGCCGTATAGAAGATGCCCTGCGCGGTCGACTTCTTACCGCCCCACATCATGGAGTTGACAAACTTCGTCACCAGTGTCGATCCGTAAACTGGATCCGGTGCAACTTCACGCTTCGCGATGTAACCTTTTCTCGGCATCTTTGCTAATCCCTTTTACCCTCTCGGGCTCGTCTTCCTTCAGGGCCGTAGACCTCTCAAGCACCTGAACCTAGAACTTCATTCGACCCGGCCAATCGACAGCCGCCGAGCCACAAAAACTATTTACCCGCAGCAGCCTTGGGACGCTTCGCCCCGTACTTCGAGCGGCTCTGCTTGCGATTGGCAACGCCAACCGAATCGAGCGATCCACGCACAACGTGGTAGCGAACACCCGGCAGATCCTTCACGCGACCGCCGCGAATCAGCACAATCGAATGCTCCTGCAAATTGTGTCCGATGCCCGGAATGTAGGTCGTAACTTCGATCCCGTTGGTCAGACGAACACGCGCAACCTTACGCAACGCCGAGTTCGGCTTCTTGGGGGTCTGGGTGTAGACGCGGGTGCAGACGCCGCGGCGCTGGGGCGAACCCTGTAGTGCCGGGCTGCCGGTCTTGTAACGTGTGGGCGTGCGGCCCTGCTTGACGAGCTGATGAAACGTAGGCACTCGAACTCCTTGTATTACGACTCAAAGCACTCCGGCCTTATCGCCGTTGCTGCTATACCAAAACTCATGCAGACAGAGAAGTGTAGGGTTCGTCGCGAATTTTTCTTATCGATGCGCTATACGCACAAATAAGTGAGGACACTGACGTGCCTCGCGCGAAGATTTTCCCTGGCTTCCCGTCTGTAACACTCAGATCAGACGAACAACAGTCGACGGTGGCCGAGCGTCCATTGCTTCCCGCCCCCTACTGGCGACTGTTTGCCCCATGCAGGCGGCCCCTATCGGAAGGTGGAGTTGACTCCGTTTCGCTGTTCCGTTCCCACATAGCCCATCCACTTTGGATCCCGGTATAAACTCCGCCGGGGTGGAGGGTGTCGCAGGTACGATTGCGAGGATACTGCACCGCGTACGATCCGATCTACGCTTAATAACCACACGCAGATACTGCGGATTAACTTCTTTTCCAGTGTACCGCAAACCGTGGATTTATCCCAATCAGCCTGCAAATCGCACCAGCCGCCCGCACAACCTGCACTCTAAACACATGCAAACTGCACGACAACGGGCTACCGCTTCAAGCGGAACCTTCTAACAATAGCAAGAGGAGAGCCTGCGGTCAAGACTAATTGACCGTTTTTCGCAATTAATCCTCACCGCGACCTGCAATCCCCCTACTCTTCGGCCTCGCGCAGTTGGGCCAGTACGCCAAAATCCTCTAATGTAGTGATGTCTCCCGTAACCATGCCGTTGGTCGCCAACTCGCGCAGCAGCCGCCGCATGATCTTTCCCGAGCGCGTCTTGGGCAGCATCTGGGCGAAGCGCAGATCTTCGGGCCGAGCCAGCGCACCGATCTCCTTGGCCACCCATGCGCGCAGCTCCTGACGCATATTCTCGCTCGGTTCTTCTCCCTCTTCCAGCGTGACAAAGGCGACGATTACCTGCCCCTTCAACTCGTCCGGCCTGCCCACCACAGCGGCCTCGGCCACCTTGGGATGCGCCACCAGAGCCGACTCGACCTCCATCGTCCCCAGCCTGTGTCCGCTCACATTGATTACATCATCGACCCGCCCCATCAGCCAGTAGTAGCCATCGGCGTCGCAGCGCGCTCCATCTCCGGTAAAGTAGCTTCCGGGAATATCCTTGAAGTAGGCCTCCTGATAGCGCTCCGCGTCGCCCCAGATCGACCGCGCCATTCCCGGCCAGGGCTTGCGAATCACCAGCAACCCGCCCTGCCCAGCCGGAACCGGCTTGCCCTCTTTGGTCACCACCTCCGGCACAATCCCGAAGAACGGCCGCGTAGCCGAACCCGGCTTGGTCGCCACCGCCCCCGGAATCGGAGCAATCATGATCGCCCCCGTCTCGGTCTGCCACCAGGTATCGACGATCGGGCAGCGCTCCTTGCCAATCTCGCGGTGGTACCACATCCACGCCTCAGGATTGATTGGCTCGCCCACCGTCCCCAGCAGCCGCAGCGAATCCAGCGAGTGGCGATGCACCCACTCATCACCCCACTTGATAAACGCGCGAATCGCCGTCGGAGCAGTATAGAAGACCGTAACCTTATGCTTGTCGATAATCTTCCAGAAACGATCATCTTCGGGGTAGTTCGGCGCGCCCTCGTACATCAGCACCGTAGCCCCATTCTGTAGCGGCCCGTAGACGACATACGAATGCCCGGTCACCCAGCCGCAATCCGCGGTACACCAGTACACATCGTCCTCGCGCAGGTCGAAGACATACTTCGCCGTCAGGTAGCTCTGCACCGAGTAGCCCCCAGTAGTATGCACCAGACCCTTCGGCTTCCCCGTCGTTCCTGAGGTATACAGAATGTACAGCGGATCCTCGGCGTCCATCCACTCCGCCTCACACTCGACTCCCGCCGCAGCCATTAGCTCGTGCCACCACAGGTCGCGCACCGGATGCATCACCACGCCAGCCCCATCCGCAGAGCGCTTGTAGACCACAACATGCTTTACCGTGGGACATCGTCCAATCGCCTCATCGACAATCGCCTTCAGCCTCACCGCACTGCCACGGCGATAGCTTACATCCTGAGTCAGAATCGCCACGCACTGCGAGTCGTTCACTCGATCCACAATCGCCTGCGCGGCAAATCCTCCAAAGATCACCGAGTGGACCGCGCCGATGCGCGCACAAGCCAGCATCGCGATTGCCAGCTCGGGAACCATCCCCATATAGATCGCGACGCGATCCCCGCGCTGCACACCCAGCCTCTTCAGCACGTTTGCAAAGCGCTGCACCTGCTCGCACAACTCGCCGTAAGTAATGCGCCGCACCTCGCCCGGCTCGCCCTCCCACAGCAACGCAATTTTGTCGCGCAACTCCCCCGCAGCATGACGATCCACGCAGTTGTGGCTCAGGTTCAGCTTGCCGCCGACAAACCACTGCGCCGATCCCATTGCGCCGGACAGCACCTTCTTCCAGGGAGAAAACCACTCCAACTCGCGCGCCGCCTCGGCCCAGAAGGCCTCTGGATCCTCCACGCTACGCCGATAGAGAGCCTCATACTCTTCCAGACTGCCCACGCGCGCCTTGGCCGCAAACTCAGCCGGAGGAGGAAAGACCCGATTCTCCCGCAGCAGAGATTCCACATTCGTTCCGTCAGACGTTTGCATGAGCATCCCCCGTCGCCGCATCTACTCCAACTTCGACAAGCCCCAACGATCCACAGAAAGAAGCTACGCTAACCCAACATAACGGGCAACACAAACTTTGCCCACCACTCTAAAAACATTCCTGAATAGTGGGTGAGCTATAAGCCTGTATTGATTCCGAGAACAGGGCGGAGATGGTGGCCGGTGTGGGAGAGTGGGTTGTCGGCGATTTGTTCTGGGGTGCCTGCGGCTACGATCTCGCCGCCAGCGCTGCCGCCCTCCGGGCCTAGGTCTATGACCCAATCGGCGGACTTGATTACGTCTAAGTTGTGTTCGATGACCAGCAGCGATCCGCCGCCTTCGATTAGTTTATGGAAGGCCGCGAGGAGTTTTTGTACGTCGTCGAAGTGCAGGCCGGTGGTCGGCTCGTCGAGGATGTAGAGAGTGCGCGAACGGGCGCGGGCGGCTAGTTGCGCGGGGGTGGGGGGAGCGGTCTGCGAATAGCTTTCGCTGGCTCCGCTGCGGTTGGCGATGGAGCGGGCGGTGGCCAGATGGCTGGCCAGTTTGACGCGCTGCGCCTCGCCGCCAGAGAGCGTGGTGGCGGATTGGCCGAGGCGGACGTAGCCCAAGCCGACCTCGTCCAAAACGTATAGCTTATCGACGATGCGTGGGATTCCGGCAAAGTACGAGAGAGCCTCCTTGACGGTCATATTGAGAACGTCGTGGATGTTCTTGCCCTTGTACTTGATCTCTAGGATGGAGGACTTGTAGCGGGTGCCGTTGCAGTCTTCGCAGGGTAGCTCGATGTCGGCGAGGAACTGCATCTCGACGGTGACGGTGCCGTCTCCCTCGCAGGTGTCGCAGCGTCCGCCGGGGACGTTGAAGGAGAAGGCTCCGGGGCCGAAGCCGCGCCGTTTGGCGTCGGGCTGCGAGGCGAAGAGGGTGCGGATCTCGTCGAAGGCCTTGATGTAGGTGATGGGATTCGAGCGCGGGGTGCGACCGATGGGCGACTGGTCTACGAGGATGACTTCATTGAGATGCTGCGTTCCGGTGAGCGAGCGGTAGAGATTGGTCGGCTCGGGCGCGGAGATGCCGGGCTCGCGGTTCAGCTGCTGCTGGAGAGCGCGGTAGAGAACTTGGTGGATGAGCGTCGACTTGCCGCTGCCGCTGACGCCGGTGACGCAGCAGAGCAGGTTAAGCGGAATCTCTACGTCGATGCCGCGCAGGTTGTGAATGCGCGCTCCGGTGAGGTGAAGGCTCTCGCGTCCGAGTTCGCGGCGATAGCGCGGAATGGGGATCGTCATGCGACCGGAGAGGTACTTGCCGGTGATGGAGCGCGGGTTGGCGGTGACCTCGGCTACGGTTCCCGCAGCCAGAAGCTGGCCGCCGAGTTCTCCTGCGCCGGGGCCTAGATCGAGGAGATAATCAGCCGAGCGGATTACGTCGGGATCGTGTTCGACGACCAGGATGGTGTTGCCCAGATCGCGCAAGGCGTACAGGATGCGGATCAGCTTGGCGGTGTCGCGCGGGTGCAGGCCGATGGATGGCTCATCCAGAACATAGAGCGCGCCGACCAAGCGGCTGCCCAGCGACGTGGCTAGCTGGATGCGCTGCGATTCGCCGCCGGAGAGCGTGGAGCTGAGCCGGTCGAGGGTGAGGTATTCGAGGCCGACTTCGATGAGGAAGTGGATGCGCTGGCGAACCTCTTCGAGAATCTTTCCGGCAATCTCGGCCTGCGCAGGCGAGAGTTTGAGGCTGTCGAAGAAGTCCTCGGCGGCGGTGATGGTGAGGGCGGAGACGGCGCAGATGTTCTGGCCGTTGAGCAGAACGGCGCGAGCTTCGGCGCGCAGACGCTGGCCGCCGCAGTCCGGGCAGAGAGCATAGCCGCGATAGCGGGAGAGGAAGACGCGGACGTGCAGCTTATATTTCTTGCGCTCCAGAGCCGCAAAGAAGCCACGAATGCCCGGATAGATGCCGCCGCCGTTCCAGATGAGGTCTTGCTGCGGCTGGTCGAGATCGTAGAAGGGAACGTCGGTGGGGATCCGGGCCTGCTTGGCAAAGCGGATCATCTCGCTATGGTAGGGGCGATACTTCGGCGTCGTCCATGGTGCAATCGCGCTCTGCGCGAGGGTGCGGCTGCGATCGGGAATGATTAGGTTGGGATCGAAGTCGACCGTGTTGCCGAAGCCCTGGCAGCGCGGGCAGGCACCGTAGGGATTATTGAAGGAAAAAAGTCGCGGCTCTGGCTCGCGATAGGCGCGGTGGCAGGCGGAGCACTCAAAGGCGGCGCTGTATCTCAGATGCGCGGCTGGAGTGGAATCGTCCTCACGCGGCACGGTGTGGAACTGAACTTCGCCGGACTCGCGGTAGCCGGTCTCGATGGCGTCTACGATGCGGGCGCGCGTGTCAGGGGAAAGCGAGAGGCGGTCGATGAGGACGAAGATTGGCTGGTCGAAGTTGAGTTCGAGAAGAGACTCGGGGGTGGAGAACTCGACGATCTTGCCGGGCTGAGCAGGTTGGCCGGGTTGAGGCTCAATCTGCTGGTAGAGGCGGTTGTAGCCACGGCGGCGGAGTTCGGCGAGGCGATCTTTCAGCGTGTCGGTGACCGAGGACAAGCCAAGTACGGAGGAGACGGCCTTCGCGGATTTCTTTGACGCGGATTTCTTGACGGGCTTGGGCGGTTCGGGTGCGGCCTCTACGGTGGAGGGCTGTAGCGGCTCGAACTTAATCTCTGCGCGGTTGATGGGGAAGAGTGCGTAGGCGCGGGTTCCCTCCGGCAGAGCGAGAACGGCGGTGACGATCTCGTCGACCGTGTCGTGACGGACGATGCCGCCGCAGTGCAGGCAGGTGACGGTTCCGCAGCGCGCGTAGAGCAGGCGGAGGTAGTCGTAGATCTCGGTGGCCGTGGCGACGGTGGAGCGCGGATTGCGGGTGGAGTTCTTCTGCTTGATGGCGATGGCCGGGGCCAGACCGTCCATGAAGTCCACGTCGGGCTTCTCAATGCGCTCCAGAAACTGGCGCGCGTAGGCGGAGAGCGACTCGACGTAGCGACGCTGGCCCTCGGCGTAGATGGTGTCGAAGGCCAGAGAGGACTTGCCCGAGCCGCTGACGCCGGTAACGACGGTGAGCGCATTGTGCGGAATATCGACGTCGATGGACTTGAGGTTGTGGGTGCGCGCGCCACGCAGAATGATGTGGTCGTTGGCGCTGACGGCGTTCGCCTTGATGACGTTGGGCTTAACGACGAGGGGCGCGACCTGCTCGTCCGGCCTGGCGTTGTTCGCGTCGATAATTTGCGGGATCATGGCCACTCTCTATTGTCGAACAAATAGGGCCGCTCGTCCATCGCAAGCATTTTCAGCAATTTATAAACTAGAAAGAAGGTGATCTTGCCCCTGCAAAACGTAGCCCTTAGCGAGCTGTTCTAATGCGAAGAGTATCCACAAGGAAGAAGTTCGCCCTGGAGTTCAAACAGAAAGCGGTTCGGTTGGTCGAGTCAGGGAAAAGTCTGGCCTCGGCGGCACACACTTTGGGCGCGAGGGAGCCTAGGTCCGCTCGTCCATCGCAAGCATTTTCAGCAATTTATAAAACTATCGTGCCGAGTATCTGCTTCATTGCAAGATAGGTTGATTTTCAATATGAGAGAGGCTCGAATGCTTGTTGGCATTCGAGCCTCTCTTGTTGTTCGGCGAATGGAGTCCATGGATTCTGCTACGCTCTGCGAAGAAAACAGATCGCTAGAGGCTAGGAGAAGCTGGGGTCGTGGGAGCGGGCGCTGGGGTTGCGACTGCCGGGATCGCAACCGCTGGAGCCGCTGCCGGTGGGATTACACGGAGAGCCATGCGGGGGAAGCTGAAGCTGCCGGCTGCGTCGTCGATGACGTTGATCTGGCAGACGTAGGTTCCCGGCTTCAGTCCGGCAAGAGGAACGTCGAACTGAAAGGCTACGGCGTCGCGCTCTGGAATGTTGATGGCGGTGGCGACGACCTGCGGCGTCTCGTAGACCTTGACGCCGCCCAGCAGGAACTCGATACTGGTGAGCACACGCACCGGCGTTCCCTCCTTCTTCGGCTGAGCGGGTTGCGCGGCAACGTCCTTATCCTTGGTCGGGCTGTAAACCTCGTAGAGGAAGTTCAGGTGCTGATCCTGCCGGAAGACGTGGGGGACGTTCGGAACCCACTCCTGCCCGTCGCGCACCAGCGGGTCGATCACCTTCTTTGCGGTGTTCGGCTTGCTCTGGCTGGACATGACGATGGAGCTGAGCTTGAGCGGAGTCTTCTTCATGTCTGGAACCTGAATGTCGGCCTCGAAGCTGCCCATGTTGCCGGACTGATTCTCGCGCACGACGAACTTCAGGTGATACTTGCCCGGAGCCAGCGTGAATCCAGTGGAGTACTGCACGTTCTTCTTCTGCACCTGTAGATTGGCATCGACAGCGAGGTTGACGGTCTGACGGACCTGACCCACGGCGATTCCGGCAGAGTTCTTGACCTCGCCCAGAATGTCGATAGTGGCCTTGTCCTTGTCCTTGACTGTGACGGCGTTGATCTGCGATCCGGGGATGACCAGCGAGACAGGGATGTAGAACTTGCCGTCGGCCAGACGGAAGTAGAGCGCCTGCAGGTAGACGGAGACGTCGGTGGCGGGAATCTGGCTGCGCATCTGCTCGGTCAGGGCCAGTTCGCGATCTTCGGTCTTGGCATGCTGGAAGTCTGCCGGGGCGTAGTAGCCGGGGCGATACTCCAGCGTGGCGTCGGGGTGGTTGAGCAGCTTGACGGTGAGATGGCGGAAAGTTCCGTCGTGCTTCGCATTGGTGGAGTGGTAGCCGAGGATGTAGTACGCCTCGGAGTCTCGCTGCACCTGAGTGAAGGCTGGGCCAAAGTCGTTGGAGTCGACGAAGAGCTTGCCTCCAGTGTCGCTGGCGAGAGTGCCCAGCGTCTCCTGCGAGCTGAAGTTGGAGTCCAACTGGCTCTGCATGGCGGCGCCGCTGTAGGCTCCGGTGCCGCGCTTGCTGCCCTGGTTGGCATCGCCGACGACGTTCAGAGCCTGCAGCCCGCGCGTGTCTACGGCATAGAGGGCGGTGTCGGACTTGACGCACTCATTGGTGGCGGCGCGCAGGCTGGCCTGATTCTCAATGCCCTGCTTGGTGAGACCGCCGGAGAAGTACAACATGCTCTTCTTCTGCTCCACCTTCTCGATGGACTTGCAGATGGTGCGAATGGCGTAGAGCTGGCGATCGGTGTTCAGTGCGTTGAACTCGCTGTCGTCGGCGACGAAGCTGGTGGAGTCGTCGGAGGTGCTGTCGGTTCCGCCGCCTTCGCTGCCAGCGGCGTAACCATTGCTGGCCGTGGGATCGAGTTGGCTGATGGCGTTCAGCAGCGTGGACTTATCCGTGGTGAAGTCCTGATTCATGCTGAGGCTGGAGACCAGACTGACGACGGAGACCATGTCGGCTGGAGCCATCTGCTTGTTGACGTAGTCCTTGGCCGAGTCAACGGCGCGGGTGATGTCCTCCGGCTGCATGCTGCTGAGGTCGAAGAAGAGGACGATCAGGCGGCGATCCTTCAACTCCTCTGGCTTGGCGGCGAAGTCGTTGCTGATGAGGTCGGCGACGGTGTTTCTCTCGGCCAACTGCACGGCCTCGTCGACATTCTGGTAGTCGAAGCTGATGAGGTGCTGCGGCTTCTTGTCCTCGAAGATCGTGAAGTCGGATTCCTTGAGACCCTTGATGACCGCGCCAGTCTTCTTGTCGCGTACGACGACGTTGGTCAGCACCGTATCGGAGCTAATTTTGAACGTCGCCACCTGCGGCTGCTGGGCTACGGCTGCCACTGGTGTGCCCACAGGGGAAGCCATCATGGCTGCTACTAAGATCGCCGCTGTAAATTGACGCATTTGTTGCTCCTTCGAAAGCTGAGTAAATCAAATTGATATTCTTCCGATTGATTCGGCGACTTATTGGCCGCAGAAATTAGAAGCGGAAGTTTGCGTTGTAAGTGAAGGAACGCATTCCTGCGGCGCCAGTCACCTGACCAAAACCCGCCTGATTGATCTGGGTATTTACCGAAGAGTAGCGCGCAGTATTCAGAGGATTGTTCATATTGATGCGGGCCTCGAAGCTGCGTGTTCCGCCGAAGGAGACGTTACGCGAGAGAGAAGTGTTGAGCGATATGCTTTCCGGCAGCACGATGGAGTTGCGCGATGCGTTGCCGTAGGTTCCAGCGGCTGGGGCGGAGAAAGCGGCGGTATTGAACCACTCGGTGAGGGTGCGCGGCCCCTTGATCGACTGGCCCGCAACGCGATTCGGACGCAGAGAGCTGCCCGCCCCCGTAGCCGTCTCAGCCGGGGTTCCCGAGTACTGCGGAGTCGCAAAGGCTCCCGAAGCGAAGGTGAAGCTACCCGAGATGGAGTAGCCATCGAAGATCTGCGCCAGAGCGCCGCCCTTGTTCAGGAAGGCGCGGTTGGGGCCGAAGGGTGGTTCGAGAATGAAGTTGCCTCGTAGCGTATTGCGGACGACGAAGCTGGAATTGCTCTCCTCGGCTCCCAGATTCTGATCGTCCTGCGCGATGGAGCTGCCGCTGCCGCCGACCGAGGTCGCGTCATCTATAGAATGAGCCAACGTATAGGTTGCGCCCAGCGAGACGCCCTTGTGCATGCGCTCGCGCAGGTTGACCGAGAAGATGTTGGCGCGCTGGTAGCCGAGCGAGTCTTCATACTGGAACTGACCCGCCGTTGGAGTGAGAACGCCGGAGGCATTGCGGTTGGGCGCACGGATAATGTCCTGATTGATGGCGTAGCTTCCGGTGTAGTCGAGGTTCAGAACGATACCCTGCGGCAGGGTTCGCTGGACGCCCATATTGTAGGCCTGCACCATGCCGAGGCGATACTTCGGATTAACTCCAAAGTTGCTCTGCGTACTCTGTGTGGAGCAGCCAAAGCCATTCGTCAGCGTCATCGCCGTTCCCGTTTGCGAGGACGTCTGCGACGGCAACAAGCAGGTCGTCGCGCTGTTAGGCGTAGTGAGGGTATTGGTCTGCGTGACGGCGAAGGGCTGCTGGAAACTCATCAGTGAGGCGAAGCGCGAGTACTGCCCGGTGTTGTAGTTGATGCCGTAGCTGGAGCGGACAACCGTATTCTTCGTCCACTTGAACTTGGGCGACCAGGCCACGGCCACGCGCGGAGAGTACATCGACCGATCCGGCTTCACCAGCGTGGGGGGGGATCCTGCCTGTTGGCAGCCAGCGAACAGAGCCGGGCAGACATTGTTGATCGCGAGCGTCGAGCCGCTTCCGGTCATGTTGAGATTGACCAGGTGATAGTTGTTCTCCGAGTAGGGTGAGAAGTACTCCCAGCGCAGACCGTAGTTGAAGGTGAGGTTGGCCCGCGCGCGCCAATCGTCCTGCGCGTACCAGTCCCACGAGTTGCCGCGCAGGTAGATCTTGCTGAGGCCGGCGGTGATTTTGGTCTGCTGCGGCTGCCCGAGAAGGAAGTCGGCGACGGCCGATCCACTGGCTGTAGCAAAGTTGCAGGTTGGATTCGTTGGATCGCTATTCAGTACACACGTCTGCTGCTTCGGATCCTCGGTGGCATAGCCGGTGAAGCTGAACGATCCAAGCGGGGAGGCTCCCCCGATGGAGTCGCTGTGGATACGATGGAAGTCGAAGCCATAGCGCATGTTGTGCTTCTTGTGGCTATAGCTGACGAAGTCGGAGAAGGTGATGGTCTGGTTGATCGAGTCGCTGGGAGTTTTGCTTTCGCTCAGACCGCTGAGGCCAGTCATGCCGACCGACGGAACGCCAAAGTAGAAGGGATTGGAATAGATGGCGGAGTCGCCGACGTTGATGCCTGCGGTCTGCGCAGGATTGACAGATCCATTGGTGAAGTAGTTCGAGTTCAGGCCGCGCGAGCGGTTCCAGCCCAGCGTGGCGGAGTTGTTGATGCGTCCGTAGCCCACGGTGTAGGAGCTGGTGAGATTGTAGCCGTTGCTCACGGCCGTTCCGCCAAGCTCGGGAGAGAAGCTGGAGCTGGAGCTTGCGTTGTGCGAGTAGGAGAAGCTCTCAGCAATGCTCTGGCGCAAAGTTGGGGCGACGTTACGATTCTGTCCACCGCCCTGACCTCGTCCTCCAGAGCCGCGCTGGCCACGCGTCTGCGCCGCGCCAAAGCTGCGGTTGTAGCGCAGCGAGGCCTGCGCAGAGTGTGAGCTACCGGGGAAGTTTGCCTGATAGTTATCCTGCAAGGCGTTCGGTGTGATGTTCGGCAGTGGGTAGAACGCAAGCAGTTGTTGCGCCGCAAGCGCGCTGGCGGAGGCGGTCGTTCCGCTTAGTTCGGAGTAGGGAATGCATGCCGTCGGGTTGGGATCGATAGCGGAGAGAGCTGGATTGCAACCGGTCGCGGTGTAGGCCTGCCCCGTATTTGGATCGTAGACCGTACCGTTGACCACCGTTCCAATCTGGTAAGCGGGAGTGAGGTCGCCCAGTCGCTGCGCCAGAGTCGGCACGGTGTACTGAGCCGTGGAGGGCGAGGAGCTACGCGACTCCGAGACACTGAGGAAGACGAACTGCTTGGTGTTGGCCTTGAGCAAGCCGGGGATGTACGGCGTGCCGGAGAAGCTGGCGGTCAGCGAGTTCTGCTGCGAGTTGGCCTTCGGAGCGTCCGTTCCGGTGTATGAACGACGGTTTGCATTGAGCGCACTGTTGTTTCCCGAGTAGCCAAAAGAACCATGCCATGCGTTGGGGTTCTGCCCGCGGAATCCTCCGCCAAAGCCGTTGAAACCGCCCCCGCCGCGTCCTCCGCCACCACCAAATCCTCCGCCCGGACCTCCACCACCCGGGCCGCCACCGCCGGGTCCACCTCCGCCCGGACCACCGGGGCCGAAGCTTCCGGTCTGCATAACGCCGCTCAGTGAACTGGCGATGTCTCCATTGGTGAATCCGTTGCGCTGCATGTCCTGAATGCGTCCACGCAGATCGTCCTCGCTGAATCCGGCGAGTCCGTTGGTCTGGCCCTGCTGCCCAGTCACGGCGATCGACTCGGTCGCGGTGGTATCGCTGGAGGTTGTGGCAAGCGAGGGAAGCTGCGCCCCGGTATTGCCCTCTCCCGCGCTGGCGTCGGTCACATCCGTACTCTCATTGCTCTGCACGGTCAGCGACTGGGTTCCGCGCCCAACCCGGGCGACTGAGTTGGAGGTGGTCCTGCCTGCGACCTGCGTGGTCGCACCCGCCGTCGTCGTAGTTGTTTCCGTCGCGGTGGTGGTGACTCGCGAGGCCAGATCCATTTTGAATTCGGCGGTCTGCATTGGCAGGCCCCCGTTCTCGCTGGAGGCGTTGATGAGAAGCTCCTGCGTGACCGAGGCAAAGCCGGTCAGCTCAGTCTTGACGACGTAGCGTCCATTGCGCGGCACAGCCATCTGAAAGGCGCCGTCAATGTCTGTCGTGGTTGCATACTTCTTGCCGGTCAGCGTGTTGGTCGCGGTGACGGAGACTCCGGGCAAGGGAACGACGCCCGCCTTGACGGAACCCTTGATCGTCCCACCCTGCGCGACTGCGACGACGGCCGGAGCTGCGACTGGAGACGGGACAAAAGCTGTTGGCTGCGCCGCAGGATCGCTACCCTGCGCCAGAACGGTTGCTACCAGACCCGTGGAACCGACCATCATGGCCGCACCCATTGCTACAACTGCAAGCTGCTGTATCCGACTGATTCGACGCACAAACACACTCCTGAAACAGAATCAAAACTGAACTGCAATCTGAGAGAACTCCATCAGTCCCGCAGGACTACGCTGGAGCCTTATCTACTGTTTAAAACTAAACTTACCAGCATTTTCCCTGGCGTTATACGGGATTACTGATTGTCATTCCGTAGCTTCTTGTTTGTCATTCCGTAGCGTAGCGGAGGAATCTGCTTTCCTTCGTTCGACGACGGCCTACTCCATTACGGAAACGGCTTATCCCCGCGCAATCCAAATTGACCGCGCGCTCCGATGAGAGGCGAGAGCATCCCAGCTCTACGCCTCATTTTCAGAGGAGTTTCTTATTGTGGTGGAGCTGGTGGCGCGTCCGAGGACTGCGCAGAGGGAGGCTGCGGCGCACCATCTGGCGGCGGCTGATCGCTTGGGCCGCGGCGGGATGCGCCAGAGGGTGGAGGTCCGGAGACGCCCATCTTGAGAACCGTGAAGACACCGCTCTTGAGCGCGCCGGTGGCCATTATGGAGTCGCCAACCTTGATGTCGGCCAGCGTAATGCTCTCGGCTGGAGGCGGGCCGGATGGCTGCGTTCCTCCGGCTCCCTGACCCGCGCCCGGCCTGTTTCCACCCTGTCCGCGACCTCCGCCCTGAGGCAATCCTCCGGCGGCGACGACGTCAGCCGCAACGCCACGCGTCCCGCGCTGGAAGGATGTTCCATCGTCAACTGCAACCACTTGACTCACCGCGTCGCTGCGCAGGATGGTGAGCTTCAAGTTGTCTGCATCGACTGCGGTAATCTTGCCTGTGATGTAGGTCTTGCCCATATTCGCTTTGGCCTTGGCGACGGTGGCTGCGTCAATGTCCATCAGCATCATGGCCTGCACGGTCTTCTTTGCAGCATCGACCGTTCCCATGGCGGTAACTGAGTCTCCGACCTTGATGTCGGCAAGCTTGATCGACTGGCGATTCTGCATAATGCGAGCAGTGTCGGTGACGGTAACCGTGTAGGTATCGCCCGCGTCTGTCGCTGCGGTGACAACTCCCTGTACCGGCTGCCCTCCGCCGAAGCCGCTTCGTCCACCCTGCCCTGTCCCTCGTTGCTGGCCGGAGGAGCCGCCCATCGGGAATCCACCCATTTGGCTATCTGTTTGAGCCTGAACTTGCGTAACTGAAACCAGCAGGAGACCTATCGCGATGGCCGCACTTGTTCTGCCAAGATATTTCATTGCCCGTCCTTCCGAACAGCACCAGATGAGATGGAAACTACTTCTACAGACGGGGGGACACACAAAAAGGACGCGCTCCGCACTGATTAATTTCTCTGCCATCA
>Ga0302279_10004968_pt1 | contig 15179 bp, 16 predicted proteins | sample III_Bog_N3_3_FD_194541 | JGI IMG/M metagenome (GOLD analysis project Ga0302279, IMG submission 194541) | Peat permafrost microbial communities from Stordalen Mire near Abisko, Sweden - III_Bog_N3_3 | ecosystem: Environmental > Terrestrial > Soil > Wetlands > Peat | place: Sweden: Abisko...
CGCCCAGTCGCACCCCGAATTCGCCGTCCTGGACGATCGGCACGTCCTGGCCGTCGAGATTTTTCTGGACCAGCGGCTGGTAGAGATAGGTGTGGGAGTCGCCACCGACGATGGCGTCGAGGCCGCGAGTCTGCTTGGCCAGGCGCACATCGTCCAAGACCCCGACATGGGTGACGGCGATGACGATGTCGGCTTCGGCGCGGGCTTTCGGAATCCAGATCGTTGCCGCGGCGACCGGATCCTTGAACAGCAGACCCTTGGTCTGCGGATAGGCGCCGGAGCGCGGGGTGGTCAGGCCGAGAAACGCGACCCGCACGCGCCCGAACCGTCGCACCACAAACGGCTGCACGCCATGCAGCAGCGCGCCCGAAGCGTCGGTGACGTTGGCGCAGATCCAGGGGAACCGCGAGCGTCGGAACAACCGCTGCAGCGCCGCCTGCGCCCCGGCCGCGTCGTTGATGTCGGCGGCGTCCTTCAGCTTGAACTCATTGTTGCCGACGGCGGCGATGTCGTAGCCGATGGCGTTCATCGCCGCGACTTCGTCGACGCCCTCGTACTCGGTGGCCAGCGGGCCTCGGGTGGTGGTGTCGCCGCTGTCGATCAGCAGCACCGGCGCGGCGGCCTTGGCCCGCAGCGCCCGGATCAGGGTCGCCCGCCGGGCGGCGCCGCCGATCTGGCAGTGCTCTTCCGGCCCTTTGGCCTTCTCGATGTAGCAGAACTCCCGCAGGTGCCCGTGGATGTCGTTGTCGTGCAGGATCACCAGTGACTGGGTCGCCGCCGCCGCCGGCAGGCTCAAGGCGGCGGCGATCAGCCCGGCGATGACAGCCAGCCGACGGCCGGCGCGGGAGATCGGACGATGCATGGAGACTCCCGGCAGGCGGCTGTCGTTGTCCGCTTGTGGCGAGCCGGGTTCAGCTTGGCAAGGCGCAGCCCGCCAAGCCGTCGGACGACTTCAACGCCAACGGCCGTCTCGCCAGTCGTGCTCGCGGTGATGATAACGGTCCCAGCGGCCAGGCCAGGGCTGCGGATAGCGCGCGTAACCGGGCCAGAACGGACCCTCGTAACGGCCCGAATAGACCACGGGTCCGTAGGCGGGCGGCAGTGCCGGTGGCGGCGGGGGCGCCGGCGGGTAGAAGATTTCGGCGCTAATCCGTTCGTGCACGCGGCGCCAGGCGATGTGGCGTCGGAGGACCGGCCGCACTGGATGGTGATAGGCGACACGAGGGCATCCGCAGCGGGGCGGCGCGACGGCGGCGGGCGGAGTCGCGGCGGACGCCGCGACGGCGCTCAGGGTGACCGCGAGAACCGCGGCGCTCAGGATCTTCATGACCAGCTCCTCACTCGAACCGTCGCCGTGGCCGGCGGACCGGGCGGCGATTGGTTAACGAGCGTGGCGGGGCGCGGATGAACGCCCGCTGAACCGGCCCTAAGGAATCAGGATGGTCGCACCGACGGTTTCGCGGCCTTCCAGCGCTTCGTGGGCGGCGCGGGTGTCGGCGAGTTTGAACCGCTGGCCGATCTCGATTTTCAGCTTGCCGCCGGCGATCATCTCGAACAGGTCGCCGGCGCAGGCGTCCAACTCCTCGGTGGTCACGGTGTAGTCGACCAGGGTCGGGCGGGTGAAGTAGAGCGAGCCGGCGCGCTGCAGCCGGGCCGGCTCGAAGGCCGGGACCGGGCCGGAGGCGTTGCCGAAGCTGACGAACATCCCCCGCCGGGCGAGACTGCCCAAGGTGCCCTCGAAGGTGTCCTTGCCGACCGAGTCGTAGGCCACCGGCACGCCGGCGCCGCTGGTGAGTTCGCGCACCTTCGCCGCGACGTCCTCGTGGCGATAGAAGATGATGTGATCGCAGCCGTGGGCGCGGGCGAGCGCCGCCTTCTCCTCGCTGCCGACGGTGCCGATCACCGTCGCACCGAGAGCCTTGGCCCACTGGACCAGCAAGAGGCCGACCCCGCCGGCGGCGGCATGGGCGAGGATGGTCTCGCCGGCGGCCACCTTGTAGGTGCGCCGGAGCAGATATTCGACGGTCATGCCCTTCAACAGCGACGCCGCGGCGGTCTCGGCGGAGACACCGTCCGGCAGATGCACCGCCCGGGCGGCGGGCACGACGGAATACTCGGCATAGGCGCCGGTCTGGCCGGTGTAGGCGACCCGATCGCCGACCTTGAACCGCTCGACCCCTTCGCCGGTCTGCTCGACCACGCCGGCGGCTTCCTGGCCGAGCACGGCGGGAAATTTCACCGGATAGAGCCCGGAGCGCTGGTAGGTGTCGATGTAGTTGAGCCCGATCGCCTGATGACGGATAAGGATCTGACCGGGTCGTGGTTCGGGACGCGGCACATCGACCGCTTCCAGCACCTCGGGGCCGCCGGCTTGGGTGGCGCGAATGGCGAGCATGGCGGTTTACCTCAGATGTTTGGCGAAGAAGGTCAGGGTGCGCTGCTCCGCCAGCGCCGCGTCGGCGGCGTCATAGTGCTCGCCGCCCTTGCGCGCGAAGGCGTGGTCCCGGCCGGGGTAGGTGTGGATCTCGATCTGCGGATGGTTCTTCAGCGAGGCGACAATCAGCGCCTGCGCCTCCTTGGGTACGAACTGATCCTCCTCGGCGATGTGCAGCAGCAGCGGATCGGTCAGCTTCTCCGCCTCGGCCAGGCGCTGCTCGATACCGACGCCGTAATAGGCCACCGAGGCGTCGACGTCGGTGCGGGCGCCGGTGAGGAAAGCCAGCAAGCCGCCCAGGCAATAGCCCACCGCCCCGACCTTGCCGGCGTGCGCCGGGTGTTGGCGCGCCTGGGCAATGGTGGCGGCGATGTCCTTGATCCCCGAGTCGACGTCGAAGGCGTTGAACAGCTCGAACGCCCGTTTCCACTCCGCCTCGGTGTGGTCGGTGATGTCGATGCCGGGCTCGATCCGCCAGAACAGGTCCGGGCAGATCGCCAGAAAGCCCTGCGCCGCATAGTGGTCGGTGAGCTCGCGCATCACCGCATTGACGCCGAAGATCTCCTGGATGACCACCAGCGCCGGCGCCTTGGCCGCTGTGGGCCGGGCCACGTAGGCGGAGAACGCGCCGTCCGACGTTTCGATCGTCAGGGTTTCGCCCATCGTCGCCTCCATCACACGCCATCGCGACCGTTTCTCTAGCGCGCGGCAGCCGGAAGTGGGAACCGGTTCCGGCGCCCGCCGCGCGCTAACGCTAAGAAGATAGAGCCTTTTTATCCCATTCGAGCGCAGCCGCTCGAATGGGAAAGGCTCTAGCGCGACGGCCTCGGGGTGGCCCATAACACGATCAACTCGTTCGAAGGGAGCCGTCCGATGAAGGTGACGATCGAGATCGACTGTACGCCGCAGGAGGCCCGGGGCTTCCTCGGCCTGCCGGACGTGGCCGGGCTCAACGACCACCTGGTGGCCGAGATGAAGAAACGCATGGACGCCAATGTCGCCATGCTGGCGCCCGAGGAGCTGATGAAGAACTGGATGTCGTTCGGCGGCCAGGCCTCGGAGCAGTTCATGAAGCTGATGACCGCCGCGGCCAGTCAGGGGCTGGCCGGCGGCAAGGGCGGTCCGGGCGGGCGATGAGGGACACGATCTTCGCCCCGGCCACCGCGCCGGGGCGAGCGGCGATCGCGGTCGTCCGGCTGTCGGGACCGGGGACGGCGGCGGCGTTGCGCGGACTGGCGGGGCGTTTGCCACCCGTTCGGAGAGCATCGCTGCGGCGCCTCGCGTCGCCAGCGGGTGAGTTGCTCGACGAGGCGGTCGTGCTCTGGCTCCCCGGTCCGGCCAGCTACACCGGCGAGGATGGCGCGGAGCTGCATCTGCATGGCGGCCCGGCGGTGGTGGCCGGCGTCACCCGCGCCTTGCTTACCGCCGGCTTGCGGCTGGCCGAGCCGGGGGAGTTCACCCGTCGCGCCTTCGAGGCCGGCCGCCTGGACCTGGATCAGGCCGAGGCGGTGGCCGACCTGGTCGACGCGGAGACCGAGGCGCAGGGCCGCCAGGCGCTGGCGCAGCTGGGCGGCGCGCTGGGACAGCGCTACGCGACGTGGCGCGAGACTTTGACTGAGGCGCTCGCCCAACTGGAAGCGGCCGTAGATTTCCCCGACGAGGAATTGCCGGCGGATGTCGCCCGCCGCGCCGCGCCGTTCATTGCGCGACTGGCGGAGGAGATGGAGGCGGCCTTGGCCGACGCCCGGCGCGGCGAGCGGGTGCGCGAGGGCTATCGGATCGCTCTGGTCGGCGCGCCGAACGCCGGCAAGAGCAGTCTGTTGAACCGACTGGCTGGCCGGGAGGCGGCGATCGTCACCGCGACACCGGGCGCCACTCGCGACGTGATCGAGGTTCCGCTGGTGCTGGGAGGCTACAAGGCGTTGCTCGCCGACATGGCCGGGTTGCGCGAGACCGCCGAGGCGATCGAGGCCGAAGGGGTTCGGCGGGCGAAGGCCTGGGCGGGCGATGCGGCGCTGCGGCTGTGGGTCGTGGATGCGGCGGCCGGCGATGGGGTCTGGCGCGAGGCGGCCGCGTTGATCGGCCCGAGCGACTGGCTGGTGCTGACCAAGGCCGACCTGCCGCGCGGACGGGACGCCGTTGCGGCCACTGTGGCGGCAAGGGATCGCGGCGCGGCGGCGCACGAAGTCTCATCCGCGACCGGCGAGGGCGTCGGGCCCCTGAAGGCTGCGCTGGCGGAACGGCTGGCGGCCGACCTGTCCGGCGCGGAGTTTCCCGCCGTCACCCGGGAACGCCACGCCACGCTGTTGACCGAAGCGCTGACGCATCTGCGACGCGGCCAGGATGCTCTGGAGACCCCCGAACTCGCCGCCGAGGATTTGCGGCTGGCCGCCCGGGCGCTGGCCCGGGTCGCGGGCCGGATCGGCGCCGAGGACATCCTCGACCGGATCTTCGCCAGCTTCTGCATCGGCAAGTGAGTGTTTCACGTGAAACATCGGCGCCGGTCGCTGCGTCAGTGTTTCACGTGAAACACCCCGCCGTTTGCTCGACCCTCGGCGGCTGATGGGTTAGAGGTCGCCCATGAAGGCCTGGGACGTCATCGTCATCGGCGGCGGTCACGCTGGCTGCGAAGCCGCGGCCGCGTCGGCGCGGGTGGGCGCGCGCACCCTGTTGCTCACCCACAAGCTCGAGACGATCGGCGAGATGTCCTGCAATCCGGCCATCGGCGGCCTGGGCAAGGGGCATCTGGTCCGGGAAATCGACGCCCTGGACGGCCTGATGGGCCGCCTCGCCGACGCGGCAGGCATTCAGTTTCGCCTGCTCAACCGCTCCAAGGGCCCAGCCGTGCGCGGCCCGCGCGCCCAGATCGACCGGGCCCGCTACCGAGCGGCGATGCAGAGCGCCCTGCTGAACTACCCCGGTCTCGAGGTTCGCGCCGACGCGGTCGAGGACCTGGTGATCGAGGATGATCGGGTGGTCGGCGTCGTCGGCGCGAGCGGGGCGGTCTATTCGGCCAACCGGGTGGTGCTGACTACCGGCACCTTCCTCAAGGGGGTCATCCATCGCGGCGAGGAGCGCACCGCGGCCGGCCGCATCGGCGAGGCGCCGGCCATCGGGCTTGCCGACCGACTCTATGGTCTCGGGCTGAAGATGGGTCGGCTGAAGACCGGCACCCCGGCGCGTCTGGACGGCTCGACGATTGCCTGGGGCGAGCTGGAAATGCAGCCCGGAGATGAAACGCCCTCGGCGTTTTCGTTCCTCAGCGGCCCGATCACGACCACGCAGGTGGAGTGCGGGGTCACCTATACCAACGCCGAGACTCACCGGATCATCGCCGAGCGCCTGAGCGAGTCGGCGGTTTACGGCGGCCGCGCCACCGGCCGTGGGCCGCGCTATTGCCCGTCGATCGAGGACAAGGTGGTGCGCTTCCCCGACCGGACCAGCCACCAGATCTTCCTGGAGCCGGAGGGTATCGATGACGACACCGTCTATCCCAACGGCGTCTCCACCTCGGTCTCGGCGGAAACACAGGATCTGTTCCTGCGCACCATCCCCGGCCTGGAAGACGTGCGCGTGCGCCGCCATGGCTACGCCATCGAATACGACTACGTCGATCCGCGCGAGCTGACCCCGGCCCTGGAGGTCAAGCGCCTGCCCGGCCTCTATCTCGCCGGCCAGATCAACGGCACCACCGGCTATGAGGAGGCCGCCGCGCAAGGGCTGGTCGCCGGGCTGAACGCCGCCCGGGCGGTCGATGGGCGCGAGCCGGCCGGTTTCGGTCGTGACGAGGCCTATATCGGGGTGATGATCGACGATCTGGTCACCCGGGGCGTCACCGAGCCCTATCGGATGTTCACCAGCCGGGCGGAGTTCCGCCTGCGCCTGCGGGCCGACAACGCCGACCAGCGCCTCACCGCCCGGGGCCTCGAGTTGGGCTGCGTCGGCGCCGAACGGGCCCAGGTGTTCGGCGCCAAGACCGCGGCGCTCGCCGACGCCCGCGCTCTAGCCCACAGCCTGACCCTCACCCCGCCCGAGGCGATCCGCGCCGGCTTCAAGGTCAACCTCGACGGCCAGCGCCGCGACCTGGTTCAGCTGCTGGCCTATCGCGACATCGGCTTTGCCGATCTGGCGCGGCTCTGGCCGCCGATCGAAGCCTGGTCCGCCGAAGTGCGCGAGCAGGTCGAGATCGACGCCGCCTATGCCGGCTACCTGGATCGCCAGGACGCCGATGTCGCGGCGTTCCGGCGCGAGGAAGACCTGCTGCTGCCGCCGGCGCTGGACTACGGCGCGGTCGGCGGCCTTTCCAACGAGGCGCGCGAGCGCCTGGGCGCCGTGCGGCCTACGACCCTGGGCCAGGCCGCGCGCATCGAAGGCGTCACCCCCGGCGCGCTCACCGCCCTGCTCGCCCATGTCCGCCGCCGCGCTGCTTGAACCCCAGGTCGCCGACGCGGAGAGCTTCGCCGCCGCCGCCGGCGCGACCCCGGCGCAGATGGCCGACCTGGAGGCGCTGCGGACCATGCTGGCCGACTGGAACCAGCGGATGAACCTGGTCGGCCCCTCGACGCTGGACGCCTTTTGGCCCAGGCACGTCTGGGACAGCGCCCAGCTGCTGGCCATCGCCCCGGAGGCGCGCACATGGGCCGACATCGGCGCCGGCGCCGGCTTCCCAGGGCTGGTGCTGGCGATTCTGCTGAAAGGCCGGCCTGGCGCGCGGGTGGAACTGGTCGAGAGTCTTGGCAAGCGCTGCCGGTTCCTGGAGGCGGTGGTCGCCGCGCTGGACCTGCCGGCGCGGGTCCACAACGCCCGCGCCGAAGCGTTGAAACTTAAGGTGGAGGTGGTCACCGCCCGGGCGGTCGCGCCGCTGGCGAAGTTGCTGGGGTTCGCCAAGCCGATGCTGGACCGGCGGGCGCTCGGCCTGTTCCTCAAAGGCCGGGACGCCGAGGCCGAGGTCGCCGAGGCGCGCAAGCTCTGGCGGTTCGACCTGATTTCGACCCCCAGCCTCAGCGACCCGGATGGCCGCATCCTGCAGATCAGGGACCTCGCCCGTGCCCGCTGAACCCAAGGCCTGCCGGATCCTCGCCATCGCCAACCAGAAGGGCGGCGTCGGCAAGACCACCACCGCCATCAACCTGGCCACCGCCCTCACCGCCGTCGGCGAGCGGGTGCTGCTGCTCGACGCCGATCCGCAAGGCAACGCCTCCACCGGCCTCGGCATCGGCCGGGGCCTGCGTCGCAAGACGCTCTACGACGTGCTGATGGAGGGCCTGCCGGCCACCGAGGCGGCGATGCACACCTCCCTGCCCGGCCTCGATCTGCTGCCCTCCGACCCGGACCTGTCCGGAGTCGAGCTGGAGCTGGGGCAGACGCCCCGCCGCTCCTATCGTCTGCGCGACGCCATGGCCCCGATCCGCAGCCAGCACGTCTACGACTACGTGCTGATCGACTGTCCGCCGGCGCTCAGCCTGCTCACCGTCAACGCCATGACCGCCGCCGATGGCGTGCTGGTGCCGCTGCAGTGCGAGTTCTTCGCCCTTGAGGGCCTGACCCAGCTGATGCGGACCATCGATCTGGTCCGCGGCAGCCTTAACCCGGCGCTGGAGATCCAAGGGCTGGTGCTGACCATGTACGATCGGCGCAACAGTCTCTCGGCGCAGGTGGCCACCGACGTGCGCTCGCACTTCGGCGCCAAGGTCTACGACACGGTCATTCCCCGCAACGTGCGGGTCTCCGAGGCGCCGTCGTTCGGCAAGCCGGCGCTGATCTACGACCTGAAGTGCGCCGGCAGCCAGGCCTACATCAAGCTGGCCCGGGAACTGGTCGGCCGCGAGCGCGCCAGGCTGACGGCCGCCTGAGGACGACGACGTTGGCCGGCGCCGGCAACTCGGTCTAGACCGGCAACTCGAAAGGACACGCTGAGCATGGCCGAAGGGCGACGGGGACTGGGACGGGGGCTGTCAGCCTTGCTCGACGAGGTGGACGCAGGTGCGCCGGAAGGCCAGCCTCGCGCGGGCGCGTCGGAGATTCCGATCGAACTGGTCCGCCCCAATCCCGAGCAGCCCCGGCGCCGCTTCGACGAGGCCGAGCTGGAAGAGTTGGCCGCCTCGATCCGCGCCAAGGGGGTGCTGCAGCCGATCCTGGTGCGTCCGTCGCCGGACGCCTCCGGCGACTATCAGATCGTCGCCGGCGAGCGGCGCTGGCGGGCGGCGCAGCGAGCGGGGGTGATCTCGATCCCGGCCCTGGTGCGCTCGTTCAGCGACGCCGAGGTGCTGGAAATCGCCATCGTCGAGAACGTCCAGCGCGCCGACCTGTCGTCGATCGAGGAGGCCGAGGGCTATAGAGTGCTGATCGAGCGGTTCGGGCGGACTCAGGCGTCGGTGGCCGACACGGTCGGCAAGAGCCGCGTCCACGTGGCCAACGCCCTGCGCCTGCTGCAACTGCCGGCGGCGGTTCAGGAGATGGTTCGGGACGGACGGCTGACCGCGGGCCACGCCAGGCCGTTCTCCGGCAAGCCGGACGCGGAGCGCCTGGCCAGGGAAGTGGTCGAGCGCCAGCTCAACGTGCGCCAGGCCGAGGCGCTGGCCCGGGGCGGCGCCCAGCCGCGCGGCGAGGCGGCGTCCCGCCGTCCGGCCGGCAAGGACGCCGACACCCTGGCGCTGGAATCCGATCTTGGCGAAGCCCTCGGCCTGCCGGTGGAGGTGCGTGACGAGGGTGGCGCGGGCGAGGTGCGGATTCGCTACGCCAGCCTGGAGCAGCTGGACGAGATCTGCCGGCGGCTGACCCGCCGCTGAAGGCGGCGCAGCGCGCCGTGCGCCGGATTGTTGATCCCGCGCCACTTGTTTCAGCAATTTCGCGGAACGGAGAAATTTGATCTACCCCGACCGCCGATGCGGCACTAATGTGTCACAAAGGCGAGCCGTCGGCGGGTCGCGGAGGGGGTATTTTTCATGGGTGAGACGAGTTCATCCGGCGGGCGCAGCCGCCTGTTCTGGCAGGTCTCGGCGCTAGTGCTGGTGGCCGTGGGCGCCGGCGGCCGCAAGGCGGAAGCCGCGACGGCGACCACCACCGGCGGCCTGACCATCGACCTGCAGGGCCAGTGGGCGATCGACAGCAGCGGCTCGGCTGAGGGCCCGGCTTCGCTGGATCAGAACTTCGACAACAAGGTAGCGACAATCGGCGGCTACACCGTCAGCGGCGAGATCCTCTATCAGCCGCCCGGCAGCCCGTGGAGCTTCGGCGCAGGCATCCGCTACGGCCGCATGAACGAGCATATGAAGAAGCACTCGTTCGCAACCACAACGTCGAAACTCTATCCGTCAGGCAAGTATTCCGTCACGCATGCGACCAATCAGTCACTCAGCGACGTGATCAATGCTGAACACTATACGGTCGACTTCGAGGTCGGGCATGACTTCGGCGTCGGACTATTTGGCCCTGGCACGACCACACTTGGCATTGGCGTTCGCTACGCTCACTTCGACTCGACGGTCACCGGCAAGTTCTCCACCTCCACCAAGTATTCGGTGAAGTATCTCGGTTCGATCATTACCGCCTTCGGCCACTCCTCCACCAAAGCCGGCCGGTTTACTTCGAAGCGGGTGACGGACGCAGTCGGTCCGCGGATCTTCGTCAAGACCGTGTCGCCGATCCCGGGTCTGTCGGGCTTCTCGATCGGGGCTGGGGCTGGCATCGCCATCCTCTACGGCCGCCAGACCGTGCACACGACCCTCGATCTCACCTCCGGCACCTATGCGCCCGCCGGTCTCAACCGCGCCAGCTCCCGCTCGATCCCGAACGCCGATGGTTTCCTGCAGTTGAACTGGACAGCGCCCAACAGCCCGTTCACCATCGGGGTCGGCTACAAGGTCGACGCCTATTTCACGGTCATGGACGGCGGCTTCACCGGCAAGAGCGAGATCGACGACGTTGAGCACGGCCCCTATCTCGACGTGACCTTCCGGCTTCCGTAGGGACGTCCGCCAAGTCCGCAAGAGTCGTCGATGCGTGCGTCTCATCTTACCGTTTCCAGCACCGGATCTATGCTGATCGTCCATCCGGCCGAGGGCGGCCGAATCCGGTTCGCACGGTTCGATCATGCCCGCGTCTGAACTCCCGGCGCCGGCGATCAACGGCATCGTCTGGCTGGCCTCCTATCCGAAGTCCGGCAATACTTGGACACGCACCTTCCTGCACAATCTGTTCGGCCTGCTGGAAGGCAAGGAGGACGAGCACAACATCAATCAGATCAATGAGTTCACCACGTGGGACTTAGCCGCGGCGCGCTACGAGCCGCATCTGGGCAAACCGATCACCGAGGCGACCCGCGAGGAGCTGGCCGCCGTGCGCCCGCTGGTGCAAGCCGAAATCGCCGCCCAGACCGACGGCCTGGCGCTGGTCAAGACCCACCACGCCCTGGTGATGGACCGCGGCCACCCGACGTTGAACTTCTCCGTCACCTCCGGCGCCGTCTATCTGGTTCGCAATCCCCTCGACGTGGCGATATCCTATTCGCACCACCTGAACACCGACATCGACGACACCATCGCGCAGATGGCCGAGAAGGGCCTGGAAACCGACATCGGCGAGCGCAGTGTCTACGAGGTGTATGGCTCGTGGAGCGAGCACGTGAATAGCTGGACGGCCAAGCCGCATCGGGCGGTCTGTGTGCTGCGCTACGAAGACATGCTGGAGCAGCCGCAGGCTTCGTTCTCGGCCCTGGCGCGCCACCTGCTGCTGCAGCCGACCCCTGAGCAGCTGAACGAAGCCATTGCGCGCTCGTCTTTCGAGAAGCTGAAGGCCCAGGAAGACTTGAGCGGCTTTCGCGAGAAGCCGGAGCACGCCAAGCGGTTCTTCCGCGAGGGTCGATCCGGCCAGTGGCGTGAGCAGCTCTCGCGGCGGCAAATCCGCCGGATCGTCAAGGATCACGCCGAACAGATGGACCGCTTCGGCTATCTCACCGACGACATCCGGCACCTGGCGCCTTGAGCGAGGTGAGCTACCGCCCCGTCTGGCTGGCAGCGGACACCGCCGATCAGGTCGCGGCGATGAAGTTCTGGCGCGATCATGATCTTGTCGCGGGCGCCCGGGACCTGTCGGCGCGGGCGGCGCAGCTTTGCGTGCTGGCCATGGCCGGCGGCGAAGTGATCGGCGTCTCCACCGCCCGCATTCGGCCGATCGAGATCATGAAGCGCCGCTTCGCCATCTTCCGCTGCGCTGTCGCCCCGGACTGGCGCCGGCAGGGTGTCGCCGCGGAGCTGGCGGTTCGCTCCCGCCAGGTGCTGGAACCCTGGGCTTTGGCCAACCCGGACCAGGACGTCCAGGGCATGGCCTGCTTGGTCATCGGCGAGGAACTGAAGGCCAAGCAGACCGAGCCGATCTGGCCGCGCAGCGGACTGGCCCTGGTGGGTTACGACACGTCGGGCAATCAGCTGCGAGTGGCGTGGTTCGCCACGGCGATGGTCTAGCCGAAGCGCTTGAAATACCGGCCGATCACCCCGCGATAGACCTCCGCCAGCCGCTGGATGTCGGCCACCGGCGCCTGCTCATCGACCGCGTGCATGCTCGCCCCGACCAGTCCCAACTCGACCACCGGACAGAGGGCGCGGATGAAACGCGCGTCGGAGGTGCCGCCGGTGGTGGAAAGCTCGGCGTTGCGGCCGGTGACCGCCGCAGCCGCCTCGGAGACTACCTCGACGAAAGGGCCGGGCTCGGTCAGAAAGGCCTCGCCGCTGACGGCGATGCGAACCTGGACCTTGCCGGCGAACCCTTCGCCGGCCTTGGCCGCCTCCGCTTCGATCCAGTCGCTCAGGGCCTGGCCGGTGTGGGCGGGATTGAAGCGGATGTTCAGCCGCGCCTTGGCCTGGGCCGGGATCACATTGGTGGCCGGATTGCCGACGTCGATGGTGGTGACTTCCAGGTTCGACGGCTGGAATTCCGGGTGGCCGTCGTCCAGCCGGCGCGCCTGCAGCGCCGCCAGCAGCCGGATCAGCACCGGCACCGGGTTGGCCGCCCGGTGCGGATAGGCCACGTGCCCCTGCACGCCATCGACAGTGACCAGGGCGTTGAGGCTGCCGCGGCGACCGATCTTGATCATGTCGCCCAGCATGGCGGCCGAGCTCGGCTCGCCCACCAGGCAATGGTCGATCTTCTCCCCTTCGGCGGTCAGCGCCTCGACCACCAAGCGGGTGCCATGGGTGGCGTGGCCCTCCTCGTCGCCGGTGATCAGCAGCGACAACGAGCCGCTCACCTCGCCGGCGGCCAACGCCGCGCCCGCGGCGGCGACGAAGGCGGCGATGCCGCTCTTCATGTCCGCGGCGCCACGACCGTAAAGTATGCCGCCCTCGATCCGGCCCTCGAACGGGTCGGCGCTCCAGGCGGCGGCGTCGCCCACCGGGACCACGTCGGTGTGGCCGGCGAAGCAGAGGTTGGGCCCGGCGGTCCCGCGCCGGGCGTAGAGATTCTCGATCTCGCCGAACTTCATCCGCCGGCAGGAAAAGCCGAGCCCCTTAAGCGCCTCCTCGACAACGTCCATCGCCCCGGCGTCGGCCGGGGTCACCGAGGGACGGCGGATCAGCGCCTGGCTGAGGGCGACGGGGTCGATGGCGGTCATGGCCGGTGTTTAGGCGGCGCGCGCCGATGGCGCAAACGAGAGCCGCAACCTAAGCGGCGGCGGCGCGGTAGTCCGGATTGCGCCGGAACAGGCCTGGGCGTCCGACCACCGGCCGGAAGGCCTCGCCGACACCGGCGACGGCCTCGTTCTGGCCCAGCACCAGATAGCCGTCCTCGGGGATCACCTGGGTCAGTTCGGCCAGCACCTTCACCTGAGCTTCCTCGGTCATGTGGCCGAGCACATGGCGACAGAACACCACGTCGAACCGGCCGATGGCGGTCAGCCCCGCGACCAGATTGATCCGCCGCCAGCGCACCCGCTTGCGGATGGCCTCGGCGATGCGCCACTGGTCGTCGTTGTTCTCGAAATACCGCGCCAGCAGCCGGATCGGCAGGCCGCGCTGCACTTCGAACTGATTGTAGAGGCCACCCTGGGCGCGTTCGAGGGCCTTGGCCGAGAGATCCGAGGCGGCCAACTCGATGCGCAGCGAAGGATCCTCGGCGGCCATCTCCTCGGCCAGCATGGCCAGGGAATAGACCTCCTGGCCGGTGGCGCAGGCGGCGCTCCACACCCGGATCGGATGGCCGCCCCGGGCTCTGGCCAGCTGCGGGATCAGTTCCTCGCGGAAGGCCTGGAACGGGGTGCGGTCGCGGAAGAAGGCGGTCTCACCGGAGGCGACCGCCTCGACCACGGCCCAGATCAGCGCCTCGTCCCGGCGTCCGCGGACGGCAGCCAGCAGATCGGAGACGGAATCGAACGATTCCCGCCGCGCCACCGGTCCCAGGCGGCTTTCCATCAGATAGGTTTTGTCCGGCGCCAGCTTCAGGCCCGCCCGGGCCCTGCACAGCGCGACGACCAGGGCGACTTCCTCGGCGGTCATAGGCCGGCCTCGGCGAACTTCAGCGAGATGATGTCGCCGTCGAAGGGCTTCATGATGTATTCGTTGGCGCCCGCGTCCAGCGCCTCGTTGATGTGCGCGAGGTCGTTCTCGACGGTGCAGAAGATCACCACCGGCGCCTCGCCGCCCGGTTCGGTGCGCAGCCGGCGCAGGAACTCGATCCCGGTCATCACCGGCATGTTCCAGTCGAGCAGAATCGCGTCGGGCATGGCCGCGCGGCACCAGGCCAGGGCTTCCATGCCGTCGGCGGCTTCGGAAATCTCGTAGCCGAGGTCCTCGAGGATGCGCCGGGCCACCTTGCGGATCACCCGGCTGTCATCCACGACCAGACAGCTTCGCATCGAACGTCCGCGCTCCCTCAAAAGGGCGATGAACCACCCTTCTCACCCGCGCTTGGTTAAGGACGCGTATGGCTTGACGGCTTGCGACGAAAAATCAGGCCGGCAGGCTGGCGGCGAAGGTGACCGAACCGTCGACGGCTTCCGCGCCCACAGTTCCGCCGGCGGCGCGCACCAGCGCGTGCAGGTAATAGGCCTGCACCCAGCGCCCGGCCAGGCCATCGCCCAGGGCCGCGCCGGCGATGCCGCCGGCCACTTCCGCATGCAGGCGAACCCGGGGCGCGGCCCCTTGCACGATCAGGGTGAGCCGCCCCGGAGCGTGCTCCACCGACACTCGGGCCACGCCGCCGAATGGCAGGGCGTCGGCGGCCAGCTGCGCCAGGTTCATCAGCGCCCGGGCGGCGGCCTTCGGCAGGCTCTGCTGCTCGATCGCCCAGTCCAGCTCCGGCCGCACCTGGGCGTAGACGCCCCGCGCGAGTCGCTCCAGCTCGGCGGTGTCGAAGCTTTCCGCCTGGGACGAGGCGCCGAAAGCGACCCGGGAAAACTGCAGCAGGTCGCCCAGTTTGCGGGCGCTGGCCGAGATCAGCTCCATGGCGTCGTCGCGCATGTCCTTGGCGGTGGGATCCTCCAGCAGGTCCAGGCCGGTGACGATGGCGCTGGCCGGGGTGATGAAATCGTGACAGAGCCGCGCCGCCAGCCGCGCGGCCAGCTCCTCCGGGGCGATCTCGGCAGCGGCGAAGGTCGGGGCGGAGGTGGTGGGGTCACTCATGCGGCGGGCAGGATCGCCTGATTTGTCGCTTTGGGAAACGCTGGGGCTGCGCCATAGAGCCCGCCATGACCCAGAAGGCCAGTTCCGAGACCCAATCGCTCGCTGACAACGATATCGGCGCCGCTTTGGCCGAG
>Ga0302279_10004972_pt1 | contig 15166 bp, 11 predicted proteins | sample III_Bog_N3_3_FD_194541 | JGI IMG/M metagenome (GOLD analysis project Ga0302279, IMG submission 194541) | Peat permafrost microbial communities from Stordalen Mire near Abisko, Sweden - III_Bog_N3_3 | ecosystem: Environmental > Terrestrial > Soil > Wetlands > Peat | place: Sweden: Abisko...
CGCGTGGGATGCGGTGATGGAGTTGGCCGGGGGCGGCGGCACAGCGCTCTCCGGGAAAAGTTTATCCACCGGACTGTCCGCCTGGCGCAGCTCAATCGCATTCAGCGTACCCGTATCGATCGCCCGCGTGTTCATCGCCGTCAGCACGGACTCGCGCACAATATGCGGAATCAGGATGAACACTACCTCGTCCTGAGAATTCTCCTTGTACACCGACCCGAAAAAATACTTCAATAGCGGAATCTCCGACAGCCCGGGAGTGCCGCTGTTGTTCAACGTATCCGACTTGGTCAGAATACCGGCCAGCAGGCACGGCTCGCCGTCGCGCAACTGGATCACCGACGAACTTTCGCGCTGCCCAATGATCGGCTCTGTCACGCCCGAAATCGTCACCGACCCGCTCTGCGTCGAATTCGTCACGTCCAGCTTCAGCGAAACCTCGCGATCCAGATGGATCGTCGGAGTTATATCGATGGTCACACCCACATCGATGTACGTGAACTGCGTCTGCACGCCAATGCCGGCAGTGATTCCGGTGGCTGCACCGGCCGAGTAGGAGCCGGTGGCAATGGGAATCTTGGAACCGATCTTGAGCTTCGCATTCTGTCCGTCTGTCGCCCGGATGCTCGGATTCTGCAGTACGCGCGTGTCCGCGTCCGAAAGCAGCGCGTTCACCGTGCCGCCACCCAGCGACACCGAAAAGTTTGTAGCGTTCAGATTTCCCAGCGTATTCAGCGTAAGGCTCGAGGTCGCAGTGGTAGTGCTCGTGGTAGTGCCGTTACTGTTGACGTTGGAGTTGCTCGCCTGTGGGGTAAGCCCGAACGACTGCGGTAGCGTAATCCCCAGGTTGCGAATCTTATCGCGATTCACTTCCAGAATCGCCACGTCCACCACTACCTCGGCACGCGTCCGATCCAGATCGTTCAGCAGCTTCTCCGCCAGCACTAGGTGCTCCGGCGGAGCTCGCACCACAATCGCGTCCTGCGAATTTACCAGGTAAACCTTGTCCTCGGGAGCCATCACATTGCGCAGCGCGGCCACCACCTCGTTCGCGTCGGCCTGCTGCGCCGCATTCGTCAGAAAAAACGTCTGCACGGCAAAATCATCCAGGTCGGTGTGCTTCTGATGGGTGTTCGCGGCAACAAAAATCGTATCCGCCGTAATCGGCTTGTAAAACGTCCCGGCGATGGTTCCCACAATTCGCAACGCGTCCGACAGATTCACGTTGGTCAGGTCCACCGGGATGCGCTTCGACTGGTAATCCGGATCGAATAGAACGTTCAGCCCGGCCAGCTTCCCAATCGCGGAATAGATGTTCTTGGTGTCCTCCACCATATGCAGCGTGATCGGGTCGGTCGACACCGGTTTCAGCGCAATCGGCCCGGAAACGTCTCCCACCTCGCGCAACACTGCATTCGTTTCAGGCGTCCCCGTCGGAACCGGCGCCGTGGACGATTTATCCTGCCGCTGCGTAATCCCAATCTCCTGCGCCGCAGCCTCATTGCCTGGGTCGATCTGCAAGGCGCGCGTGAACTGGTTCAGCGCCCCACCCACATCGCCGCTCTGCCGCAGCACCCGCCCGCGGTCTACATGCTGCGCCGCCGCCTGGAAGCGCATCCGGTCCACCCGCGTCGTGTAACGCATATCCTTGGGGACCTTATTGTGCGCCTTTAGATAATCTTCGTAGGCCGTGTCGTAGTCTTCATGCAGTTCAGCCGCCTGGCCCCGCTTGTTCCAGGTGCTGGCGCTCTGGGCATGGGCAACTGGGCCGAGTGCCCCGCCGGCCAGCAGGACCAACAGCCCCGCAAGACCCGTTCGAACCAGGTACGTAGAGAGCCTCGATGTCAACAATGGGAACCCGCGAGTCATGCCAGTAGTCTGTGCTTCCGGTGTCTTTTCGGCCCGACAGACGAACTGAATCGACTGTCTGGACTCTGGCGATTGTAGCATCTGCATCCCGTACGACCCCTCGAAATTTGCTTCCATTTCAACTACCTGCGGACGTTTCCTCGCTCCTGATCCTGGCAGCTATTGTCGTTTGGTGGTTAGACGTTGCCCGTCCCGACAAGTGAGACGCCCCGTACCCTCATGTTAAACTGGGTTGTTCGGAATCGCGTCGCAAGGGATGCAGTTCGGACATCGTCCCATGCCGCAACGCCTGCCATGCCCCGTTCCCTCTCCAATCCGACTGTCGCCGCGCAGCCCAAACCCACCGTCAAAGCGAAGGACCGCGATCCCGTGGCTTCCGGCCAGCGCGACGCCGCCTACAACCGCGCCGCCAGCCACAACTACGCCCTCTTCGACAAATTCGAAGCTGGCGTCGCCCTCCGCGGCACCGAGGTCAAGTCCATCCGCGAAGGCAAAGCCAACCTCAAGGACGCCTACGGCCTACTCAAAGATGGCGAATGCTTCCTGCTCAACGCCCACATCGGGCCTTTTTCTCACGGAAACGCCATGAACCACGACTCACTTCGCACTCGCAAGCTGCTGCTGCATAAAGCAGAAGTGCGGAAGCTCGAGGTCATGACTCGACAAAAAGGCTTTACCCTCATCCCCACCCGCCTTTATTTCCGCAACGGCCGCGTCAAGTGTGAACTCGCCCTCGCCAAGGGCAAGCAGGAGTGGGACAAGCGCGCCTCGGAACGCAAGCGCGAAGCCGACAACGAAACCCGCGCCGCCATCGCCCGCAGCCAGCGCCGCTAATTGTTTGTCATTCCCGCAGGGAATCTGCTTCTAACCTTGGACCGGCCCAACTCTACCGCAACGGCGCAACCGCACTCGCTGCCGGAGCCGACGGCGGCCCATCCGGCGCCGCCAACTCCGCGGGTGTCACATGCCCTGGCCCGCCCTCCAAATCGTCTACGTCGAACACCACCGCATCCTTCGGCAACTTCATCCGCCCTTTGGCCAGGTACGCCACCACCACCGCACCGGTCAGTTCCGGACTCAGCACCGTCATCGGCAACAAGTATTTCTTACTCTTCAACAGCGATTCCGCCACGCCGTCCACAGGATGACTCCGCGCCACGCTTCCCGGCACCTGCGGAATCACGAACGCCGACATCTCCACCTCAGGATGCTTCTGCCCATACTTCACCAGCGACTTCGCCACCTGCTTCGGCGTCGTCATACCCAGGTCCGCAACTACACTGCGATGGATCGCATGCGGCAGATAAATGTCCAGCACCACCCGCGAGAAGTCCGCGCAGTTATGGAAGAGTATGTTGAAGTGGCCCTGGTTACGCCGGTCGTTAAAAATCGCGATAAAACGCGCATCCTGCTCATCCGTGCTCTTCACCTGAAAGCCGTGCAACGTCCGGTCGTACGCCGACCCCACCAACTGTGTCCATTCGCCTCCGGGCGTCTTGCCGTCCGGGTCGTCCGGCGCCAGGTTCTCCAGATACTTCCGCCGGTACGCATCGCGCAGCGCGGCCACATCCGCCTTGTCTACCGAGACCGGCACCTGACTCGCGTCGTCCACCGAATATAAGTAAGGAATCAGCGGAATCGCAATCCAGTCGTACCCAGCGACCTTGTGATAGCGGCTGATCACCACGCCGAACTCGCCCGGATCGCACGGCCGCAACTCGATCGGGGTCGCAGCACAAATATGGCTCAAATACACGGCCGCGTGTCCCGTCGGATTAAATGCGCCAAAATCCCCGTAAGGCTCTTCCATCAGCAGCGCCACCGACGCGTGCGTACTCGCCGATACCAGCAACAGCGCCAAGCCCGTCAAGGCGATTGAAAAGAACTTTCGCGAACCGCCCGCGGCTCGAATCTTTCTGCGTATCCTCATCTCGCCATCGCCCTCAATGGTTCGCACGTTGGGATTCACCACGCCGTGACGGCGTCAATTTTCAAACTGTTTCTAGGCATCCACTTGTTGGATGCAAGCCCCGCCCAACGCAACCAATCTCGCCAGCACAATGTTGCATCCCGTCGATGGCCCACTCTGCGCTAAACCCCACCCCCATCCATAGGTTGCGCCGCGATTTCCCAGCGAGCATCCGCACCTGTCTTAACGCGAAGCGTCCAGAACGGCACAAAGTGCCTTACTGTGGATTCGCCGGCTGTTGTGGCTGAGTCTGCTGCAGTTGCTGCAACTGTTCGAATATCTGCTGCGGCGTCTGAGCCGCGTTCGGAGACGGCGGATTCGCCCCACCTCTCGTAGGCGCTCCCGGAGGCAGACTCATTCCTGCCCCAGCCTCTGCCCCTACCCCTGCACCAGCCCCACCCGCATCCGCCGGCGCCGCTGGCGGCTGAACCATCGGAATCGGAGCAGGCTGCGGGGTATATTCGCGCGATGGCTCGTCATCGTCGAAACCTCGCGCATTCGGATTCGGTGGCGTTGGGCCGCCCTGCCGCGCCGTCAAAATCAATTCCGCCGGTACCTTCGACGCAGTCTCCCGCAGCAGCATATTGCTGCCTGTCCCATCCAACAGCCTTATCAGAATCTCAGCAGGCGCCCCCGGACCATACTTGCCGAAAACGCGTTCATCTGTCACACCGCCCGTAATCTTCATCCCCGTCTCGCGGCTGATCTCGTGCAGAATCTGGTTCAGGCTGGAATTGTCCGCCGTAATCTCAAGCTTCCCATCCGAATACAGCACCTGCGCCCGTCGCGCACCGTCCGCAACCGGAGCAACCCTCACCTGCGGCGCAGCAACGGGAGCAGGCAGGACTGTCGGGACCGTCGCCGGCAAGCTCGATTGCGCACAAGCGACCCCGCCCCCCAGCAGAAGGACAACTGCGAACCCGCGCGCTGAGCCAATCAAATGCATGCGTATAAGCTATACGACGCACACCAACCCCGAAAGTACCCCCCGAAATACATCCCCTCCCCGCCGCCACCCGCGCGCCCCGCCCTGTACTAGACTGGAAACCAAGATGAAGCGCACAACCACGGCCTGGAGCTTGATGACCCGCAAACGCAGTACCCTCGCCCTTTTCGCCATCGCCCTCCTCGCAGCCGCCCCCATCCTCCGCGCCGAAACCTGCACCACCCAGTCCGGCCTCGATCAGCCAGACCGAGACGGCCTCGCCGATTCCGCCCGCACCTACGCCACGCTGGTGCAATCCAACAACACCGCCCTGCTCAAGACAATCTCCATCGCCGAAATCGTCAAGGACTTCAGCGGCCTCCAATACCTCGTCGGCTCCACCGCACCCAAACTCGCCGGCGGCGTCGTCACCGTCGAGCAGGTCTACCTCCTCGACGCCACCAGCCTAAAGCGCAACCCTGACGGCTCCGCCGCCGATGCCCAGTTCTTCTGCTCCCTCAATCGCACTACTATGGAAGCGCAATTCACCATCCCCGCGCTGCCTCCCGGCATGTACGGCTTCGCCATGGTCAGTGTCACGCCTCCGTCCGGCGCAACCACACCCGCTCCGTGGCGCCTCTCTTTCCTCCTGCGTCAGGAGCAGGGCAAGTGGCTCCTCGCCGGCTTCTATCCCAAGCCGCTCACCGCCGCCGGACACGACGGCCTCTGGTACTGGACCCAGGCCCGCCAGTTCGTCGCCGCCAAGCAGCCCTGGAACGCGTGGCTCTACTACCAGGCCGCGCAGAACCTCCTCCAGCCCGCTGGCTTCGTCCTCAGCACCCATCTCGACAAGCTCCAGACCGAAGCCTCCGCCGCCGCACCCCCCGCACTCTCCGAAGGCGTAAGCGTGGACGCACCGCTGGTCGTCAAGGCCGCCGACGGTACCGAATATCGTTTCACCGGCCTCGGCGTCGACGACTCCCTCGGCCAATCCGCTATCGACATATCCGCCCACATCCACGTTGACGCCGCCGCATCCGATCCCGCCGCCGCCCGCAAGCGCAACAGCGACGCCGCCAACGCCCTCCTCGCCGCCTATCCCGAGCTGCGCAAGCCTTTCCACGGAGTCTGGGTCTTCGCCGAAACCACCGGCCAGAACCCCTTCGCCAGCGAACACCCCATGTCCGACATCAAATAGCGCCGGCCCGGAGAATAGCAATCCCTCTGTGTCTTCTGTGTCTGTGATTCGCTTTTCGTTTATGGGCCGCATTGCTCCCCGATCCACATCTTCATTAATCGTTGTTGATCCCATCAAACCCTATCTACCAATCCACCCGAAATCTCCCAATCCATTTCCTTGAACGCCTCGTTCCCAATGTGCAAGCGAATTTCAAAGCTGCAAAGGGAGAGGTACTCATCGTGGATAAATTGCTTGAACTTTCTAAGCGGCGCATCGATCGCCGTAACTTCCTGGCTGGCATCGGCGCCGCAGGCGCAGCCTCCGTACTAGCAGGGTGCGGTGGAAGCAGCCTGGCCACACCGCCAGCCGGCACCTCCTACACCGACACCGACATTCTCAACTTCGCTCTCAACCTCGAATACCTCGAAGCCGAGTTCTATCTCCATGCCGCCACCGGCTCCGGCCTCGCCACCGCCGACGCGGGCTCCAATCCCGGCACCGTCACCGGCGGCGCGCAGGTCACCGGCCTCAGCTCCGCCCAGCAGAACATCCTCAACGAAATCGCCTACGACGAGCAGCAACACGTCCGCTTCCTCCGCTCGGCGCTCGGCTCCGCAGCCGTAGCCCGCCCCGCCATCGACATCACCAACTCCTTCAACGCGCTCGCCGCCGCCGCAGGCATTGCCTCCACCTTCAATCCCTATGCCGACTTCAACCACTTCCTCGTCGGCGCGTTCATCTTCGAGGACGTAGGCGTCACCGCATACGCCGGCGCAGCTCCCCTCATCAGCACTGCCGGCATCGCCGCCGGATACCTCGCCGCAGCGGCCGGCATCATGGCCGTCGAAGCCTACCACGCAGCCTACGTCCGCACCGCGCTCACCGGCAACGCCATAACCCTGGGAACCACGGCGTACCCCTACCTCACCTACGCCAACCAGGTAGCCACCCTGCGCGCCACTCTCGGCGGCTCCAACGAAACCATGCTTACCGTTCCCAGCGGCACCACCTCTCCAACCTCCATCGTCACGCCCAGCGCCATCGTTGCCGCCACCAGCGCCAACGCCATCGCCTACGCACGGAACACCGACCAGGTCCTGCACATCGTCTACGGCACTGCCGGCGCAGGCGCGGGAGTCAAGTCGGGCGGCTTCTTCCCCAGCGGCCTCAACGGAAACATCACCGTAACCCTAAGCTGACGAACGGCCGACTCCGTGCACGCTCGTCATTCTGACTCAAAGAGTCAGAATCTCAGTCGCAGCCTTTGCACTTCAGCCATTACGCCCAAAGGAAACCACATATGCCATCCCAGGAAACCCAGATCCTCGACAACATCATTGCCAGCCGCCGCGCTCTCCTCACCGGCGGCGCCGCCACCCTCGCCGCATTCGCCCTTCCGTCTTCCGCCCGCGCGGCCAGCACCGTCTCCGCCTACGGCGACACTGACATCCTCAACTTCGCCCTCAATCTCGAATACCTAGAAGCCAACTTCTACTACCTCGCCGCCTTCGGCACCAACATCTCCACCGCCAACTCGCTCTACCCCACCGGAGCGATGGTTCAGGGCATCACCGGCACTGGCACGCAGGGAACCGTCGCCGTCAAAGCCACGCCCAAGGTCCCATTCCTCAATCTCAGCGTCGCCTCCTACGCGGTCGAAACCGCAGTCGAAGAGGGCAAGCACGTCGCCTTCCTTCGCAGCGCTCTCGGCACCGCAGCCGTCGCGCAGCCCGCCATCGACCTGATGACTTCCTTCAATACCCTCGCCTCAGCCGCCGGCATCGGCTCTGCATTCGATCCCTTCGCCAGCGACGCCAACTTCCTCATCGGCGCCTACATATTCGAGGACGTCGGCGTCACCGCCTACCACGGAGCCGCCCCGCTCTTCACCACCGGCGCCACCGGCAAAACCTACCTCGCCGCCGCAGCCGGCATCCTCGCAGTCGAGGCTTACCACGCCGGCCTCGTCCGCACCACCATCAACGCGCTCGACCCCACCAACTCCCTCGGCTACCAGACGCTAACGCAGAAAATATCCACCCTGCGCGCCTCGCTCGCCCTGGCAGCCGCGCCCACCCCAGTCAGTCCGTTCGACCCTAACCCCGACGACTACGGCCTCACCCCAGGCACCATCACCGTCTCCCTCGCCGGTGGTGCCAGCGTCCCCCGCACCCAGATCGTCGACTCCGATCCCACCAACGTCATTGCCTGCTCCCGCACCACTACTCAGGTCCTCAACATCGTCACCGGAGGAAATGCAACTACTTCCGGCACAAAAGCCACAGGAGTCTTCTTCCCCAGCGGCCTCAACGGCCTCTTCTCATAAACAGCCCTCCCCATCCCACTCCGCCCTGGTTCGAGCCCATCGCTCAACCAGGGCTTTTCTGCAAACATAAGGATCGTATTAAAGTCCGCACTAGTCCTATCCTCCGCCGCCTCATCTATCCGCGAATCATGCGGGGTGCTATCTTGGAACTCGTTTGGGATTCCCTTTCCCGAACAACTGCATCTCACAGATGCAGTACCAATTGATGGATCGGAGCCCCTGGCTTGCAAGCGATCGAAGAAGCGGACGAGACGAAAAGAGCAGCGATGGTCAAGACGGCGAAGCACGAGAAAACCTTGAGTCAGGCGATCCACGACCGGCGAGCGACGCCCAGTTTCGACGGCGCGCCTATCCCCGCAGAAGACCTGCGCAAAATCCTCGAAGCCGGCCTTAGCGCTCCCAGCGGATACAACATGCAGCCCTGGCGTTTCATCGTTGTCCAGGGCGAGGAGCAGAAAAGGCGCCTGCGCGCCGCCTCCTACAACCAGGGCAAGGTCGAAGAGGCCTCCGCCGTCATCGTGGCCTGTGGCGATGCAGACGGCTGGCGCAAGGACCTCGAACCCATGCTCTCTCAGGGCCTCCAGGGAGGCATGCCCGAAAGCTACGCCGACCAGGCCCGCAACAACATCCCCCAGTACCTCTCCCACTTCAACTCCGACGAGATGCACGGCTGGCTCAACAAAATGGTGATGATCGCTACCACCCACATGATGCTCATGGCCGAAGTTCTGGGCTACGACACCGCCCCCATGGAAGGATTCGAGCAGGACAAAGTCCACGAAATCCTCCGCCTCCCGCTCAGCTACTGGGTCGTCGCGCTCCTCGCCATCGGCCACCTCAAAGGCCCCGACAAGTTCGACGGCGGCCGCTTCGACCTCCGCCACACCGTCTTCAGCGAAGAATTCGGCAAACCCCTGAAATAGCCTCTAATGCTCGGGTGCCCCATCCAAGCTCCGCTTGGGTGGGATGTAAGACGCTCGCACCCCCGTGCCTGACTCCGCTTCTGTCCTCTGTTTTCACGCGAAGCGTCAAAGACAGCACGAAGTGCCGGGTGCCGCATCCAAGCTCCGCTTGGGTGGGATGTAAGACGCTCGCACCGTCCTCTTCCCTAATCCGATTTCCACTCATAAGCCCCAGCCTGCACCAGCCCCACATGCGCCAACACCCTATCCACAAACTGCCGCACCATCTCCGTCGTGTCTTTCGGCATGTTGTACATCGTCGGCATCACCGGGAAGATGGTCGCCCCCGCATCCGCCGCCAACTGCATATTCCGCAGATGAATCCGGTTAAATGGAGTCTCCCGCACACATAGGATGAGTCGCCGCCCTTCCTTCAGACATACATCCGCGGCCCGCTCGATCAGGTTCGACGCCATCCCATTCGCAATCCCCGCCAACGTCCCCATCGTGCACGGCAGCACAATCATCCCATCCGAGCGATAACTCCCACTCGCCACATTCGCCCCAATATCCGCCTCGGCATGGTGCATAATCTTCCCCGAACCCGCGCCACCCAGCAGTTTCCCCACCAACCCATTCCGCCCACTCACCCCCAACTCTTCCGCAAACACCCGCAGCGCCGCCTCCGACGCAATGAAGTCAACCCGCGCCACGCGGGCGTCAGCGTCCAGAGCCCGCAGCATCTCCGCGGCAAACACTGCCCCGCTCGCGCCCGTAACCGCAAGCGTAAGTCTCATTGTCGAACCGGAATCTTCGGATTTCGCTCGGCGCTTCACGAATGTGATTATCGCCTAAACCACTGCATCTTCGTACTTAGCTCTGCCCTTGTCTCTTCAATGGCTTGGCATTCCCGAAGGGAATCAGCTTTTGCCCTTACGCGAAGCGCCGAGAACAGCACGAAGTGCTACCCTTCAACCACCTTCGCCCCGCTACCCACCCGCACCGGAGCCTTCACCGCCACCTGCCGCGCATGCATGCGGAACAACCCGAACATCCCTACGCACACCCCGTAGGCCACCAACACTCCCGCCGCCAACGATGCCAAAACCGCACACACCAGCATTACAAAATCACTCAACGGAACGCTCCTCTGCGTTTATTTCCTGCGTTTTCCAGCTTGAAATGGGTCAAAACCAGGCAAATTCCAAAACCATTCTTACAAGAAATCAGTCGCAGTTAAGCCATGTTCCGCCAAGTTTCTTCAAAACTCATTGACCACTAAGATACTCCCCCATCATTTCGGGTTGGCCTGTCATCACTCTATCCCCCATCCGCATCCCCACGCTGTGCCCCCCGTCACAGCGCCAGCGCACCCCAGCCAACTTGTTGGGTTGAGTCGCAAAATGCCGTATCCTGTTAACTTGGCCGTTTCGTCTCTCACGTCGCATGCGTGGGCCCGAACGTCTGAACCAACTTCGCATGGCAATCACACACATCACGGTACGCGGCGCGCGCCAGCACAACCTGCGCAACGTCAATGTCTCCATCCCGCGCAACACCCTTACCGTAGTCACCGGACTTTCCGGCTCCGGCAAGTCCTCCCTCGCCTTCGACACCATCTACGCCGAGGGTCAGCGCCGCTACGTCGAAACCCTCTCCGCCTACGCCCGCCAGTTCCTCGACCAGATGGAGCGTCCCGATGTCGACGCCATCGACGGCCTATCCCCAGCCATCTCCATCGAGCAGAAAACCACCTCGCGCAGCCCCCGCTCCACCGTCGGCACCATCACCGAGATATACGACTACCTCCGCCTTCTCTACGCGTCCGTCGGCCAGCCCCACTGCCCCAACTGCGGCCTCCCTATCACCCGCCAGACCCCCGACCAGATCGTTGCCCAGATCGTCGAGCGCACCGTCGCCCAGTCTCCTGGCGAACGCATCACCGTCCTCGCGCCCCTTGTCCGCGGCCGTAAAGGCGAGTTCCGCGAAGAGCTAGACGCCCTCGACCAGCAGGGCTTCCGCGCCCGCATCGACGGCGAAATGGTCGAGCTCACCGAAGGTATGCGGCTCGACAAAAAAAAGAACCACACCATCGAAGCCATAGTCGACCGCATCATCCTCAAGCCATTCGCACCCAATGAAGAACGTAGAACGGACAACGGTCAACGTAAATACGACACCAAGCGCCTCGAAACCTCCGTCCTGAAAGCCCTCCAGATGGCCAACGGCCTGGTCCTCATCGGCTTTCAGGGCCCCAACCGGACCCAGGATGAGGTCCTCTACTCCACCTCCATGGCATGCCCCGACTGCGGCATCAACGTCGCCCGCCTCGAGCCCCGCAGCTTCTCCTTCAACTCCACCTACGGCGCATGCCCCGAGTGCAACGGCCTCGGCTCCATCTACGACTTCGACCCGGCGAAAACAATTACCGACTGGTCCAAGCCGCTGCTCGACGGCGCCATGGGCCCCGGCTCAGGCTCCTCTTACCTCCTCCGCCTCATCAAGCTCGCCGCTGAAAAGTACAGCATCAACCTCAAGGTTCCCTTCGAGAACCTCACCAAAGCCCACCAGGACCTCTTCCTCTACGGTCCGCCCAAAGGCGAGTCCTCCCGCACCGGATTCCACGGCATCTTCAGCTACCTCCGCTCCAACCTCGACGAAACCAAATCAGAAGGCTACCGCGAGTACATGATGCAGTACATGTCCGCCACCACTTGCCCCCGCTGCCACGGCAAGCGCCTCCGCCCCGAATCCCTCGCCGTCACCATCTCCGTCAACCCGGATCAGAACAAGGCCGTCATTCTGAGCGAAGGGCGCAGCCCGAAGTCGAAGGACCCCGAGCCCCTCAACCCTGCCAAAACCGCCCGTACCGTTTCGACCACAAACGCTCCAGCGTCCCCAACTAACAACCTGCAACCCGCAACTCGCAACTCGCTCTCCATCGCCGACTTCACCGCTCTCTCCCTCGAGCGCGCCCTCGCCGTCGCCCGCGCGCTCCATTTCACCGGCCGCGACGCCATCATCGCAGACCGCCTCCAGCGCGAAATCATCGAGCGCCTCGAATTCCTCAACGCCGTCGGCCTCGACTACCTCTCGCTCGACCGCTCCGCCGCTACCATCTCCGGCGGCGAAGGCCAGCGCATCCGCCTCGCCACCCAGATCGGCTCCCGCCTTCGCGGCGTCCTCTACGTGCTCGACGAGCCCTCCATCGGCCTCCATCAGCGCGACAATCAGCGCCTCCTCCAAGCCCTCGAAAACCTCCGCGACCTCGGCAACACCGTCCTCGTCGTCGAGCACGACGAAGACACCATCCGCCACGCCGACTACGTCCTCGACCTCGGCCCCGGCGCCGGCAAAAATGGCGGCAACCTCATCGCCGACGGCACACCCGAGCAGGTCATGGCCAACCCAGCCTCGCTCACTGGCCAGTACCTCGCCGGCAAAATCGAGATCGTCGCCCGCCAGTACCCGCGCCCGCTCACCGGCAAGTGGATCACCGTCGAAGACGCAACCGCCCACAACCTCCAGCACGTCACCGCACACTTCCCCCTCGGCGTCATGACCGTCGTCACCGGCGTCTCCGGCTCCGGCAAATCCACCCTCGTCACCGACATCCTCTACCTTTCCCTGGCCAAAGGACTTTACGGATCTAAAGCCGAGCCCGGCGCCCACGGCCGCGTCGTCGGCATCGACCAGATCGACAAGGTCATCGAGATCGACCAATCCCCCATCGGCCGCACGCCACGCTCCAATCCCGCAACCTATACGGGAGTCTTCACCGCCATCCGCGACCTCTTCGCCATGCTCCCCGAATCCCGCGAGCGCGGCTATAAGCCCGGCCGTTTCTCCTTCAACGTGCAAGGCGGTCGCTGCGAAGCCTGCCAGGGCGAAGGCCAGAAGCGTATCGAAATGAACTTCCTCCCCGACGTCTACGTCCTCTGCGACGTGTGCAACGGCCGCCGTTACAATCAGGAAACCCTCCAGGTCCGCTTCAACGGCCACTCCATCGCCGACCTGCTCGACCTCCCCATCGCCGACGCCCTCCCCATCCTCAAGGACATCCCTACCGCCGCCGTAAAACTCCAAACCCTCGTCGACGTGGGCCTCGGATACATCCACCTCGGCCAATCCGCTACCACCCTCAGCGGTGGCGAAGCCCAGCGCATGAAGCTAGCCCGCGAACTGAGTAAGCGACAAACAGGCCGCACCCTCTACCTCCTCGACGAGCCCACCACCGGCCTCCACTTCGACGACGTCCGCAAGCTCCTCGAAGTCCTACACCGCCTCACCGACCTCGGCAACACCATCATCATCATCGAGCACAACCTCGACATCGTCCGCAACGCCGACTACATCCTCGACCTCGGCCCCGAGGGCGGCGAGCGCGGCGGCCACATCATCGCCCACGGCACTCCCGAGCAGATCGCCACCGTCGCCGCCTCCTACACCGGCCAATTCCTCGCCCGCCACTACGACAGCGGATCCGCCACAAGTCCGGGTGCCCCATCCAAGCTCCGCTTGGGTGGGATTGCCGCCACCGAATCGGGGTCCCCAGGTCAGACAGCTTCATCGTCCGACCTGGGAACACTATCCACCAACAACGGCCACACCCACGCCGGACCCCAACCCTTCAACATCACCGCCGCCCCCGACCGCCCACGCACCACTCGCGGCAAATTCATTGTTCCCGACAAGAAAACCGGCGTCCCCACAGCCAAGCCCGCCAAGAAACCCACCCCAAAAAAGCGAACCAAATCCAAATGAGCCTCTCGCCCATGAACGGCGCCCAATCCGAAGCCGAGCCTGATCCGCTCGCGCCGGAAGCCCTCGCCCCTCTACCCACTCCACGCCGCATTCCCAACATCGGCCACGCTCTTCTCTTCATCCTCGTCGCCGGCATCCTCCTCCTCGTCGCCGAAGTCACCCTTGCCCTCTCAGGAAAGTCCCCCGCGTCCCTGCACGCTGGCACTATCACAGTGCAGCATCCCTTCCTCCAAATCGCCATGATGGCCGGCGTCTATCTCCTCACGCTGCTCGCCGCCTGGCTTCTTTTCCCTGTCCTCTGGCACCGCACGTTTCTCGACGGGATTCAATGGCATTGGTCTGTCGCACGCGGCCAGGCCAACCGCCTCATCACGCTCGGTTTTGCCCTCGGCGTCATGATGGCCATCATCACCGCCTTCATCTCCTCACCCAAAAACCTCCCCATCGACTCGTTCTTCCTCAATCCCGCCACAGCCTGGCTCATCACCCTCTTCGGAACCTTCGCCGCGCCTGTCTTCGAAGAGATCTGCTTCCGCGGCTTCCTCCTCCCAGCGGTCGCCATCGCTTACGACTGGATCGCCCTCCCACGCACGCCCGAAGCCCGCGCCCGCTGGCAATCCACCACCACCCTCACGCCCACGTCGCTCATCTTCTCCGCCCTGATCACCAGCTTCCTGTTCGCCATGCTGCACGCCCAGCAGGACGCGCACATCTGGGCCGCGCTCGTCGGACTCTTCTGCATCTCGCTGGTCCTCACCTTCGTCCGCATCAAGACTCAGTCCGTCGCCGCCTCCACTATCGTCCACGCCTCCTACAACGGCTTCATCTTCCTCATGACCATCTTCGCCACCGGCGGCTACCGCCACCTCGACCGCATGACCCACTAGCGCTCGCACCGGACATGCTAGCCTTCAGGCATGCCCTTGAGAAAATTTAACTCTGAGTTCCGACCGTTCGAATTCCGGTCGACTTTCGAACAGAAAGAGGAGCTTCGCCGAAAATCTGCGGCCGCAGGAGTCTCCATGAGCGAATACGTGCGCCGTGCGATCAATTCGTATGCCGAAGAGATTCATCCTGCCCCGTCCCAATCGGTGGGAATCGGTGTTAAGCCGTTGCATTTATCCTGAACACACAAATGCCCACAGATCCTCGCGCCGCTCTCCTCGACCTTATCGCCAGCCTCTCCTTCAAGCTAGGCGACTTCACCCTCGCCTCTGGCCAGAAGTCCGAT
>Ga0302279_10004973_pt1 | contig 15163 bp, 15 predicted proteins | sample III_Bog_N3_3_FD_194541 | JGI IMG/M metagenome (GOLD analysis project Ga0302279, IMG submission 194541) | Peat permafrost microbial communities from Stordalen Mire near Abisko, Sweden - III_Bog_N3_3 | ecosystem: Environmental > Terrestrial > Soil > Wetlands > Peat | place: Sweden: Abisko...
CGCCGAGCGCGACGACGTGACGGGTCTGCACGATGGTCAGCGCCGCCGCCATCGCCATAATCGGGTTGAAGTTTCGCGCGCTTTCGCGGTGCGTGAGGTTGCCCCAGCGATCCGCCTCCCACGCATCGACCAGCGCCACGTCGCCCGGCAGCGGATATTCCAGCAGGCAGTTGCGGCCATTGATGATGCGGGTTTCCCGATTTTCGGCCAGGATCGTATCGGCGGCGGTCGGCGTATAGAACGCCTGAATGCCCGCCCCGGCCGCGCGGATTCGTTCTGCAAGCGTGCCCTGGGGCACGATCTCCAGTTCCAGGTTGCCGGCCTGGAACAAACGTGCGGCGACGCTGGCGGGGCGGACGAAGCTGCAGATCAGTTTGCGCACGTGGCCGGTCGCCAGCAGATCAGCCGAGGGACCATCATCGCCGCCGCCGGCATTCATCACCAAGGTCAGGTCTTTGGCGCCCTGCTGGATCAGCCCGGCAACAAGCGTTTCCGGCATGCCAGCCTTGAAGCCCGCGAGCAGGATGGTGGCGCCGTCCTGGATACCCGCCATGGCTTCGGCGAGCCCGGGCACGAATTTATCGATCATTCCGTCATGTGTCCTTCAGCCGAACCCGTACAACCCGCAAGCGTTGTCGCGGAAAACCATCGTATGCTCCGCGTTCGACAAGCGGATCGGAAACGCCGTGCGGGGATCGTCATAGTCCCAGTGCGGATAATCCGTCGCGAACATCACCTTGTCCCAGCCGATCCAGTTCAAGGTGTCCCGCAGATGGTCCGGACGTTCCGGTTCCTCCATCGGCTGGGTGGTAAACCACAGATGCTGGCGGATGTATTCCGAGGGCGGGCGCTTGCAGCCCGGCACTTCATCGCGCATCCGGGCCCAGGCCTTGTCCAGCCGCCAGGCCAGCATCGGCAACCAGGCAAAGCCGCCCTCGATCATCACCATGCGCAGGTCGGGGAAGCGTTCGAACGTGCCTTCCAGCACCAGGCCGGCAATCTGCGCCTGGAAACTATGCACGTTCAGATGATGGTCCTGCAGATAGTAACTCGGCCAACCGCCCGCGGCGGACGCGTAGCCGCCGCCGACACTGTTCACATGCACCGCCACTGGCAGGTTCGCCGCCTGCGCTGCGGCGAATATCGGCCAATAGCGCTTGCGCCCCAGCGGTTCATTGGTCTTCGACGGCAGCAGCACCTGAATGAAACGGTTATCGCCAGCCCGGTGTTCAATTTCCGCCACCGCCAGTTCGGCATCCTCGTGCGCCACCGTGATGGAACCACGCAGGCGCGCATCGCGCCTGATCCAGTTCTCGATCTGCCATTCGTTCACCGCGTTGCAATAAGCGGCCCCCAGATCGGTGTTGCGCGCGGACGCCGCCAGCGGCGCCAGCACGCCAAGCGCAATGTCGTTGGCATCGAGCAACTGCGCCTGCATGAAGGCGAGGTCCGATCCCGGCGGCCCACCATTCGGCGGCCACGCATCGCGGCGCGCGGTCGCCGGCGCGGACTTCGGATATTGCGTGCCCGATGTGAAGGGAATCCGCACCTGATGCCCGTACTCCGCCAGATGCTTGCGCCAGCGTTCCGGCAGCCACGGGTCGAGTTCGCTCTTGGACCGCATCGTCGGATGGATGTCGCAATCGACGATGCCGGCACGCAGGCGCGCGGGGGCAGAACGGTCGAGGACTTCGCTCATGACAGCGTCTCCTTCAGGCGTGGGTAGGTGGCAAGCGGGTTGTCGATGGCGATCCGCGGGATCAGCGCGTCGGGGATGCCATCCGGGATCGCGTTGTCCGCCTCGAAATGCCAGTGCGGGAAGTCGGTCGAGAACAACAGCATGTCCGCGCAATCGATGTGCTCCAGGATGCGCCGGGTCTCGTCGGCGCCGGGCGAATCGAAGGGTTGCAAGGTCAGCCGCACGTGCTGGCGAATCAGATCGGCCGGCGATCGGGTGAACCATGGCGTTTCACCGCGCAGCCCACGCCAGGACTTGATCGCCCGCCATAAAAAGCCAGGGAGCCAGGTGACGCCCGATTCGGTCAGCACCACGCGCAATGTCGGAAAATGATTGAACACGCCCTCGGCCATGAGGCTCAGCAGCGCACTTTCCAGCCCCATCGTGTGGCTGACGTAATCCTGGGTATAATGCGACGGCCAGCCGACCGAGGTCGGCGCGTGGCGGAAGGCGCTGCCGGCGTGAATCCCGATCGGCAGATCGTGCTTCACCGCGGCCTCATAGATCGGCCAGTAATATTTGCGTCCCAACAGCATTTCGTTCGACGCCAGCAGCAGCACCTGCACGAAGCGCTTGTCGTTCGCTCGACGTTCTATTTCCGCGGCGGCATAGGCCGGATTTTGCGTCGGCACGACGATCGAGGCCCGCAAACGCGCATCCTGGTCCAACCATTCCGCGCTCAGCCAATCGTTGACGGCCTGGCACAGCGCCTGGGCCAGATCCTCGGAATGCACCGCCTGGGCGCCATGCAGGCAATTGATAATGGCCGCTCGGGTTCCGAACCCGTCGAGCGCGGCGCGTTGCAGCAAGGCCAGGCCGGTGCCGGGCTTGCCGGTGGCCGGGCGCCAGTCGGGGCGGCAGGATAAGGGGGCGCCGGTCGGGTAGCTCGCCAGCTCCAGCCCATCGGTGCCACGGGTGGTGATCATCTCGCGCCAGGCCTGCGACATATAGGGCAGCAGCGCGGCCATGCCGGGCACCGAGACATGCACGTCGCAGTCGATGCTGCCGGCGGGAAGGCGGGTCATGGGGCGGGCGTTCCTGGACTCTTGTCGTTCGCCCTCAGCGTAGCATGCCGGCGCCGAGCTGTCGCCTTCTGGAGTCGGGCGATATCGCGACCCGGGTCCGGTTCAATGTCGCCGACGGGGTTTCGGCGAACAGGCGCCGGTAGTATTCCGCAAACCGTCCGAGTTCCCAGAAGCCGTAGCGCAAGGCGATTTCGGTCACGTTGGTGGCGCCGGGCACGCCATTCAGCAGCGCGCGATGCGCCAGGTTCATCCGCCGAAGCCGCAGGTACCGAGCGGGACTCATGCCCAGGAACTCCTGGCAGCAGAGATGCAGGGTGCTCAACGTGGTGCCCACGGCGAGGCACACGTCCGTCAGTTCCAGCGGTTCCTCCGCGTGCTCGTCCAGCACGGCATGCAGCCGCTGTATGATCTGGCTGCGCCGGCGCGCGGCGCTGCGGTCGGCTGGCAGATCGCCGGCAACCAGGCAACGAAACAGCGCGCGCAGCAGGGCGTCATCCCAATGGCGCAGGCCAGCCGGCGTCAGGTTTTGCGCTGCATGACGCTGGGCCTGGTTGCACAGCAGAAGCAGGCGGGTGAAGTCAGGTCCCGATCCCGTTTCAAATCGCCGCACGGCGGAGTACGCACCGAGGTCTGTACCGATCAGCCCGATGCTCAGGCGTGACAGTTCCGCCGGGGGCAGGGATAACGCGCTCCACGCGGCGGCATCCCCGGTACTGACGATCAGCTCGTAGCCCGGCGGCGGATTGAACAACTCGCCCGCGCGCAGTTCCCGTCCTGCCCAGATCTGGCTGCAATCGGGTTGCGGCAGAAACATGAAATGGGCGCGCGCCATGGCCCGCATGCGGGTGATATGAGCGGCAGTCGTCGATCCGCGCTGCAACTGCAAGCTGTTGAAAGTCACCTGTTGGAGTTCGGCCTTGAACGGACCGGACTTCGTCAAGGTCATATAGCCGCCGGCAGACAGCAGTCGGGCGAGATATTCGTCCGGATCGTTGAATATGAAGTTGGAATTTTTCGGCACAGGATGACAACCGGTCGTCACGGCGGCCCGACCGGACTTAGTCCGTCTCGTTCCGCCCGGCCATGCCGGGCGGCGCGTGCGTCTGGCGCCAATACAGCCTTCGCAACGACCATCATCGCCATCCCGCCATTTTGGCGCGCCTCGCCCGCTGATGTCAGGATGACAGCCCGCGCTCGGGTGCCGTCCGGACATATTTTGCAATAAATCTCTGGTTTTCACCAGGGTCGCGATTTTGTGGCAGATTTTGCAGAAATTGCATATCCTTTTAATCGCCACGACCGAAATATGCGCCATGGGACGACCAAAACGGTCAGTTATGCAACTCTGGATTGAATACGCTCCCAGCTTGCATCGCTACCACGGCGGTCTTTACCTGAAAAAAACTGTCCCCGGGATCAATTGCACGTGAGAACCGCCACGATGTACCAGCAGCGAGTGCCAACGATGAAGAAACTACTCGTGATCGACGACGAGCGGGTGATGACCAGGGCCGTCCAACAAGTGGCCGAGGCACTCGGTTTCAGCGTTCGGGTCCTGAACGAACCGATACGCACGATTGAGGAGTTTATTGACTTTCAACCAGACGTTGTTGTGTTGGACATGGTCATGCCGGAAGAGGATGGCCTCGATCTTCTGGATGAGCTGCTCTTGACTGGAATCCCGACGCGGTTTGTGCTGATCTGTGAGTTCGGCCGAGCATATATTCGGCTTGCAGAACGGATCGCCCAGTTTCACAGGGCGGAAATTGCGGCGGTTGTGCACAAGCCGTTCCGCCGCGGCGATCTGGCCAGGACATTGACCCGGCTTGTCGACGATATTGCCTTGATGACTCTGGAGCCGTGATGGCGTGTCAGGGTCGACGTTTTTTATTCCGGCACAGGGGGTAATGGGCCTTTACGATACCGATCAGGGAGTCACTGAACGCGGTTGGGTTCGATCCCGGGCTGAACGATCGTTCCGGGGTGGATATGGGATCGCCCTGCGGCTTCTCCTTCGGCGCGACTTGCGGACCGGCGCATCTGCCGGTGTGAGGCGGCCGATGGCGAAATGCATCGGGCAGGACCGCAAGCGGCCGCCGGCGATCAATACCCGGTCCGCGTCGCCGCCACCTGGTAGTGCTTTTTCGGGAACTCCTCGGTGTGGGATCGCAGGCCCTTGCCGGTGCGCGAACCCATGTCGCGGTAAGGGCTCTTCTTCAGCCGTTCGACGTCGATATCGATCCCGTGTCCCGGCGTGGTCGGCAGTTCGACGAAACTATCTTTCACCACCAGCGGTGCGATCGCGATTTCGTCGCAGGCCGGCTTCAGGTTCACGAAGAACTCGGCGATCCAGAAATTCGGGATCATCGCCGACAACTGCACGGTTGCCGCGGCCCCCACCAGCGTCGAGTTGTAATTATGCGGCGCCACCGCCACCGCGTGCGGCTGCGCCATGGCGGCGATGTCCAGCATCGCGCTGATGCCGCCGCAGTTGCAGATATCGGGGTTGATGATGTCCGCCGCCCGAGCGGCCAGGGCCTGGGCGAAGGCTTCTTTTGAGTAGATTGCTTCGCCGGTGACGATCGGCACGCCGGGCAGTGCGCGCCGGACCTCGGCCACCAGCTCGATGTTATCGCACAGGCAGGGTTCCTCGTACCAGCCGATATCGAATTCGCGCAGCCGCTGGCCGATGCGAATCGCGTGGAGCGGGGCCAGGCGGCGATGCACCTCGATCAGGAGCGAAAAGTCGGGGCCGAGGGTTTCGCGCATCCGGCGGACGTAGTTCACCACGTGATCTTCGTCCTCGCGGTGGATGAAGTTGCGCCACGGGCCGGGGAAGGGGTCCCATTTCAGGCCGGTGTAGCCGGCTTCCTTGACTTTCAAGGCGCGTTCCAGGTTTTCCTCGATCGGTGCGGTGCCGGACGACCAGCCGTTGGCATAGACCTTCACCCGTTCGCGCGAGGCGCCGCCCAGGATGTTATAAAGCGGCTGGCCGGCGTTTTTCGCCACGATGTCCCACAGTGCGATCTCGATCGCGCTCCAGCACGACATCAGGTCCAGCGAGGCGCGGCGCATCGCGAAATCGTCGAAGATCACCTGGGCGGTGTGGCGGATCTGGAAGGCGCTGCGGCCCAGCATGTATTTGCCCATCACCTGCAGCAGGTGTTCCAGCACGGCTTCCTTGCCGGGGGTGACATAGGCCTCGCCCCAGCCGTGGACGCCGCTTTCGGTTTCGATCCGGCAGAACAGCAGGTTCTTGGCCAGGCCCGGGTCGAACAGGAATGTCTCGATGCGCGCGATCTTCATGGTGGTTCCCTCCTGAGGCATTTTGGCTTGGGGAGTGTAGGCTCTGGATTCCGCTCGCGGCAACCGCCGGGCTTTCGTCCGGCCGGCGCCGGGTGTAGTGCTCCCACGGGTCGGTTGACAATTCGGCCGGACACCAACCTTGCGAACGGGCAAAACAGGGGAGGCAACGATGAAGCTATTCTACGGCTGGGTCATCGTGGCCGCCGGTTTTGTGGTGACCTGCATCGGTCTCGGCACGGCGATGTCGCTGGGCGTGTTCCTGCAGCCGATCTCGCTGGCCATGGGCTGGTCGCGCACCGAGATTTCCTCGGCCGCGGTGCTGACGTTTTTGGCGATGGGGGCTGGGTCGTTTCTGTGGGGCAGCCTGTCCGACCGGTTTGGCACCCGAACGGTGTTGCTGGCGGGGGGCGTGTTGCTGGGGGCGGGGCTGGTGGCATCCAGCCAGACAACCCGGGTCTGGCAATTCCAGGTGCTTTGGGGCTTGTTTGGCGGGCTCGCGGCGGGCAGCTTCTATGCTCCGCTGACCGCGCTCGCCGCGCGCTGGTTCACCCACAACCGCAGCCTGGCGGTGGCCCTGGTGACCTCCGGCATGGGCCTGGGTTCGATGGTGATCGCGCCGCTCGCCCGCTATGTGATCTCGGTGCAGGACTGGCGCGCGGCCATGTTCGACCTGGGGTTGCTGGCCTGGGCGGTGATCCTGCCGGTGTCGCTGCTGGTGCGGAACCCGCCCGCGGCGCAGGCGGCCGCTGTGGCCGCCGCGGGTGGACCCGATCGCGGCTTCACCGCGGCTCAGGCCTTCCGTACGCCGCAGTTCTACGCCATCGCCGGAACGTTCTTCGCCTGTTGCGCCGCGCATTCCGGGCCGATCTTCCATATGGTGAGCTACGCCATCGATTGCGGCGTGCCGGCAATGACCGCGGCCACCGTGCTTGGCGCGGCCGGCATCGCATCCCTGGCGGGGCGTATCGTGTTCGGGCTGATCGCCGACCGGTACGGCGCCAAGCCGACCCTGGTGTGCGGGCTGCTGCTGCAGGCCTCGGCGATCCAGCTTTATCTGTTCGTTCGTTCGCCCGATTCGTTCTATGCGCTCGCGCTGCTGTTCGGCCTGTCCTATGGCGGGGTGATGCCGCTGTACGCCATTCTGGTGCGCGACTATTTCGGGGCCCGCATCATGGGCACGGTGTTCGGTGCGGTGGTGATGATCTCCACCGCCGGCATGGCGATCGGTCCCTGGGCCGGCGGCTACGTGTTCGATCATTTCGGCGGCTATTGGTGGCTGTATATCGGCTCCTGCGCCATCGGGCTGGGCGCCGCCGTCATCGCCTGGTGCTTCCGCCCGCCGCACACCGAACCGGTTCCCCACCTGCGCGCGGCATAGTACGGTGCCTCGGCGATAAGTTGGAGGGAACGATGGACTTCGCACAAATCGCCTATGCCGTGCACGGCAGCACCGCCGTCATCACCTTGAACCGTCCCGAACGGCGCAATGCGCTGAGTGGGCAGTTGCTGCGGGAGCTGAACGCGGCGCTGCTGGAAGCCGACGAATACAACCCGGTGCATTGCGTCGTGCTGCGCGGGGCCGGGCCGCATTTCTGCGCCGGCGCCGACCTGAACGAATATTCCGCCGGGCGTGGGCCGGAGTACCGCGGCCGTTCGGAAATCGACGACGACGTCTGGCGGCTGGAGCAGGGCCAGCGCCTGCGCGTCCAGATCTTCGACATGCACAAGCCGGTGATCGCCCAGGTGCACGGCACCTGCATCGGGATCGGCACCGAACTCGCCTGGTTCTGCGACATGGTGATCGTTGCCGATGACGCTCGGATTGGCTTCCCGCCGGTGCGCGATCTGGGCACGCCGCCGGGGTCGATGTGGCTGTATCACTGCGGTCCGCAATGGGCGAAACGGCTGCTGCTGACCGGCGACAGCCTGACCGGCAAGGACGCCGCCGAGATCGGGCTGGCGCTGAAGTCCTATCCGGCGGCGGAACTGGAAACCGAGGTGATGCGGCTGGCCGACCGGATGGGCCTGGTCGATCCGCATCTGCTGTCGGCCAACAAGCGGATCGTCAATCTGGGGCTGGAACTGATGGGTGCGCGCACAGCCATGCGCATCGGCGCGGAGATCGATGCGCGCGGCCATTTGGCGCCCAAGGCGAAAGCGTTCCGGGAAACGATGCGCGCCCACGGCGTAAAGCACGCGTTCCAGCAGCGCGACGCCGCGTTCGGCAGCGGCTTCGCCGCGGTGCGCGGGCGCGATCCGGATTGATTGTCGCGGGTTTCGGCTCGGATGTGCTAGGCTCCGCGCCGAAGGAGAAGCCGATGCCGCGATTGCCCCTGGATGTTGAAGCCGGCCGCCTTTCCGCGGAACTGGAGCGGCGCGGGATCAGTGCACAGACCAAGGCGCATGTTCTGGTCGAGGTTGGGGAGGCGGAGCCTCTGCCGATGGCGGCCCTTGCGCAGGTGGGTGGCGCGTTCGATTTTCTGGCAGACGAACCAGACATCTACCGCGATGCCGACGTGATCGATCGGGCCCTGTGAGTGGATGATTTTGGCGCCATCGTCCTGACCCGCTTGCCCTTCATGGATCTTTCCGGGAACAAGCGGCGTCCGGCGCTGGTGATTTCGCAACACAACGATCGGCGATCGGATGTGGTTCTGGCCTTCATCACATCCGTTCCGCGAAGCGGACCAGATATGGCGCCGATCGCCCCTTATCCCGGAACCGGCCTGAAGCGTCCATCTGTCGTCCGCTTCGACAAGATCGCGACATTGGACAAATCGATCATCGCCGGGGGTTTGGGTCACGCACCCGCAGACTGGCTGCACCGGCACGCCCCGACTTTCTTCGGCCTCACCCGCTGATCGGCCGGCATGGTCGTTCCTGTCGAGCCCCTCCCGCCCATCCTGTTCCAGGACAACCGCTTCATCGTCCTCGACAAGCCCGTCAGCCTGCCGGTGCATCCCGGCCCGCGCGGCGGCGCCAACGTGGAGGACTGGTTCCCGCGGCTGTCCCGCCGCAAGGACGGCCCATGGCTCGCGCACCGGTTGGACGCGGATACCGCCGGCTGCCTGGTCATCGCGCTGCGCCGGACCGCGTTGCGCGCCGCGCAACAGGAGTTCGCGGCCGGACGGGCCCGGAAAACCTATTGGGCGGTCGTGCGCGGATGCCCGCCGGTGGACAGCGGCACGATCGATGCCCCGCTCCGCCGGCACAGCACCAGGACCGGCTGGCGCATGGTGACCGATCCGGCGGGACAGCGCGCCGTGACCGACTGGCGGGTCCTCGGGCGCGGCGCCGACACGGCGTGGCTGGAACTGCACCCGCGCACCGGCCGCACCCACCAGGTCCGGGTCCATAGCGCGCAGCTCGGTTGCCCGATCCTCGGCGACCCCGTGTATGGCGATGGGGCCGGACCGTTGCATCTGCTGGCGCGCGCCATCGTGTTGGCGCTTGACCCGCCCGTCGCCGCGGTCGCCGAACCGCCGGCCCACATGACCGTGGCCTTGGCCCGCTGCGGCTGGACCACCGGAAAGAATCCAGCCCGGCTTTAACCGCTTGTTCACCCTCGCGTGGCAAAACCCACGCCCACACGCCACTACAGGGTCGAACCATGCTGAGCCGTCTCAACCTGCGCACCAAGCTCATTCTCCTGCTGGTTTTGTCGGCGCTGGGGCTGATCGCGGCAGTCGGGGTCGCCACCACGGTATTGCACCATCGCATGATCGCCGAACGGACCGACAAGCTGCGCGCCGTCACCGATATCACAATCGGCATGGCTCAGTCGCTGGAGCAGGAGGTGCAAGCCGGGCACCTGACCCGCGAGCAGGCGATCGACAACCTGCGCAAGCTCAGCCGGGTGATGCGCTTCGACAACGGCGACGGCTACATGAACCTGTGGACCAATGACGGCATGGTCGTCATCAGCGGCGGCAATCCGCGGCTGGAAGGCGGACCGACCAGCGCCAAGGGCAACGACGGCACGCCGCTCATCGAGCTCGCGCACCGCGTGCTGACGAATGCCCAGACCGGCGTGATCGGCTACAATTTCGCGCGTCCCGGCCAGACCCAACTGCTGCCGAAGCTGACCTACGTCGCCCGCTTCGACCCCTGGCACCTGATTTTCGGCTACGCGGTCTATATCGACGACATCGAGGCCGCCTTCTGGTCCTCGGTCCGGCAACTCGGCGCGGTCAGTTGCGCGGTGCTGCTGGCGATGATGGCGCTCGCCTGGTGGATCAACGGCGACACCACGGTGTCCCTGCAGCGCCTGAAATCGGCGATGGAACGCCTGGCAGCGGGGGACCTGGCGATCGCCATCCCCGGCCTGGTTCGGCGTGACGAGGTGGGACGCATGGCGCAGACCGTGCTGGTGTTCCAGCGCCACGCCCAGGAGGCTCAGCGCCTGCATGCGGCAGCCGAGGCCGAACAGCAGCGGAAGGATGCGCGTCAGCAGGAGATGGACGCGGCCACCGCCGGGTTCGGCTCGTCTGTGTCCGGTTTGATGCAGGGGCTGGGACAGGCGGCCGACACCATGCGTGGGATCGCCGGCGATATGTCCTCCGCGGCGGCCGGGACCCACGCCTGCGTTGCGCGCGCGATCGACGGAACGGCCGGTTCCTCACGCGACCTCGGGACGGTTGCCGCCGCAGCCGAGGAAATGTCTGCCAGCATCAACGAAATCGGCCAGCAGGTCGCGCGTGCCACCGAGGCGGTCCGGCTCAGCGTGGATCGCGCGGCGGAGACCGACACCAAGGTCGGCGGCCTGGCGCAGGCTGCGGACCGGGTCGGCGACGTGGTGCGCCTGATCAATGACATCGCCGCGCAGACCAACCTGCTCGCCCTGAATGCCACGATCGAGGCGGCCAGGGCCGGCGAGGCCGGCAAGGGATTCGCCGTCGTGGCCGGGGAAGTGAAGGCGCTCGCCGCCCAGACCGCCAAGGCGACCGAGGAGATCGGCACCCAGATTTCCGCGATCCGCGGCGCCACCGGTGAGGCGGTGACCGCCGTGCGGGCGGTGGGCGGCGCCATCAGCCAGGTGGATACCGTGGCGAACGCGATTGCCGCCGCGGTGGAACAGCAGGCCAAGGTCACCCGCGACATCGCCGCCAGCGTGCAAAACGTCAGCGCCGCGACACAGGAAGGAACTGTGGCCATGCAGGCCGTAGCGGATGCCGCCGGTAGAGCGGATGAAGCCGGCCGTCAGGTGCTGGCCGGTACCGACGACGTGCGCCGCACAGCCGAGGCGATGCGGGCCGAGATCGACCGGTTCCTCCAGGGCATTTCCAGCCGTATGGCGGCCTGAGCAGCCGGATTGGTGGCGCGATCGGCCAGGCCACTGGAATCGATCGAAAAATTTCATGAAGCGGTCAACTTCAATTTATTTGACGCTTGGTCTAGGGTGCGGCTGGTAGGGAGACAGGACAGGCAACCGGCATGTCCCCTCATTCGTCCACCCATCGACCGAAAGGAACAGCCATGGCCGCGCTCAAGGGCAGCAAGACCGAAGACAACCTGAAGGCCGCGTTTGCCGGCGAATCGCAGGCGAACCGCCGTTATCTGTATTTCGCGCAGAAGGCCGATGTCGAGGGCTACAACGACGTCGCTGCCGTGTTCCGCTCCACCGCGGAAGGCGAGACCGGGCATGCGCACGGGCATCTGGAATACCTGGAAGCCTCGGGCGACCCGGCCACCGGCCTGCCGATCGGCCCGACCGGCAGCAACCTGGCGGCGGCGGTCGCGGGCGAGACGCACGAGTACACCGATATGTACCCGGGCATGGCCCGCACCGCGCGCGAAGAAGGTTTCGGCGAAATCGCCGACTGGTTCGAGACTCTGGCGAAGGCCGAACGCTCGCATGCCGGCCGGTTCCAGAAGGCTTTGAACGAACTGGCCTGAGGCTCTGAACGGTCCCCTCTCCCGGTCCCGGGGGAGGGGTTCGCTTCTCTGTGATGAAAGAACAACCGATGAGAGAAGGCAGCCTGGAGGCGCCGACGCGTCATCCGATTGCCTGGCAGGAGCCGTCGTTCACCGACCCGGCGGAGATCGAAAAAGAACTGCGGCGGGTGTTCGACATCTGCCATGGCTGCCGGCGGTGCTTCAACCTGTGCGATTCGTTCCCGCGGCTGTTCGACCTGATCGATTCCTCGCCGTCGGAGGAACTCGACAGTGTTGACAGCAAGGACTTCAAGTCCGTGGTCGATGGCTGCACCCTGTGCGACATGTGCTTCATGACGAAGTGCCCCTATGTGCCGCCGCATGCGTTCAATCTGGATTTTCCGCATCTGATGCTGCGTTACAGAGCGATGGAGGCGGCGCAGGGCAAAGTTTCGTTTGCCGACCGGCAGATGGCGGAAACCGACCGCAACGGACGGCTGGCCGGCATGGTGGCGCCGATCACCAACTGGGCGACCAAGCGCGGCAACGGTACCGTGGGGCTGATGCTGCGCGCGCAGGCCGGGCTGCATCCGGACGCGGAATTGCCGCGCTATTCCAACCGCACCCTGGAGCAGCAGACCGAACAGCCGCTCGCGGTCAATCCCGACGCCCCGGCTTTCGGGCGCAAGGTTGCGATCTATGCGACCTGCTTCGGGGATTACCATTCGCCCGAGGTCGGCCTGGCCACCAGGGCGGTACTGGCGCGCAATGGCGTCGAGTCGGTGGTGGCCTATCCCGGGTGCTGCGGCATGCCCCTGCTGGAGCAGGGCCGTATCGCCGACGTCGCCGCCAATGCCCGCACTGTGGCCGCCGGGATGAAATCCTGGATCGAGAAGGGTTACGACGTCGTCGCTCTGGTGCCGTCCTGCGCGTTGATGCTGAAGTTCGAGTGGCCGCTGATCCTGCCGGACGATCCCGACGTGAAGCTGCTGTCGCGCGCAACCTTCGATGTCAGCGAATACATCGTCGGCATCGCTCGGAAGGAAGGTCTGGCCCCCGGCCTGCAACCGATCGCCGGCACCCTGACCGTGCACATGGCCTGCCATGCCCGAGCGCAGAACATGGGGCAGAAGGCGGCGGAGATGCTGCGTCTGCTTCCCAACGCCGATGTCAAGGTGATCGAGCGTTGTTCGGGACACGGCGGATCCTGGGGCTTCAAACGCGAACACTTCGAGACCGCGATGAAAATCGGCCGTCCGGTGGCGCGCCAGGCGGCGGAGAACGGGCCCGGCTTCGTGATGTCGGAATGCCCGCTGGCCGGTGTGCATATCGCCCAAGGCATGGAAGTGATTGGCGGCGACGCGCCGAAGCCCCAATTGGTGACCCATCCGATCCAGCTACTCGCGCGGGCCTATGGGCTGGACGCCTGATCAGGAGACACCGGGATGGCGAACAAGCACGGGCTGACCGAAGCCGATATCCTGCCCGCGGCCGAGTATGCCGCGAATCGCAACGAATGGAAGCGCAAGATCGGGGCGATGAAGCAGAACCGGCGGGTGGCGGTGGGGCCGTACGTTACGTTCTACTTCGAATGCTGGGACACGATGTGGCTGCAAGTGCAGGAGATGGTTTACATCGAAAAAGGCGGCGCGGCTCAGGTGCCGGGCGAGCTGGAAGCCTACAATCCGCTGATCCCGAACGGTGAGGAACTGACCGCCACCTTCATGATCGAGATCGACGACCCCATCCGGCGCAAGCGCGTGCTGGACAGCCTGGGCGGGGTGGAGGAAACCGTGTTCCTGCGGGTCGGCGGCGAGACGATCAAGGCGCTGCCCGAGGCGGACCAGGACCGCACCCGCGATGATGGCAAGGCGTCATCGGTGCAGTTCGTGCATTTCCCCTTCACGATGGCGCAGATCGCGGCGTTCTCGCATCCGGGGGCGGAGGTGTTGCTGGGGTTCACCCATGCGAATTACGGCCACATCGCGATCGTGCCGGATGGGGTGCGGACGGAACTGGCTCGGGATTTCGGCTGAGCCGCGCCACGACCGGGCTGACGCCGCCTGTATCCACGGAGGGCGTCATCTTCAGTCCAGGGGGAATTGAAACGCTCCTGGCCCGTCGTCAGGTGGGGCCATACCAAGTGCCGCGTCCGGCGCCATGCGGCACCAGATGCCCGGCTTTGCTGAGTGCCTTGACGTGATCCCGCACCGTGCCCCGGCTATGACCGGTGATCCTGACTGCGTCCGCGATCGTCACACGCCCGGTTTCCAGAGCAAACTCCAGGATTTGCACGGACAGTTCGGGTAGCGCGCCAAGAACGATGTGCTCACGTTCGATCTTGCGTTCCAGATTGCGCTTCTGCTGGCGCATGACCTGCAGGAAGAACGCAATCCACGGGTTCCAGTCCGGCTCGGGTGAGCGAAGTGTGGCCTGTGTCCGCCGCAGCGCCAGATAATAGGCCGCCTTGCTCTGCTCGACGATGCTTTCCAGGGAACTGTAGGGGACATAGGCGTAGCCCGCGCGGAGCAGCAACAAAGTGGTCAGCACCCTGGACAGCCGCCCGTTGCCGTTTCGAAATGGATGGATCTCCAGAAACACGACGACGAACATCGCAATCACCAACAGCGGATGCAGCGCGGCGTCGCCCGCCTGATCCCGCAGCCATGCGGGCCGGCGTTTCGAACGGGGTCGCCGTGGCGAACCCGATACCGAGGCTTTTTCCCGTCGCATCGAACGCCTCGACGTGGTTGGTGAGGGTTTTATAGGCGCCACGATGGCGTTCGTCCCTGTGCGAATAGATCAGCAGGTCACGGTGAAGCTGTCCGATATGGTTTTCGGTCGGCGGGTTATCCGCCCAATGGGCGAAGACCGTTTCCATAATGCCTGCATACCCCGCGACTTCCTGCTCATCGCGTGTCGCGAACGAACCGATCTCGCGGTTGGCCAGGAGTCCCTCGACCTCCAGATTGCTGAGCCGAGCGCCTTCGATGCGGGTGGAGGAGCCGATGCTTTCGATGGTGGCGACGCGGCGGAGCGCGGAGAGGCGGTCGGGGGAAATGCGGCCGTAAACCCGCCACGCCCCTTTGAATTCGTCCAGTTCCGCAATCAACGCGAGGATCGTGGGCGTTATGCGGAGGGATTCAGTGACCGGCCCCGCCATTCATCCATCCAATTCGATCCGATTAGGGTAGGGGGCGGACATCCGATTGTCCATCCA
>Ga0302279_10004976_pt1 | contig 15158 bp, 15 predicted proteins | sample III_Bog_N3_3_FD_194541 | JGI IMG/M metagenome (GOLD analysis project Ga0302279, IMG submission 194541) | Peat permafrost microbial communities from Stordalen Mire near Abisko, Sweden - III_Bog_N3_3 | ecosystem: Environmental > Terrestrial > Soil > Wetlands > Peat | place: Sweden: Abisko...
GCCATGCGCCAGCCTTTGCTCGAGCGCGCCAAGCGGGCCGACTATTTCATGCTGATGTCCTTTTCCGCTTGGGGGCTGATGCTGCTTTCCTCCAGCGTCGAGCTCATCACCATCTATGTCGCCCTCGAACTCGCCTCGTACGCGCTCTATGCCCTGATTCCGCTGCGCGCCCAGGACAAGCGCGCGGCCGAAGCCGCGATCAAGTACATTCTGTTCGGGGCCATGGTCACGGCGCTGTCGCTCTACGGCCTGTCCTACATCATCAACGGCCAGCATACGACCTATATCGCCGCCCTGGCGACCAAGTCCTGGAGCATGGCCGACTCGCCCATGGCGGTCATCGGTCTGACGCTGTTTTTGGCCGGCTTCTTCTACAAGCTGGCCATGTTCCCGTTCCACTTCTGGTGCCCGGACGTCTACCAGGGCACGAGCAACGAGACCGCGGCCTACGTCGCCACCCTGCCCAAGCTCGGCGCGGTGGTCATCCTGGTGCGCCTGGCCTCGATTTTAAAACCCGGCCTTGAGATCACCACCATTCTGGCCGTGCTCGGCGCCGCCTCCATGACCTTCGGCAACCTGGCCGCCCTGGCCCAGACCGACCTCAAGCGCCTGCTCGGCTATTCCTCGGTGGCCCACGCCGGCTACGTCATGCTCGGCCTGGTCTCCGGCACCGGGATCGGCATGGCCGCCGCCGCCTTTTACAGCCTGATCTACATCCTGATGAACCTGACCTGCTTCTGGGTCATTTGCCGCGTCTCGAAAAACGGCGAGAACGTGACCCTGGCCGACCTGGGCGGACTCTACAAAAAAGCCCCGGGCCTGGCCTTCATCCTGGCCGTTTCCGCCTTCGCCCTGGTCGGCCTGCCGCCGACCGCCGGCTTTACCGGCAAGCTCTTCCTGCTCTCGGCGGCCTGGGAACACGGCTACAACTGGCTGGTCATCGTGGCCGTGCTCAACACCGCCATCTCCATCTTTTACTATCTGAACATGGTGCGCCACGCCTACACCACCGAGGCCGCGACCGACGAACCCGCCCGGGAGGTACCGGCGTACTCCATGGCCTTCGGCGCCGCCCTCTCGGCCGTCCTGCTCCTGCTCGGCATCCTGCCCGGCCCGGTCTACGACCTGGCCGTCCGCGCCGGGATGCAAATCCTTCCGTAAGAGAGAATCGGGGGAAAACTTTTGTGAACAAAAGTTTTCCCCCGAACCCCCTTTCAAAAAACTTTACAAGTTTATTGGTACCGGGCTATTCCTCGGGCATAATTCGTTGCGCGGTGAATCGTTCTATCAATTTTATTGAAAGGGGATTCCAAAGGGCGCGGCCCTTTGGCCGCCGGAGGCTTTTTTCCCCATGACACGGCCCTGACCCCATGCTCGCCACCGTCACCACCGCCGCCTTGCTTGGCATCGACGCCTACACGGTCGGCCTGGAGGTCGATTTTTCGCGCCAGGGGTTGCCGACGTTCACCATGGTCGGCCTGGCCGAGGGCGCGGTGCGCGAGAGCAAGGAGCGGGTGCTCGCGGCGCTGAAGAACAATGGCTTCAAGCTGCCTCCCGCGCGCATCACCGTCAATCTCGCTCCGGCCGACATCCGCAAGGAAGGCAGCGCCTACGATCTGCCGTTGGCAGTCGGTTTACTGGTCGGCGCGGGCGTGCTGGAGGCGGGTAGCGCCCAAGGTTATTTCATGGCCGGGGAATTGTCCCTGACCGGGGACTTGAAACCCGTGACCGGGATCTTGCCCCTGGCGATTAGGGCCCGCCAGGAGGGCGCTCGCGGCCTGCTCGTGCCCCTTGGCAACGCCCAGGAAGCGGCCGTGGTCGAAGGCCTGGCCGTATACGGCCTGAGCGGCGTCGGCCAGGCGGTGCGCTTTTTGTCCGGTGAGGAGGCGCTCTCGCCGGTTGCGGCCGAGGGCGTGGAGGGAAGCGCGGAGCCGGGCGAATTCTGGCTCGATTTTGCCGAGGTCAAGGGCCAGGAGCACGCCAAGCGGGCCATCGAGATCGCCGCCGCGGGCGGCCACAACCTGCTTTTCATGGGGCCTCCCGGCAGCGGCAAGACCATGCTCGCCAGGCGCATCCCCACGGTCCTGCCGCCCTTGTGCTTCGACGAGGCGCTGGAAGTCACCAAGGTCTATTCCGTGGCCGGGCAGTTGCCGCCGGGACGGTCGCTGATCACCGTCAGGCCGTTTCGCTCGCCGCACCACACCATTTCCGACGCCGGGCTGATCGGCGGCGGCTCGCATCCGCGCCCGGGCGAAGTGTCCATGGCCCACCGGGGCGTCTTGTTCCTGGATGAGCTTCCGGAATTCAAGAAATCTGCCCTGGAGGTCCTGCGCCAGCCGCTGGAAGAGGGCTGGGCGCGTATCGCCCGGGCCTCGATATCGCTGTCCTATCCGGCGGATTTCATGCTGGTGGCGGCCATGAACCCGTGCCCTTGCGGATACTACGGCGATCCGCACCATGTCTGCGCCTGCGACGTGAATCAGGTGCGGCGTTACCGCGCCCGCATTTCCGGGCCTTTGCTCGACCGCATCGACCTGCAGGTCGAGGTCCCGGCCGTGCCCTACAAGGACCTGAAGGCCCCACACGGCCAGCTCGGCTCGGCCGACATGCGCCGCCGCGTCCTGGCCGCCCGCGAGATCCAGAACGCGCGCTTCGCCGCCTTGCCGTTGCGCACCAACGCCGATCTGTCCGGCCGCCATCTGAACAATTTCTGCAAGCTGACCGAGGCCGAGCACGCCTTTCTGGAGAACGTGGTCAAGAGCCTGGGCTTGTCCGCCCGGGCCTACACCCGGGTCCTGCGCATCGCCCGCACCGTGGCCGACCTGGAGGGCGCCCCGGACGTGAGCGTCGAACACTTGGCCGAGGCGGTCAATTACCGCAATCTGGATCGGCGGGACGAGGCGGGGTAGGGGGAGAGAGGGAGTGGGGTAAAAACGCCTCCGGCGGCGGGAGGGCCGCGCCCTTTGGAATCCTTTTTCGGGACAGAAAACGGTATGTCGCGGATTTGAATACGTATCCTTCCATTATCCCAATATGAACAGAATAGACCGTCTGGTTGGACTCATTCTGCATCTGCAATCCAGGCGCACCGCCACCGCCTCGGAGATGGCCGAGCATTTCGGCCTGAGCGTCCGGACCATCTATCGCGACATGCGCGCGCTGGGCGAAGCCGGGGTTCCCGTTCTCGCCGAAGCCGGGGTGGGCTATTCCCTATTGAAGGGATACCATATGCCGCCGGTGAATTTTTCGGAAGAAGAGGCGTACGCCCTGTTGACCAGCGGCATGTTCCTGCAATATTTCAGCGATCCGTCGATAAACCGGCATGTTGCGTCGGCTTTGGACAAAATGCGCGCCGTGCTGCTTCCCGCCGACCGCGACCGCGTCCTGCGCCTGGAGCAGGGGCTCGGGGTCGCGGCGACCCCGGTTTTAGCCGGGCAAACCGACCTCGTCGTCCTGCAAAAGGCGCTGAGCCATTGCCGGGTGGTGCGCTTTTCCTATCAGGGATACGGAAGGCAAGTCGCCCAGACGCGCACGGTCGAGCCGCTCGGCCTGGTTCACTACCTCGGCCGGTGGCATCTGATCGCCTGGTGCCGCCTGCGCGGCGATTACCGCGACTTTCGCGCGGACAGGTTGCGCGATCTTGACGTGCTGCCGGAGAAATATCCGCCGCGCGGCGATTTTTCCTTGTCCGGCTACCTGCGCCAGGCCATGCCCGTCCCCGAACTGCGGGCCCGGGTCTTTTTCGCGACCGCCGGCGTCGAGCGCGCCAGAAGGGAATGGTGGCTCGGCGTCGAGGAAGCCCGGCCCGCCCCGGGCGGCGAGGTCTTGTCCCTGCGCGTCCTCGACTGGGCGCATCTGGCGTCCTGGCTGCTGGCCTTCGGCAGGGAGGCGGTGGTGCTCGAACCGGCGTCCCTGAAAGCGCTCCTGGTCGAACTCGCCCTGGACGCGGCCGAGCACCATCGCCGGGAGGAAATCCCCGGGCCGCCAGGCTGACGGCGAGTCCCCTTCGAGAAAATTCCTCTTCGCTTCGCCCGGCCGGTCAGCGGGTCAAGACGATCTTGCCCCGCACCCGGCCTTCGACCATGCGGCGGATCGGTTCCAGCGCCTCGGTCATGGGGACCACCTGGTCGATTTCGGGCTCAATCCCGCACCGGGTGACAAAATCGACCAGATTGCGCATTTCCTCCAAGGTTCCCATGATCGAGCCCGCGATCGTGACCTGGTTGACGATCAGGGGCAGCAGATCCAGTTTGACGTCTTGTCCGGTGGTGACCCCCGTGGTCACGATCGTGCCTCCCCGGGCGACCGAGCGCAGGGAATGCTCCCAGGTCGCCGCGCCGACGTTGTCGAAGACGGCGTCCGCCTTGCGGGCGAGCGGTTCGTTGGCGGGCAGGACTTTATTCGCGCCCAGGCGCTCGGCCAGCGCCAGGCCGTCGCGGCCGCGGCTCGTGGCCCAGACCTCGATGCCCGCCGCCCGGCCAAGCTGGATGAGCGCCGTGGACATGCCGCCGGTCGAGCCTTGCACCAGCATGGTCTGGCCGGGCCGGAGCCCGGCCTTGGTGAAAAGCATCCGGTAGGCCGTCAGCCACGCCGTGCCAAGCACGCTGGCGCGCAGCGCCGACAGCCCGGGCGGCCGGGGAATGGCGTTTCGCCTCGGGATTGCCACACAGTCCGCGAAGGTGCCGGGCACTTTTTCGCTCAGGACGTGCCAGGCCGGATCGAGGGTTTCGTCGCCGCGCCAGTCCTCGCCGCCGATGAGCGGGTAAATGACGACGGGCGTCCCGTCGTCAAGCTCGCCGGCCCCGTCGTTGCCGAGAATCATCGGGAACGGGATGGGCGTATCCTGTCCGGTGATGCCGCGCAGGGTGAAGATGTCGTGCCGGTTCAGGCTGGCGTGGCTTACTCGCACCCGCACCCAGCCTCGCGGGATCTCGGGTTCCGGCCGCTGCCCGAAGACAAGCGCGGCCATGGGATTCTCGGGATTCGGCTTCTCCACGTAAATCGCGAACATGGCGATTGCTCCTTTGTGAAACAGTGTGGTCGGCCGCAACCGTAATCCGGGGTCGTGACACCCCCATGGCAGCAGCCCGCGAGGTCCAGGCGGGAATTGCGAGAAGCCCCGGCGAGGGGGTATGATTTTGGGAATACTGCCAGGGCGACACGATCGTCCGCCTGGGGATCGAGGCCCGACGCCGGCCGCGTGAGAGGCTAATTCGGCATTTCGTCCAGAAGCTTATCCAGGCAAACCAAGAGCTTGGCCAGGGTGTTTCTGGAGGCGCTCAGGTCGCCGCCGCGCGCGGCGATTTCCATTTCCAGGGCCAGCGCCTGGCAGGGGCCGGCGGCCATGGTGCCGCAAATACCTTTGACCGAATGGGCGATGGCGACGAGCGTCTCCAGGTCGCCGCCGGCGGCGGCCATGTTCAGGCGCACGATCTTGGACGGCAGGTCTTCGCGCAGGGCTTTGCACAGTTCGAACACCGTCTCCATGTCCCCGCCGTAGCGGGTGAGCAGGCGCTGCCTGTCCCAGACCCGGTCCAGGCCGGCGCCGAAGGAACCGGGATTTTCGCTGCTGTTTTCGCTCATGTGTGCTCCGGATGGGTCCTTGCGGAAATATCCTAACCGCTTGAGGCGGAAAGGCAACGAATATTTGCCGCTCTTGGCAGGAAAGGCTTTTAAGGCCGGAGCGATTTTGCTATGAATCCGCGCATGCGCTATTATCCCATCTTCGTGAATTTGGCCGGGAAGAAATGTCTGGTGGTCGGCGCGGGCCAGGTCGGACGGCGCAAGATCGCCACCTTGGCCTCCTGTGGGGCGCACGAGGTTCTGGTGCTGGACGTCGCCGATCCCGGTCCCGAGTTCGAGGCGCTGGGCGGCCTGCCCGGGGTGCGCTTCGAGCGCCGGGCCTTTGCTCCGGACGATCTGGAAGGGCGCATGCTGGTCATCGCCTCCACCAGCGACGAAGAGCTCAACTGGACGATTTCCCGGCTGTGCGCGGCCAAGGGCGTCCTGTGCAACATCGTGGACCAGCCCGAGAAATGCGGCTTTATCGTGCCGGCCATCTTGAGCCAGGGCGATCTGACCGTGGCCGTGTCCACGGGCGGCGCCTCCCCGGCCTTGGCCCGCAGGATACGCCAGGATCTGGGCGATTTTTTCGGCTCGGGCTACGGCGCCCTGCTTATCCTGATGAGCCGGCTGAGGCCGCACATCATCGGCCTGGGCCAGGGGACCGAGGCCAATTCGGCGATTTTTCGCCGGCTGGTGAATTCCAGCCTGCTCGAAGCCCTGGAAAAAAAGGACCTCCCGGCGGCGAAAGCCGTCTTGCTCGCGGAGTTGCCCGCCGAACTGCACCCTTTGACCGACGAGTTGCTCGATGGACTTTATTAAGATCGTCGACGCCCTGATCGCGGCCTTGTATTTTTGCGGCGCGGTGGTGCACGTGGCCGGGGCGGTGGCGGGCCGCAAAAAAGCCCTCCGGGCGGGCGCGGCCATGACGCTGTGCGGCTTCGGCATGCACACGGGCGTTTTGTGCGTCTTGCTCGCGGTCCAGTTCGGCACCGAGCTGACCCGCTCCGATTTCTATTTCAGCCTGCTGGCCTGGAGTCTGCTGCTCATCTTTTTCCTTCTCTGGTGGCGGCTTTCCGCTTCGTTTCTGGGCCTGGTGGCCGCGCCCCTGGCGCTGATCCTGTTTCTCTCCTCCATGACCCTGGGGGGCTCCCGGCTGCCTTTGCCGCCGGCGCTGTCGGGACTCTTTTTCGGCCTGCACATCGGCGCGCTGTTCGCCGCCATCGGGCTTTTGGCCATGGCCGGCGTCGCCGGGGCGGCCTATATCGTCATCGAACACAAGATCAAGACCAAGGAAAAGCTCAGCGGGTTTTTCAAGACCCTGCCGCCCTTGTCCACCTTCGACAAGATGAACCGGCTGGCCGTGTCCGCCGGGTTTCCGCTCTACACCCTGGGGCTTATTTCCGGCTTCATCTGGGCCGGCTTCACCTGGGGAAAGACCTTTTCCTGGGACCCCAAGGAGATCGCCGCCATTTTCATCTGGCTGCTCTACGCCTTCTTGTTCCATCAACGCGTCATGATCGGCTGGCAGGGCCGCAAAACCGCCTGGATGGTGATCTGGGTCTTCGGCCTGACGATCGCGTCCATGCTTGGCATCAATTTCTTGCTGCCCACGCACCACAGCTTCAAATCCTGAGCCTTGGCGCCGGCGGCCTGGACATTACTGACGTGCAATACGAAATCTGTCTTATTGGGCTCAACCACCGCACTGCGGGCGTGGAGATCCGCGAGCTCTTCGCGGTCAAGGATTCCCGCGCCCTGGAAGAGCGGCTTTTGGCCGCGCCGGGCGTGCGCGAAGCCATGGTCGTCTCCACCTGCAACCGGGTGGAGGTGCTCGGCGTCGGCCGCGCCGGGGTCGATCTGGCCCAGGTGGCGGCGGCCGCCTGGGCCGGGCATTGCGGGCGCACTCCCGTCGAACTCACGCCCCATCTGTATGTGCACGCGAATCTCGCGGCCGTGCACCACCTCTTTTGCGTGGCCTCGAGCCTCGACTCCATGGTGCTCGGCGAACCGCAAATCCTGGGCCAGATCAAGCAGGCCTACCGCGCGGCGGTGGAAAACGGTTCGACCAGGGTGATCGTCAACCGCATGCTGCACAAGGCCTTCTCCGTGGCCAAGCGGGTGCGCACCGAAACCGGCATCGGCGCTTCCGCCGTGTCCATCAGCTACGCCGCCGTGGAACTGGCCAAGCGCATCTTCGGCGACATGCGCGGCAAGACGGCCATGCTCATCGGCGCGGGCGAAATGGCCGAACTGGCCGCCGCCCATCTGCAAAGCGCCGGAATTTCCGGCATCCTGGTCGCCAACCGGACGTACGAGCGGGCCGTGGAGCTGGCCAAGCGCTTTTCCGGCCGGGCCGTGTCCTTTGCCGAGCTCCTCACCCGGCTCCCCGAGGTCGACATCGTCATTTCCTCCACCGGCTCGCCCACGGCCATCATCCGCGCCCGCGACGTCAAGGAGATCCTGCGCAAACGCCGCAACCGGCCGATGTTCTTCATCGACATCGCCGTGCCCCGCGACATCGATCCGGACATCAACAGCTTGGACAACGTCTACCTCTACGATATCGACGACTTGAAGGAAATCGTGGAGGAAAACCTGGCCCAGCGCCAGGAAGAGGCGGCCAAGGCGGCCGAGATCGTGGATCTTGAGGCCGGAAAGTTCCGGCACTGGCTCACGTCGCTCGATCTGCAGCCGACCATCGTGGACCTTTTGTCCTTCGGCGAGAACGTGGCCAAGCGCGAACTCAAAAAAACCCTGCGCCGCCTGGGGCCGGACGTTTCCCCGGAAACCGAACAGGCCCTCGAAACTTTGGTCCTGTCAATCAGCCGCAAGCTCTACCACGAGCCGCTGGTCTTTCTGAAACGCCGGGCCAGGGAAGAGCAATCGGCCGACAAGTTCATCGATCTGGCGCGGCGCATGTTCAATCTGGACGTGGAAGCCGTGCCCGGAGACGCCCACCGGGACAGGGTGGGCGCCAACGAGGCGGGTGACGACGAACTGGGCGACGACGAGCTGGACCCGTTCGGAGGCGAGGACTGCGCCGGCGGTATTCCGGCGGACGAACCGGCCGCCGCCCCCGCCGCCCCCGTTACCCCCAATGGCCCGACCGGCCCGACCGGCCCAGCGGGCGAGGACGGGAGGGATTGAATGCGCTCCTATGTGATCGACGAATTAAACCAGGCCGACATGGAACGCATCACCCTCGCGCTGGAAGCGCGGGGGTTCGAGAGTCCTCTCGACGGCGTCTATTATCTTCCGGTGCCGCTTGACCTGCTCAGCGAAGAACAAAGCGGGCACGCCCGCGAATGCGGGCCGTACGTCCTGATCCTGGAAACCGGGGAAGGGTTCCTGCGCCTGGAACTTCTGGTGCGCGGCCGGGGCAAACTGCGCTGCTCGTGCATCGCCTACGCCGGGCCGGAACTTCGCGAACTGGCCGTGACGCTGCTCGACAAGCTCATCCGGGAATGCGACGTCCCGGTCTGAGCCGGTCCTCCATGCCTTCCGCCCCGGGCCACCTCCCAACGCGCCTGCAAGACCTGCCGCCCCGGCAGGCCCGGTTTTGCCTGGACATCGAATCTTTTTTCCTGGACATCGCCCCCCCGGGGCTCGCCCCCGGTGCCGCGCTGGCCGTCGCCTTTTCCCACGGCGCGGATTCCACGGCCCTGTTGCTGGCGCTTTACTACCTCGCCCCCAGGCTGGGTATTTCGCTGCTCGCCTGCCATCTGGACCACGGCCTGCGCCCGACCTCGGGCGCCGAGGCGCGGGATGCGGCCGCGTTTTGCCGGACTCTTGGAATCGCCTGCCGCTGCGAGCGCGAGGATGTGGCCGGACTCGCCCGCGAGCGCGGCATGGGCCTTGAGGAGGCCGGACGCCTGGCCAGATACGCCTTTTTCGAACGCGTCCGGATCCATACCGGAGCGGTCCTCATCTGCCTCGGGCATCAGCTGGACGATTTATGCGAGGACGTGATTTTACGCCTCACGCGCGGCGCGGGCTGGCCGGGCTTGGGCGGCATGGCGGCCGCCGACCCGGAGCGCGCCCTGGCGCGGCCGTTGCTCATGACGCCGAAGGCGCGCATCGAGGAATTTTTGCGCGAGCTCGGCGCGGGCTGGATAGAGGACGCGTCCAACGCGGGCCTGGACTTTCGGCGCAACCGGATCAGAAACGCCGTCATGCCGCTATTGGCCGAGGAAAACCCGGGCCTGGGCCAAGCCGTCTCCCGGCTGTGGCGGCTGGCCCGCCTGGACGCGGACTATTTTGAAGGCCTGACCGCCGCGCATCTGGCCGCCGAGCCTGATCCGGGAACAAGGCCGGGGCCCGAGCCGGCGGGCGGGCGGGAGCGCGCGGGGCAGGGAGCGATCGTCACCCGCGCGCGCGAGCTCGCGGGCGTCCATCCGGCCCTGCGGCTGAGGCTCTACAAGGCCGCGCTCGACCGGCTCGGTCCCGGGGAGTCGCGGGCGGAGACGATTTTCGATCTGGACGAGGCTTTTCAGGAAGGCCGCCTGGGCCGGGTCTTTCAATTCCCGGGCGGTAAGCTCGCCCGGATCACGTCGCGGGGAGTGGAGTTCTTTAGGATTGCCGGTCCGCTCAAGCCAGGCCGGTCATCGAGGCGCAAAGAGTTCTAAAAAGCTCGCGGCGTTCACAATGCGGATGCCCCGGTATTCTCGAATGTCGAGCAGATGGTGATATCCTGACACGATATAGCCGGCGTTTCCGGCAAGCACGCACTCGAGATACCTGTTGTCCGCAGGGTCGGCCGCGATGACGTCGAGCCGTCCGGATGGCGCGGCGATCACGGCGTGGGCTCGCGTTTTTTCCAAAAAGGCGGCGATGCCGGAGACCGAAAGGCCGTGTCGTTTGGCAAGTTTCGGGTAGGCGAGAACGCGCGCGATTTCGTCTAGGATATCTTCCGAGGCGATCAGCCGGAAGCTTCCCTCCCGCGCCAGTTCTAAAATGGTCCAGGCGTTCGAACCGCGCACGAGCACGGCGCTCACAAACTGGTTTGCGTCCAGGACGACGCGAGGCAGGGGCGCGTTCGGCTCTATTTCCGCTGCCCCAGGCGTTTTGCGGCATCCGCCGCTTCGTCGATCTCGGTTTGGAGCGCCGCCGGATCAACGTCCCGTACGCGCTCGCGCAGAGCGTCCACGCTTTTGAAAAAACGTTCCTTCGACGCGTATGCCAGTTGATACAGTTCCAGCGGGATAACGGCGGCCAGCGGTTTACCGTCGCGTTCGATGATAAAGTCGTCGCCGCGCAAGGAAACCGCGTTGAGAAGCTGTCCGAGATTTTGTCTGGCCTTCCCGGCCGAGATGCGTTTGAGCATGGTCACACCCCACAGATCATATCGATCGATATGATCCTGCCGCGATGGATGTCAAATACCCCGTCCGCGTTGCCGTCCCCGGTGCCAAACCCCGTCACAGTTTTTTAAAGGGCCCCCGGGGGAAACTTTTTTCCAAAAAAGTTTCCCCCGTTTCTCTCAATACACCCCGAGCAAATTCCCCGCCAAAAGCAGCAGTCCGAGCACGGCCGCGCGTTTGACCCACAGGGGGCTGATGCGCTTGGCGATCTTGGGGCCGATGTAGCCGCCCAGGATGGCCGCCGGGAACATGATCAAAAAGAAGACCAGGTCGAAGTTGCCGAACTGGAAGTGGCGCACGCTGCCCATGACGGTGTTGAAGGCGATGGCCAGAAGCGAACTGCCCACGACCAGGTACATCGGCAGGCCCAGGCCGACGGTCAGAAGCGGCACCATGAACGGCCCGCCGCCGAAGCCGAACATCGACGAGACGATGGAGATCATAAAGGCCCCGAGGCAACCGAGCCACAAATTGATTTTGAATTCCTGTCCCATGAATGCGACGATCATGGCTTACTCCTTTGCCTTGGGGTCGCAGGCGGGCTCAACTTTCGCCTTGGCCGCCTGTTGCGCGCGCAGTTTGCATTCCTTGAGAACGGCCTGCTCCTTCTTGTTCTTCGCCAGGTAGCCCGGGGTGGTCTGCCAGAACATGAGCAGGGCCAGGATCACGAGAATCCAGCCGAAGACGAATTTGTACTGGTCCAGGGTGATCAGTTCGGTCATCTTGGGGCCGATGAAGCCGCCGAACAGGGCGGCCGCGCCGAGCGACAGCCCGAGCTTCCAGTTGATGAATTTGATCTTGGAGTAGTTGTAGATGCCCGAGGCCTGTGAAAAAAGCACCGTGGGCATGACCGTGCCGGCCACGACCGTATGCGGCAGCGGCCAGATGGACAGCAGAATGGGGTTGAGCAGGAAGCCCCCGCCCGCGCCCATGAGCACGCCGAAGATGGAGATGCCCAGGCACAAGAGGAAGGGATAGAAGAGGTTGAGGCTGGTTCCGGCGTTGCTTAAGTAGATGATGGGGAAGGAGATGGTGTTTTCAAAGGACGCCGGCGCCGACGCCGCGTTTTTGCCGGACACCGCCCGGATATGGTACGCGCCCGGGGCCAGGCCCTCGCCGAGTTTGACCTTGGCCGTGAATGTCCCGTCCGGGGCGACCGCAAGGACGGGCTCGAAGAGCTTGCCCGGACTGCGGAAGCGGACCTTGATCAACTGCATGGAACGTTGCCTGTTTTCCTGGTCGTCCATGGCCGCGAGCTTGTCGCCGCGCGAGCCCACGATGCCGCCGAGAAAGGTCGCCTGGTAGCGGTCGATGGCGGACCGGCCCGGGACGCTGTAGGCCTCGTCCGCGCCCAGGTCGGACAGCGCCTTGGAGTAGCTCCACTTGCCCCCTTCCTTTTTGACCGCGTCCAGAACGTCCGCGAATCCGGCCGGAACGATGATGCGGTACACCGCCGGCAGATTGTTGGTCATATACAGAATATAGGGGCGCTTGCCGGTTTGCTTGTCCGGATCGGAGTCGAAGCGGGAAGCGCGAACCTGTTGCTCGCTCCAGAGTTCCAGATAGACCGGTTTGCCCGGCTCGGCCTGGCCCGTGACCGTGATCACGCCGCCGTTTTGCAGGCTGGTTTTGTCCAGCGACAGGGCCGGGAGCTGGGTTTGCGCGGCGGCTTGGTCGGTGTCGCCCCGCGGCGGCGGGGCTTGGGCCGAGACGTTCGCCACCTGGGCCGAAAGCCACATGGCGGCCAAAACGATCAAAAGACCGAGGCAGGTTTTTTTCATAGGGGGACCATCCGTGTTCAGTGCAAGTTGCATTTCGTGTAACCCCGTGAGCCGACCAGTCGATGCATATTCCTTCGGGGGGCTCGGGGCAACCATTGAGAAAAAAATATTTAACCGGGCACCGGTCGCGGGGCAAAGGCTGAACGCCCACGACCCGTGCTCCGGTTGTTGCCTGGGCGGGCGCAATGGGGCAGTGTGGCCGTGCCGGCCACGGCCGGACGCCACGAGACGAGGCCACACGATGAGAGCTGACTACAGTCAGGCGGAAGTGTTGGAGGCGCTGGCCCGGGGGGTCATGATCGGCGGGTCGGTGGGCGTGCTCGGCGGCCTGTTCTTTTTGGATTTTCACCGCGCCCTGGCGTTGGGGCTGATCAGCGGCTTTTTCGCCGCCCTGACCAGGCTGCGCCTGAAGAAGCGAAGAAAGCCCGGTCCTTCCGGCGACGCGGAAGACGCCTAGGACCGGTTGCATACGATTGGAGCGACCGGGGAGGCTGCCCTTGGCAGCGGGAAAACGCTTCGCGGCGCAGTGTACGAAGGGAAGCCTTGTCTATCCCGCGTATGCACGAGGGGTTGCTTTCCCGAACTCCCCCCGCCGATAACTTGAACGGTGGCGGCGGCGTCCGCCCCGGGACGATTCACGAAAAAAAGGGCTTCCCGGAAATCTCCCGGGAAGCCCTTTTTAAACGGCCGCCGCCGTGGTTTAGCTCGGGTTGAGGGTGTAATTCTTCATGCCGACCGCTGAATAGAGGTTGGCCAGGGCGGTCTGGTAGTCGGCCATGGCCTGGGTCAGATTGGCCTCGGCCTGGGTCAGCTGGGACTGGGCGGTGAGCACGTCCAGGCTGGTGCCGATCTGGGCCTTGTACCTGGCCACGGCCATGCGGTAGTTCTCCCGGGCCGAGTCCAGCCCGGTCTTGGCCACCCGGATCTGTTTGTCCGCATTGATGATGTTCAGGAAACTCGATTTGACCTGAAAGCCGATGGTCAGGCGCAGATTGACCATGTCGGCGTAAATCTTTTTGACGTTTTCCACTGCCTGGGCATAGCCGAAATAGGTGCTGCCCCAGTCCCAGGCCGTCCAGGTCATGCTGAGTTTGGCCTGCCAGATCTGCTGGTCGTAATTGAGGTTGTCGCTTACGATGCCGGAGCGGTTGGTGCTGGTGATGTAATCCAGGTCGGCGGCCACCTGGGGATACATGCCGCTGATCGCGATCTTGGCGTCCTTGGCGGCCATTTCCACGCTTTTCACGGCCACGAACAGGTCGGGGCGGTTCTTGTAGGCCAGGTCCAGGCATTGTTCCAGGTTCATGGAAAAAGGCAGATAGGTCAGCTCGCCGACATAGTCGACCTGCTGCTCGAGCGGGTAGCTCAGATAGGTGTTGAGCTGGGCTTCCTGGGTCAGGACGCTGTTTTGGGCCGCGATCAGGGTCTGCTGGCCGTTGGCCAGGGCGGTCTCGTTTTGCAGGACGTCCAGGCGCGGCACCAGGCCGACCTCGTAGAAGGCGCGGGACATCTGGAGCTGGGAGGTCAGGTTGGCCACCGAGTCTTCGGCGTTTTTCACGTCCGCCCTGGCCTTGAGCAGGGCCAAAAAGGACAATTGCACGGAGTTGAGCAGCGACAGTTCCGCCGCGGACACGCCGGCCTCGGCCGATTCCTTGGCCAGGGCCGCCTTTTGATAGGTGCTCAGCAGCTTGAAGCCGACGAACAGATTCTGGTGGACGTTCAAGTCCAAAAGCCAGCTGTTCGTGCTGCCGATGACGGAGCTTAAACTGGTCTTATAGGCGGTGTTGAGGTTCTGGCCCTGCCAGGAACCGGAGACGTTGCCCGAGGGGCCAAGCGCGCCCAAGGCGGATTTCTTGCCTTCGATCGCGCCGCGCAACTGCGCCTTGGCCGATTCGATCTGGGGATTGGTCTCCAGGGCGCGGTGGACGCTTTGGTCCATGTTCAGGGCCGTTTGGCCGGCGGCCGGGGCGGCCGGGGCTTCGAGCAGACCCTTCGCGTCGGGCGTGGCCTGCGGGGGAGTCAACTCGGCCGGCTTGTTCTGGGCGGCCTGGTCCGCGGGCTGCGCGTATTTGCGCGCGGCGAAATCCGTGGAAACCTTATCTTGGGCCAAGGCGGCCGTAACCGGCGCGATGGCCGGAGAGGCCGCGAGCAGGGCGATCAGAGGCAATACGATCATTCTTTTCATGACGAATGAATGCTCCTGGATTTCGGGTGAAAATGCCGGGCGTAAGGTGATTTGCCCCGGACCGTCGCTTCCTAGCAAATATCGGCACGGATGAAAAGAATCAAGCGCCCCGGTCCCGGGCGCCGCGAGGCGGCAAAACGCAAGGCGGCCTTGCGCCCTTGATCGCGCCCGCCTGGTGGTGCATATTTCAGGCTGAACATGGAAAAGACGATGGCCAACGACGTAAAGTTACAACCGCCGGTGCTGGTTTTGGGCGCGACCGGCTAT
>Ga0302279_10004978_pt1 | contig 15155 bp, 15 predicted proteins | sample III_Bog_N3_3_FD_194541 | JGI IMG/M metagenome (GOLD analysis project Ga0302279, IMG submission 194541) | Peat permafrost microbial communities from Stordalen Mire near Abisko, Sweden - III_Bog_N3_3 | ecosystem: Environmental > Terrestrial > Soil > Wetlands > Peat | place: Sweden: Abisko...
GGGAGGAAGGTCGTGTACGGTCATGATGTGTGGGCCAGCAGACGGTCGGCCACGAGTGCGCCGAGGACCACCGGAAGATAGATGAGGGAAAAGAAAAACAGCCTCCGCGCGCTCCTGTCGCGCCCCATGGCCTTCATGAAATCGAGCCCCCGCCAGAGGAAGAAGACTCCCGCCGCCGCGGCGACAAGCGCATACGCAAGGCTCGTCTGCCTGAGGAAATAGGGGAGCAGGCTGACGGCCACCAGGGCCAGCGTCGCGACGAACGACCACACGGCGACCTTCGAGCCGGTCTCGTCCCTCACGGGAAGCATCGGGAAGTTCACGGTCGAGTAGTCCCTGCGATAGGTCCAGGCGATCGCCATGAAGTGCGGGATCTGCCAGAAGAAGAGGACGCCGAAGAGGATCCAGCCGAGCGACGACACCGAGCCCTCGGCGGCCGACCAGCCGATGAGCGGCGGGAATGCGCCGGCCACGGCGCCGATCTCCGTGCTCCAGCGGCTGTGCTTCTTGGCCGGCGTGTAGCAGCCAAGGTACGACGCGATCGTGAGGAGCGTGAACATGGCCGAGAGTCGGCCCACGTTGAAGAACAGGATGATCAGCGCGACGAAGCACATCCCCCAGCCGAGGACGTAGGCCGAGCCGCCCTTGATCCTGCCCGTGGGGATCGGCCGCTGGGCCGTCCGGCCCATCTTGGCGTCGGTCTCGCTCTCGCTCCACTGGTTGAGCGCCGCGACGCCTCCCGCGGCGAGCGACGCCCCCGCGGCCAGGAGGAGGACCTTGATCGGGTCGTGCTCGGGCCTCGCGGCAAAGTAGCCGACGAGCGAGGTGAGGACGGAGAGCATGCTGAGCCTCGGCTTCGTCAACTCGACGTAGTCCGAGAACTTCGCGTGCGTGGGGAGCGTCTCCGTCACGTGTCACCCTCGATCCTGTCGCGGTACGCCGACCAGGTGAGCCAGAAGGCCGTCGCGAGCGTGATCGCTCCGACGAGCACGTGGCCCGTCGTGATCGCGGGGTTGCGGAGCGTCCTTACGATGGCGGCGCCGAGGAAGATCTGCACCGCGAGCAGGCTCACGAGGGCCGAGGCGCCGCTGCGCATCGCTATGGGAGAGGCCTTGTCGCGCCAGATGGCGACCGCGAAGAAGCCGACCGCCACCGTGATGACGAGCGCCATCACGCGGTGCGTGAACTGGATGCCGACCCTGAAGTCCCAGGTCGCGGGCAGGAGGCCTCCCTCGGGCGTCGAGAACGGGAAGGTCGGGATGGCGAGCCCGGCGAAGCTGTGCCGCATGACGGCCGCGACGCCCAGCTGGACGAAGATCAATCCCACGCAGACGGCGCCGGCTGTCCTCACCCCCTTGCCGACCGGGACCGTGCGCGACGCCCAGCCCCTCGAGAAGGCCAGCGCGATCGCGATAAGCGTGCAGACGAATGCCTGGGCGAGGCAGGCGTGGAGCATCGCGAAGACGCGGCCCACGCTCGTGCCGATGGAGTCAATCTGCACGTGGTCGAGGAGGACCCGGAGCCCGCCGACCACGGCCTGGGCGAAGACAAGCACCACGGCGAAATACGTCAGCTTCCTGAGCCACGCTCGCCCCTCGCGCCTCCAGGCCCAGACGGCGAGGATCACGGTGAAGGTCGTCATGAGCCCGGCGCTCAGGCGGTGCGAGTGCTCGGCGAACATCGCGATGTTCGAGAGCCAGCCGTTGGGGTTCAGGGACCCGTTGGAAAGCGGCCAGTCCTGGAAGGCCATCCCGGCCCCGATCGTCGTCGTGAAGGCGCCCAGCGTCACGAGCACGAACACCCAGGTCGCCGCGATCGCCGAAAACGCCGCCAGGCCCGGCTTGTAGCCGGACGAGCGCGCGGGATGTGGGTCGATTGCCATGAGCCGGGGGAATGGAGCGGAGAAGGTACCATGGTGCCCTCTGCAAACGCTTTGACAATTTTTTCCTCCGCCGGATTGGTGGTAGGATGCGAACTAATGCCGTGCGCCACTTTGCCGCATGTGCCGCCCTGTGCCTGTTTGCAGGTGCCCTGGGGTGCCGGAAGGGCGACTCGGTTTCGACGATCAACGAGGTCAGCGTGAACGGCGAGCGCCGCTTCCCGCTCTCCGGCAAGGTGATCTCAGCCGACCCGGCCAGGAAGGTGATTGTCGTAAGCCACGATGAGGTCGTGGGCTACATGCCCGCCATGACCATGGACTTCCCTGTCTCCGCGGGCGACGCCGCGGCGGCAACGCCGGGCGAGAGGATCCGCGCCCAGCTCGTGGTTTCAAGGGACAACACGGTCCGCCTCGAGGACATCTGGCCCGACGACAAGGCCTCGGTCGACAACGTCGGCGCGGGAGCCCGGATGCTCCACCAGGACACCTTCGAGAAGGGCAAGGGGGCCTTCCGCGAGATCGGCGAGGCCGTGCCCGACTTCGTCCTCTATGACCAGAACGCGCGGGTCGTCGGCAGCTCGCGCTTCCGCGGCAAGCAGGTCATGGTGAACTTCATCTACTCGCGCTGCCCCGTCGCCAACATGTGCCCGCTCTCGACGACCAAGATGGTCGAGACGCAGAAGCTGGCCCGCGAGGCGGGCATACCCAACGCCGAGTTTGTCTCCATCACGCTCGATCCGAAGTACGACACGCCGGGAGTCCTCCACGACTACGCGGCCGACCGGCACATCGACACCTCCAACTTCTCCTTCCTGACCGGGCCCGACGCCGCGATCCAGGACCTCCTGGCGCAGTTCGGCGTCATCGCCGAGTTCAAGGACGGGATCCTCAACCACACGCTCGCCACGGTCCTCGTGGACGAGAAGGGCGTCATCCGCTGGCGCGCCGACGGGAGCGCCTGGGAGCCCAGGGAGTTCGTCGAGAGGATGCACCGGTGACGGCGGACGCGATGCCGGCCAGGTGGAGCCCCGCGCAGCGGCGCTCGGTCGCCGTGATCTCGGTCGCGGCGGCGGCGCTCTTCGTCGTCGTGCGGCTGCTTCCCACAGGGACCAACCTCTCGCACATGGATTTCAGGGTCCAGGGCGGCAATGTGATCGAGTTCTGCGACCCCGCGAACCCCCAGTTCCTGCCGGTGGTGGCGGTCCGCTCCCCCGTGACGCTCGCGGTCGTGCCCTTGGCGCCCGCGAGGGCGGGGGAGGACGTGGCGGCGTCCCTCGTCCTCACGACCTTCAGCGGGAAGCCCATCGCTCCGGAGGACCTCCAGGTTGTCCAGACAAAGCGGATACACCTGCTGATCGCCGACCCGTCGCTCGACGACTACCAGCACGTCCACCCCGAGCCCGGCAGGAGGCCGGGCGAGTGGACGTTCCGGTTCCACCCGAGGTTCGGCGGCAACTACCGGATCTTCGCCGACTTCACCCCGGTCGCGACGAATCGCGGGCTCTACTCGGAGAGCGAGATGATTGTCGCCGGCCCCCCGAACCCCGTCGTCCCGGGGACGCAGTCGCCCTCGTGGACCGCGTCCGTGCCGCCGTATGAGTTCTCGCTCGCGCCCGCGTCCCTTCCGATCAGGGCGGGTGTGCCGGCCAACCTGAAGCTCTCAATCAGACGCGTCGGCGGCGGCACGGTCCCGCTCTCGCCCATCATGGGCGCCTTCGCGCACCTCGTCGCCTTCGACACGCAGAGGAGCGGCTTCGCGCACATCCACCCGAACGAGACCGATGTCACCCAGCTCCCGGATGCGATCGAGCCCGCCTTCACGTTCAAGGTCTCGATCCCCACGCCTGGCCGCTATGTCATCTGGAGCCAGGTGAACCTCGGAGGCACGGAGACCTTCGCCCCGTTCTGGTTCGATGTCGCGAGCCTCTAGAATTTCAGGTGTTTCACTGTCACGCCCTTGTTGATCAGCTGGTTCAGGGAATCGATGCCGATCTTCAGGTGGGTGTCCACGAATGAGTCGTCGACCTTCCGGTCGCTCTCGATCGTCTTGACCCCCTCGGGCACCATCGGCTGGTCGGAGACCAGGAGCAGCGCGCCCGTCGGGATCTCGTTGGAGAAGCCGACCATGAAGATGGTGGCGGTCTCCATGTCGACCGCCATGACCCGGATCCGCGTCAGGTACTTCTTGAACTCGTCGTGGTGCTCCCAGACGCGGCGGTTCGTCGTGTAGACCGTGCCGGTCCAGTAGTCCTCCGCATGGTCGCGGATCGTGGTCGAGATGGCCTTCTGGAGCGCGAAGGAGGGCAGCGCCGGCACCTCCGGCGGGAAATAGTCATTGCTCGTGCCCTCGCCGCGGACGGCGGCAATCGGGAGGATCAGGTCCCCGACCGAGACCTTCTTCTTGATGCCGCCGCACTTGCCGAGGAAGAGGACCGCCTTGGGCTTGATGGCGCTCAGCAGGTCCATGACGGTCGCGGCATTCGCGCTGCCCATCCCGAAGTTGACGATCGTCATCTTGCCGGATGTCGCCGTCGGCATCGGCTTGTCCCTGCCGTGGACCGGGACCTTGTAGAGCTTCGCGAACATATCCACGTACTTCTGGAAGTTGGTCAGGAGGATGTACTCCCCGAACTTGTCGAGCGGCACGCCGGTGTAGCGGGGCAGCCAGTTCTCAACAATCTCGGTGCGTGAAGAAAGGGCGCACATGGCGGTCAGGAATTGACTAGGCTATTCTGGGTGTTCAGGTGCTCCTCGCCCGTGTACTTGAGCGACTGCTCGTCGGCGTGGTAGCTCGAGCGCACCATGGCGCCGCTCTCGACGACGCCGAACCCGATCGAGAGACCGAACTCCTTCCAGCGGACAAACTCCTCGGGCGGCACCCAGCGGCTGATCGGCAGGTGCTGCTTCGAGGGCTGCAGATATTGGCCGATCGTGAGGATGTTGATCCCGTCGCCCGCCAGATCGCGCAGCGTCTGCTCGACCTCCTCCTGGCGCTCGCCGAGCCCAAGCATGATCCCGGTCTTCACCGTGAAGCCCCGGCTCTTCGCGTGGCGAAGGACGCTCCTTGAGCGGTCGTACCTGGCCTGCACGCGGACGGGCTTCTGGAGCCGCTCCACGGTCTCGACGTTGTGGTTGAAGATGTCGGGTCTGGCGTCGAGGACCGTGTCGACGTCGTTCAGGCGTCCCTTGAAGTCGGGAACAAGGACCTCGATCGCGGTCGCCGGGTTGCGGTTGCGGATGGCGCGGATCGTGGCCGCCCAGACGGAGGCGCCGCCGTCGGCCAGCTCGTCCCGGGCGACGCTCGTGATGACGCAGTGCTTGAGCCCCATGGTGGCCACGGCCTCCGCGACCCGCGGCGGCTCGCCCAGGTCGAGCTCGGTCGGGCGGCCCGTCTGCACCGCGCAGAAGTTGCAGGAGCGCGTGCAGATGTTGCCCAGGATCATGACGGTCGCCGTCCCTCGGGACCAGCATTCGCCCAGGTTCGGGCACTGGGCGCTCTGGCAGACCGTGTGCAGCTTGTGCTTGTCCACCAACGCCCGTACCGCCGAGTAGGCGGGGCCGTTCGGCAGCTTGGCGCGCAGCCATGACGGCTTGCGGGAGGTGTCTACGGGTGTCTCTTGTTCCGTGCTTATAGCCAGAAAGGGATACCATGATTCGACAATCACAAGCAAGGAACCAGCGGAACTTTCCGTTTGCCCCGAGGGGGGCCGCAGGGCATTCTGACCCGCTCACATGAGCGATATCCCCGCCGACATTACCCATGACCAGCACGCAGTGCGCCGGCAGAAGCTTGCCGAGCTCAGGGCGGCGGGGTTCGACCCGTTCCGGGCCGAGTTTGAGACGACGCACTTCTCAGCCGAGGCGCTGAAGGCCTATGTGGAGCTCCAGGACAACACGGTCACCGTGTCCGTCGCCGGCCGCCTGGTCACGATCCGCGACATGGGCAAGAGCCAGTTCGTCAAGATCCTGGACCAGCAGGGCGAGATCCAGCTCTACCTCAAGAAGGACGTCGTGGGAGACGACGCCTACGCGGCCTTCAAGAAGCTGGACTTGGGCGACATCATCGGCGCCAAGGGCACCCTCTTCAAGACGAAGACCGGCGAGATCACGGTCCGCGTGGACTCCTTCGTCCTCGTGTCAAAGGCGCTTCGCCCCCTGCCCGAGAAGTGGCACGGCCTTGCCGACCCCGAGACCGTCTACCGGCAGCGCTACCTGGACCTGGTCGTCAACCGCGAGTCGAGGACCCGGCTCCTCGTGCGCTCCAGGGTCGTGGCGACGATCCGCCGCTTCCTCGAGGAGCGCAAGTTCATCGAGGTCGAGACCCCCGTCCTGCAGACCGTTGCCGGCGGCGCGGCGGCAAACCCCTTCGTCACGCACCACAAGGCGCTGGGCGTCGACTTCTTCCTGCGGATCTCGCTCGAGCTCTACCTCAAGCGCATGCTGGTCGGCGGCTTCGACCGCGTGTTCGAGATCGGCCGCAACTTCCGCAACGAGGGCATCTCCAGGAAGCACAACCCTGAGTTCACGATGCTCGAGCTCTACGAGGCCTACAGCGACCACCGCGGCATGATGAGGCTCGTGAAGGACATGCTGGTCACGATCTGCCGCGACGTCCTGGGCAACGACAAGATCCTCCACCCGGGCAGCGGCCAGACGATCGACTTCGGCGGGGCGTGGCGCGACGTGACCTACAAGGACCTGATCCGCGCCGAGACCGGCGACCCGGAGTGGTTCAGCCGCGGCAAGGCCGAGCACATCGAGGCCGTCACCAGGATGGGCATGAAGGTCGAGTCCGGCTGGGAGGACTTCGAGGTCACGAACGAGGTCTTCTCGAAGAGGATCGAGCCGACGCTCATCCAGCCCACCTTCGTCCTCAACCTTCCCAAGGAGCTCTGCCCGCTCGCCAAGATCAACCGCGAGGACCCGACGACGCTCGATGTCTTCGAGCTCTGCATCGGCGGCATGGAGATCGCCCCGGCGTACTCCGAGCAGAACGACCCCGACGTCCAGCGCGAGATGTTCGAGAAGCAGGCCGGCGGCGAGCCCCAGAGCGTGGACCAGGACTTCCTGTTCGCCCTCGAGCACGGCATGCCCCCCGCGGGCGGCATGGGGATCGGCATCGACCGCCTCTGCATGCTCCTCACCGGGGCCGAGAGCATCCGGGACGTGATCCTCTTCCCGCAGCTCCGCCCGTCCGAGGCGAAGCCGGCGGACGGCGCCTGATCCCGTGCCCTGGTACCTCCACCTTGCGCTGAGGCAGCTTTTCCCGACGGGGCGCAGGTTCCCCTTCTTCACCGTCATCTCGACGGTCGGCGTGGCGCTCGGCGTCACGGTGCTCATCGTCGTCATGAGCGTCATGGGGGGCTTCGAGTACCAGATCCGCCACATCATCGTGGACACGGAGGGCGAGGTGCAGGTCGTGGCCCACGGCCTGATCGCCGACTATCCCGCCCTTGTCAGGACGATCGAGGGCGTGCCGGGCGTGGAGGCCGCGACGCCCTATGCGAGCGACGCCGTCATGATCAAGCTGGGGGACAAGAGCACGTTCCCGATGCTGCGCGGCCTGGACCTCGGCAGCATCGAGAAGGTGACGCAGCTTCGCCAGTACGTGATCGCGGGCTCGCTCGACGACCTGGACGACGACTCCATCATCCTGAGCGACCAGCTGGCCAACAGCATCGGCGCCACGCTGGGCGACACGGTCGAGGTCTACTCGCCGCTCATCATCAACAAGCTCAGCGCGGACTCCGTGTTCCTTCCCCGCCAGGTGAAGGTGGTCGGGATCCTCAGGAAGGGCCACCAGCAGCTGGACAGCAGCACGGCCTACGGGACGCTGCGCCTGGCGCAGGACCTCTATGGACTGGGTTCCACGATCCACGGCGTCGACGTCCGCCTGAAGGACGGTGTGAACGAGGACGCCGCCGCGGCCCGCATCAACCAGGTGCTTCCCGACAACGTCCGGGCCTTCTCGTGGCAGGACAGCTTCTCGGACTTCCTCTGGGTCGTGAACATGGAGCGCAGCATGATCTTCTTCCTCCTCCTCTTCATCGTCGTCGTCGCCGCGTTCTCTGTCACGAGCTCGCTCCTGATCTCGGTTGTCAGGAAGACCCGCGAGATCGGGCTCCTGGGCGCCATGGGCGCCAGCCCGCTGCAGGTGGCCGCCTGCTTCTGCGCCCAGGGCCTCTTCATCGGCGTCCTCGGCACCGCGACGGGCCTGGCCCTCGGCTTCGGGGCCCTTGCCGTCCGCAATGACGTCCTCTCGTGGTTCGCGCGCGTCACGAACAGGGAGGGCGTCTTCCAGAGGTTCTACCAGTTCACCGACCTGCCGTCGCACACCTCGGGCTCCACGGTCGCCCTCATCATCGTCCTGACGGTCGTCATCTCAACCCTGGCCGGGCTCCTGCCCGCCTGGAGGGCCGCCAGGCTCAAGCCCGTGGAGGCGCTGCGCAGTGAGTGATGCCGTCCTGAGCGCCTCGGGCCTGCGCAAGAGCTACCGCAGCGGGGAGCTGACCCTCGAGGTCCTCCGCGGCGTAGACCTCCACGTCGTCCAAGGGGAAAGCGTCAGCATCCGCGGCGAGTCGGGCTCGGGAAAGTCGACGCTCCTGAACCTCCTGGCCGGCCTCGACGCGCCCGACCAGGGAACCGTGTCCTGGGGAGGCTCGCCCGACACCGGCGCCGCGAGGCGTGCCGCCTATCTCGGCATGGTCTTCCAGTCCTTCTACCTCGTGCCCGAGCTGGACGCCTATGCGAACGTGCTCCTCGCGCGGCGCATCCTGGGGCGCGTCGACGCCGCGGCCAAGGCACGCGCGGCCGAGCTCCTCGCCCATGTGGGCCTCGGTGAGCGAGGCCATCATCTCCCGTCGCAGCTGTCCGGCGGCGAGCGCCAGCGGGTCGCCGTGGCCCGCGCCCTCATGAACAGCCCGAAGCTCATCGTCGCGGACGAGCCGACGGGAAACCTGGACGAGCGCACCGGCAACGAAGTGATCGACCTCCTGCTCGGCCTCTGCGCGTCGGCCGGCACGGCCCTGATCCTCGTGACCCACAACGCGGCCCACGCGGCCAAGACAGGACGCAGCCTGCACATGCTCAGGGGAACACTCGGGCCGGGCTAGGCCCCGAGGGGTTTGCTGCTCGCGCCGACGCCTCGCCGGGATAACTTCCAACACAATGCCCGCCCCCAAAATACGCTGCGGCGTCGCCGGAGTAGGATCCCTTGGGCAGCACCACGCCCGCATCTACGCGGCCACGCCCGGGGCTGAGCTCGCGGGCATCTTTGACACCTCGAAGGCCCGCGCCGCGGAGATAGCCGGGAAATTTGGCTGCCGCGTCTTCGGCTCCCTCGAGGAGCTCGGCTCGGCGTGCGACGCGGTCTCGGTGGTCGTCCCGACGGACCTCCACGAGAAGGTGGCCCTCCCGCTCCTTGCCAAGGGCTGCCACCTGCTGATCGAGAAGCCGATCTGCGCCTCGCTCGAGGAGGCCGAGCGCGTGCTCGAGGCCGCGAGGGCGAACAGCTGCCTCGTGCAGGTCGGGCACATCGAGCATTTCAATCCCGTCATGGCCTTCCTGGAGAAGGAGGCCAGCCATCCGCAGTACCTGACGGCCGAGCGCCTGGCCCCTTACACGACGCGAGGGACCGAGGTCGGGGTGGTGCTCGACCTCATGATCCACGACATCGGCATCGTGCTCGCGCTCGTCAAGTCGCCGATCGCCAAGATCGACAGCGTGGGGATCAACGTGCTCTCCAAGACCGAGGACATCGCGAACGCCCGCATCGAGTTCGAGAACGGCTGCGTCGCCAACCTGAGCGCCAGCCGCATGAGCCTGAAGAAGGCGCGCGAGATCCGCATCTTCCAGAACAACGCCTACCTCTCCCTGGACTTCATGAACCAGTCCGGGCACCTGGTGAAGAAGAGCGACATCATCGCCTACGGCATAAAGATGAAGATCGGCCTCGTTAAGGGAGGCGATGCGAGCTCGATCCCGGTCCACCAGATCCCGATAGAGAAGGGCGAGCCCCTCGCGCTCGAGCTGGCCCACTTTGTCGAGAGCGTGAGGACCTCCAAGCAGCCCAAGGTGGGAGCGGCGCTCGGCAAGAGCGCCCTCGAGGTTGCGATCCAGATCACGGAGCAGATTCGGAAAAAGAGGAAATGACGGGCCCCTCATCCCTCCCGCTGCCGGCGCCGCTGGGCGGGCCGCCCGATCTCCTGGTGATCGCCGGGGAGCACTCGGGCGACGAGCACGCCGCACGGATGGTGAGGGGAGTCCTGAAGCGCCGCCCGGGCCTGAGCGTCGCGGCCCTTGGGGGCCGCCGCCTGGCGGAGGCAGGGGCCCAGCTTCTGTTTGACCGAACGGCCATGTCTGTTGTCGGCCTGGCCGAGGTCGCGCGCAACCTCTCGTTCTTCAGGCGACTGATCGAGGAGACGGTGCTCTGGGTGGACAAGTACCTGCCGAAGGCCGTTTGCTTCGTGGACAACTCCGGGGTCAATCTGAGGATCGCGAAGGCGCTGCGGCTGCGCGGGATAAGCGTGAAGGGCGGCGGCCCCGTCCGGGCCCTCTATTACATAAGCCCGCAGATCTGGGCCTCCCGCGCGGACCGGCGCTACGACATGGCGCGCAACCTGGATTCCCTGGCCGTCATCTTCCCCTTCGAGATCGAGAGCTACGCAGACACGTCCCTTCCCGTCGAGTTTGTCGGCCATCCCTTCATGGCTCAGGACTACGCGCCCCCGGTGAGCTATGACCCCAAAGGCCCGGTCCTGCTCCTGCCGGGCAGCCGGCCCAAGGCGGTTTCCCTCATCTTCCCCGCGCTCGCGGACGCGTACCGGGAGTTCCTGAAGGGTTCGCCAAAAACGAAGGCGGTGGTCCTTTACCCGAGCGACGACATCCGCTCGGTCCTCGAGTCCCTCGGGCTTCCGGAAGGCGTGCGCCTGCAGAGGACCGGGGAGGGGACAGTTGGGGCGAGCGCGGTCCTGACCAGCAGCGGCACGATGTCGATGCACTGCGCCCTCGCGGGCATACCGGGCGCCATCGTCTACCGCACCGACCCCATCACTTATCTCGTGGGCCGATGGATCGTCAGCGTGCCCTACCTGGGCATCGCCAACATCATCCTCGGGGAGGCTATGTACCCCGAGTTCATCCAGGCGACCTCGTCACCCTCGGTGCTCGCGGCCCAGCTCAGGGAATGCACAGGCGACGCCGCGCGGCGCGACAGGACCTCGATGCAGGCGTCGGAGCTGCGCTCGATGCTGGTCAATCCCAACGGCGTGACCGAGGCCGACTGGCTCCTCGGCAAGATCGCCTAGCGCCGTTACGGCGCGGCGGCCTGGCCGGCGGCGGAATTGCGGCCCTCGGGCGCGGACTTCGATTCACCCGCGGACTCAATGCCCTTCTGCACAACGCTCCAGAGGCCGTCGGCCTTTTCAGCCAGGATCGCGCGGCAGCGGACGACCTCGGACTCGCGGGCCGACCTGTTCGTCTCGGCGATCTTTGCCAGGTCGTCCAGGTTGTAGAGGAACACGTTCTGCAGGTCCGAGGCACCCGACTCGATGTCGCGCGGCATCGCGAGGTCGACAAGAAGGAGGGGGCGTGCCGGCCGGCGCCTCATGGCCGACGCGATGGAGGCCGCGGTGAGGATGACATTCGGCGCCGCCGTCGAGCACACGATGACGTCGAATTCGGAAAGGAGGCCGTTCCTTTCCTCGAAGGGGACCGTGCCGGCGCCGAGGGTCGCCGCGATCTCGAGCGCCACCTCGCCCCTGCGGCCGGCCACCGCCAAGTGGGCGGCTCCGCGGCTGGAGAACGCCTTGGCGGTCGCGCTGCCGATCTCGCCGGTCCCTAGCACCAGGACGCGGGCGTCTGAAAGGCTCCCGAAGATGTTGGTCGCGAGGTCCACGGCCACGTTGGCCACGCTCACCGTGCCGGCCGCGATGCCCGTGTGGGTCCTCACGTGCTTCGCCGCCTGGAAGGCCTTCTGGAAAACCCGGTTCAGCACCGAGCCCGTCGATCCGCTCGCCTGCGCGACGGCGTAGGCGTCCTTCACCTGGCCAAAGATCTCGTTCTCGCCGACCAGCTGGGAATCCACTCCGCTCGCGACCTCGAAGAGGTGGAGCGCGGCGTCCCTGCCGGTGAGGCGGATCCGGATCCGCTCGTATTCCGCGACCTCGAATTTCTGGCGCGCGCAGTAGGCGGCCTGCACGGCCTCGACGGCCGTGGCATCCGTTCCGACGCCGTAGAACTCCACCCGGTTGCAGGTGTTGAGGACCGCGAGCTCGCGCAGGCCCTTGACCAAGGCCAGGTCGGCCCTGAGCGCGCTCTCCGACTCGATCGCCAGGCGCTCTCGGACCTCAAGCGGGGCGTTGTGGTGGGTGGCACCAAGGACGAAAAAGCAGGGCTCGCTCATGGCGACGTCCTTTCGACGGCGGCGGCACCCGGGTGGCGGCTGGCATCCACGGCCTGGAGCGAGAGGAGCGCTGCAGCGAAGAGGGCGAGGCAGGTCCATGCAAAGCGCTTCGCGAGCAGTTGGCCCATGGCGCGCAGTCCGAAGGCGAGGGCCGCCGCGGCCCAGACGGCAATTGTCGCCGCCAGCTTCGCGTGGCCGACCGTCGCCGTGTCCCGGGTCCAGTAGACGGAGCCGAAGAGGAGGGCCAATGTCAGGAGCGCCAGGCCGGTCCCGAGGAGGCGTACCTCGATGTGGTCCAGGTCGAGAATCGAGGGCAGGAGGGAGAACCAGCCGCCGACATGCTTCTTCTTGAGCGAGAAATGCCGCAACAGGAACAGCGCCGACGTGAGGGCCAGGAGCCCGAACACCCCGTAGCTGAAGATGGCGAGGGCGGCATGGAGCTCGATCCAGGGATTGCCGCCGAAGATGTGCGTCCTAAGGACCGCGTCCCAGCTCGGAATGGACAGGGAGACGATTGTCAGCGCGGCTCCGAGGCACGCCGTGAAATACCCCAGGAGGCTCGAGCGGAACGTGACGCCGACCACAAGGTAAAGGGTGATCGCCGACCACGCCGTAAACTGGAGGATCTCAAAGCGGTTGCCGAGCGGGCAGCCGCCCGTCGCATGCCCGCGTATCCCGAGTCCCACGAACTGCAGGAGGTACCCCGCCATGATCGCGCAGGAGATCAGGAAGCCCGACGTCCTCTGGCCCCGGATCAGGGAGACCGTGCCCAGGATGAGACCCGCGGTGTAAAACGCCGCGGCGCACCAGAGCCATTGGCGGTCGGACAGGTCGGCAAACATGGAGAGAAGACGCTACCGGGCTCGGCGCGTCCCGGCAAGCCTAGGGGTGGGCCTTCGGGGACCACTGCGCGAGGAACGCCTTTATCTTCGGCAGGCTGTAGCCCTCGCCGTCCTCGAGCTCGCTCGTGTCCTTCGTCATCAGCTGCTTCCCGGTCGAGTCCAGCAGCACGATGTCCGGGATGCCCTTGGCCGAGGGATTGCCGAGCCTCGCGTTCAGCTCCGCGTTGCGCTTCTCGCCGTGGCGGCCGTTCACGTCGATCATGACGACGACGTAGCCGTCCTTCAGCTGCTGGGAGACCGCCGGGTCCGTCTCGAACACCGTGTGAAGACGCCGGCACCAGATGCACCAGTTCGCCCCGATCTCGACCAGGACGACTTTGTTGGTGACGACCGCCGTCGCCACCGCGGCGGCGACCTGGGCCTCGCCGTCCGCGTGCACGTCGTAGATGTCCTGGCCCATGTGCGGGTACTCGGGGTCGGCGCGGAGGCCGGCGGCTGGGACGAGGGCGAGGGCCGCCAGGGCGAGCAGGTAACGCGTGATCATGCCCGGACTATACCACCGAAAGGAGGCATTGCCCAACCAAACAAGGGGGAAGGCAACTTGCTCCACTCCCGAGCCTTATGGCTCGCCTGCGGCTAGCGGGTCCTCTTCCAGACTGCCAGGAACATGCCGTTCGCATTGAGCTCCTCGGGCAGGAGCGTGAGGCGGCTATTTGAATCGGCGGAGAGGGCGATCGGCTCCGGCTCAAAGTCAGCATGCGCCGCCTCAAAGGAGTCGGCCACGGCCGTCGTCTCGCTCCGGGTCAGCGTGCACACGGAATAGACAAGCCGGCCGCCCACCTTCAGCGAAAGTGCCGCCTTGGCGAGAAGCCCCGCCTGCACGGCCGCCAGCTCCGTCACGTCCTGCATCGAGGTGGTCCAGCGGGCGTGGGGGTTTCTCTGCCACGTGCCGACGCCGCTGCACGGCGCGTCGACGAGCACTCCGTTGCACTTCGTCTTAAAGGGGGCCGGCGTCGTGCCGGTCCATGCGGCGCCGCGGTAATTGAACATCCCGGCCCGGCCCGCGCGCTTCTTCAGGATCGAAAGCCGCCTTGCGGAGCGGTCTGTCGCCCAGATGAGGCCCTTGTTCGCCATGAGGTCGGACAGGTGCAGCGCCTTTCCACCCTCACCGGCGCAGGCGTCCCACCAGGTCTCCCCGCTGCGGGGCGAGCAGGCGAGGCCCACGATCTGCGAGGCGAGGTCCTGGATCTCGAACTCCCCCGACTGGAACTGCGGCATCTTGTGGAGGTCCGACGTGCCCGAGTACCGCAGCGCCGCCATCTGGGGCGGGGCCTTGAGCGAGGCGGGAAGCTTGGGCTCAGTTGCGTTGTTGATCGCCAGGGCGAGCTTGGCCGCGGTCCCCGCCTTGGCGCGGATCCAGAGGGCGGGCTCCGTCTGGAGCTGGCGCAGGAAAGGCGCCGTCACGTCCATCTCGTTCTTCAGCCATTCGGGGACCGCGCGGGCGCGCAGCGCCTCCTCCTTGATCGACATCGGGTCCCTGTCGAAGCGCTGCTGGTAGCCGATCGCGGCAATCACCTGCTTCTGGAAGGAGTCGGAACGGCTGACCCAATTGAGCCACCGGTAGTACGTGAAGACGGCCCGGCTCACCGAGCGCTTGCCGACCGCGCCGAGCGTCGTGTTGCGCGAGAGGTACTCGCGCAGCGCCGCATCGGCCGGCACGCCCGGGCGCACCGACTGCACGACAATGGCCGCGTGGTTTTCTAGCGTCTCGCCCATCTTTGCTCGGCCTTTAGTTCAAGGGGCCTGGTCTCGATGCGCACGCCGGCTACGGCGGGATGGGAGCGCAGCTCCTGGAAGCCGGCTCCGGTGAGGCGCCACGAGAGGGCGGCACTCGCCTCCGCGACGGGGGCCACGCCGCCCTCAAGGAGGACGGCGAACTCCATCCGCGTGTCGCCCTGCTCGCGCACGATCGTCTCCCGCAGCTTGCGCAGGAACGACTCAAGGTTCGGGTCGCCGGGCCTGATGAGCCACG
>Ga0302279_10004981_pt1 | contig 15152 bp, 15 predicted proteins | sample III_Bog_N3_3_FD_194541 | JGI IMG/M metagenome (GOLD analysis project Ga0302279, IMG submission 194541) | Peat permafrost microbial communities from Stordalen Mire near Abisko, Sweden - III_Bog_N3_3 | ecosystem: Environmental > Terrestrial > Soil > Wetlands > Peat | place: Sweden: Abisko...
TCGGGCAGGATCGCATCGCTGCCTTTGGTCCGCTTCTCCGGCACCTTTGTCACGACGCCGTCGTCGTTCGTCGCGTAACCGAACACGCCGAGCGGAATGCCGATGCGAATCACATCCGGTACGACGCGCAGCACCATGAACGCAAGCGCGATGCCGACGGCCGCCAGCCGCAGCGATTGCGTGCGGCTGAGCTGAACCTTCGGCAGCGACTCGGAGGAGGCGTTCACCCCTCAGCGTTACCTTTCGCCGGCCGCGATCTCCGCCAACCGGGCCGGATCGCCATCCCATGCCGCCACGCCGCGCCGGGCTTGCGGATCGGTCAACCAACGGCTCAGCCGCCCGCCGCTCTCGACTGTCTGCACGATCGTCGTTCCGGTGCCGTCCGGTTCGAGCGTCCAGGCCAGGCGCAACCACGCCACCGGTCCGAACGTGAGCCGCAGCGCCAGCCGCCGCGGCGCCTCGGCTTCCTCGACGCGAAATGCCGTTTGGCGGCCGCGTTTGCGCTTCACGGTGACGATCGCGCCCGGCACGAGTTCGCTCTCGACCACCATCCACTCCGCGGTGGCACTCCATTGCTGCCAGCGCAAGCCGTCGGCCAGACGTTCCCAGACGCGTTCGGGCGGCGCCGCGGAACGGGCGCTCGTGCTGCCGAACACGCCTGATTCAGAACGATGAGCGACCACGACGAACCCCCTCAGAACCCGATCGTCGCGATGGCGACGAGGATTCGCGCGCGGCGCGATCTCGGCGCGGCGATCGATTCGGCCACGGCCGATACCGGCCGTAGCGCCACGGGCGACGACGAAGCGCGCTTCGCCGCGCTGGCCGACGTGCTGGCCGTGGGCACGAAACGGCTGAACTCGATCCTCGGCAAGAGCGGCGTGACGTTCGTGCGTATCGAGAACCCGCTCCGGCTGCGGCTGCGCTTCAAAGAAAAGCGCGTCAGCCTCGATCTCGACCGCGTCCGCCAACTCGTGATCGTCGTCGGGCTCGGGCTCGACGGCGAGTACCAGTTCGACACCGCCGCCGAGCTGCCGGCGCTGATCAACCTCTCGAAGCTCTCCACCGAGGCGGGATACGGCGAAGCGCTCACCGGTTCTTCGCTGCTGAAGGCGATCGCCGCCGACGCGGAGTTGCCGCGGCCGGCGCACTTGGACGCGCCCGGCCCGATGCGCTTCTAAGCTTCGCCGCAAACGCCCGCGCGACGATCGGCCGCGACGGGCACATCGTCACCGGGCACTGCGCGCACAGCGGCGTCGGCGCTTTGCAGAGCGCGCGGCCATGCAGGATCAGCCAGTGATGCGCGTGGCGCCACTGCTCGCGCGGCACGAGCCGCGTGACGTCCTCTTCTACCGCGCGCGGCGTCGTGCCGAGCGTCAGTCCCAAGCGATGCGAGACGCGAAACACGTGCGTGTCGACGGCGAACGCCGCTTCCGCGAACGCGACCGACATCACGACGTTGGCGGTTTTACGTCCGACGCCGGGGAGCGCTTCGAGCGCCTCGCGTTCGCGCGGAACCTCACCGCCGTGCTCGGCGATCAGGCCCTGCGCCGCGGCGATGATGTTCTTGGCCTTGGTGCGGAAAAAGCCGCACGATTTGATCACCGCCTCGACGTCGCTCTGCTGCGCCTGCGCGAGCGCCGCCGCATCGGGATATTTCGCGAACAGGAACGGCGTCGTGAGGTTGACGCGCGCGTCGGTGCACTGCGCGGAAAGAATCACCGCAATCAGCAGCTCGAACGGGTTGCCGTATTCGAGCGCGGTCTCGGCGTGCGGATAGGTGCGCTCGAGGACCGCCAGCTCGGCCGTTGCTACGGCTCGGGTCACCTTACGCTTGGGAAACGGAATCGTCACCTCCCCCCGTTCGCCCTCGCCCGGCAACTTTCTGCGCGGCCGCGACGTCCCAAGCGGCATGCCGTTCTTCAAGCAGATCCGGCGCCCAATCAGGGGCTTAGAGAATCTGAATCCGGCGACGGCCAACGGCTCGGACTTGCACTTCCATTTGCTTTCGATCAACGAAGTAGGCCGCCGAATACGCCCACCCGTCGAACTGAACCAACAAAAAGTAATCTCCATCCAGCGGCCCCGCTGAAGGATTGGGAAATTTGGTTTTCTTATCGGGCGCCGGATCGTCGGATAGCCTAGCAATCGCGCGAACGAAGCGCGGCTCGCATAACGAATCCAGATCGGCTTTCGCGCTTGACGCGAATACTAGCTGGAACGCGACTCCAGCTCCGCGCAATCCACGCGTATGACTGAGCCGTCCTTGATCTCGGCGTCCCCGCGCCGCAAGGCCGCCATGAATGTGCTGTCGCTAGAGATCCCGAGCCAAGCCGCAGCTGAGCCATCCTTCTCTTCGTTGATCTTGCGCGTTACCGCCCGCTCTAACCGCTGAAGCGCCGAGGCAAACGTCATCACATCATCTGCATGGCGTATCCAAGCGAGCGCCCCAGGTAAAGACTTGATCAGTCCGATCGGGCCAAGTGCGCGGAACCTAGTAGCTTCCCGGATCTTTAGCGCGAGCTCGCGCATAGCTGCTCGGTGCACCTCGGGCAGTTCAAACCAAGAAGCATCCGCGGCATCAGCTAGCGCTTCGAGCTGCACGGCAACTTCACGCATCAGCCGGGCCGAGGCAGCACGCGGGTGCTCCACGATGCGCATTTGGCGATCGTCGAGCATGATGGGCAAGTCGTTTAGCGGGAGCGCTGTCGTGGTCATCTTTAGCCTAGTCTCATTGGGCGCGGCCTGAGAGTATACACCTTAGAAATGTCGGCAAAACGTAGAATAAGTTTCGAAAGTAGGTCGGCCGCAGGTCGAAGCCCTCTAAAGGCCACCTTGTCAAGCTGCCGAACATACGTACGAGTTGACCCTGTGCTGAGCACTCCCATGGTCTCGCGTCGTGACCGGCGAATGAGCCTGCCCAGGGAGCCGCTGTTCGAATGAGCCCGTTCTTCAAGCAAAAGGACCCGACCGTGCCGCCGGGCCAGCACGTGACCGACGGCTTCCCGGTGCTGCACGTCGGCGACGTGCCGGCGATCGACCCGAAAACCTACCGGCTCTCGTTCACGGGCCTGCTCGGCAACCCGTTCTCGATCTCGTACGACGAACTGCGCGCGCTACCGTCGACGGAGTACCGCGGCGATATCCACTGTGTCACGCGCTGGTCGAAGAAGGCGACGTATTGGCGCGGCACGCTCTTCCGCACGCTGGTCGAGCTGGCCGAACCGGACCCGTCGGTGACGCACGTGATCCAGCACGCGGACAACGACTACACGACGAACCTGCCGCTCTCCGCGATGCTCGACGACGACGTGCTCGTCGCATGGGAATACGACGGCCGCCCGATCGAGCCGATCCACGGCGGTCCGGTGCGGATGTTCGTCCCGAAGCTCTACTTCTGGAAGAGCGCGAAGTGGCTGCACCGGCTCGATTTCACCGACCACGACGAACGCGGCTTCTGGGAAGTCCGCGGCTACCATAACGACGCCGACCCCTGGAAAGAAGAACGCTACAGCGACCTCCCCTCCTGGGCGGGGTAACGTCCACGCCGACGCATCCGCGCCCCCTGTCATCCCGAGCGGAGCGCGTAGGCGCGGAGTCGAGGGACAGCCGCAATCATCAAGCTTGGCGGAGCGCTGCAATCGCCGAGCTTGGTCGCTGTCCCTCGACTCCGCGCCTACGCGCTCCGCTCGGGATGACAGGGGGTTCGCAACTACTAGCGCAGACGGAGCGCTCCGTCGCGGCGTTCCACGATGCCGTCGCGCTCGAGGGCTTCGGTGACGGCGGGGATTTCGTCGAGGCGGTCCGGCGGCACGATCTCCGCGAGTGAGGCGATCAGGTCGTCGATGAGCAGCGAGATGCCGGGCGGGACGTCGCGGAGCCGGTCGACGATGCGGCCGCGCAGGTAGCGCGTCGTGCGCTCGAAGGGGAGCGCTTCTTGCGGTGAGCGTTTGCGCTCGCCGCTCGCGAGCGCGGCGAGTGCCGCGGCATCGACCGGGGCGGCGGCGCAGTCGTCGCGCAGCGGACAGATCAAGCACTTCGGCGCGCGGGCGCTGCAGATCGTCGCGCCGACGTCCATCATGGCGGAGTTCCAGTCGTGCGCGCTGCCGGCAGGGAGCGCGGCGCGCGCGAGCGCGTCGAGGTGCCGCTCGCCGGCTTGCGGCGGATACTCCAAGCCCAGCGCCGTGCGGTGCGCGATGCGGCGGATATTCGTATCGAGCGCGACGTCGTCCAGTTCGAACGCGAACGCGCGCACCGCGGAGGCGGTGTACGGCCCGATTCCCGGTAGCGCGAGCAGCGCTTCGCGGTCGCTCGGCAACGCGCCGCCGTGGCGCTCCACGACGGCCCGCGCGAGCGCGTGCAACCGCACCGCGCGCGAATTGTAGCCCAGCCCGCGCCACAACCGCACGACGTCCGCCGCCTGCGCGGCCGCGAGCGACGCGAGATCCGGGAACGCCGCAACGAACGCCTCGTAGAGCGGCAGCACGCGCTCGACTTGCGTCTGCTGCAACATAAACTCGCTGACCAGCACGCGATACGGATCGCGCGTCTGACGCCAGGGCAGATGCGCGCGACCGTGGATGCGGTACCAGGCGAGCAGGGCGGCGGCGTTCACCCCGCGAGCAGCGCTCCGATGCGCTCGATGCCCTCGGCAATCGCGGTGCGCGGCACCGGCGTCAGCGCGAGCCGGAAATTGTGTTCGCCGCCGCCTTGCGCGAAGAACGGCTCGCCGAACAGAAACGAGACGCCGCGGCGCTCCGCGCCGGCCAGCAGCGCGCGCGTGCGGACCTCGCGCGGCGCGCCGGCCCAGACGTAGTAGCCGTCGGCGTTCGCATCGACGCGCAGCGTCGCGGGCCAATGCCGCGCGATCGCCGCATTCGCGAGCCTCCGCCGCTCGACGAGTTCGACCCGCAGCGCGCGCACGTGAGCGTCGTACGACGTGCGCACGAAATCGTCGACTCCGGCTTGAATGTACATGCTCGTCGCCATGTCGTACGACTGCTTACGGAGCAGCAACCGGTCGAAGATCGTGCGCGGGGCGACCATCCAGCCCAGTCGCAACGACGGCGCGATGGTTTTGCTGAAACTCGACAGATAGATCACGTCGTCGCTGCCGCGCGCGATCAACGGCGCGAGCCGCGCCGGCGCGAGTTCGCCATACGGATCGTCTTCGACCAGCGGTACGCCCCAGCGCCGCGCAAGCATCACCAAACGGTCGCGCCGTTCCTCGCTCAAGGTGACGCCGGTGGGATTGTGCAGCGACGGCATGGTGTAGATGAAGCGCGGACGGCGCGTGCGCAGGATCGCCTCGATGTGATCGACGCGGACGCCGTGCTCGTCGACCGGTACCGGGATCGCGCGCAATCCGTGGATCTGGAAGATCTGCAGTGCGCCCGGATAGGTCGGCGCCTCGACGATGATTTCATCGCCCGGCTCGGCCAACGACTGCGCCACCAAGCTGATGCCCTGGGTCGAGCCGGTCAGCATCAGCACGTTGCGCGCGTCGATCTCGCAGCCGCGCCGGCGCATCCGCTCCGCCACCGCCTCGCGCAGCGGCAGGTAGCCCTCGCTGTCGCCGTAGGTCAGCACGTAGTTCACGTTGCCGCCGACGCGGGCGAACGAGGCCGCCAGATCCGCGAGCGGCGACGGCTCGGCCGGCGGGACGCCCTGGACGAACGCGATCCGCTCGCCGTGTTCGGCGGCCGCCAGCTCGCCGAGCACCGCCGGGTACTGCCCCACCCGCCAGGACGGCAACGTGACCCACCACGGCACCCCCGCGGCGGTGCGCTCCGGTTGCCCGGCCCGCAGCGGAGCAACCCGGGAGCCCGAACCGACCCGCTGCTCGATCAGGCCGTCGGCCGCCAACTCGCGGTAGCCGTGAACGACCGTGCTCCGGTTGACCCCCAGCCGGTCGGCGAGTACGCGCTCGGGCGGCAGCCGGGTCCCCTCGGGGAGCGCGCCGGTCAGGATTTGCTCCCGTAAACGCTCGTACAGCTGCCGGTAAATCGGCACGACGCTGGCCCGATCGACGACGAGCGCTTCGGGAGCCCATCCATTTGCCGTCACACCCGATCCAATTCCAGCAGGCGGCGCTCCAATCCCGTCAAGCGGACGGCGGGCGCCGGGCAATTGGATGGCAAAATCACCCGCTTGGACGGCGCGGACGCTTGCCGCCCCTGCTAACGTTGTCCGGAATTGCGCATTGCCCCCGCGAAGAGGCTGCCCTTATGCTTGACGTTTCGAATCCAGCGCTGGCCAAGAACGGGAACGCCTCGGCCGAGCCCGACGACGCCGAAACCGATGAATGGATCGCCGCCCTTGACGGGGTGATCAATGCCGAGGGTCCGCAACGCGCGCGCGAACTGATCCAGGCCCTCACGATGCGCGCCCGCACGCGCGGCGCCGACATCCCAATCCAGCTCACGACGCCGTATATCAATACGATCGCCCCCCACGCGCAGCCGGCGTTTCCGGGCGATCACGACATCGAAGAACGTTTGCGTCACCTGATGCGCTGGAACGCGATGGCGATGGTCGTGCGCGCGAACAAGCACAACGACGGCCTCGGCGGCCACGTCGCGACGTTCTCGTCGTCGGCGACCTTGATCGACGTCGGCTTCAACCACTTCTGGCACGCGCCGTCGGAAAAGCACGGCGGCGACCTCGTCTACTTCCAAGGTCACGGCTCGCCGGGCATCTACGCTCGCGCCTACCTCGAGGGTCGCATCAGCGAAGACCAACTCGATTACTTCCGGCGCGAAGTCGACGGCAAGGGTCTGAGCTCGTATCCGCATCCGTGGCTGCAGCCCGATTTCTGGCAGTTCGCCACCGTCTCGATGGGCCTGGGGCCGCTGCAAGGCGTCTATCAGGCGCGCTACATGAAGTACTTGCACGATCGCGGCATCGTCGATACCAGCGGACGCAAGGTCTGGGTCTTCGTCGGCGACGGCGAGATCGACGAACCGGAAACGCTGGCCGGCTTGGGCCTGGCCGTGCGCGAGAAGCTCGACAACCTGATCTTCGTCGTCAACTGTAACCTGCAGCGCCTCGACGGTCCGGTGCGCGGCAACGGCAAGATCATCCAGGAACTCGAAGGCCACTTCCGCGGCGCGGGCTGGAACGTCCTCAAGGTTATTTGGGGACGGCACTGGGATCCGCTGCTCGCCGCCGACAAGACCGGCGCGCTGGTGCGCTTGATGGGCGAGACGCTCGACGGCGACTACCAGACGTTCAAGTCGCGTGACGGCGCCTACGTGCGCGAGCACTTCTTCGGCAAATATCCGGAAACGCGCGCCCTCGTTGCGGATCTCTCCGACGACGACGTGTGGCGCCTCAACCGCGGCGGCCACGATCCGTACAAACTCTACGCCGCGTATAAAGCCGCGACCGAATACGAGGGCGGCCCCTCGGTCGTTCTCGCCAAGACCGTCAAAGGCTACGGCCTGGGCAGCGCGGGCGAAGGCATGAACGTCGCGCACAACACGAAGAAGCTGGTCGTCGATCAGCTGCGCGAATTCCGCGACCGCTTCTCGATCCCGATCTCCGATAAGGATATCGAGGACGTGCCGTTCATCCGGCCCGACGAGAATAGCCCGGAGATGAAGTACTTGCGCGAACGCCAAGCCGCACTCGGCGGCAGCGTTCCGTCGCGCCGGCGCAACGTCGAAGCGCCGCTCCCCGTGCCGAAACTCGACGCCTTCAAGGCGCTGCTCGAAGATAGCGGCGAACGCACGTTCTCGACCACGATGGCCTACGTGCGCGTGCTCGGCGCGTTGCTGCGCGACAAGGTCGTCGGCCCGCGCATCGTGCCGATCGTCTCCGACGAAACCCGCACGTTCGGCATGGAAGGCATGTTCCGCCAAGTCGGCATGTACTCGGGCCTCGGGCAGCTCTACCGCCCGCAAGACGCCGATCAGTTGATGTGGTACCGCGAAGACAAGACCGGCCAGATTCTGCAAGAAGGCATCTCGGAAGCCGGCGCGATCTCGTCGTGGATCGCCTCGGGCACGGCCTACTCGACGCACGGCGTGCAAACGATCCCGTTCTTCATCTTCTACTCGATGTTCGGGTTCCAGCGCATCGGCGATTTCATCTGGGCTGCGGGCGACATGCGCTCGCGCGGCTTCCTGCTCGGCGGCACCGCCGGACGCACGACCCTCAACGGCGAGGGCCTGCAGCATGAAGACGGCCAGAGCCACATCATGGCGTCGTTCATCCCGAACTGCGTCTCGTACGATCCGACCTACGCCTACGAAGTCGCCGTGATCGTGCAAGACGGCCTGCGCCGGATGATCGGCGATCAGGAAGACGTGTTCTACTACATCACGGTGATGAACGAGAACTACCATCACCCCGAGATGCCGGCCGGCGCGGAAGAGGGCATCATTCGCGGGCTGTATCCGCTCTCCAAAGGCGCGGGCAAGAAGAACGCGCCGCACGTGCAGCTGCTCGGTTCGGGCACGATCCTGCGCGAAGTGGAAGCGGCCGCCGAATTGCTCAAGGACTACGGCGTCGTCGCCGACGTCTGGAGCGCGCCGAGCTTCAACGAGCTGCGCCGCGACGGGCTCGACGCCGAACGCTGGAATCTCTTGCATCCGGACGAGCAGCCGCGGGTCCCGTGGATCACGCAGCAGCTCGCCGGGAAGCCCGGTCCGGTGATCGTGGCGACCGACTACATGAAGACCTACGCCGATCAGGTGCGGCAGTTCGTGCCGGCGCCCTACGTCGTGCTCGGCACGGACGGCTTCGGCCGCAGCGACACGCGCGAGAAGTTGCGTGAGTTCTTCGAAGTCGACCGGCGCTGGGTCGCGCTCGCCGCGCTCAAGGCCCTCGCCGACGCCGGCACGATCGAGCGCAGCGTCCTCGCGAAAGCGATCGCCGCATTCGGCCTCGATCCGAACAAGCCCAACCCGGTGACGGTGTAGCATGGCGCTCGTCGAGATCAAAGTCCCGGACATCGGTGGGTTCAACGATGTTCCGGTGATCGAAGTGTTCGTCGCGCCCGGCGACACGATCGAAAAAGACGGCGCGCTCGTGATGCTCGAGTCCGATAAGGCGACGATGGAGGTCCCCTCGACCGTCGGCGGCACCGTGCGCGACATCAAGGTCAAGCCCGGCGATAAAGTCAGCGAAGGCGTCGTGCTGCTCAGCGTCGAGACTGCCGATGCCGCGGCCGCTGCGCCGCAACCCGCAGCCGCACCAACGCCCACCGCTGCGCCGGCACCCGTCGTCGCAACGGCCCCGGCGCAGAGCGCTCCCGCGACGGTAACGGAACTCGTCGTTCCGGATATCGGCGGCTTCACCAACGTCCCGATCCTCAGCGTGTTCGTCGCCACCGGCGACACGATCGCGAAGGACGCGCCGCTGGTCGAACTCGAGAGCGAAAAAGCCACGATGGAGGTCCCCGCGACCGCCGGCGGACGCATTCGCGACGTCAAGGTCCGACCGGGCGACAAGGTCTCGCAGGGCGACGTGCTCGCGATCGTCGAGGTCGCCGGCGCCGCTCCCGCCGCGCCGCCGGCGGCAACGCCGGCACCGGCGCCTGCGCGCGCAGCCGTGCCTCCGCCGCTGCCGGTTCCGCCCCCCGCACCGCTCGCGCCGGTCGCGCTTAACGGCAACGGGCACGGCAACGGCAACGGCAACGGCCAGGCCGTCGTCCACGCGAGCCCGGCGATCCGGCGTTTCGCGCGCGAACTCGGCGTGCAACTCGTCACCGTGCGCGGCAGCGGCCCCAACGGGCGCATCACCCGCGAAGACGTCCAGGCGTTCGTGAAGCGCTCGCTCGTCGAAGGGCTGCCCGCACCTGCGGCGACGAGCGGCGGCGGCCTGCAACTGCTGCCGTGGCCGAAGGTCGACTTCGAGCGGTTCGGCCCGGTCGAACGCGTGCCGCTGACCCGCATCCAAAAGCTCTCGGGCCCGAACCTGGCCCGCAATTGGGTGCTGATCCCGCACGTCACGCAGCACGACGACGCCGACGTCACCGATCTCGAAGCGTTCCGGGTCGCGCTCAACGCCGAGCAAAAAGACGTCAAGGTCACGATGCTCGCGCTGTTGATCAAAGCCTCGGTCGCCGCGCTCAAGAAGTTCCCGACGGTGAACAGCTCGCTCGACGGCGAGCAACTGGTCCTCAAGCAGTACTACAACATCGGCTTTGCGGCCGATACGCCGAACGGGCTCGTCGTCCCGGTGATCCGCGATGCCGACCGCAAGGGCGTGCTCGAGATCGCGCGCGAGTCCGGCGAGCTCGCCAAAAAGGCGCGCGACGGCAAGCTCGGCCCGGCCGACATGACCGGCGCGACGTTCACGATCTCGAGTCTGGGCGGAATCGGCGGCACCTACTTCACCCCGATCATCAACGCCCCGGAAGTCGCGATCCTCGGCGCCTGCCGCAGCGCGGTGCGCCCCGTCTGGGACGGCAAGGCGTTCGCGCCGCGCACGATCCTGCCGTTGTCGTTCTCGTACGACCACCGCGTGATCGACGGCGCATCGGCAGCGCGCTTCACCACTTACCTTGCCGGCGTCCTCGCCGACATGCGCCGCACGCTGTTGTAGCAACCGGCGCGACCTTTTACGGAGTTCTAGGAGAGTTATGGCATCTTTTAACGTCGACGCCGTCGTCATCGGCGCAGGACCGGGCGGGTACCACGCAGCGATTCGCCTCGGACAGCTCGGCAAGAACGTCGTGTGCTTCGATCGCGACGAAGTCGGCGGCGTGTGCCTGAACTGGGGCTGCATTCCGACCAAGGCGCTGCTGCATGTCGGCGAGATCGTGCGTCAGATCGACCACGCCGCGGAGATCGGCATCACCGTTCCCAAGGCTGCGATCGACCGCGAAGGCGTCGTCGGATTCAAGGACAAGGTCGTCAAGGCCAACGTCGGCGGCGTCGGACAACTCTTCAAGGCGAACAACGTGACGTTCGCGTACGGCGACGCGTCGTTCACCGGCAAGAACACCGTCGCGCTGAAAAAGAAAGACGGCACGATCGACGAGTACACGGCGCCGGCGATCGTGATCGCGACCGGCGGCGCGCCGATCGACGTCAAGGCGTGGCCGCACGACGGCGAGACGATCATCAACTCCAACGACGCGGTCTCGCTCAAGCGCATCCCGCAGAACCTGCTGATCGTCGGCGGCGGCGTGATCGGCTTGGAATTCGCGACCGTTTACACGCGCATGGGCGCCAAGGTGCTCGTCGTCGAGGCGCTGGCGAACATCCTCACCGGCACCGATCTCGAGATCTCCAAGACGCTCGCCCGCATCCTCAAGAAGCAGGGCATCGAGATCGCGCTCTCCACCAAGGTCGAGACGATCGAGAAAATCGCCGATCAGAAAGTCAAAGCGACCTTCAACGGCGAGTACACGAGTAATAAGCCCGAGACGCGCGAGTTCGACATGGTGCTCGTCGCCGTCGGCCGCCGCCCCGTGACCGACACGCTCAACCTCGCCGCCGCGGGCCTCGCGGTCAACGAAAAGGGCTTCATCGACGTCGACGCGCAGCGCAAGACCGCCGTCGCCGGCATCTACGCGATCGGCGACATCACCGGCGGGCCGCTGCTCGCGCACAAAGCGATGAAGGAAGGCGTCGTCGCCGCGGAAGTCATCGCGGGCGACAAAGCGTCGGCCTTCGATCCGGTTGCGATCCCGAACTGCGTCTACACCGATCCCGAAGTTGCGACCGTCGGCCTTTCCGAAGAAGAGGCCAAGGCTGCGGGCTACACGATCAAGATCGGGAAATTTCCGCTGATGGCGTCGGGCCGCGCGCGCACGATGAACGAGACCGACGGTCTGATCAAGCTGATCGGCGATGCCAAGACCGATGCGCTACTCGGCATGCACATCGTCGCCCCGCAAGCCGAATCGCTGATCGGCGAGGGCGTGATCGCGCTCGAGATGGGCGCGACCGTCGAGGACATCGGGCTGTCGATCCACCCGCATCCGACCTTGACCGAATCGATCATGGACGCGGCCGAGGCGATGCACAACAAAGCGATCCACATCCCCAATCCCAAGCCCGCGAAGCAACCCGCCGCCGTCTGATATGGCGACCGCCCGGCTCCTCGATCTCGGGCGACGGCCGTACCGTGAGGTGTGGGCGCTGCAGCGCGAACTGCACGCCGCCGTCGCTTCGGGCGCCGCGCCCGACACGTGGATCGTGGTCGAGCACGAGCCGGTCGTCACGCTCGGGCGCAGCGCGAAGCCGGAGAACCTGCTGCTTGGGGCCGAAGCGCTGGCGGCGCGCGGCGTCGACGTCGTCGCGATCGAGCGCGGCGGCGATGTGACCTACCACGGGCCGGGCCAAGTCGTCGTGTATCCGATCCGGCGGCTGCCGCGCTTTCGCGAAGTCGCACCGCTCGTCTCGGCGCTCGAACGCGCCGTCGTCGCAACGCTCGCGACCTTCGGCATTCACGCGGCCGGCCGCAAGGAACACCGCGGCGTGTACGTCGGCGACGCCGCGATCTGTGCGATCGGCCTCGCCGTGCAAAAGATGACTTCGCTGCACGGCCTCGCACTCAACGCCGATACCCCGCTCGACTACGACCGCCTGATCACGCCTTGCGGGACGCCCGAGTTCGGCATCACCTCGATCTCACGCGAACTCGGGCGCACGGTGAGGTGGGCCGAAGCGCGCGACGTACTGCTGCCCGCGCTCGAGGCCGAATTCGACCTGCAGTTCGAGCGCGACGGCGCAACCGCCGGCGTTCTCGCGGCGTCGAGGTAACGAAGTCATGGACACGATCGACCTGATCTCACCGCAGCCGCCGCGCAAGCCCCCGTGGCTCAAAGTGCAGCTGCCCGGCGGCGAAGCCTACGAACACGTCAAGGCCAACGTCAAGCGACTCGACCTGCACACCGTCTGCCAAGAGGCGCGCTGCCCCAACCTCGGCGAGTGCTGGGGCGCGGGAACCGCGACGATCATGATCCTCGGCGACGTCTGCACGCGCGGCTGCCGCTTCTGCAACGTCAAGACCGGTTCGCCCAAGGGCGAGGTCGATTGGCTCGAGCCCAAACGCGTCGCCGAAGCCGTCGCCGAGATGGGCTGGAAGTATTTGGTGCTCACGGCCGTCGACCGCGACGACCTTGCCGACGGCGGCGCAGCGATTTTCGCTGCGACCGTGCGCCAGATTCACAAGCGTTCGCCCGGTGCGAAGGTCGAATGCCTGACCGGCGATTTCGCCGGCGACCTCGGCGCGCTCGACATCGTGCTCGACGCGCAGCCCGAAGTGCTCGCACACAATCTCGAAACCGTCGAGCGCCTACAAGCGACCGTACGCGACCGCCGCGCGAACTACCGCCAGTCGCTCGCCGTGCTCGAACACGCCAGGCGTAGCGGCAACGTGCGCTACACGAAAACGTCGCTGATGCTTGGCCTCGGCGAAACCGAAGCCGAGATCGAAACCGCGATGGACGACGCCCGCACCGCCGGCGTCGACATCTTCACGATGGGCCAATACTTACAGCCCACCAAACGCCACTTGCCCGTCGTCGAGTTCGTCACGCCCGAAAAGTTCGCACACCTACGCGATCTCGGCGTAACCAAAGGCTTCCATCAAATCGTATCAAGCCCGCTCTCCCGCAGCTCGTACCACGCCGAACAAGCCTTCGGCTAGCAGCCGGCGAGTGACGCCCGACGCGACAAGCGTTCCCATAGCACAGCAGCGACTACGATAAAGCTAGTCTTCCCAGTCGATCTGCCATCCAGCCTCCTCAAAGTACTGCGTAACGTGCTCAAGGTTCTCAACCCAACTATCCCAGCCAAGATGTTTGTTATCGTCGCCCACGTGAATAAAGTCGCCACCGGTCTCATTGGGGTCGTAGACGACCTTTACAAATTGACCACGGTGGTCACCAGCGAGGATCTTGCCGAAGTTGCCAATCTGAATCTCGGTCATCGTGAATGTTTGTCCATGCCGGTCATCGATAAAGACTCCGAAATAGGAGCGTTTATTCATGATACAGGATCGACATCCGCGTTCGAACCGTCAGATTTTCTTTCCGCATAGCCGCTTGACATAACCCAAACGCTTCGCTTATTGTTACTTGAGTGCCCACCATCCTGCGCGTCGACGATCTGCGAATCGCGATCTTCACCGACGACCACGAGCCTGCGCACGTTCACGTACAACACCCCGACGGGATCGTCGTCGTCCTGCTGGATGCGCGCACGCGGCGCGCCGTGCTGCGCGGCCGCAGCCGGGGCGTTTCGGCACGGGATACGCGCCGGATCGTCGAGATCGTCGGCGAACACTTCGAGACCTTATTCGCTGCCTGGGAAAGACTCCACCGATGAAACACAAGACGCCGACCACTGCGGACCTTCGCGACGCAACAGCATGGTACGATCGGCGCGCACGGCTTGAGCCCCGCGCAGAGGCCGTGAGCTTCGATCAGGAACAAGACGCGATCGCTGTCCGGCTGGTCGGAGGCGTTACGCTGTTGTTGCCGATAGCGATGATCCCGGAACTTGCTGATGCATCGCCCAAACAACTGCGCACCGTGTACGCCGGCTGGCAAGGCGAGGCAATCTCGCTCGACGAGCTCGACATCGACATCAGCGTTCCCGGGCTATTGCAGAACTTGCTCGGCACGCTATCAGCGGCCGCGATCGGGAGCCGTGGCGGGCAAGCCCGTACGGCCGCAAAGGCTCGCGCGGCGCGCGCGAACGGCAAGCGTGGCGGCCGGCCACGCAAGGCGTCAGCGCCGGCGGCGTGAACCCGCTTCGGTTAGTAGCCGGAGCGTGACGCCTAACGCGATGAGTGTATCCCCAAGTCGCATCAAGCTGCTCCCGCAGCTCGTACCACGCCGAACAAGCCTCTTCACGAACGTCTTCAGCGCTCGGACTTTGGCCGAGAACTGGCGTCGTGACTACAACGAGCATCGACCCCATTCAGCCCTCGGCTATCGCACTCCAAGGGAGTTCGCTCAAGCCTTTCAAACTACCCAACCCTCACAGTTGGCCGTGGCGTAAATCGCCCCCTCAGACCAGGTCGGCGATTGCTACGATAATGCGATGTGCGAGAGCTTCAACGCAACCCTCGAGTGGGAACTGCTCGTTCGGCATCGCTTCAAGAACCCGCGCGAAGCAGCTCTTGCCGTCTTCGATTATATCGAGGGCTTCTACAACCCCCGTCGACGGCACACGGCGATCGGGAAC
>Ga0302279_10004986_pt1 | contig 15146 bp, 17 predicted proteins | sample III_Bog_N3_3_FD_194541 | JGI IMG/M metagenome (GOLD analysis project Ga0302279, IMG submission 194541) | Peat permafrost microbial communities from Stordalen Mire near Abisko, Sweden - III_Bog_N3_3 | ecosystem: Environmental > Terrestrial > Soil > Wetlands > Peat | place: Sweden: Abisko...
CCGAACGTATAGAGAATGCCGACGTTCAAATCCGCCATCACCATCTTCTGCGCGCCCAGTTGCGACCCGAAGGGGATCACCGCCACGGTCATCATCGCCGGGATCACCGCCAGGGCCGGCGCGAGCCAGAAGTAAATTTTCCGCACGTTCGCCGGGGTGAAATCCTCTTTCAGCAGGAATTTAAGGCCGTCGGCCAGGGGTTGAAACACCCCCAGGCGGGTGAGCATCGGGCCGAGCACCGGCACGTATTTCATGAACGGCGGCGCGGTGCGGTTCGGTCCCACGCGGTCCTGAATCCACGCCGAAATCTTGCGTTCGGCCAGGACGGAGTAGGCCACCAGGCCCTGCACCACGCCCACGACCACGGCCAGCTTGACCAGACTGAAGATGATGAAATTCCAGTTCATTTTAAATGTTCACCGTCACGCCCGCGTCCCCGAGGCCCGCCCACGTCAGGCCCGCAAACGCCGGCACGTCTTTGGCCATTTGGTTGAACAAACCCTCGATCGTCACATAGCCGTTCAGGCCGGTGACATGATGCACGAGGTCATGCAAAAATTCCCATTCCGCCCGCGCGTCGCCGGGTGCTTCGACCGCCTTCATGAACTTCTGGACGCGGCCCTTGGTGTTGGTGAAGGAACCGCGCTTCTCCACATGGGCGGCTCCGGGCAAAACATAATGCGCCAGCTTGGTGGTGGCCGTCGGAAACAGATCGCTCACCATCAGCGTGTCGAGTTTGGCCAGCAACTCCGCCCCCAGCCCGTGGGCGGTCACATCTTCGCCAAAAACCATCAGCGTCCTGATCTGGCCGGTCTCGATGCCCCGCGCGATCTGCGGCAGGTTCGAGCCGATTTCCGTGAAACAGATGCCGGTCAGCCGGGCGCCGTTGGTGTTCGGATTCTTATCCGCGCTCACCAGCAGCCGGTCCCCCTCGCCGGTGTTCTCCACGGAATCACTCAGCGCGCCGAGTTTCGCCTTCAATTTCGCCAGCAGATACAACTCCTCGTTGGTCTGTTTCGCCGAGGCGACGATGGCCACGGAACCGGCCGGCGCGCGTTTCAACTTGTCGGAAATTTCACTCAGCGCCGCCAGCCAGCTCGTTTTGACCAGGCCGCCCGCGCCGCGTGCCTGCACCTCCTGCAACCGGTCTTCACGCCCGATCCATTTGTAATTCAACCGCCCGGCATCGCACATCCAGGGGCCGTTGACGGCGTCGTTTTCCCGGGGCGTATAGCGATAAACCCTCTCCTCGCGCGAACTCACCAGCACGTTGCAGCCGGTGCCGCAACTGTTGCACAGGCTCTTGGTTTCCTTCAGGAACCAGACGCGCATTTGAAACCGGAAATCCTTCGAGGTCAGCGCCCCCACCGGGCAGATGTCCACGGTGTTCAGCGTGTAATTGTTGTCAAACTGCGTGCCGGGGTAGGCGGCAATGGTGTTATACGAACCCCGGTTGACAATGCCCAGCTTGTCGTCCGCCGCAATGTCGCGCGTGAACCGGATGCAGCGCGTGCAGAGAATGCAGCGCTCGTCGTCGAGCATGATGCGCGGCCCGAGGTCCACGGCCTTGGGCTTGTGGACCTTGGCCTCCACGAACCGGCTGGCGCTCTGGCCGTAATCCACCGAGTATTCCTGCAGCTTGCATTCGCCCGCCTGGTCGCAGATCGGGCAGTCCAGCGGATGGTTGATCAGCAGGAATTCCAGCACCCCCTCGCGCATCTGTTTGACCGCGGGCGTGTGGTTGTAAATCTCCATGCCCGGCGAAATTGGGGTGGCGCAGGCGATGGCCGGGCGCGGCGACCGGGCGATTTTCGGCGTGCCGTCCGCGTTCAACACGGGCTTGCGGTCGGGGCCGAGCGCCGGGGTGCCGAACTCCACCAGGCACATGCGGCAGTTGCCGGCGATGGGCAGCTTGGGATGATAGCAATAATGCGGCACGTCCACCCGCGCCAGTTCGCACGCCTGGATCATCGTGGTGGGCGTCAGCTTGCCCGTCCAATCGGCCGTGAGCTTGGGCACTTCGATTTCGCGCCCGTCCACCTTCACCTTGATTTTTTCAATCGCGGGGGCGGCGGCCTTCGTTTCGGTTGTGGCGGTGGTGGACATGGGTGGTTTAAATTTCTCCCCGGTATAAATCTTCCATCGGGAAAATCATTTCAAAATCCCCCCACATCAAATCCCCATTGCGAACATGGAATGATTTGAATTCTTTCAGGCGGCGATATTTGGAAAACATGGGGTTTTGCGCTTTCTTGAGAAACGGCCCGAAGTCAACGACGCGGCGCTGGCCGTCGTTGAATTCCAACTCCACCTTGTAACGGGGAGCATAGCTGGCTTGTTTCACTCGCAAATACATGGCTCTATTTAATTCTCTGGGTGATAATTTCAGGTTTCACCACTTTGTTCAAAACGAAAACATCCGACCATTTTTGTAAAATATCCCCGGCTTTTGCCTGCACCAGTTCGATAAAATGTTTCCGGACCACTCCCGCAAGCGGTCGGCGATTCGACACTCGGCAAAGCCGGATGGAAACGACTTTTCCATCCCGCGTGATGATCTCGGCCTTGGTCTCGAGTTCGCCATAACGGCCATGCACATGCACCGGCAAATGTTCGCCGGCAAAAAAGAAGACTGAAATGCCAAGATATTCATAAAGTTTGGGCATGACATTTCAATGATGCGCTCCCGCCAGTTGCTTGGGTTCGCCCGGCGCGGTCGTTTCTTTCGCCCGCCGCGCCTCGTCGGCCACGCCTTTGGCCACAAAACTCTGCACCGGCCACGAGCAGGCCTCGCCGAAGGCGCAAATTGTGCGCCCGCCCGGAATGTTGTCCGCGATCTTCACCAGATAATCCGCGTCCCCCGCGCGACCCTCGCCGTGCGCCATCCGCTGCAACGCCTTGTTCATCCACAGCGCCCCCTCGCGGCAGGGGGTGCATTGACCGCAACTTTCGTGCGCGTAAAACTCGCTCAGATTCGCCAGCGCCTCCACGATGTCCACCGAGTCATCCATCACAATGATGGCGCTCGAACCGCTCATCGTGCCGGCCTGCGCCAGCGAATCAAAATCGTATGGCAGCTCCAGCATGTCCGTTTCCACCACCACCTCGCGGCCCTCGGCGTCCTTCTTCTTGAGCTTGAACTTCTCGCCCGCCTTCAAAACTTTGGAAGACGAGCCGCCCGGAATCACCGCCTTTAGCTTGCGACCGTCACGCAGTCCGCCCCCGAACTTCGGATCGTTGATCAGTTCGCCGATCGTGGCCTTGCCGACTTCAATTTCGTAATAACCGGGCCGCTTGACCTGGCCGCTCAGACTGACAATGCGCGTGCCCGTGTTGTTCGGCGTGCCCAGTTTGGCGAATTGCGCGCCGCCCATCTCCACAATGTGCTTCACATTGCACAACGTCTCCACATTGTTGACGATGGTCGGACACATCCACAAGCCCAGCACCGCCGGAAAATACGGCGGCTTGATGCGCGGATACGGCCGCTTGCCCTCCAGCGACTCGATCAGCCCCGTCTCTTCGCCGCAGATGTAAGCCCCCGCGCCCCGGTGGACGTGCATCTCCAAATCGTAACCGGAGCCCAGGATGTTTTTGCCCAGAAAATTTTTGGCGCGGGCCTCGTTGAGCGCCTTCACCAGCAGTTTCGCCCCCTCGGGCATCTCGCCCCGGATATAGATATAGGCCAGGTGGACGTCATTCGCGAAACACGAAATGATCATCCCCTCGATCAACTGATGCGGATCCTTGTGGATGATCTGGCGGTCCTTGAACGTGCCCGGCTCGGACTCGTCCGCGTTGCAAATCAGATAAATCGGCTTGCCGCTCCGCCGGTCCACAAAACTCCATTTGAGGCCGCACGAGAAACCCGCGCCGCCCCGGCCCCGCAGGCCGGACACCTTGACGTCGTCGCGAATCTGCTCCTGGGGCGACTGCTTCTTGCCGTCCGGCAGGTCTTTCGGCGGCAGGGCGAGCGCCTTCCGCAACGCCGCATAGCCGCCGTGGCGCAAATAACAATCAATGTCCGGGGAGTAACCCGGTTCATCGGCGTATTTCAAAATTAATTTGTATTCTTGCGGCATAATGGCGGCTTGACTCAGCTTCCAAAAACTTTATCTTCTATGACCTGCGTTTGCCCGATGGTGTAACGGTAGCACAACAGACTCTGAATCTGTTTGTCATGGTTCAAATCCATGTCGGGCAGCCATTTCATTAGTTCAATAACCATCGCAACCCAATTTCCTGCGATCCCAATTCGTTCTCATGCTTCATTTGCACCCCGCCACCACCTCATCCGCCTTCTGGTGGCTGACGCCCTCATAAAACGCGTCGTTGCACATCATCACCGGGGCCGTGCCGCAACTCGCCAGGCACTCCACAAATTCCACCGTGAACCGGCCGTCCGCCGTCGTCTGCGGCCCGTGCTTGTGCGCGTCCAGCCCCAGCTTCGCGCAAAAATGATGGTGCAGCTCATGCGCCCCGCCCAGCGCGCAACTCAGCGTCCGGCACACTTTGATCTGATACTTCCCCACCGGCTGCTGCCGCAGCATCGGGTAAAACGTCAGAATCTCCAACACATTGATCGGCTGCAACTCCAGCTTCGCGGCGGTCCATTCCACCGCCTCCTGCGAAATCCACCCGAACTGTTCCTGGATCGCGTGCAGCACCATCAGCGACGCCGCCCGCTTCACCGGATAATGCGTGATCAGCTCGTCAATCTCCGCCGCCAAATTTACTGGAACGGTAAAACTCATGTTCATTCAACGCTTCAACGGTCACTCTCCCCCATCACGAAATCCAGCGACCCCAGCACCACCGGCACGTCGCTGACCATGTGGCCGGGCAGCAACTCCGGCAGGATGCTCAAATTGATGAAGCTGGGCGCGCGGATCTTGAGCCGGTAGGGCGTCCCGCCACCCCGGCTGTTGATGTAAAAACCCAGTTCGCCCTTCGGATTTTCATGCCCGAAATAAACCTCGCCCGGCGGCGCGTTCACGCCCTCCGTCACCAGCATGAATTGATGAATCAATTCCTCCATGCTCGACATCACCTTGCTCTTGGTTGGCATCGTGATCTTGCCGTCCACAATGCACACCGGCTCGTGCGATTGGTTGTCCGCCCCGCCCGGCAGTTTGTCCAGGCATTGCTGGATGATCCGCATGCTCTGCCGCATTTCCTCCATGCGCACCAAATAGCGGTCATAACAATCCCCCACGCTGCCCACCGGAATGTCAAAATCCAAATCCTTGTAGCAGAGATACGGCTGGTTCTTGCGCAAATCAAAATCCACGCCGCTGCCGCGCAAATTCGGCCCGCTCAATCCGTAATCAATCGCCATCGCCTTGGAGATGATCCCCAGGTCCCGCAACCGGTCCACCCAGATGCGGTTGCGCGTCAACAGCGTCTCCGCCTCCGCCAGCGCCACCGCAAACTCATTCAGAAACTGCTGGCACATCACCGTCCAGCCCGGCGGAATGTCCCGCGCCACCCCGCCAATGCGCGTGTAACTCGTCGTCAACCGCGCTCCGCTGGCCGCCTCCGCCAGGTTGTAAATCTTCTCCCGCTCCGTGAACGTCAGCAAAAACACCGTCACGGCCCCCGTGTCCATCGCGAACGCCCCCAGCCCGAGCAAATGCGCCGAAATCCGCGCCAATTCCGCGCACATCACCCGGATATACTGGCAGCGCGGCGGCAGCTTGTCGTGGATGCCCATTAATTTTTCCACCGCCAGCGCATACGCCACGTTATTCGCCAGCGGCGCCAGATAATCCAGCCGGTCCGTGTAGGGAATGAACTGCGTGTAGGTCATGTTCTCGGCGATCTTTTCATCGCCGCGATGCAGGTAACCCACGTCCGGTTCCGCCTTCGTGATCACTTCCCCGTCCAGTTCCAACAGGATGCGCAACACCCCGTGCGTGGCCGGATGCGACGGCCCCATGTTCAGCACCATGCGGTCGCCCGTCACGTCCGAAAGCGTCTCCGCCGCCTGCGCCGCCCGCGCGGCGGAATCCCGGATTTCTATGTCTTGAACTGAACTCATTTAAATTAAGTTAAGGATCGTCAGTCTTCGGGGTTCCGCACCCGCGGCTCCCGGCCCGTGGCATCGCCGCCCCCCGCCACCGTCACGAACGGCCCCCCTTCCAGCGGGGCCGGCCGCGCAAACGCCACCCCCGGCAGATCCGTCGGCTTGCCCGCCAGCGGAAAATCCTTCCGCAACGGAAAATACGGATACCCCTCCCACATCAGAATCCGGCGCAAATCCGGATGCCCCGTGAATCGGATGCCCATCATGTCGTAAATCTCGCGCTCATGCCAGTTCACCGTCCGCCACACCCCCAGCACACTCGGCAGCTCAGATTTCTCCTCCGAAACGTTCGTCTTAATCCGCAGTTCCTCACCGCTTTTCATCGAACGTAAATGGTAAACCACCGTCCAGCGCGGATCCGCCCCGTAATTATCCACACTGCTGATATCCACCAGAAAATCAAAGCCCAGCTTCAGCTTGGCGAACTGGCACACCTCAAAAATCCGCCCCGCCTCCGCCAGCGTCAGCGACCACTCGCCGCGAAACTCCACCGGCCCGGCGACGGCATCGCCGAACTGCGTCAGGATTTTTTGAATGAATTCAGGGGTGGCCACTGGAAATCAAGGGGTTGCGGGGTTGGTTTGCAGGTTAAAAACCTTCATTTTCGACAACACCGGCTGCGTGCTGATTTTCTTTTGCAGCTTGATCAACGCATCCAGCACCGCTTCCGGGCGCGGCGGGCAGCCCGAAATGTAAATATCCACCGGCACAATATTGTCCACCCCCTGCAACACCGCATAACTGCGGTACATCCCCCCCGTCGAGGCGCAGGCCCCCATCGCAATCACCCATTTCGGCTCCGGCATCTGGTCATAAACCCGCTTCAGCACCGCCGCCATCTTGTAAGTCACCGTCCCCGCCACAATCATGCAGTCGGCCTGGCGCGGGGAAAACCGCATCACCTCCGACCCGAACCGCGAAATGTCAAATCGGCTCGCCCCCACCGCCATCAACTCGATGGCGCAACAGGCCAGACCCATTGGCATGGGCCACACCGAATTGGCCCGGAACCAATTCAAGGCCGCATCCACCGTGGTCACCACCACGTCGCCCTCGATTTTGGAATCGTAGCCAAATTCGCTTTTGGTTTGCATAAATCGTTGTCCCTAATATAAAAACAGGCAAAGCCTAATGCCCAAAAAATACCGAGGCAAGTTAAATTGTGATTTTTTTCACAAGCCTCCCTTTCCCCGCCCGAAAACCGTCCCGACAGCCCGCCTGTCACAGTCATAAGCAACTTAATATAAATGCTTTATAAAAAACACCGCCCCGGGTGGGAGCCGCTCGGAGGTGACCCGCCCCCCGTCCCGGATTCGCCCCCGACCAGCGCCGTTCCAAGCTGCGCAATTCCACTCATTAATACAACTACTGATTCACCCGAAAGCCGTTTGAAATCTTATGGAAATGTGCGCCGCCAATCCTTCCGTAGCAACCGAGGTGACGAGGTTCTGACCAAACCGAGAATGAAACCGCCGAGGACTCAAAAGCAGCGTCGGAGCTTTAACCCCGCCCCCACCCTCAATTTTGTATAGAAGACGACGTGAGGAGTCTCTGTATTATTTGGCCAGCCCCGTCCGTCCGGTCCTGACGTTAATCGTCCAATCCTTCGGTTCCGGCAGCCACATCTTGCCCTCACCGATCTCGAGCGGCATCCACAGATAACGGGAATCCCATTGCGCGCGCGGTTTCCAGAGATCCCCCATGTAAATCACCGTCGCCGTCTTTGAGCCGGTCACCTTCAGCAGCATGGTGGACTGGGAACCGTAAGTGTTGGCCGCCGGTGGCGCAATATCCTTGAATTCCGACCAGGGGCCGGCCAGCGCCGGGGCCGTCGCATAAAGGTTGGGATTGGGGCTCCAGCCCGTCATGCGCGATCCCATCACATAATAGAGCCCCTGGTAATGAACCAGCGCCCCGCCTTCCAGCGGTTCCTTGATGAAGCACGTTTCCTTCGCCACCGACAGGTAATCGTCCGACAATTGGGCGATAAAAAACCCGCCGGTGGGGCGGCTTTCAAAAATCAAATACGCCGCGCCATCATCGTCAATGAACTGACCGATGTCGCGGCTCTCCTGATCCAGCGGCCGGAAACTCTTCACATATTGATAATCCCCATCCACCGTGTCGCAGACCGCCACGCCCACCCGCGCGTAACTGTAGCTGCCGGACTGGCCGGGCAGCGCCCCATCCAAGTGCAGATACATGACGTATTTTTTTGTGCGGGTGTTGTAAAACACCTTGGGACGCTCCACCACCCACCCGCGCTGGAGATGCTCCGGGTTGGCCAGTTTCAGCACCTGATTGCGGAACCGCCAGTGGGCCAGATCGCGGGAGGAGTAACAACTCACATAACGCAAGTCCGGGGCGTTGGACCGCGAGCGATCCTCCCCGAACCAATAATAAGTGCGGCCCAGTTTGATCACCCCGCCGCCGTGCGCCTGAATGGCCTCACCCCGGTTATCCAGCCAGACGGCCCCGGGGTGGATGGGTTGGAGCGGGGCGCAACCACTGACCGCCAGCAGACCCAGGCCGAAGGCCAGGCCGGCCAGCCGCCGGGTTGAAAAAAAAGCGGGGAGTTTCCCATTCATGAGGAGCAATGGATTCATTTATTTATAAACCCAGATTAAGGCTCTCCGCGAGGGTTGTAAAACTAGTTTTTAAATTCCAGCGGCGCGAGGACGCTTCCGGTTCCCGTTTGCCATGTAGCAAAGCGGAGTCGCCTTGTCTGCGTCCCTGGACCTCATTTTTTGATACTCGCCATCCGGGATCAATTCCACATGCAGATCGCGACCGAATGTCTTATTCCGTGAACCGCGCGGGTTGCGCCTTGGGAAACCCTTCCGTGTGTTGGTCCCCTTGGCAACCAATGTTTAGACCCGTGGTGGAGAGAATAGTGACAAAATAATGCCGGGTGAGAAACGACAAAAATAGGGGCGAGTCCCAACGGCTTTGGACCATTGCCCCAGGTGCCCGGCATGAGGGCGGAACCCTCCTACTCCCGGGGATTTGGGGTTAAAATTTCGGATTCTCTCCCATCTTTCGCCTTTAAATACCCCCGCCAACCGCCAAACTGTGTGATTTCCCTTTGATCCTGACAAAGAATCGGTTCCCCCAAAACCCCCAGCACTTCCGAGCCATCCGCGAGCAGCACCTTGCCGATGCTCAGGCCCGGCGGTTCCGCCAGGAGAATCGCGGCCAACCCCGCCGGCGGCACCGCCCAAACCTCGAGTTCCACGGCCACCCCGCCCGCTTTCACCCGCAACATCGCCGGATGACCGTCGTTGATGGACCAGATCCGGTAAACCGGCGCCGTCCGGGCCTCGCCCCGAAACGTCGCGCCCACCGCCAAAAGATTGGCATTCAACTCGAGGCCGCGCATGAGGGTGCCATTGACAGCCAGCAAAACCGGGGCGGTTGACGGGGTCGTGCTCATGCGTTCTCCAACAGAAATTTGACGGGTTTTTCGTAAATGGCCAGCACAATACACCCGTTTTCACTGAGAATACTGTGGCTGGTGCCGGGGGGATTAATGATGAGTGTGCCGGTGTCCGCGCGGGTGTTTTCGTCCACCTGCGCCCCGGCCAGCACCAGAATGTGTTCATAGCCCGTGTGTTCGTGCAGCGCCACCCGGCCACCCGGCTGAAAGCGCAGGAGCGCGGCCGTGGGACCGGACTCGCCATCGCCGTAAAGCCGGTAAATATCCACCAGCGGTTTGAACGGCCGCCACGGCACGCGGTGCTGCCAGCCGGAGACTTGGAATAAATCCTTCAGTTTCAACACCGCCTCTAGGTTGTCGGCCATGCGGCGATTATAGTCGGAGTTAGGCCCATTAATGCAAGCTATTCCACCTGCCCCCGGAGATTTTATCCCCCACCCCGGGGCCCGGCCGTCCCACCCGCAGCGCGTCGAAGCGGGTCTGATCATCCCGCCTTTCCCCGCTTCCCGAGGCCAAGATTTCCTCCTTTTTGACTGGCCCCCCGCCGGGAGCTTCTGATGGATGCCCGACGGCGGGGTGGCCCGCTGGAGCCAATCCAGTTTGGAGGAAGATATTAACACTTTTAACGCTTTTAGCGGTGCAAACCCGGGTTGACAAGGGCGAACGCCTGAAATACAAACAGACCATGCGATTCAGGATCAACGCGAAGGACGGCCGCCGGTCGGTGGGGTGGCCCTCGTGTTTTTTGGATCCCCGCATCCTGTCGGTGGTCGTCGGACTGGCGGTTTTGCTTCTGCCCGGCTGTTCCCGGAACGGGGGCGGGATCGAGACGGTCTCAGCCGTGTATGGAACCTCCACCAATTTCGCGGACGTCTCCCTCCGGGTTCGCAAGCTGCTCAATGCGGAACTGGAGTTTCAAGTGAGTCCCAATGTTTTGCAAGCCGACCCGCTGCCGGGCTACAACAAGGCGTTGGTGATCGTTTATGTCGTCCGGGGGCAACGCCGCATTTTCACGGCCGGCGAGGGGGACACCGTGAGCGCCGCAACGCTGTTATCCACCCGCCCCTGAGGCCGTCCGCCGCCCCGCCATTAACCGGGATTGCCTTGCGCCGGGCTTTTGCTTATTAATGTGCCCGTGCCCGATCCCAGCCTGCTGATCCTGATCCCGGCTTACAACGAAGAGAGTCGCATTGAACCGACTTTGCGCAACTACGCGCAATTCTTCGGCGCGCATTACGCCGGGGAATTCCGGCTCGTGGTCGTCCTCAACGGCTGTCGAGACAACACCCTGGGCGTCGTCCAGCGGGTCGCCCGCGATCATCCCTGCATCAGTTTTCTGGATTTTAAAGCCCCCATCGGCAAGGGCGGCGCCTTGATCGAGGGGCTCAAGCTCGCCAACTTCGGCGATTACGTCGGTTATGTGGATGCCGATGGCGCCACCCCGCCCAGCGCGCTGCTCCAACTCGTCCGCCATCTGGGCACGGTGGATTGTGTGATCGGCTCGCGCTGGCTGCCGGGCGCGGTGCTGCACCAGTCGCAGACCAAACTGCGGCGGTTTATCAGCCGGGGCTTTCACAGCATCGTGGAGGTGCTCTTTTGGATGCACATCACCGACACCCAGTGCCCCTGCAAGATCCTGCGGCGCGCGGCGGTGGAAAAAATCCACGCCTCCCTGCGGATTACCGACCTGGCCTTCGACGTGAATTTGCTCGTGTCCCTCAAACGCGCGGGGCTGACGGTCCTGGAAGTGCCCATTGAATGGACGGACATGGTGGGTTCCAAGGTCACCTCCTCGCTGTTCCGGTCGTCCCTCACGATGCTGCTCTCGGTGGTGCGTTTGCGGTTGGTATACACCCCCTTTTACCGGTGGTTGCACCCGTTGCGTCCGTTGGAGGGCTGGATCTACAAATCCCTGCGCGCGCCGCAACCCCTCCCGGCCCCGCCGACCCCGCCCGCGTCCCCGTCCGAGGCATCCAAAGGCCGGTGAATCAGCGCGGCGGAGCGGCGGGAAGATTTTCAATTCCTCCCCGGCGCCGCCCCTCCCACCGGGCAAATCCGGCGCAGACCGCCAGCAACAGCAGGTTGAATCCGCCCAGAATCTGTAAAATCTGGGTCGGGCTCGCGTGAAACCGACTCAGGGTCCAACCGTATCCGGCCGCCAGGACCAACAGGGCCGGCACAAGGTTAAACCGGCCGCGCGCGAGCAGATCATTCACCAGCACGTTGCCCAGGGCCAGCGGGATCATCGCCCCGGCATACCAGGGCAGCACGGCCAGCGCTTCCGGGGCGTAGGCGGGCGGAAAGACCAGCGGCACCAACCAGGGCCCGAGCAGCCACAACCCGAGAAAGCCCAGGGCGGCCAGCGTCCCCGTCAACAAAAGGGCCACCCCCGTGAGGCCGGCTTTTTCCGACCGCACGGTGCTGTGGACGATTTTGGGAAACAGCACGCCCGCCAAGGGCAGCACCAGCCACAACAACGCCCGCGACAACGTGCCCGCCGCGCCATAGGGGGCAGTTCGTTCCGCGCCAAAATAGGCGTTCACAAAGGGGGTGTCCGCGCTGAACAGAAATTGCGTCGCCGCAAACCCCAGCATCAGGGGCACCACCTGCCTTAAGATCAACCGCCGGTCAAACGGCCGGGGCGCAATCCGCCACAGCGACTGCGTCTGCCAGACGCCGATGCCCGCCGCCACCAGCAAGCCCAGCACGACCGCCGCCATGATGCCCGTCGCCCAGCCGTGCCAGAGAAACACAATCACCACCGCCGGGCCGATCCGGCCGGCCGCGTTTAAAATCGTACACCAACCCAGCCACAGGAAATTCTGCCGGCCCTGCATCACCCCCGCGAAGACGGGCCACACCAATGACAACAGGATGGCCAGCAGCATCAGCGGCAACGCCGCCGGATTCGCCAGATGCCAGGTCGCCGCCAGGCGCTCGCGGAAGCCCCACATCCCCGCCGCCCCCGCCGCCCAGACCAGGAAAATCCCCAGCCCGAACCGGCGGATCAGCCCCGACAACGGCGCTTCGCCCCCGGTGGCCAGCGCCCTTGCCGTCTGCTGCGTGAAGACCATTTGCAGCGGCAGCGTCGGAATCAGGTTCACCACCGCAAATAGCGTGATCAACGTCCCGTATTCCGTGGCCGGGATTTTGCGGGAGAGCAAATGCACCGACCACATCAGCAGACCGCCCAGGACGGTGGACAGCATCATCCAACCACTCTGCCGGAAAAACGCGGTGCGCTGGGCCGCCGCCCGGGCCGCCGCCGTGGAGGAGGCCGGTTCCGTCATGGCAGCGTTCGCAGGAATCGCAGCAGCAGATTTTTACCGCGCTCGAGTTCCGCCAGCGAAATCCATTCGTCCGACGTGTGCGCCTGGGCGATGTTGCCGGGGCCGAACACCACGCTCGGAATGCCCCCGGCCGCCAGCACCGCCGCATCGCAAAAATAATCCACGCCCAGCGTCTTCCGCTGGCCGATGGACCGCAAAAACTGGCGCACCAACGGCAGTCCGGGGTCCGTTTCCAAGGCCACCGCCGGAGCCAGCTTCGCCACGTCAATCGTGGCCGACAAGCCCTTGGACCGCAGCAGATCCGCCAGTTCCCGCCGCACCCCGGCCTCCGTTTCCCCCGGCAACAGCCGGCGGTCCACCCGGATGACGCAGCGGTCCGGCACAATGTTCGGCTGCGATCCGCCGGCGATGGTGCCCACATTCACCGTGGCCGTGCCCAGCAGCGCGTGCCGCCGTCGCCGCAGTTGCGCGCGGTAATCCGTCTCCAGCAAATCCACGATCCGCGCCATTTCATGCACGGCGCTTTTCCCCAGGTGCGGCGTCGCCCCGTGCGCCGCCACGCCCCGCGTGGTCAGCTCGAGCCACAGACTTCCCTTGTGCGCCGTGATCACCTGCAACTGCGTCGGCTCGCCCACAATCGCCAGGTTCGCCTGGAAGCCACTGGCCGCCAGCGCCCGCGAACCCGCCTGCGCGTTCTCCTCATCCACCAGCCCGGCAAAGACAATTTCCGTGGCCTGCGGTCGCGACGGTTCCTGCGCCAGCGCAAACACCGCCGCCAGCATCGCCGCCACCGAACCCTTCGTGTCGCACGCGCCGCGACCGTATAACCGGCCGCGCCGGCGCTGGGGAATGAATTGGGTGCTGTCCGCCACCACCGTGTCCAGGTGGGGGGCCAGCAACAGCGTCTGTTGCACCGCCCCTTGCGGGCGCAAACGCGCGATCAAATTCGAGCGGCCGGGTAAAACTTTTTGGAATTCCACATCCAGCCCGGCCCGGGCGGCGACGGCCGCCAGGAAATGCGCCACGGTTTTCTCCCCGCCGTGGGGATGACGGGGCGGCAGGAACGCCGGGTTCACACTGGGCAGGGCGATGAGTTCCGCGAGAAGTTTTTCAGTGCCCGTCATGACCGGGAGCTTAACCGCCCCCCGCCCGCGTGTCCAGTTTCGGAATTGGTCCGGGGATGGGGAGACGGGGGGCGCATCTCGATACTGCCTCTAAATTTCCACCGGACAGGTGCAAAGTGCCGCAGACTTCCAAGTCTGCTGTATCGCATCCCGCTCTGCGGGAGAAACCCGCAGGCCGTTGAACAAAGTGAGCCCCTGAACTTCGGATGGTCTGCCGATTTGGAAATCGGCGATACGGCAGGTTTGGAAACCTGCGCTACGGGGGCAGCGAAGAACGATTTGAGGACCTCCGGCATCCCCGGCGGCCAATCGGCTTGACTGACCTTGACTGGGTTTGACCCATTTTTCGGATCTTGGGTTTCGGGTCTCGGGTCCGGGGGGGGCTGGACCAGGCTTGACCAGCAACGGCTTGACTGACCTTGACTGACCTTGACCCACTTCTCGGGTCTCGGGTCTCGGGTCTCGGGTCTCGGGTCCGGGGAGGGCGAGCGGCTTGACCAGGCTTGACCGACCTTGACCTTGACTGGGTTTGACCTGGCTGGACGGCTGCCCGCCATGAGCGCATGATGGGTGTATGGTCTGCACCTTGCAGGCATCTGCCTCAAACCAATCGAACAAGTTCCGACCGGCCAAGTTCCCTGCCCGAATCCCAACGGGATTCCGCCTCCAAGCCCAGGGTTGCGCCAACGGCGCTACCCGGGGTGACCGTCCAATGGGACAACAACCCCAACGGGGTTGCGGCCCATCGGGGGGCAAGCGGGGGCCGGGCACAACCCCGTTGGGGTTGACGAAACCACCCACCCCCTTCCCAGGGTAGGCGCAGGGCGCCAACCCTGGGCTTCGGGCCACAATCCCTTTGGGATTGCCAAACCAGTTGCCCATCCAAGCCATGAAATGCCGATAAGGTGCAGGGTGTGGTGCGGCGCTTTGAACCGCGCCGCACGAACGTCCGGCGACTGCGCACCGCCGAACCGTCGGCCGCCAATTCAAGTCGGAGGCTGATGCTGATGCGTTCATTTGCTATCTTCGACTCACAATACGCACTATCGTGCTCTTTGTCAATAGTATTATGGCATATAGTTGCCTTTTTTGCGCCGGGGGGGTACGCACGGGCCGAACCGAGGAAGACCAAAGCGGAAATCGAGAAAGCGGGAAAGCGGAAACGAGGACCACGCGAAGAACGCAGAGAAGGGGGTTTTCAAAACCTTCCT
>Ga0302279_10004987_pt1 | contig 15132 bp, 15 predicted proteins | sample III_Bog_N3_3_FD_194541 | JGI IMG/M metagenome (GOLD analysis project Ga0302279, IMG submission 194541) | Peat permafrost microbial communities from Stordalen Mire near Abisko, Sweden - III_Bog_N3_3 | ecosystem: Environmental > Terrestrial > Soil > Wetlands > Peat | place: Sweden: Abisko...
GTTCATCCGCTTGATCGCCGAGGAAACCGGCGGCGCGGCGCCCTGGGGCGGCTTCAACTGCTTTCTGGCGGCAGGCATGCTGCGCGAGGCCGCCGCCCTGACCACCCAGATCGCGGGCGAGATCATTCCCTCTGACAAGCCGGGCTATCTGTCCATGGCCATCCGTCAGCCCGCGGGCGTCGTCCTCGGGATCGCGCCGTGGAACGCCCCGGTGATCCTGGGCGTGCGCGCCATCGCCGTGCCCCTGGCGGTGGGCAATACCGTGGTCCTCAAGTCCTCCGAAATTTCTCCGGGCGTGCACCGCCTGATCGGCGCGTGCCTGCAGAACGCCGGCCTGCCGGCGGGCGCGATCAATGTGATCAGCAACGCCCCGGAGGACGCCGCCAAGGTCGTGGAGGCCCTGATCGCTCACCCGGCCGTCAAGCGGGTCAACTTCACCGGTTCGACCAAGGTGGGCCGGATCATTGGCCGCCTGTCAGGCGAGAATCTGAAACCGGCGGTTCTGGAGCTGGGCGGCAAGGCTCCGCTGGTGGTGCTGGACGACGCGGACCTCGACGCCGCGGTCAAGGGCGCGGCTTTCGGCGCCTTCATGCACCAGGGCCAGATCTGCATGTCCACCGAGCGCCTGATCGTCGACAACAAGGTGGCCGACGCCTTTGTGGACAAGCTGGCGGCCAAGGCCAAGAGCCTGCCGGCCGGCGATCCGCGCGGGGGCAATGTGGTGCTGGGCTCGCTGGTCAGCGTGCAGGCGGCCGAGGGCGTGGAAGCGCTGATCAAGGACGCGGTGTCCAAGGGCGCCAAGCTGGTGGCCGGCGGTTCGCGCGAAGGCTCGATCATGGACGCCGCGGTGCTCGACCACGTGACCAAGGACATGCGCATCTACAGTGAGGAATCCTTCGGCCCGGTGGTGTCGGTGATCCGCGGCGATGGCGACGACGATCTCGTGCGCCTGGCCAATGACACCGAATACGGTCTGTCCTCGGCGGTGTTCGGCTCGGACATCAACCGCGCCTTGTCGGTGGCGCGCCGCATCGAGGCCGGCATCTGCCATATCAACGGTCCGACCGTGCAGGACGAGGCCCAGATGCCGTTCGGCGGCGTCAAGGGTTCAGGCTACGGCCGGTTTGGCGGACGCTACGGCATCGCCGAGTTCACCGACGTCAAGTGGCTGACCATCGAGGATCACCCACACTATCCGTTCTAGGATTAGCCGCACCAAGACATGAAGGGGTCGGATCGCAAGGTCCGGCCCCTTTTCCGTTCAGTTCAAGTCGCGCGACAGGATGAGCTTGAGCGTGACCTTGTCCGTTGCCTGCGTCAGGCCGAAGCCTACGCCCGCCTCCACGTCGAACGGCTGGCCGCTGTAGTCGATCACGCCAAAAAGCTCGTGACTTTGCTGGCTGGCCGGAAGGAAGCGATGCAGCTCGCCGAGATCGTCGTATTCCTCGGCGGCGATCGCCCACTTCTCGGAGAAATTGTAGTCCAGCCGAGTTTCCGGGGCGAAATCCAGGTGCTTCACGCCGGTCCAGCTGTTGTCCAGGATTGGGTTGACGATGAAGTCCCATTTGCCGAAGCGCCAGCCGAGGATCGGGCGAATTTCCGAGCTGTAGGCGTGTTCGTCCCAATGTTTGGAATTGAAGCTGAACTCGAAGTTAATCCCATAGAAGAAGTCATGCTTGGCCGCATCGGGCTCAACGAACAGGGTTCTCAGCTTGAAACCATCCAGCTCCGGACCGCCGTGCGCGGGCACGCTGTAGAGGGGCATATAGAGGCCCGCCTCCATCCACGGCGCGACCCCGTAGGCCCACTCTGGCACGCCATTGAGCGAGCCATTGGACACCACCGCGCCGGGGAAGGCGGGGGATTTGATGCCGTTCGGGGTATAGTTGTCGTGCAGGGTCAGATTAAACACGCCCGGCGCGGCGATCTGGGCGTTGTAGACCTGAATCTCGTCGGTTTGGGCGCGCGCCGGAGCGACGGCTGCAAGGGCCACGCCCAAAATCAGACATGCCTGGGCGGCCAAACCCGTCCCAAGCCGGCGCGTTATGCCCAGCATCGTCCCATCCCCCGGCTTTGCCCGAATGAGAGGGCTTCCCGGCGCCGGATTCAAGCCCTTCTTTGTGGCAGTCGCTGAACCGCCGCCGCGATTGCGGCGTATTGCAATGACACACGGTCGCCCAGGCTCGATTGCTTCTCTGGCCTGGGCCCCTGTGATAGCGATGGCGAAGGCCAGGATGCTCGCTTTGCGCCGCACGGGCGACGGGAGAACGTGAATGTTGATCCGATCCGCACCTGATCTGAAGGACTGCGACGTCACTGATCATGCCCTGTATCTGCGTCGACGCGAGTTCATCGCCGCCGGCGCGGCGTTGGGCGCGGGTTTGACCCTGGAGGCCGGCGCGGCCCAAGCCTCGCCCTTGGCCCATTCACCCAACAAGATGCCGATCGACGAGAAGCCCACGGCGCTGAAGGACATCACCAGCTACAACAACTTTTACGAATTCGGCACGGACAAGGGCGATCCAGAGGCCAATGCGGGCGCCTTCAGGACGCGGCCCTGGACTGTCGCCGTCGACGGCGAATGCGCCAAGCCGGGCCATTACGGGATCGACGACATCATCAAGAAGTATCCGCTGGAGGAGCGCATCTATCGCATGCGCTGCGTGGAGGCCTGGTCGATGGTCATCCCCTGGGTCGGTTTTCCCCTGGCTAGCCTGATCAAGGACGCCCAGCCCAACGCCAACGCCAAGTACGTGGCCTTCCAGACCCTTTACGATCCATCGCAGATGCCGGGCCAGAAGGACCACATCCTGGATTGGCCCTATCGCGAGGGGTTGCGCATGGACGAGGCCATGCACCCGCTGACCCTGTTGGCGGTGGGCCTTTACGGCCAGACCCTGCCCAACCAGGACGGCGCGCCCATACGGCTGGTGGTCCCTTGGAAGTACGGCTTCAAGGGCGTCAAATCCATTGTGCGCATCAGCTTCGTGCGCACCCAGCCGAAAACCACCTGGAGCACCATGGCGCCGGACGAATATGGCTTTTACGCCAACGTCAATCCGGAGGTGGACCATCCTCGCTGGTCCCAGGCGACCGAGCGGCGCATCGGCGAGTTCTTCCGGCGCAAGACCCTGCCGTTTAACGGTTACGGCGATCAGGTCGCCTCGCTCTACCGGGGTCTTGATCCGCGCAAGCTCTACTGAGGCTCGTCGTGGCCAAGGACGGAACAGCGCGGGGCGTCTGGCGCGATCGTCTGATTTCCCTGGCGATCTGGGTGGCGTGTTTGTCGCCTCTCGGCTTTTTCGTGTTCGGCGCTTTCACCGATTCACTGACCGCCAATCCAATCCAGTACGTTCTGCGTCAGCTGGGCGTGTGGGCCCTGAGGTTCCTGGCGGTCACCCTGGCGATTTCTCCCGCGGCCAAGCTGCTGCGCCAGCCGTGGCTGATCCGTTATCGGCGTCGCATCGGCTTGTTCGCCTTCGCCTATGTCTGTCTGCATCTGACCACCTATGTGGCCATCGACCAGGCCTTCGACTGGCGCACGATCGGCAAGGATATCGCCAAGCGGCCCTACATCACCATCGGCATGGCCGCCTTCGCCCTGTTGATCCCACTGGCGATCACTTCGGCCGATGGGCTGCGCCGAAAGCTTGGGCCGCGACGCTGGAAGCGGCTGCACCAGCTGATCTATCTGATCGCGCCCATGGCGGTGGTTCACTACTACCTGCTGGTCAAGGCCGACCACCGGCCGCCCCTGATCTATGGCGCGATCATCCTGGCGCTGCTGGGGTATCGGCTGGTCAGGGCGCTGATCGAAAAGGCGCGCAAGATGAGAACGGCGGCGGCTTAGCGCGCTCAATCCAAATCCCCGTCATCCTCGGATAAATGCTGCGCATTTTCCGAGGATGACGAAATCACTATTCCTCCGGCAGCTTCTCCAGCACCGCGTCGAGCAAATCCATCAGGCTGGCGTCCAGGTCCACCCCCTCGCCCAGCTTCCACGCCATGTCCTGGCGTTCGGCGATGGCGCTGGCCATCACAGGCGGGATGTGGGCCTCCGCCACGGTTCGGGCCACTTCGCGCAGCTCCTCGGCGCGGCGGCGGCCGTGCTTGAGGGTGCGCATGACCATGTAGCCGGCCAGCCGGTCCCAGTCGGTGGCGATGGTGTCCTGCAGGGAGTCCAGCACGTCCCGCTCCACGCCGAGACGCCGGGCGGTGAGCAGGCTTTCGGTGAACAGGGTCTCCATGCCCTTGATGATCACGCTGCGGCACATCTTCACCGCCGAGGCCCGGCCGATCTCGGTGGAATAGACCTTGGCGCTGAACCCCAGAGGCGCCGCCATTTCAAGAAAAGCGGCGGCGTCGGGTCCGCCCAGCAGCATGGGTGAGGCGATCCGTTTGCCTGGCACGGAGGTCATCACCGCCGCTTCAACATAACGCCCCCCCGCGGCGGCGATGGCCTCGGCCGACTGGCGTTTTACCCCGGGCGAAACGGAATTGATGTCGAGGAAGAAGGCGCCGGGCTCCAGGCCCCCGACCACGGAGCGCGCCGCGTCCAGGCCGTTGGCGGCGGTCACCGCGCTAATCACCAGCTGGGCGCCTTTCACGGCGTCCAGCGCGCTCGGCGCCGCGCGCAGGGGGGACTTCACCGCCCGGCTGGGAATGCTGTCCGCATCGTTGAATTTCAGGTCGTAAAGACCGGTGGGCTGCGCGTCGGCGTTCAGCAGATCGGCGGCCAGGATCTGGCCCACCTCGCCAAAGCCGATCACGGCGAAATGCGGTGTGTTCTTCATGCCGCGAAACCTATGCGGCTGGGGCCGCCTGTCAACGCGGCGTCAAAAATGCTGCGCGGCATGAATATTCCCAAGGCCCGGCATGGCCACAAACGCGCGGCGATGAGCCCTAACGGGTGGGGACCGGGGTCTCGCCGCGATAGTCGTAAAAGCCGCGTCCTGACTTCTGGCCGAGCCAGCCGGCCTCCACATATTTCACCAGCAAGGGACAGGGCCGGTACTTGGAATCGGCTAGGCCGTCGTGCAGCACGTTCATGATCGCCAGCACGGTGTCCAGGCCGATGAAGTCACCCAGCTCCAGCGGCCCCATGGGATGGTTGCAGCCGAGTTTCATGGCGACATCGATGGAGGTGACGGTGCCGACGCCCTCGTAAAGGGCGTAGACGGCTTCGTTGATCATCGGCACCAGCACGCGGTTGACGATGAAGGCCGGATAGTCTTCGGCGTTGGTGGTTTCCTTGCCGAGCGACTGGGCGAAGGCGTGGGCCATGTCTTCGGTCTCGGGACTGGTGGCGATGCCGCGAATGATTTCAACCAACTTCATCACCTGCACCGGGCGCATGAAATGCAGACCGATGAAGCGGTCCGGACGGTCGGTGACCGAGGCCAGACGGGTGATGGAGATGGACGACGTGTTGGAAGCCAGGAGGGCTGATGGCTTCAGATGTGGGCAGACGTCGCGGAAGATGGTCTTTTTGATCTCTTCGGTCTCCGTCGCCGCCTCGACCACGATGTCGGCGTCCTTGAAGTCCGCGTAGTCCACGGCCGGCTTGATCCGCGCCAGGGCCGCGTCCACGGCGGCCTGCTCGATGGTTCCCTTGGCGACTTGCCGGTCCAGATAGCGCTTGATCGTGGCCACGCCTGCGTCGACGCGCTCGGCGCTGATGTCGTTCAGCACGACGTCGTAGCCGGCGACGGCGCAGACATGGGCGATGCCCGATCCCATCTGGCCCGCGCCGACCACGCCGACAGTCTTGATTTGCGCCATAGGAACCTCCCGACCTCACTGCCCGGCCCTTGCGTCCGAACCCAAGGAGGGGCCTTTTAAACACCAGAACGCCACGAACGGGAAAGTATTTTGTTGCGCTGCAATGTAAGCGGCGCGCGCCGGACATCGCACCCATGCAGCGATTTGGGGCCGCGGCATGGTCCCGCGATCATTGCCTAACGGTCTGCCGGCCGATACCAAGGATATCAATGAACGGCCTGTACCAGCCCTTGTACGCAGCGCTGTGCCTGATTTCGGCTTTGGCCGGGTCGTGGACGGCTCTTGATCTGCTCGGCCGCATCCACGCCAATATCGGCCGCGCGCGATCCGCTTGGCTCGCCGCCGCCTCCCTTGCCCTGGGACTGAGTATCTGGGCGGCGGATTTCGAAGCCATGCTGGGCGCCAAGGTGGGCGCGCGAGGGCACTATGATCCGGCGCTGGTGGCCTTGTCCCTCGCGGTGGCGATCGGCGGGGCGGGGTTGGCTTTCTTCGTGGCCGTCCAGCGCCGCGGCGACCTCGTCTTGACCCTCGCCAGCGGCGCCATCCTGGGCGCGGGCGTGTGCCTGACCCACTTCGTCGGCTTGGCCGCCATGCGCACCTTTCCGGTCATCGGTTTCGAGCCGCTGCTGGTGACCCTGTCGCTCGTCGTGTCCGTGGCGGCCGCGGGCGCGGGCCTGGTCGCGGCGGTTCAGGCGCCCAGTCCCAAGATGCGCGCCGCGGCCGTGGCCGGGCTCACCGTGGCCATCGTCGGAGGGCACTACGCGGCCATCGCCAGCCTGAGGCTTGATCCAACCGCCTTGCCCGGTCCCGCCGATGGGGTCGACAGCTCGGGGCTGGCCTATGCCGTGGCGTGCGGCGCGGTGTACGTGCTGTTCCTGGCGTCCATCGCCGCGCTGTTCGACCGACGGTTTGAGGCCCTGGCCGCCATCGAGGCCAAGCGCAACGAGATCCAACTGCGCGCGATCCTCGAGCAAACCCCGATCGGGATCATCGTGGCCGACGCGCCGGGCGGGGAAATTCGTTTCGCCAATTCCGAGGCCGAGCACCTCATGGGCCATCCGCTGGTGGGCCAACCCATCGCCCAGGGCAATGTTCCCTATGGTCCCATCGATGAGCAGGGTCGGCGCCGTAGCGCCGAGAGCTCGCCCTTGATGCGGGCCGTGCGGCGTGGGTACCGGACCGATAGGCTGGTGCAGCGCTATCGCCGGCCTGACGGCGCCGTGGTCATGCTGGAGATGGCCGCCGCTCCGATCCGCGACGCGGATGGACGGGTGGTGCAAGGCGCCACGACCTTTCATGATGTGACCGCCAAGCTCAAGGCCGAGGAGGCCCTGCGCCGCTCCCAACGCATGGAAGGCATCGGTCAGCTGACCGGCGGCGTGGCGCACGATTTCAACAATGTGCTGACCGCGGTTCTGGGCAGCTTGTCCCTGGCCGCGCGGCGGGTCACCGACAAACGCGCCAAGGCGCAGATCGACAACGCCATCCAGGCGGCCGAACGCGGCGCCAAGCTGACGTCTCAGCTGCTGGCCTTTTCCCGGCGCCAGCGGCTGGAGCCGCAGTCGGTCGACCTCAACGCCATGATCGAGCGATTGGGCAGCCTGTTCTCGGTGACCCTCGGTGGCCTGGTGAAGGTCGAGCACAAGTTGACCGACAATCTGCCCGCCGCGGTGGCCGACCCCGCGCAGCTCGAACTGGCCCTGCTCAACTTGGCGCTCAACGCCCGGGACGCCATGCCGCGCGGCGGCGTGCTGCGCCTATCGACCGCCCTGGTCAACCTGGGCGCTCCGGGAGGACCTGTCGAACCGGAGCCGGGGCGCTACGTGGCGGTGACCGCGGCCGACAGCGGGCCCGGCATGAGCGCTGACGTCGCCGAGCGCGCCTTCGAGCCGTTCTTCACCACCAAGCCGCAAGGGCGCGGTTCTGGCCTGGGCCTGAGCCAGGTCCTGGGCCTGGCCAAGCAGCTGGGCGGAGGCGTTCGTCTGGAGGCGGGCGAGGGCGCTGGCGCGAAGGTGACCATTTATCTGCCGATCAGCTTGGCGGCGAAGGTGGAAAAGCCGGCGGCGGAGGCGCCGCCCCTGGCGCCGGAGGGGGCAAGGGTTCTCGTGGTCGACGACGATCCCGATGTGCGCCGCTTCGTGGTCGATCTCCTGGCGGAGTCCGGCTACACGGTCAGCGCCGCCGACGACGGACCCTCCGGACTGCGCACCCTGAACGAGGAGGGCCCGTTCGACCTCGTGCTGCTCGACTTCGCGATGCCGGGAATGACGGGCACCGAGGTGGCCCGTTCGGCGCGTGCGCTTGAGCCCGATCAGCCGATCCTAATGATGACCGGCTATCTGGAACACGAGGCCGTGCTGAGCGAACTGGGCGCCCAGCCCATGCTTCAAAAGCCGTTCGATCCGTCAGATTTGCTGTTCCGGGTATCCAACTTGATCCGCCCGCGCATTTGATCACGCGAGCCTTACAGGCCTTGCGGCCGGGCGCGCGGACCCCCATAGACACAGTCCATGAACCGTTTGATCGATCGGCTGAAGCTATTCTTTCTCGGCCTCTTCGCCATTTCGTGCGTGGCGGTGTGGACCTATGAACTGTTGTGGGCGGCGCCCCGAAAGGCCTGCGAAGCCCATGGGAACTGGTGGGACCCGTTTTCGCGGGTGTGCGCCACGCCGATCTATCTGCCCAACCTCACCGGTCGCCCCATCGGCGGGTTCAGTCCCGCCCAGCTGAAGGCGCGGGCGCAAGCCGCCAGCGCGAGCGAGGCGCAGCTCCTGGGCGCCCAGTCTTCGGCGCCGTCCACGGCGGCCCCGCCCTCAACCAAGCCCGTCGGTGCGCCATAGCACGTCGCCCTGGCGGCGGTTGGCGTAGCGGGCGGCGGCGAACAGCAGATCCGACAGCCGGTTTAGAAACACCTGGGCGATCGGCTCTCCGGGGTCGCCGGGCGTTTCCCCCAGCCGGATCACCGCGCGTTCGGCCCGCCGGCAAACCGTCCTCGCCAGATGCAGCGCCGCCGCCGCGGCCGTTCCGCCAGGCAGGATGAAGGCGCGCAAGGGCTCGACGCCCTGGGTCAGCTGATCGATCACCGCTTCCAGTTCGCGCGCCCGTTCCTGGCCCAAACGGCGCGCGCCGCCGGGCGAGGCCAGATCGGCGCCGAGGTCGAACAACAGATGCTGCAGCCGGTCCAACGCCAGGTCCAGGTCTGGCTCGTCCGATAGCTGGGCGCGGACCAGACCGATACAAGCATTGGTTTCGTCGACGGCCCCGATAGCCTCGATGCGGGCGCTGGTCTTGCGCACGCGCGGGCCCACGGACAGGCCGGTGTCTCCACTGTCGCCGGTGCGGGTGTAAAGTCGACTCAAGGCCTCAACCGCCGCCGTGGCGGGACCACCAGAAGGCGGCGAGCAGCACGAGGATGGCGATGAACTGCGCCGCCACGCGCATCTGCATGAGCTTATTGGACCAATTGCGCCCGAACTCGCCGCCCTTGAACAGGGCGAAGATGCCCACGAACAGGATCGCGACGACGACGAACAGGCAAAACGGGATCAGGATATTGAAAACGGCGTGCATAAGACCATGTTAGCGGCCAAGGGCCGTCCTGGCCAACCGGTGTTGGGCGGATTTTTGTTCAAACACCACTGAGCTTGTTGCAAGGACGTCGCCTGCTGAAATAAGCCGCCAAAGATGCCCGACTAGGGTGCCCCGTCCTTGTAACGCGAAGCATCGGATTTTGATGTTCGTTGAGATCCTAACCATTGGATCAAGCTTATGAATCGCATGTTTATGGCAAGTCCGCGTCAGTCCGGCCCGCTTCCGTCATCCTCCAGCCGCGCAGACGCCAAGGCCCGCACCCGCGGTCGCGTATTGCAGGCTGCACGACGTCTTTTCATGGAACGCGGTTACGAGGCGGCCACCATTCGCGACATCGCCGCCCGGGCCGACCTGTCCACCGGAGCCGTTTTCGCCAGCTTTTCCGACAAGGCTGACCTGTTCAAGGCCGTTCTGGCGGAGGATCTGGAGCACCAACTCGAGCTGCTCGAAGCAGCCCAATCGGTCGACCTGCCGGTCAAGGAAGCGCTGTTGACCATGTTCCGGCCCGCCTACGCCTTTCACCTTGCCCAGCTTCCCCTGCTGCAGGCCGCCACGGGGCTGTCCTGGTCGCACGGGCTCGACGGACCGCTGGGCCATCGTCCCGCCTACAGCCCTGCCGTGGCGACCATCACCGGCATGCTGAGTCGAGGCCAGGAACGCGGTGAGCTGCCCGCCAATGCCGATACGGCTCTCATCGCCGAGATGATCTGGGAAGGCTACCTGGCCAATTATCGGCGGGCTGTGTTCGACGATTGGGGCCTTGAGCAGCTCACGGCCCACTTGGCGCAGCAGATCGAGGTGCTGCTCGCCGGCGCCAACGCGTCAGCTCCGCCAGCGTAACACCGCTTCTTTCACCGGATTGTCGAAGTCGCGCCCGGCCAGGCGCGCGGCCGACCATTCTCGCTTGAGCGCCTGGTACCACTTGGCCTGCCGGTCGGCGTCGTCGATCCACAGCAAGGTCGGGTCGTAGCGCAGCCCCTCGTTCTGCAGACTCACCATGGCCCCGTCCTGGCGCAGGAACGCGCGCGCCGCCATGCCGATCAGTGGGCGGAGCAGTATGAAGGCGGGGTGGTCGGACCAGATGATCTGGGTGATGCGCGTGCGCGTGTCGCTCATCGGCGTTAGGCAGGTCAGGGAGAGGACCTGGCGAGCGCCGACCTGGATGTGCTCCCAGCGCAGGCCGGGCAGGCGGAAAGTGATCTCCGTTTCCGGCTTGCCCCCCAACAGGCGGTAGGCCCGGCTGTTCTTGGAGGGGGCGTGGCGCGCCATGGCGAATCCGGCTTCGCGGGGCTCAAACGCCTTGGCCTTGTCCAGCTGCTTGGCCTTGGAGCGCCACCACCATTGCTGATGCACATAGGGTCCATGCGCGGGATCCATCAGGCCCACCACCGCGTGATCGATGTGGGAGTCGAACACCATCCGGTCCACCAACTTGGGCGGGCCGCCGACCACGCCGGGGAAGGTCGGGGGCGCCTGATCGGGCGTCTCGTGCAGCCGCGCGTCCGACGCCATCCAGATGAACACCAGGCCCTGGCTTTCGGCCACGGGATAGGTCCGCACGCGGATGCGACTGGTCTCGATCGTCTGGTCGTTAGCCAGGGATGGGATGGCCGCGCACACCCCGTCGGTGCGGAATTGCCAGCCGTGATAGGGGCACTCCACCGCCTCGGCCCCGGTGCGGTCGCGCACCATTTGGCCGGCCGACAGAGGCGCCGCCCGGTGCGGGCAGACGTCGCGCAGGGCATAGGCCTTGCCTGCCCGGTCGCGCCCCAGCAGCACCGGCTGTCCCAGAATCTCATAGCGTTGCAGTTTGCCCGGCTTCAGGTCCCCCGAAAGGGCGGCGAAATACCAGATGTCGTACAGAAACCCCTCGCCGAAGCCGAGAGGCGCGTCCGCCGCCCGTTTCCCGTTGGTCTTCACATCCGCCATGCGTCCTCTTAGCCTTCCCTTGGCTCGACCCCAAGTCCTTCAAGGATAGGGCAGCCATTACGCGGCGGGTTTGATCTGCGCCAATTTCAGCCGTGGACAGTCCCGCTCCGCTGGACTCGCGCCCCCAGAGCGGAGAAAGTCGGTCCCGCCCCTTGGGGCCAAGACGCGACGGGAGGCGACATGATCGAGCGACTGACAGGCTTCGCCGACGATATTGTCGCTATCGCCTATCGCGGCAGCGTGACCCGCAACGACTACGAAACCGTACTCATCCCCGCGGTGGAGGCGGCGTTGGCGCGCCACGACAAGGTGCGCTTCTACTGCGAGGTGGCCGACGATTTCATGGGCTTCGAGTTCGGGGCCATGTGGGACGATTGGAAACTGGGCCTGGCGCACATCATGCGCTGGGGCGCGGTCGCGGTGGTGTCGGATGTGGGCTGGATTCGCGCGGCGACCCAGGCCTTCAGCCCCTTCATCCCCAGCGGGGTCAAGGTGTTCCCCCTGAAGGAGCGCGCCCAGGCTAAGGCTTGGCTGGGCGCGTAGGCGGGCGGGCCGCGGCGCCCAATGGCGCTGGGGGAACAGCCAAGACGTTGCGGCGTTGATTTGCAGCAACCCTGGCTGTGGAGACCCGGCATGCTCAAATGGGCTTTGATTTTCCTGGTGATCGCCCTGATCGCCGGCGCTCTTGGATTTGGCGGCATCGCCGGCGCGGCGATGGGTATCGCCAAGTTCCTGTTTTTCCTGTTCCTCGTGATCTTCCTGCTGTTCCTGGTGTTGGGCGTGACGGTGTATAGGAAGGTGACCTAGCTTCCTTGGTTCGGGATTCTAGGATATGAATTCTCCTGATTACAGGAGACTACAATGCCTTCGGATACCCCGAGCGAACCGATAACGGTGCGCATCCGCAAGCAAACCGTCAGCGAGATCGACGCGTTGGCGGCGTCCATGGATCGGTCGCGCAACTACATCGTTAACGAGGCGATCCGGCAATATCTGGACGCCAATCGTTGGCAGATCGAACGGATCAAGGAAGGCGTCGCGGCCGCGCGCGCGGGACAGGTCAAGCCTGCGGAACAGGTGTACGCGGAGATTGCCGCCAAGTTCGGCTGGAAGCGCTGATTGCGCCTGATCTACACTGATCCAGCCGAGCGGGACCTATTCGATATATTGCAATGGATTTCTTCGGACAGTCCCAGCGCCGCCGAGGGCGTATACACGGCTATTGTCGCGACCGCCGAAAGGCTCCGGGCGTTTCCGGCCAGTGGTCGAGCGGGCAGGTTGCCCGATACCCGTGAGCTGACCGTTCGGTCTTTGCCCTATGTCATTGTCTATGAAGTGACCGGTGAGATAGTGACGGTCCTGGCAATACTTCATGGCGCGCGGAATTTGAGCAAGGTGGTTGTCGAACGGCGCGGAGAATGATGACCTACGCGTCTTCCTTCATCCGCTTCTTGCGGAAGGACGGGTTCAACACCCGCTTGCGCAGGCGGATGGCCTTGGGCGTCACCTCGACCAATTCGTCCTCGTCGATGTAGGCGATGGATTGCTCCAGGGTCGGTCGGCGCGGCGGGGTCAGGCGAATGGCCTCGTCCTTGCCGGCCGAACGGATATTGGTCAGTTGCTTGGACTTCAGCGGATTGACGTCCAGGTCGTCCCACCGGCTGTTCTCGCCGATAATCATGCCCTGGTAGCAGGCCTCGCCGGAGCCGACGAACATCACGCCGCGGTCTTCCAGGTTCCACAGGGCGAAGGCCACGGTCTCGCCGTCGGCGTTGGACACCAAGACGCCATTGCGACGGCCCTCGATGGCGCCCTTATAGGGTTCGTAGTGCGAGAACACGCGGTTCAGCACGCCTGACCCGCGCGTATCGGTGAGGAACTCGCCCTGATAGCCGATCAGCGAGCGCGACGGCGCCTGCAGGGTCAGGCGGGTCTTGCCGGCGCCGGACGGACGCATGTCCTTCAGCTCGGCCTTGCGTTGGGACAGCTTGTCGATGACCACGCCGGTGTAGTCGTCGTCCACGTCGATCACGACATCCTCGATCGGCTCCAGCTTGGCGCCGGTTTCCTCGTCGGTGCGGAACACCACGCGCGGGCGCGAGATCGACAGTTCGAAGCCTTCGCGGCGCATATTCTCGATCAGCACGCCCAGCTGCAGTTCGCCTCGGCCGGACACCTCAAAGGCGTCCTTCTCGCTGGTCTCGCCCACCTTGATGGCAACGTTGCTCTCCGCCTCGCGCAGCAGCCGGTCGCGGATCACGCGCGACTGCACCTTGTCGCCGTCCTTGCCGGCCAGGGGGCTGTCGTTGACCGAGACGGTCATGGAAATGGTTGGCGGATCGATCGGCTGGGCGGGCAAGGCGTCGGTCACGTCCGGAGCGCACAAGGTGTCGGCCACGGTGGCCTTGGACAGGCCGGCGATGGCGACGATGTCGCCGGCTTCGGCGACTTCGATGGGTTGGCGCTTCAAGCCGCGGAAGGCCAGGATCTTGGTCACCCGCCCGCGTTCGATTTCCTTGCCGTCGCGTGACAGGGCGTGGATCGCCTGGCCGGGGGAGAAGCGGCCCGATTCCACGCGGCCGGTCAGCAGGCGGCCGAGATAGGGGTCGTTTTCGATCAACACCGCCAACAGCTGAGCCGGTCCGTCCACCTGGGCCTCGGCGGCGGGGGCGGGCACATGCTCGACGATCTTGTCGAAGATCGGCGCCAGGCTTTCCTGCGGATCGCCCATGTTGACGACCGCCCAGCCCTGCTTGCCCGAGGCGTAGAGGTGCGGGAAGTCCAGCTGGTCGTCGTCCGCGCCCATGGCGGCGAACAGATCAAACGCGTCATTGAGCACTTTGTCGGGATCGGCGTGCGGGCGGTCGACCTTATTGAGGACCACGATCGGCCGCAGCCCCAGCTTCAGCGCCTTGCCCAGCACGAACTTGGTCTGCGGCATGACGCCTTCCTCGGCGTCCACCAGCAAGAGGCAGCCGTCCACCATGCCCAGTATGCGCTCGACCTCGCCGCCGAAGTCGGCGTGGCCGGGGGTGTCGATGATGTTGATGCGGGTCTCGCCCGCCTTGCCCTTCCACAGCACCGAAGTGCACTTGGCCAGGATGGTGATGCCGCGCTCACGCTCCTGATCGTTGGAGTCCATGGCGCGTTCGACCTTGGCTTCGTTGTCTCGGAAAACGCCGGACTGGGCGAGAAGCTGGTCCACCAGGGTGGTCTTGCCATGATCGACGTGGGCGATGATGGCGATGTTGCGCAGAGCCATGGAAATTCAGACTTTGGGATACGATGGGGAACAAGCCGGGGCGGCGGGGGGTTGTACGCGAAGGGCGGGTCCGGCGCCAGCCCGACGGCGATTCCGCCGCCTTCAGGCCTGGATGCTGGGAAACCACCATCCTCAATAGCTGAATCGGGCGAACTCCGCCACTATCAATTGTGCACTGCAATATCATGTTGCACGGCTGTAACGTACCAAACCCCTTGCCGGATAAGGGAAACTGACGATTTGACCAGTTTTTTGCATAGCAAGATGGTCTTTAAGGCTTGATCCGTGCTGCGATGCACTCTATATATGACTTGTGCGGCGTCGCTGACGCCGCTGCCCTTCCTGGGCGTTTCCTCCCTATGACTTGCCGCGCCTACGGGCGCGGCTTTTTTTTGTGCTGTGGCCTGACCGCGGCGGAGCCTTGCGGAATCAGGCTCCGATGGCCTTGCGCCAGTCGCGCGCCAGGGTTTTGAACAGGCGGTCAAGATCACGCCTGAGCCGCTCGAAGCCTGCGTGAGGCTTGAGCGCCGCCTCGTCAAGATAAAGCGCGCGATTGATCTCGATCTGCA
>Ga0302279_10004994_pt1 | contig 15116 bp, 15 predicted proteins | sample III_Bog_N3_3_FD_194541 | JGI IMG/M metagenome (GOLD analysis project Ga0302279, IMG submission 194541) | Peat permafrost microbial communities from Stordalen Mire near Abisko, Sweden - III_Bog_N3_3 | ecosystem: Environmental > Terrestrial > Soil > Wetlands > Peat | place: Sweden: Abisko...
TTTGTGATCTCAAGGCAACGCCAAGGGTCTGCGCTCATTATGTCATGCAATGCAGCCACTTCCTCGGCCGTTGTAGGTTCCTTCATCGCGACATCACTCTCCGTTGAGCTAGACGACAGGATTGCCGCCGCAGGCCTCAGTCACTTGGCCGCGCACGCACTGGTCGTACGCGTCACCATGCCCCTTGTAGGGAGGCTTTCCCAGGAGGCCCCGATCCGCCAAATCGCGGCATCGTGCGTCCGCTTCTGCCCATTCCTTCACGCACTCGGGACGGGACGGGTATGGGTTCCGCCTGATCGGCCCCGATATTGGTGGCGGGACGATTTCGGTAGGAAGCGGCTCTACCAGCGGCTCCTCCAGGGGAATGCCCATAGGGATCGCCATTCCTCCCACCTGAGTATCGATCAATCTCGCACCAGGTCCGCCTGCGCCATGGGGCGCGAACTCACCGCCTACTCCATCGGGACTGCCGGCAGGCCAGCGCGGGTGAGCGGCCTCGTCCCACTCCAGCTTGAGCAGGCTGCACGCTTGCAGCGCGCGATGGAGGTCTTCAATTCCTGTCTGATCCGGATGGCTTATTGCGGATGACGAGGGCGGGTCGGGGAGCCTCAAATACAACGCCGTGATCTGCGCTCGAGCCAACTCGCCGCTAGAGAGCGCACGGGCAACCGCTGCCAAACCTCTTGCTCTGCCCGCTAGCGTGACCGGCAAACCATAGGCTCGACTCAAATCACGATCGAGATCGGGCGTGGCGCGTGCCCGCCACACCAGAGCGCCGCTCTCTCCCTCCACCTTTTCGAGGAGCGGGGTCTGACCGACGAAGAGTCCGCCCGCATCGCAGGCGATTCCTCTGCCCGAACCTTCGGCGAGTTTGAATCGGTGTTGAACCTGGATCAATAACAGCTCCCTCGCTATCTGGGTCATCTATGTTCCGTTTTTGTTCTCCCGTCAAGTAACGATACTAAAAGGTCCGATACTGGCGGGGGCGGGCCATCTGCGTCTGGACGGCGAAGGCCGCGAACCGCTAAGCCGGAGGCGATGAGCGCCCTCGCCCCGACCATCGCCGACAATCCCGTCGCCCTGCGCACCGGTCCCTGGGCGGATTTTGGGCTGATCGACTCCGGCGGCGGCCGCAAGCTGGAGCGGTACGGACCCTACCGGGTGATCCGCCCCGAGCCCCAGTGCCTCTGGCGGCCGGCGCTGAGTGACGCGCTCTGGGCCAGCGCCGACGCGGTGTTCGACCCCACCGACGCCGAGGACGAAGGCCGTTGGCGCTTTGCGCAAAAGCCGCTGGACCGCTGGCCGCTCAGCTGGCGCGACGTGCGCTTCGAAGCCCGGCTGACGCCGTTCCGTCACCTGGGCTTCTTTCCCGAGCAGGCCGCCAACTGGGACTGGCTCGACGGGCGCCTCAGAGCTTCAACAAAGCCGCTGAAGATACTGAATTTATTCGGCTATACCGGCGTCGCAAGCCTGGTCTGCGCGGCGGCGGGGGCGTCGGTGACCCACCTGGACGCCTCGAAGAAGTCGGTCGGCTATGCCCGGGAGAACGCCGCGCTGTCGGGCCTGGCCGACGCGCCGGTGCGCTGGCTCACCGAGGACGCCCGCAAGTACGTCCAGCGGGAGGTGCGCCGGGGCGCGCGCTACGACGGGATCATCCTCGACCCGCCGAAGTACGGCCGCGGTCCCGGCGGCGAGGTCTGGCGGCTGCACGAGGACCTGCCGGAGCTGATGGCCGGCTGCGCCGCCTTGCTGGCCGACGACGCCTCTTTCCTGCTGCTGAACGCCTATTCGGAGCGGATTTCCGGCCTGGCCCTGGCCGGCCTCACCGCCGACGCGCTCGTGGGCCGGGGCGGAACGATCGACTGGGGCGAGCTGGCGCTGATGGAGGAGGCCGGCCGGCGCGGGGTCGGGCTGTCGTTCTTCGCCCGCTGGAGCGCGCCGTGAGCCGGGCGATCACCTCGCTGACCAATCCGACGGTGAAGGCGGTCCGCGCCCTGCACATGCGCAAGGCCCGCGAGGAGAGCGGCCAGTTCCTCGCCGAGGGTCTGAAGATCGTCACCGAGGCGGTGGACCAGGGCCGCGCGCCGCGCATCCTGCTGCACAGCGCCGAGGCGGCCGCCCATCCCCTGCTCCGCCGCGCCGCGGAGGCCACCCAAGCCGCAGGCGGCGAGGTGATCGAGGTCAGCCGCGACATCCTCACCAAGATATCCCGCCGGGAGAACGCCCAGACGGTGCTGGCGGTGTTCGACCAGGCGTTCGTGGCCCTGACGGCGTTGCAGCCGGCGTCGGCGCTCTGCTGGGTGGCGCTGCAGGCGGTGCGCGACCCCGGCAATCTTGGCACGGTGATCCGCACCGCCGACGCGGCCGGCTGCGGCGGGGTGATCCTGGTCGGCGACTGCTGCGATCCCTATTCGGTGGAGGCGGTGCGGGCGACCATGGGCTCGATCTTCGCCGTGCCGATCGCCAAGGCCGGCGTGGACGAGTTCATCGCCTGGCGGGCGGGCTGGCCGGGCTCGGTGGCAGGCACGCTGCTGACAGCGACCACAGACTTCCGCGCCGCCGACTACCGGGCGCCGACGCTCGTCCTGATGGGCAACGAACAGGCCGGCCTGCCGCCGGAACTGGCCGCCATCTGCGACGTGACGGTGAAAATCCCCATGCGCGGCCGCGCCGACAGCCTCAACCTGGCGGTGGCGACGGGGGTGATGATCTATGCGGTGACTGGCTAGGAGCCCGCCATGCCTCTCTCCGCCGATGATCGCCAGAAGCTTCGCGAGCGGTGCGCGGTGAATATGCCGGGGTTCCGCACGCTTCCGCCGGCGGAGGAGTTCGCCATGCTGGCCGACTGGTGTCGGGCGAACGGCGTGCAACACGACGTCTATGGCGAAGGCCCGCTGATCGCGAACTTCGAGGGCCGGATCGCCGAGCTGACCGGCAAGACGGCCGCCGCCTTCATGCCCAGCGGCGTGATGGCCCAGCTGGCCGCGGTACGGGTCTGGTCAGGGCGGACCGGCATTCCGCGCTTCGGCCTGCATCCGACCTCGCACCTGATCCTGCACGAGCGAGAGGCCTATCAGGCGGTGTTCGGGCTGCATGGCGTGGTGGTCGGCGACCGGTTGCGGCCGATGACGGCGGCCGACCTGGAAGCGGCGCCGGAGCCGCTGGCCTGCCTGATCGCCGAGCTGCCGATCCGCGAGGCCGGCGGCCAGCTGCCAACCTGGGAGGAGCTGGAGGCGCTGAAGGCGCTGGCCCGGGCGCGGAACGTGCCCCTGCACATGGACGGCGCGCGGCTGTGGGAAAGCCGCGCCTTCTACGGCCGCACCCACGCCGAGATCGCCGAGGGTTTCGCCTCGGTCTATGTCTCCGTCTACAAGGGCCTGGGCGGCATCGCCGGGGCGGTGCTGGCCGGCGACGCCGATTTCATCGCCGAGGCGCGGCTGTGGCGACGGCGGATGGGTGGGACGCTGATCCACCAGAGCCCGATGATCGTCTCGGCCGCCATGCGGCTGGACGCGCGGCTGGCGCAGATGGACGCCTGCTACGCCCGGGCCCTGTCGCTGGCGGCGGCCCTGGCCGAGGTTCCGGGCGTCCGGGTCAATCCGGCGACGCCGCAGACCAACATGATGCACCTCTATTTCGACGCCCCCGCCGAAAGCGTCATGCAGCGGCGCGACGCCATCGCCGAGCGCGATGGCGTCTGGCTGATCGGCGGCGTTCGGCCGGCGGAAATTCCCGGCTGGTCGGTGACCGAGCTCTATGTCGGCGACACATTGGTCGAGCACGCCAACGAACCGGTGGTGGCGTGGCTGCGGACGCTGGTGGGATAGGCGAGGAACCGCGCCCGAAGGGCGGCGTTGATCTGGCTAGCAACCAAGAGGAGCCAGCGATGGCCGACGTCGTCCACCTGGAAGTCGGCGCGGAGCCGCCGAAGGATCCGAACTCCCTGATCGTCACGCGAGATATCACCGGCGGCTTCTACGCCCTTGGGCCGGAGGCCTACGCCCGGCCCGCTGCCTCCCCTGAACAGCCGATTTCCGAGCCGGATCGGACCGCCACCATCGACCGCGCCGCCGCCTATGCCGACCAGCACGGTCTGAAGACCGTCTACGTCGTCACTTGATCGGCGCCGCGCGGCGGCTCAGAGCGGCGGCGTCTCCATCGAAACGACCTGGGAAGGATCGTCTGCGCGGCGACCCCGGTCGTGGCCACGCCGGCGACGGCGGTCGGGTCCGACGTAGGCGTCATTGACCACGAAGGCCCGCGGCTTGTTGGCGGCGGCGGCGATGCGCTTCAGCAGCGAGGTCATGCTGAACGGCTTGACCACCACTTCGTCGACGCCCGCCCGGCGCGCGGCCTCGACCGCCTTGGCGCTGGCGTGGGCGGAGACCAGCACAATCGGCATCCGCGGATTGGCGATGCGCGGATCTGGCCGCAACACCCCCTGGCGGATCGCCCTGGTGAGGCCCAGGCCGCTCATGCCGGGCATCTGCCAGTCGGTCACCAGCAGATGCGGCGCGAAGCCGTTCAGCATGGCGATCGCCGCCTCGCCGTCCGGCGCGGATTGCACCGACGCCGCGCCGCCGGCGTAGAGGGCGTCCTTGAGCATCCCCACCGTGATCAAATGGTCGTCGACCACCAGCACCCGGGCGCCCGCGAGGGCCGCCTTGCGGGCCGACTTGAATCTGGACCGGTGGACCATGCCGCAATGTGTCGTTCCGTCGTCTAGGAAGGCTTTATGAGCGTGGTCAGCGCCGGATTAAGCTACCCGGATCGGGGAGCGGCAGGCCTAGCCGTTCGGCAGATGCAGCGCCTTGTCGACCGCCCGGTCGAGGTCCTCGCCGTACTGGCGACAGCCTTCGACGAAGTCCTCGTCGCCCTTGCAGTCGTCGGGATCGATCACCCGCTCCCGGATAGCGTAGGCGAACCCGGCCTGCTGGCGCGCGCAATCGTCATGCAGACAGCGGCCGGGTTCCGCCGCCTGGGAGAAGGTTTCGCCGGCCAGCACCTTCATCTCCTTCGCCCTGGCCTGCGCACCGCCGTCGTCGGCCTCGCAGGCGCAGAGGAGGCTGAGGCACGCCGAGGCCGCGGCAGCCGACAGTCCGGTGCTGCGAAACGACCCGACCCGCGCGGGCAATCCGTCCCCCCTACTGGCCGCCGGCGGGCTTGCGCGCTGCAATTACCGCCTGGGCCGCCACGACGTTTAGCTCTTCGCGGGGAGTCACGCGCTTCAGTTCGCCCAACTCCGCCGAGGCCGAGTCCCATTCCATCTTAAAGCCCGGCGGCGTCGCCAGCTCGCCGGTCAGCGGGTCGAGGGCGACGCCGGCCAGCTGCGCCGGTGAGCTGCGGCCCTGCCAGTCGGCGAGCGTGCGGGCATTGGCGTCGTAGGCCGCCAGGCGCCCGACCTGCACGGCGCAAAGCGCATCGACCAGCACGTTGACCGCGTCAGAGAGGCTTTCGGCCTTTGCCGTGACTTCGGGCGCGGCGGAGCGGATGCAGGCGATCGCCTTCGCTTTGAGCGCATCTTCCGCGGGATCGGCCATCGCCGCTCCCAGGCTGAAACAGGCCAAAGCCCCGGCCAGCAGCAGCGTTCTCATGGCTTCCTCCCCTATCGGCGAACAGGATGCCACCATTTGCGTGGAGAGCGAGGGTGAATCGCACCGCCGCGAACCATGTTGGCCGGCCGATGGAGGATCACGACGGCCGTGGTTTGGCCCGGCGGGTCGGCTCGGCGGCGGCGGGGTCTTCCGGCCAGGGGTGTTTGGGATAGCGGCCGCGCATCTCCTTGCGCACCTCGGCCCAGGAGCCGGCCCAGAAGCCCGGCAGGTCGCGGGTGAGCTGGATCGGGCGGTGGGCGGGGGAGAGCAGCGCCAGGGTCAGCGGCGCTCGGCCGCCGGCGACGGCGGGATGCTGGCGCAAGCCGAACAGCTCCTGCACGCGCACCTCGACCCGCGGCCCGCCCTCGGCGGCATAGTCGATGACGAACTGCGATCCGGTGGGGGCTTGGAAGCGCGTCGGCGCTTCCGCGTCCAGGCGGCGACGGGCGTCGTAGGGGATCAGCGATTGCAGAGCGTCGCCCAGATCCTGGTCGGTGAGGTGGCCGAGGGAGCGCTTGCCCGCCAGGATCGGGGCCAGCCACGCGTCCAGCTTGGCCATCAGGGCTGATTCGGAGAGGTCGGGCGCGGCAGGGTCGAAGCCGCGCAGGAAGGCGGCGCGGGCGCGCAGGCCCCTCGACACCTCGCCCCAGGGCAGAGCGGCCAGTCCATCGCGCCGCACCTGGTCGAACAGGGCTCTGGCGATCAGCGCCGGGTCGGGATCGGCGATCAACCGCTCCTCGATGACCAGCTGGCCGAAGCGGACGAGCTCCTTTGCCCGCAGACGGCCGCCGGCGTCCGGTTCTAGCCGATCCTCGCGCTCGAGGCGGCTCTCGAAGGCGGCGCGCAGTTCCGCCGGATCGAGGCGGGCCGCCAGCAGGATGCGGTCACGCGCCTCGCCGCCGCCCAGTTCGGCCACCGCCAGCCAGGGCTCCCGCGCCAGCGCGTCGGTGGGCTCCAGATAGGCGCCCCGGCCGGTGGCCAGCTGGAAGTGACCGAGCCCGCCCCGGGCCTTGGCGATCCGCTCGGGGAAGGCCTCTGCGACCAGCAAACCGTCGGAGAGCGCTGGCGCGTGGCCGCCACCCTTGCCCGCATCGGCCGCCCAGCGCCGGGTGAGGGTCGTCGCCTCTCGGGCCCTGGGGCCGCGGTCACGGGCGAAGGCTTCCAGGCGGGTCTCGATGTCGGTGTGGCGGCCGCCGAGGCCGCGCTCGGTGACCAGGGCGGCGATGCGGGCTGCGCGCTCGGCCTGGCCGGAGGCGGCAGCCCGCAGCAGCATGTGCGCCAGCCGTGGCGGCAGGGCGAGATCAGCCATCCGCCGGCCGTGCTGGGTCAAGGCGCCGCCCCCGTCCAGAGCCTGCAGCCGGGCGAGCAGTCCGCGCGCCTCGGCCATGGCGCCGGCGGGCGGCCGGTCGAGCAGGGTCAGGTCGGCGGGGTCGCTGGCGCCCCAGCGGGCGAGGTCCAGGGCCAGGCGGCTGAGGTCGGCCTCGAGGATCTCGGGGCGGTCGAAGGGGACCAGGCCGCGGGTCTCGCGCTCGTCCCACAGACGGTAGCAGACCCCCGGCTCGGTGCGGCCCGCCCTGCCCCGGCGTTGGTCGGCGGCGGCGAGCGAGACCCGGACGGTCTCCAGCCGGGTGAGGCCGCCGCTCGGGTCATAGCGCGGCACGCGCGAAAGGCCGGCGTCGATCACCACCCGCACGCCCTCGATGGTCAAGCTTGTCTGGGCGATCGAGGTGGCCAGCACCACCTTGCGCCGGCCCGCGGGCGCCGGGGCGATCGCCCGGTCCTGGGCGCGGGGGTCGAGGGCGCCATAGAGGGGCGCGATCTCGACGGCCGGGTCAGCGATCCGCTCTTTCAGACGCTCGGCGACCCGCTGGATCTCGCCTTGGCCGGGCAGGAAGACCAAGAGGCTGCCGGTCTCCTCGCCCAGGGCCCGCAGCGCCGCCCGGACGGTCTGGTCCTCGATCCGCTGGACCGGATCGCGACCGAGGTAGCGGGTCTGCACCGGAAACATCCGCCCCTGGCTGACGATCACCGGCGCATCGCCCAGCATCGCCGCGATCGGGGCCGGATCGAGCGTCGCGGACATCACCACGAGGCGCAGGTCGGGCCGCAGCAACTGTTGCGCGTCGCCGGCGAAGGCCAGGCCGAGGTCGGCGTCGAGGCTGCGCTCGTGGAACTCGTCGAAGAGGACCGCGGCGACGCCCTCCAAGCCTGGATCGTCCAGGATCATCCGGGTGAAGACGCCCTCGGTGACCACCTCGATACGGGTAGCGGCGCTGACGCGGGTCTCCAGCCGCACCCGGTAGCCGACGGTTTGGCCGACGCTTTCGCCGAGGGTCGAGGCCATGCGCGAGGCGGCCGCGCGCGCGGCCAGACGCCGGGGCTCCAGCACGATCAGCTTGCCGCCGCCGGTCCAGGACTCGTCCTTGAGCGCGAGCGGCGTCACCGTGGTCTTGCCGGCCCCGGGTGGGGCGACCAGCACGGCGTTGGGACCGGCGATCAGCGCCGCCTTCAGCGCCGGTAGCGCCTCCTCGATGGGCAGCATCGGCCGCCCCCGACCGTCAGGGATCCGGATGCGGCGCGTCCATGCCGGCCAGCTGGACGCCCTCCACGGTCTCGCCGCGGCCGAGTTTGGAGAACCACATGCCGTAGACGAAGTAGATCAGGATGCCGCCGCCCAGGTAGTAGAGGAAGAAGTTGCGGGTCGCCGGCACCGCCATCAGGCTCAACAGCAGCACCAGACACATGATGATGCCGAGGATCGGCACCACCGGATAAAACGGGGTCCGGAAGGGCCGCGCCATGCTCTTGTGGGTGATGCGCAGGTAGATCACCGTGCCGCAGACGATGGTGAAGGCCGCCAGCGTGCCGACGTTGGTCACGTCCGACAGGGTCTCCAGCGACAGGAAGCCGGCGCAGGCCGCCGCGATCACGCCGACGATGATGGTGTTGATCCACGGTGTCTTGAAGCGCTTGTGCACGGCGGCGAGCTGCGCGGGCAGCAGGCCGTCCCGGGACATGGCGTAGAAAATCCGGGTCTGGCCGTAGAGCAGCACCAGCATCACGCTGGAAAGGCCGGCGATGGCGCCCAGTTTCACCGCCTCGGCGAACCATTTGATGCCGATGTGGTTGACCGCGTAGGCGATCGGCGCGGGACCGTCGAGCTGCTGGTAGGGCACGATGCCGACCAGCACGGCGCAGGTGGCGATATAGAGCACGGTGCAGATCAAGAGCGATCCCAGAATGCCGATCGGCATATCGCGGGCGGGGTTCTTGGACTCCGCCCCGGCGGTCGAGACCGCCTCGAAGCCGATGTAGGCGAAGAAGATCTGGGCGGCGCCATGGATGACGCCGACGATGCCGAAGTGGGCGCTCTTCTTGCCGGTAACGATGTCGATCAGCGCCGCGCCGATCTGATGCCAGATATCCGTCGCTGCGCCGGGCGGCGGCGCCGGAATCTGAGGCGGGATCAGCGGCGACCAGAGGGCGGTCTTCACATAGAAGGCGCCGATGGCGACGAAGGCGACCACCACGGTCACCTTGATGAAGACGATGATGTTGTTGGCCGTCGCCGACTCCGAGACGCCGACGATCAGCAGCGAGGTCACGGCGGTGACGCCGATCACCGCCGGAAGATTGATCACCCCCGTGCCGATGATGGCGCCGGTCACGGAGTCTTTGACCGGCGTGCCCCAGGCGCCTTGCAGCGCCACTGGGATATCGATGTGCACATCGTGCAGCAGCGAGACCACATAGCCGGACCAACCCACCGCCACCGTCGAGGCGGCGAGGCCATATTCGAGCAGCAGCAGCACGCCCATGATCCAGGCGACGATCTCGCCGGTGGAGGCGTAGCTGTAGGAATAGGCCGAGCCGGAAACTGGCAGCGCAGAGGCGAGCTCGGCGTAGCAAAGCGCCACCAGCCCGCAGAGCACGCCGGTGATCACGAAGGAGATCATGATCCCCGGCCCGGCCCATTCAGCCGCGGCATGGCCGGTGAGCACGAAGATGCCGGTGCCGATGATGCAGCCGACGCCCAACAGCACCAGGTTCAGCGCGCCCAGGGAACGCTTCAGCTCCCCGTGGTCGGTCTCGGCGTGAATCTGCTCGACCGACTTGCGCTGGAAGATGCGCGCAAGGCCCGTGACATTGGCCATACTGATGGTTCCCCACGTGACTCGGCTGGCGCCAAGGGCGGCACGCTAGCGGCGCGCCGGCCCCCCGGCAATGCGGGCCGCTCCGGTCAGCCCGACTTGGCCAGGCCTTGGGCGGCGGCCACCACCTCGGCGATGGCGTCGGCGACCGCCTGGGGGTTGTCGGTGGGGATGTTGTGCCCTGCCCCTTCGACCACCCGCAACTCGCCCCGGGACGAGATCGCCGCCAGTTCCCGGTGCATCTGTCGCCAGAGCGCCTTCATCGCCGCACCCTCGGTCTCGTTCAGCTGCGGACCGGGTTCGAAGGCGCCGGCGCTGAGCACGATCAACGGGATGTCCAGCGGACGCCTGGCCGCCTCCAGCTCGTCGGCGGAGCGGCCGACCATTGAGGTCAGTTCCGAGCGGACGGACCGCCAGTAGCTGGCGCGGGTGCGCAGGTTGGCGATGGCCGCGTTGAGTTCGTCGGTCAGCCGGGGCTCCGGCTTGCCGACGCAGAAGTCGTAGTCGGGCGAGCCTGGAACCAGGGTCCCGGCCCGCGCGCAGGCCTCGCTGAACTTCAGCTGCGCCAGCTGTCGGGCAGAGACCAGCGTGGCCTTCGGCAGCACCTCGGCGAACCTTAGGCCTTGCCGCTCGCTGGACGGGTCGACCAGCACCAGCCCGACCACCTCGTCTGGATGCAGGAAGGCGAACAGGCGCGCCTCGAAACTGCCCAGGGAGTGGCCGACCAGCACATAGGGCGGCGGAACGCCGGCGGCCTTCAAGGCGGCGCGGAGATCGGCGACGGTGACCGAGGCGGCGCGCGGGAGCGGGCCGGGATCGCTGAAGCCAAGGCCGGGCCTGTCGTAGGCGACCGAGCGGGTAGCGAGGCGCCGCTGGACGCCGGTCCAGCTCAGGGACCAGCCGCCCCAGCCGGCGGCCAGCACCGCGGTCGGGCCGCCCTCGCCGGTGATCCGGAGGTTGACCCGCCGGCGGCGGCCGATCTTCGCCAGGGTTTGCGGCGCGGCGTAGACGTTCAGCGCCGGGTTCGGCGGGCGGAGGTTGTCGGTCATCGGGTCTCCTTCGCGTCAGGAGAACCTTACGGCGCGCGTGACTTTGCACGAAGCCCGGTCGTCCCTATTCTCTGACGATGAGCGAGACCCGAGGCCCTCCGATCCGCGCGATCATCGCGCCGGTGACGCCGCTGCAGCAGAACTGCACCATCGTCTGGTGCGCCAAGACCATGAAGGCGGCGATCATCGATCCGGGCGGCGAGGTGCCGCGCCTGCTGGCGATCCTGAAGGACCAGGGGCTGACCCTGGAGAAGATCTGGATCACCCACGGCCATATGGACCATGCCGGCGGCACAGCGGCGTTGAAGGAGGCCACCGGCGTTCCCATCGAAGGGCCGCATCCGGACGATCAGTTCTGGATCGACGGCATCGGCGAGGCCGGCAGGCGTTACGGCATGCCCGACGCCAAACCGTTCACCCCCGACCGCTGGCTGCACGACGGTGACCGGGTGACCCTCGGCGAGACCGAATGGGAGGTCTACCATTGCCCGGGCCATACTCCCGGGCACGTGATCTTCTTCAACCGCGAAGCCCATTTCGCGCAAGTGGGCGACGTGCTGTTCGCCGGCTCGATCGGCCGCACCGACTTTCCCCGCGGCAGCTTCCCGGACCTGGTCGCCTCGATCACCGGCAAGCTCTGGCCGCTCGGCGACGACGTGACCTTCGTGCCCGGCCACGAGCAGATCTCCACCTTCGGGGCAGAGCGAAAGACAAATCCGTTCGTGTCCGACGAGGCGCTGGAGACGATGCGGGGGTAACATCGCAACCGCCCATGCCATTGCCAACAAATGTTGTCATCCCGGAAAGCCGAGCAGCGGCTTGTCCGGGACCCCACGGCGCTGATGTCCGATGAGCGACGAGAAGACTTTCGCCGTCTACATCTTGACCAACGGCCGCTACGGCACGCTCTACGTTGGGGTGACCTCGAACCTCCCCAACCGGGCGACTGAACACCGCGAGGGCCGGATCGAGGGCTTCACCAAGACCCACGGACTGAAACGCCTTGTCTGGTACCGGATGTACGGCGACGCTCTCGAGGCGATCACCTTCGAGAAGCGCTTGAAACGCTGGCGGCGCGATTGGAAGTTCAACCTCATCGAAGAGATGAACCCTCATTGGGCCGATCTGTGGCCGAATCTCATGGGGCACGACATCATCGGACCGCTCTCGCACTTGCAAGGCCGGTGACGAGGGGTCCCGGACAAGCCGCTGCGCGGCTTTCCGGGATGACAATTTTGGGTATGGCTGGAAAATCTGGAGTAGCTGAGGCGGACAATACGACGCGGTCGAATTACGTTGCTGTTGCAAGCGCGACATTTGTCCGCCACAGCCTGATCCCACCTTTGTTCACATGCAGGCAATGACAGAAATGGCGTCTCAGAACGCCGAAGTGGCCGAGAAAATCCTGGTCGTCGATGACGATCCAGGGATTCGCGATGTGGTCTCCGAGTTTCTCCAGCGGCACGGCTATCAGGTCGAGACCGCCGGCGACGGCAAGGAGATGGAGCGGGCGCTGGCCCGGGGCGCGGTGGACCTGGTGGTCCTGGACGTGATGCTGCCGGGGGAGGATGGCCTGGCCATCTGCCGCAAGCTGGCCCGGCCGGACGGACCGGCGATCATCATGCTGTCGGCCATGGGCGAGGAGACCGACCGGATCGTCGGTCTCGAACTGGGCGCCGACGACTATGTGCCCAAGCCCTGCAATCCGCGCGAACTGCTCGCGCGGGTGCGGGCGGTGCTGCGCCGCCGGCGCGAACCGCACGGCGACGACAGCCTGGACGCGGCCTGCGAATTCGCCGGCTGGCGGCTGGATCTGGTTCGTCATGAGCTGCGCTCGCCGGAGGGCGCGGTGGTCAACCTGTCCAGCGGCGAGTTTTCGCTGCTGCGGGCCTTCGTCGAGCGGCCGCAGCGGGTGCTGACCCGCGACCAGCTGCTGGAATACGCCCGCGGCCCGCAATCGGAGGCCTTCGACCGGGCCATCGACGTGCAGATCAGCCGCCTGCGCCGCAAGCTGGACGACAGCGCCTCGGGCCAGGAGCTGATCCGCACCGTGCGCAACGAGGGCTACATCTTCACCCCCAAGGTTTCGCGCACTCCATGACCCCGGCGCCGGCGACCTCGCTGTTCCTCCAGGCCCTGGGTCTGGTGGTGGCCACGCTGGTGGCCGTGCTGATCGCCACTACCGTCGTCATCCTGAACATTCCGCAGCCGCCGCCGGACATCTACACCGTCGCCGAGGTCGCCCAGGCGCTGCGCACCGGCAAGACCGCCCAGGCGGTCGAAGGCCGCGCCCTGGAAGTGCGCCCCATCGACCACCCGCCGCAGGAGCCCCCGAACTACGGCCGCCGGCACGTCAACTTCCGCGCCGGCCTGGCCCAGGTGCTGAAGCTCAATCCGAGCGACATCGTCATCATCCAGAACCAGCCTCGGCTGGTGTTCGGCGGACCGCCCGGGCAGCCGCGCCGACTGCCGCCGCCGGAGGGCGCCGCGCCGGAGCAGACCCTGCTGTTCGGTTCCTTCGTCGCTGCCGTCCGCCAGCCCGACGGCCACTGGGTCGAGGTGGCGCCGCGACGCTCGTTGATCGATCCGTGGCAGTTGCGGGTGCTGCTGGTGCTGGCCGCCGCCGCCGCTGCCGTCACACCCTTAGCCTGGTGGTTCGCACGCCGGCTCGCCGCGCCGATCTCCGCCTTCGCCCGGGCCGCCGAACGCCTGGGCCGCGACCCGGAAGCGCCGCCGCTGAATGTCCGGGGCTCGTCGGAGGTGGGCGCGGCGGTCGCCGCCTTCAACGAGATGCAGGAGCGATTGAAGCGCTATGTGACCTACCGCACCACCATGATCGCCGCGATCGCCCACGACCTGCGCACCCCGCTTACCCGCCTAAGATTCCGCATCGAGGCCGCGCCGGACGAGCTGCAGAAGAAGCTTGCCGCCGACATCGACGAGATGGAGGCGATGATCTCGTCCACACTCGCCTTCGTCCAGGACGCCACCCGGCCGCGCGAACGGACCAAGCTGGAAGTCTCGTCGCTGGTCGAGACGGTGATGGACGAGGCGGCCGAGACCGGTCGCGACGCCGCCGTCGAACGGGCTGAACGGGCGGTGGTCGACGGCGATCCGATCGCCTTGAAGCGGCTGGTCACCAACCTGGTCGACAACGCCCTGAAGTTCGGCTCGAAGGCGCGCGGGCGGGTTTTCTCCGAGGCCGGTATGGCCGTGGTCGAGGTCGACGACGACGGTCCCGGCGTGCCCGAGAGCCAGATCGAGCGCGCCTTCGAGCCCTTCCACCGGCTGGAGAACTCCCGCAGCCGCGAGACCGGCGGCATTGGCCTGGGCCTGGCGGTAGTGCGCGCCATCGCCCGGGGTCACGGCGGCGAGGTGGTGCTGCAGAACCGCGTCGGCGGCGGCCTGCGCGCCCGGGTCACCCTGCCGCTGGCGCTGCGCGGCGCGGCGCCGGCGCAGCCAAATTCCGCTGTGGCGTCCTGAGGCGTCCCGTTATGATCGGCTGATTAGAGCCACAGCCGATTTCAGCTTTGCGCCGCAATCAATTTCAAGGCAGGTCCATGGTCGCCGTCCCCGCAAGCCGCTCCGCGCCCGCCGGCCTGCCCAAGCCCGTGCTGTGGCTGCTGATCGCGGTCGGCGTGGTGATCGCGCTGATCGTCGTCTGGAGCCTGCGGCCGAAACCGCCCGTCGCGCCCTACCGCACCGCTGAGGTCTCCCGTGGTGACCTGACCCGTTCTGTCTCGGCGTCCGGCACCCTGCAGGCGTTGATCACCGTGCAGGTGGGCTCCCAGGTCTCCGGCCAGATTGAGAGCGTGCTGGTCGACTTCAACTCGCCGGTGAAGCAGGGCCAGGTGCTGGCGGTGATCGATCCGACGCCGTACCTCTCGCGGGTAAGGCAGGCGCAGGCCGATCTTGGGGCCCAGAACGCCACCTTGGACCAGCAGCTGGCGGCCCTGCAGCAGGCCGAGGCGCAGGTGGCGGTGGATAAGGCCACCTACGACCGCACCGTCACCCTCACCCAGCGTGGCTACGATTCGGCCTCGTCGCTGGAAACGGCGGAGGCGACCTTCAAGCGCTCCGAGGCCGGCGTCGGCTCGGCCAAGGCCATGGTCGAGACCCAGCGCGCGCGGATCGTACAGTCGAAGGCGGCGCTTGAGGCCAGCCAGCTGGATCTCTCCCACACCCGCATTCTCTCACCCATCGATGGTGTGGTGGTGAACCGCTCCGTCGATCCCGGCCAGACGGTGCAGGCCAGCTTCCAGACCCCCACCCTGTTCCAGATCGCCCAGGACCTCTCCAAGGTGCAGGTGAAGATCCTGGTC
>Ga0302279_10004996_pt1 | contig 15111 bp, 12 predicted proteins | sample III_Bog_N3_3_FD_194541 | JGI IMG/M metagenome (GOLD analysis project Ga0302279, IMG submission 194541) | Peat permafrost microbial communities from Stordalen Mire near Abisko, Sweden - III_Bog_N3_3 | ecosystem: Environmental > Terrestrial > Soil > Wetlands > Peat | place: Sweden: Abisko...
AGGCCTTGTCCGAATGCGGCAAGCCGGTGGTCGCGGCCGTCACCGGCGGGGCGATCGGCATCGGCACGACGATGCTGCTGCACTGCGACCTGGTCTACGTCAGCGACGAGGCGCGGCTGGCGATGCCCTTCGTCACGCTGGGCCTGGTGCCCGAGTACGCGTCCAGCCTGCTGATCCCGCAACGCGTGGGCCACGCCAAGGCCACCGAGCTGCTGTTGCTGGGCGAGCCGTTCAACGGCGAAGCCGCGGTGGAGATGGGCATCGCCAACGCGGTGCTGCCGGCCACGGAGGTGGTCAACCACGCGCGCCGCATGGCCGAACGCTTCAACGCGCTGCCGCCGGGCGCGGTGCGCGAAGGCAAGGCCTTGATGCGGCGCGGGCAGGCCGCGCTGGTCAAGGACACCATCGCGACGGAGGGCGCCATCTTCGCCAGCCGGTTGCGCAGCCCGGAGGCGATGGAAGCGTTCCAGGCGTTCTTCCAGAAGCGCAAGCCCGATTTCTCGAAGTTCTGAAGGCCGCGCGCCCTCAGCGAGGCACCGGCCGCGGCTTCCCGTCGCGATCGATCGCCACGTAGGTCAGGTTGGCCTCGGTCACCTTGACCACCTGCACGTCGGCCGGATTGCGTTCGGCATAGACCTCCACGCGCACCGTGATCGACGTGTTGCCCACGCGTTCGACCGTGGCGTAGAAGCTCAGCAGGTCGCCGATGGACACCGGCTGCTTGAACACGAACTGGTTCACCGCGACGGTGGTGACGCGGCCCTTGGCAATGCGCACCGGCAGCACCGAGCCGGCCAGGTCGACCTGGGCCATGATCCAGCCGCCGAAGATGTCGCCGTTGGCGTTCGAATCGGCCGGCATCGGCAGCACGCGCATCACCAGTTCCTTGTCGGACGGCAAGGCGGCGGGCGATTGCGCGGCGGCGTGGTGGTCGGCTGGGGTCATCGGGAATCTTTCGTCGTCGGGCGTGTCGTCGGCGATTGTGCTCGAAAGGGTTTTTCCCTGGCGGCCGATGGACGGCGGATTGTTGATATCGTCCACCTCGTCCCCAACTGCGATTCCCATGCGCCGCAACCCGCCCGCCACTGCCCGAGACGCCGTGCCCGCCACCGAACCGCGCAGCGACTGGCACACCCTGAAGCGGCTGATGCCGTACTTCCGGGAATACCGCGTGCGCATGGCGATCGCGCTGCTGTTCCTGGTCGGCGCGAAAGTGGCCAGCGTCAGCGTGCCGCTGCTGCTCAAGCGGCTGGTCGACGCGCTCAACATCGGCACCACCGACCCGCGCGCGCTGCTCGTCGTGCCGCTGGGCCTGCTGCTGGGCTACGCCGGCCTGCGGCTGGCGATGACGCTGTTCAGCGAGCTGCGCGAGATCGTGTTCGCGCGGGCGACCTTCGGCGCGGCCAAGCGGGTTTCGCTGGAGACCTTCGAGCACCTGCACGCGCTGTCGCTGCGCTTCCATCTCGAACGCCAGACCGGCGGCCTGACGCGCGACATCGAGCGCGGCCGCGGCGCGCTGCAGTCGCTGGTGTCGTACTCGCTCTACACCATCATCCCCACGCTGGTGGAGCTGAGCTTCGTGCTGGTGCTGCTGGGCCACAAGTTCGACCTGGGCTACGTGTGGATCACGCTGACCGCGCTGCTGCTGTACGGCGCGTTCACGATCACGGTGACCGAATGGCGCACCAAGTACCGCAAGGCGATGAACGAGCTCGACTCGAAAGCCAACACCAAGGCCATCGACGCGCTGCTGAACTTCGAGACGGTCAAGTACTTCAACAACGAGCAGTTCGAGTCGGCGCGCTATGAAGCCGGCCTGGAGGCGTATCGCGCCGCGCAGATGAAGTCGCAGGCGACGCTGTCGATGCTCAACACCGGCCAGCAGCTGATCATCGCCGCCAGCCTGGTGGCGCTGCTGTGGCGCGCCACCGGCGGCGTCATCACGCACAAGATGACGCTGGGCGACTTCGTGATGGTCAACGCGCTGCTGATCCAGCTGTACGTGCCGCTGAACTTCCTGGGCGTGCTGTACCGCGAGGTCAAGCAGGGGCTGACCGACCTGGAGCGCATGTTCTCGCTGCTCGAGCGCGATCGCGAGATCGCCGACGCGCCCGATGCCACGGTGCTGCAGATCCAGGGCGGCGCGGTGCGCTTCGACGACGTCAGCTTCGCCTACGAGCCCGCGCGTCCGATCCTGCATGACGTCAGCTTCGAGATCCCCGCCGGCAAGACGGTGGCGGTGGTCGGCCCCAGCGGCGCCGGCAAGAGCACGCTGGCGCGGCTGCTGTACCGGTTCTACGACGTCACCGGCGGCGCGATCCGCATCGACGGCCAGGACCTGCGCGCGATCACTCAGCACAGCCTGCGCAAGGCGATCGGCATCGTGCCGCAGGACACGGTGCTGTTCAACGACACCGTGGCCTACAACATCGCGTACGGCCGGCCCGGCGCGACGCAGGCCCAGATCGAAGGCGCCGCGCGCGCCGCGCGCATCCACGACTTCATCGCCGCCACGCCCAAGGGCTACGACACGATGGTGGGCGAGCGCGGCCTGAAGCTGTCCGGCGGCGAGAAGCAGCGCGTGGCGATCGCGCGCACGCTGCTCAAGAACCCGCCGCTGATGATCTTCGACGAGGCCACCTCGGCGCTGGACTCGGCCAACGAGCGCGCGATCCAGGCCGAGCTGGCGCAGGCGGCGCAGGGCCGCACCACGCTTGTGATCGCGCACCGGCTGTCGACGGTGGTCAACGCCGCGCAGATCCTGGTGATGGCCGACGGCCGCATCGTCGAGCGCGGCACGCACCCCGAGCTGCTGGCGCTCGATGGCCGTTACGCGCACATGTGGCGGCTGCAGCAGACGCACGGAGACACCGCCGCGGCCAGCGACGCGCCGCAGTCGCCCACGCTGGGAGATTCGGCGTTCGCGGACGCGATTCCGGCGCGCTGAGAGGAAAGTTTCCGTGGAAACCAAATGGCTCGAGGACTTCGTCAGCCTGGCCGAGACGCGCAGCTTCTCGCGCTCGGCGCAGCTGCGGCACGTCACGCAGCCGGCGTTCTCGCGCCGCATCCAGGCGCTGGAGGCCTGGGCCGGGCTCGACCTGGTCGATCGCTCGTCCTACCCGACGCGCCTGACGCCCGCCGGCGAGACCTTCCACGGCCAGGCGCTGGAGATGCTGGGCAACCTGCAGGCCACGCGCAACATGATGCGCGGGCTGCAGGCCGGCGGCACCGACATGATCGAATTCGCCCTGCCGCACACGCTCGCGTTCACGTTCTTCCCCACCTGGGTGATGGACTTGCGCAAGCGCTTCGGCCAGGTCAAGAGCCGGCTCATCGCGCTCAACGTGCACGACGCCGTGATGCGGCTGACCGAAGGCAGCTGCGACCTGCTCGTGGCCTACCACCACGCGTCGCAGCCGCTGCAGCTGGGTCCCGACCGCTACGAGATGCTGAGCCTGGGCCAGGAGACGCTCGCGCCCTACGCCAAGGCGAGTGCGGACGGCCAGCCGATGTTCCGGCTGTCCGCCACGGCCGGCACCCGCGTTCCATTCCTGGGCTACGCCTCGGGCGCGTACATGGCGCGCATGGTCGACCAGATCCTGAAGTCCACGCCGGTGCTGCCTCAGCTGGACATCGTCTTCGAGACCGACATGGCCGAAGGCCTCAAGGCGATGGCGCTGGAAGGCCACGGCGTCGCGTTCCTGCCTTCGAGTTCGGTCAGGAAGGAGTTGCGCGCGCGCCGGCTCGTGCTGGCCGGGCCCCTGGCCGACGACACGGGCCACGGCTACGAGGTGACGATGGAGGTGCGGATCTACCGCGAGCGGCCCGAGCTGGCGCGCCATCCCAAGCCCGGCGCGCAGGCCTTGTGGAAGTTCCTCGAGCGCGGATGAGACGCCGTTGGCGCGACGCTCGACGCCTCGTCACGGAACTGGCTGCGACCCTCCTGCCAACCCCGGATTCGAACCGGGTGATAACCCTTGCAGTTCATGCAGGCAATGCATGGCGGCGCTTCCAAAAGGCATTGATGCCGCTGGCTGTGCAGTGGCCGGTAGCACCACAATGGCGTGGTCCGGTACGTGCTTTCACGAACGGTGTGGGACTGCCATAGATCCTAGACTCGCTCGAGCCGCCAGCCGGCCACCTCTTTCCGATTGGCCGCGCGCCAATGAACCGCAACCGTCTTTCTTCGAAGAACCAGGAGCTCACATGAAGAAGTCCCTTTTGGTCGCCGCCCTGCTGGCCGCCGCCGTCGCGGCGCAGGCCCAGACCACCGACACGCTCAAGAAGATCAAGGACACGGGCACCGTGGTCATGGGCGTGCGCAGTTCCTCGGGCGTGCTGTCCTACACCTTGGGCGACGGCAAGTACACCGGCTTCCACGTCGAGTTGTGCCAGCGCGCGATCGACGACATCGGCAAGCAGCTGGGCAAGAAGATCGAGGTCAAGTACCAGGAAGTGACCTCGGCCAACCGCATCCCGCTGGTGCAGAACGGCACCGTCGACATCGAGTGCGGCTCCACCACCAACAACGACGCGCGCGCCAAGGACGTCGCCTTCGCGCACACCGCCTACGTCGAGGAAGTGCGCATCCTGACCAAGGTGAACTCGGGCATCAAGGACATCAAGGACCTGAACGGCAAGACCGTGGCCACGACGACCGGCACCACTTCCGTGCAACTGCTGCGCAAGAACGAGCGCGCCACCGGCATCGACTTCAAGGAAGTGTTCGGCAAGGATCACGCCGACAGCTTCCAGTTGCTCGAGAACGACCGCGCCGACGCGTTCGTGATGGACGGCCAGATCGTCATGGGCCTGGCCTCCAAGTCAAAGAACCCGTCCGCGTACCACACCGTCGGTCCGGCCCTGTCGGTCGAGCCCATCGCGATCATGGTGCGCAAGGACGATCCGGCCTTCCTGGCCGCCGTCAACAAGACGATCGACGGCATGGAGAAGTCGGGCGAGATGGCCAAGCTCTACAGCAAGTGGTTCCTGCAGCCGATCCCGCCGACCGGCACCACGGTGGGCCTGCCCGTCTCGGAGTTCACGCGGGCGGCCTGGGCCAATCCGAACAGCATGACTACCGAACAGCTGGCCGCCAAGAAGTGATCGCGCCGGCCGCCGCGCGCGCGGCGGCCGCGTTCGATGCCATGAGGCGCATGCGCACCCGGCGACGGGTCCGCACGCCGCACGATACAAAGGGCCGGAACACATCCGGCCGCGGCGAGGCCCGATGCGGGTGTCGTCAAAGAGGAGGCTAGGGTGAGCGACTTGCTGGCTCAGATCAAGGACAGCGCGACGTTGATGTGCACGAGCATCGACGATCCGACGGTCTATCCATCCTGTTTCGCCCCGGGCAAGGGCGACATGACCTACCTGCAGTGGATGCTTCATGGCTGGGGCTGGACGCTGCTGGTGGCGCTGGTGGCGCTGGTGATCGCGCTGGGCGTGGGCATGGTGATCGGCGTGATGCGCACGCTGCCCAACAAGGCGGCCGTGCTGTTCGGCGAGGCGTGGTCGGAGCTGTTCCGCAACGTGCCGGTGCTGGTGCAGCTGTTCATCTGGGCCTTCGTCCTGCCCGAGATCTTTCCGGTGCTCAAGCAGGTGTCGTACGCGACGCTGGCGTGCGTCGGGCTGGGCCTGTTCACCTCGGCGCGCGTGGCCCAGCAGGTCAAGGCCGGCATCGCCACCATCCCGAAGGGCCAGCGCTACGCCGGCCTCGCGATGGGCCTGACGCTCGCGCAGACCTACCGCTACGTGCTGCTGCCCGTGGGCCTGCGCGTGGTGCTGCCGACGCTGACCTCGGAGTCGATGAACATCATCAAGAACTCCTCGGTCGCCTACGCCATCAGCGTGCCCGAGCTGATCTGGACGTCGATCCAGGCCGGCGAGCAGACCTCGGCGCACGGCACGATGTATTTCGTGGCGACGATCTTCTACGTGATCTCCGCGCTGGCCATCAATCGCCTGGCCGTCTTCATCGAGCGGCGCACCCGCCTCAGCACCGCGATGGGAGGCAAGTAAATGGCGCTCAACCTCGACTTCTCGTTCCTGACGTCGGACGTCATCAAGGCCAACCTGGTCTCGACGTTCGAATATTCGGTGCAGCTGACCGCCGTGGCCGCGGTCGCCGGCACGCTGCTGGGCACGCTGATCGCGCTGATGCGGCTGTCATCGCAGCCGGCGCTGCAGCGCTTCGCGCGGGTCTACGTCGACCTGTTGCGGTCGGTGCCGCTGGTGATGGTCATCCTGTGGTTCTTCCTGCTGATTCCGTCGGGTTTCTACAGCACGATCGCCGGCAGCTTCGGCGACGCGCACCGGCCCGAGCTGGCCGCTGTGATCACGTTCACCTTCTTCGAGGCCGCCTACTATTCGGAGATCATGCGCGCCGGCATCCAGTCGGTGCCGCGCGGCCAGGTCTTCGCGGGCTACGCGGTGGGCATGACCTACGCGCAGTGCATGCGGCTGGTGGTGCTGCCGCAGGCGTTCCGCAACATGCTGCCGGTGCTGCTGACGCAGACGGTCGTGCTGTTCCAGGACACCTCGCTGGTCTACGCCATCGGCGCGTCCGACTGGCTCAAGGGCTTCCAGACCGTGGGCAACCTGTTCAACCGCCCGGCCGAGATGTACCTGCTCGCCGCGGCGGGCTACTTCGTCATCTCCTTCAGCCTGTCGATGCTGGTGCGCCGGCTGCAGGCGAAGATCCAGATCATCCGTTGAGAGAGTCCCCATGATCGACATCAAGAACATCTCCAAGTGGTACGGCAGCTTCCAGGTGCTGACCGACTGCACGACGACGATCAACAAGGGTGACGTCGTCGTCGTCTGCGGACCGTCGGGCTCGGGCAAGTCGACGCTGATCAAGACGGTCAACGCGCTCGAGCCGATCCAGCAGGGCGACATCGTCGTCGACGGCACGTCCATCACCGACAAGAAGACCAACCTGCCCAAGCTGCGCTCGCGCGTGGGCATGGTGTTCCAGCATTTCGAGCTGTTCCCGCATCTGTCGATCACCGACAACCTGACGCTGGCGCAGATCAAGGTGCTGGGCCGCACCAAGGACGAGTCGCTCAAGCGCGGCCTGAAGATGCTCGATCGCGTCGGGCTGTCGGCGCACAAGGACAAGTTCCCCGGCCAGCTGTCCGGCGGCCAGCAGCAGCGCGTGGCGATCGCGCGCGCGCTGTCGATGGACCCGATCGTCATGCTGTTCGACGAACCCACCTCGGCACTCGACCCCGAGATGGTGGGCGAGGTGCTGGACGTGATGGTGGGCCTGGCCCACGAAGGCATGACCATGATGTGCGTCACGCACGAGATGGGCTTTGCCAAGCGCGTGAGCAACAAGGTGATCTTCATGGACGCCGGCAAGATCGTCGAGGACTGCTCCAGCGCCGATTTCTTCGGCAAGCCGGAGGAGCGATCGCCGCGGGCGAAGGATTTCCTGTCGAAGATCCTGCAGCACTGATCGCTGCGAGCCGCGCAATTTCGCTCGTCGTCCTGCGCGCAGTCGCAGGATCCACCCCTGCCAGCACGTCCCCTTCGCCGTCATTCGGCACCACGTGCCGGAAGCCGCGAAGAACCCGGGAGTGCGAAAATCTCCCTCCATGACGACGCTCAACGAACTCTCGATCCAGACCCCGGACGACTGGCACCTGCATGTGCGCGACGGGGCCGCGATGGCTGCCGTGCTGCCGTACACCGCGCGCCAGTTCGGCCGCGCGATCATCATGCCCAACCTGCGTCCGCCCATCACCACCACCGCGCAGGCCGTGGCCTATCGCGAGCGGCTGCTGGCCGCGGTGCCCGAGGGCGGCACGTTCGAGCCGCTGATGACGCTGTACCTGACGGACAACCTGCCGCCCGACGAGATCAAGCGGGCCAAGGACGCCGGCATCGTCGCGGTCAAGCTGTATCCGGCCGGCGCCACCACCAACTCCGACGCGGGCGTCACCGACCTGCGCAAGACCTACAGGACGCTCGAAGCGATGCAGCGCGAGGGCATCAAGCTGCTGGTGCATGGCGAGGTCACCAGCCCCGACATCGACCTGTTCGACCGCGAGGCCGTCTTCATCGACGACGTGTTCGAGCCGCTGCGGCGCGACCTGCCCGAACTCAAGGTGGTGTTCGAGCACATCACCACGAAGGAGGCCGCGCAGTACGTCGCCGAGTCCAGCGCGTTCACGGCCGCCACGATCACCGCGCACCACCTGCTCTACAACCGCAACGCCATCTTCGTGGGCGGGCTGCGTCCGCACTACTACTGCCTGCCGGTGCTCAAGCGCGAGGTGCATCGCCAGGCGCTGGTCTCGGCTGCGACGTCGGGCAGCGCCAAGTTCTTCCTGGGCACCGACAGCGCGCCGCACGCGTCGGTGATGAAGGAGGCCTCGGTCTGCGGCGCCGGCTGCTTCACGGCGCTGTCCGCGCTCGAGCTGTATGCCGAGGCGTTCGACAACGCCGGCGCGCTCGACAAGCTCGAAGGCTTTGCCAGCCACCACGGCCCCGACTTCTACGGCCTGCCGCGCAACGCCGGCACCGTCACGCTGCGGCGCGAGCCCCACGAACTGCCGGCCAGCGTGCCGTTCGGCGATGCATCGCTCAAGCCGCTGCGCGCCGGCGAGACGCTGCCGTGGAAGCAGGCCTGACCGTCGGCTTCGAATCCGCTTCGGCTGCCGATGCTCGAGGCCTGGTCGAGCTGCGCATCGCCGCCATGCGCGACAGCCTCGAGCGACTCGGCCGCTTCGACCCGCATCGCGCTCGCGACCGCTTCCTCGCCCGCTTCGATCCGGCGCTGACGCGCCACGTCGTCGTCGATGGCCGCCGCGTAGGCTTCGTCGTCGTGCGACCGCAGGACGATGGCTTGCTGCTCGACCACCTCTACGTCGCGCCGTCGGCCCAGGGCCGCGGCATCGGCTCGGCGGTCATGACCGAGATTCTCGCGGATGCGGACGCGCGCGGCCTGCGCGTGTACGTGGGCGCGCTGCGCGAGAGCGCGTCCAACCGGTTCTACGAGCGCCACGGCTTCGTGATGGTGGCGAGCTCCGAATGGGACAACCACTACGAACGGCCGGCGCGCGCCGGCAGCCCGCACGACGGTGCAGTCCGCTGAACTCTCCCGCACCCGAGCGCGGGTTTTCCGGTGCATGGGACAATCTCTCGCGTGAAGCGAGCCAGACCGCCGCTGGTACGTCGGCCGAAAGGCTGTACTGGAGGAAGGTCCGGACTGCACAGGGCAGCGCAGCAGGTAACACCTGCCCGCCGAGGGCCGCAAGGCGCGAAGGCGAGGATCAGAGCAACAGAGACGAGCCGATTTAAGTTCGGGTGAAACGGGCAATCTCTGCGTGCAGCAACATCAAGTAGGCGGACGTCGACCTGGCCCGGGGAGTCCGCGGGTAGATGGCATCGAGCCGTGCTGGCGACAGCCGGCCCAGACGAATGGCGGTCACGGCGCGTCGGCTCGCAAGAGCAGGCGCGACGCACAGAATCCGGCCTATCGGCTCGCTTCACAATAAATCCGCGCGGCGCGCCTTCTCGGCGAGCCGCCAACGAGCTTCCATTGCAATGAATCCTGACGCCGCAACACTCTGGCGCCGGCCGCGGTCGGCGCTGGCGGCGCTGCTCGCATGCCTGGGCATGCTGGGCGCGTTCTCCATCGACACCTACATCCCGGCGTTCTCCGCGATGGCGCGGTCGCTCGAGGCCACGCCGGTGCAGATGCAGCAGACGCTGTCGGCGTACCTGTTCGGCTTCGCGGTGATGAACCTGTTCCACGGCGCGCTGGCCGACAGCTTCGGGCGCCGGCCCGTGGTGCTGTGGGGCACCGCCATCTACGCGTTGTCGTCGCTGGGCTGCGCGCTGTCGCATTCGATCGGCCAGATCGTGTTCTTCCGGCTTGCGCAGGGCATGAGTGCGGGTGCCAGCATGGTGGTGGGCCGGGCGATCATCCGCGACATGTTTCCGCCGGATGAGGCGCAGCGCGTGATGTCGCAAGTGACCATCTATTTCGGCGTCGCGCCGGCCGTGGCCCCCATCGTCGGCGGCCTGCTGTCCGTCAACTTCGGCTGGCACGCCGTGTTCCTGTTCCTCACGGGCGTCGGCGCGGTGTTCTGGATGCTCAGTTGGCGCGTGCTGCCCGAGACACTGCACCACACGCAGGTCCAGCCCTTCCATCCGGCGCACCTGCTCAAGGGCTACTGGGAACTGCTGTCCAGCCCGCGTTTCCTCGCGCTCACGCTGGCCTCGGGCGTGCCGTTCAACGGCATGTTCCTGTACATCCTGTCGGCGCCCGTGTTCCTGGGCGACCTGCTGCACCTGCCGCCCACGCATTTCTTCTTCCTGTTCCTGTTCACCATCGGCGGGATCATGTGCGGCGCGTTCCTGTCAGGGCGCCTGGCCGGCCGGATGACGTCTGCGCGCCAGATCCGCATCGGCTTCACGATCATGGTCACGATCGCGACGCTCAACCTGGTCGCCAACTCGCTGTTCACGGCGCAGGCCTGGTGGGCCATCCCGCCGATCGGCATCTTCTCGTTCGGCTGGGCGCTGATGGTGCCGGTCGTCACGCTGATGGTGCTGGACCAGGCGCCGCTGCGGCGCGGCATGGCGTCGTCGCTGCAGGCCTGCGTCGGCAGCGTCGCCAACGCGTTCGTGGCGGGCGTGATCTCGCCGCTCGTGATGCATTCCACGGTCCACCTGGCGCTGGCGTCGCTGTTGATGTCCTGCATCGGCATCGTGGCGTGGTTCTTCGTGCGCGACAGCGTGCTGGCGAGCGACTGAACGCCACGAATCGCAAGCTTCGCTAAAGGTTGGCGCGCCGCGGCCGATCACAGGGAGCACGCTTTCGTGCGGAGCTTCCCATGCCGTCTCGATTCCTTCTTTCCTTGTTCGCCGCTGCGGCCGTCCAGGCCTCGTGGCTGAGCGGCTTTGCGCAGGCGGCCGAACCGGGCGCCGGCGTGGTGCTCGCCCAGCTCGGCCCGACGTCGCCAGGCTTCAAGATGGACGTCAACCGCGGTGAGAACGGCGCGCCCGAGGCGAGCCCGGCCGCGGCCCAGCCCGCCGAGAAAAAGCCGGCCCCCGCCCACGGCGCCGAGTGGCGCGGCAAGTCGTCGCATCCATCGGCCAAAAAGGAAGAGGCGGACAAGGCCGGCGCCAAGGACGCCGACGACAAGAAGGGCCAGGCCAAGGTCGTCGACGACAAGAAGGTCGCGCAGGCCGCCGTCAAGCCCGGCGCCGCGGCGTCCGAGGCCAGCTCGATGGACATCCTGCGCGAGAAGCTCGCCGCCAAGCTGGGCGCCAAGCCGGCGGCCGGCGGCAAGTATGCGATGCAGGTATCCAACCGTGGCGAATCCGGCGAGAACGTGATCACCTCGGTGCGCCCGAGCGCTGCCGCCGTGCGGCGCGCCAAGCGCCCCGCGAGCGTGGCTTCCGCCGCCGCCGGCGACGCCAACCTGGACATCGCCGCCAACGCCGGCCAGTCGCTGCTGCCCACGCACTGGGACTACGAAGGCGCGCAAGGCCCCGACGCCTGGTCCAAGCTGCGCCCCGAGTTCAACAAGTGCGCCACCGGCACGCGCCAGAGCCCGATCGACATCCGCGGCGGCATCGCCGTCGACCTCGAGCCGATCCAGTTCGACTACCGCCCGAGCGCGTTCTCGGTGATCGACAACGGCCACACCGTGCAGGTCAACGTGGAGCCGGGCAACGCGATCACGATCACCGGCAAGCGCTACGAGCTGGTGCAGTTCCACTTCCATCGGCCGTCGGAAGAGCGCGTCAACGGTCGCCAGTACGACATGGTCGCGCACCTGGTGCACAAGGACGCCGAAGGCCACATCGCGGTCGTGGCCGTGCTGCTCGATCGCGGCAGCGCGCAGTCCATCGTGCAGTCGGTGTGGAACAACCTGCCGCTCGAGAAGGGCGACGAGGTGCGCGCCGGCACGCGCATCGACCTCTCGCAGCTGCTGCCCGAGGACAAGCGCTACTACACCTACATGGGCTCGTTGACCACGCCGCCATGCAGCGAGGGCGTGCTGTGGATGGTGATGAAGCAGCCAGTGCCGATCTCGGTGGAACAGGTCGCGATCTTCTCGCGCCTTTATCCGATGAACGCGCGGCCGATCCAGCAGGCCGACGGCCGGCTGATCAAGGAATCGAACTAGGTCTTTGCGCATCGCCTATCCTCGCGCGTGACGCCCGCGCGCGACGGCTTGCTCCCGCAACCGCGCCGCGGCCCGGGAGCACCGCATGAAGCCGATCCGACTGTTGATCATCTCCGGCAGCCAACGCGCCGGCTCGTACAACCTGAGCCTGGCCCACGTGGCCGAGGCCGCCGCCCGCCGCGATGGTTGCGAGGTGACGCAGTTCGACCTGCGCGCGCTGGCGTTGCCGCTGTACGACGGCGACCTCGAGCGCGATGCCGGCGTGCCGCCCGCGGCGCTGCAGCTGCGCGATGCCATCCACGCGCACGATGCGGTGCTGCTGGTCACGCCCGAGTACAACGCGTTCCCGACGCCGCTGGTGCTCAACGCGTTCGACTGGCTGTCGCGCATCCCGGCCAGCGCGCCCGGTGGCGGCGGCAAGGAAACCACCGCCAACAAGCCGGCCGCGCTGCTGTCGGCCTCGCCCGGACCGCTGGGCGCCTTGCGCTCGATGAACCTGATGCGCCAGTACCTGGGCGGCGCGTTCGCGATGATCGTCGTGCCGCAGCAGTTCGCGCTTGGCCATGCCGGCGATGCGTTCGACGCCGCCGGGGCGCTGAAGGATGCCAAGGCGCAGCAGGCCATCGAAGGCGTGCTGTCGGCGGTCGGTGATCTCGCGACGGCGCTGAACAAGCGCTGAGCGCGCGCGGCCGGCCACAATGTCGGCCTGATTCCCGCTTCTTCCATGGCCAAGAAACCCGCCCCGCCGACTCACGCGTTCCTGCGCCCGCCCGCGTTCGCCGCGGTGCCGACGCTCGACAGCCTGATGGCGCAGGGCCAGGCACTGCAGCGCAGCGGCGACATCGCGCGCGCCGAGAACGTCTACCGCGAGGTGTTGCGCCGCTCGCCTGGGCACGTCGATGCGTTGCATTCGCTGGGCATGATCGCGTTCCAGGCCGGCCATCCGCAGGCGGCCGCCGAGCTGATTGTGCAGGCGCTGGCGGTCGATGCGCAGGACGCCGGCGCGCACGGCAACCTCGGCTACGTGCTGCACGTGCTGGGTCGCCATGACGACGCGCTGCAAAGCCTGGACCGCGCGCTGGCGCTGAACCCGGCGCTTGTCCAAGCGCTGAACAACCGTGGCAACACGCTCAGCGCGCTGGGCCGGCACGACGAGTCCATCGCGTCCTTCGACCGCGCGCTGGCGGCCAGGCCGGACTACGTCGAGGCGGCCTACAACCGCGGCAACGCGCTGCACGCCGCCGGTCGGCTGGCCGATGCGCTGGCTGCCTACGACACCGTCATCGCGACGCGTGCCGACATCGCGCAGGCTCACAACAACCGCGCCCGCGTGCTGCAGGACCTGGGCCGCCACGACGACGCGCTGGCGGGCTACGAACATGCCATTTCGCTGGTGCCGACCTACCTGAACGCGATCGTCGGCCGCGGCACCGCGCGGCTCGCGCTGGCGCAACCGGCCGCAGCGCTGGTCGATTTCGACGCCGCGCTGCGCATCGCGCCGGAACATGCCGCGGCACACGAAGGCCGCGGCAGCGCGCTGCTGGCATTGCATCGCGCCGCCGATGCCGTGATCGCTTTCACGCGTTGCCTGCAGATCGACGTCAGCCGCCTGGACGCGCGCATCCAGCGCGGCAACGCCTTGCATGAACTGCGCCGCCACGACGACGCAATCGCCGACTTCGACGCCGTGCTGGCGGTCACGCCCGACGTCGCCGGCGTCGTCGCCAATCGCGGCAAGGCGTTGCTGGACGCCAAGCGCTACGACGAGGCGGCCGTGGCGTTCGAGCGCGTGCAGTCGCTCGATGCCGCCTATCCGTACGCGCCGGGCATGCACGTCCACGCGCGAATGATGGCTTGCGATTGGCGCGACCTCGATGCGCTGGTCGCTCGCGTGAACGACGGCGTGGCCGAGGGCCGCCGGGTGATCGAGCCGTTCGCGTTCGCAGCGCTCGCCACCGATCCGATGGCGGCGCGCCGCTGCGCGGAGCTGTTCGCGGCCGATCAGTTTCCGACGCAGCCCGCGTTGGTCGTTCGCGGCCAAGCGCTGGGCAACACGAAGATCCGCATCGGCTACCTGGCCGGCGAGTTCCGCAACCAGGCGACATCGGTACTCGCGGTGGAGCTGTTCGAGCTGCACGACAAGAGCCGCTTCGAGATCGTCGCGTTCGACAACGGTTGGGACGACGGCAGCGCGCTGCGCCATCGCATCGAAGCAGCGTTCGACGAGATCGTGCCCATCGCGACGCTGTCGGACGACGCGGCCGCGCGCGCCATCGCCGAGCGCCGCATCGACATCCTCGTCAACCTGAACGGCTGGTTCGGGCTCGGACGCACCGGCGTGTTCGCGCGCCGGCCGGCGCCGGTGCAGGTGAACTGGCTCGGCTTTCCGGGCACCATCGGCGCACCGTACCTGGACGTGATCGTGGCCGACGACGACACGATCCCGCCGGGCGAGGACGCCGCCTACGTCGAACGCGTGGCGCGCCTGCCGTGCAGCTACCAGCCGAACGACCGCCAGCGCGAGATCGCCGCGGCGCCGTCGCGCGGCGAACTTGGAATTCCAGCGGACGCCCTCGTGTTCGCGTGCTTCAACAACACCTACAAGATCACGCCCGCCACCTTTGCCTCGTGGATGCGTATCCTGGCCGCGGTGGACGACGGCGTGTTGTGGCTGCTGCAGGACAACGATGCTGCCATGCGCAACCTGCGCGCCGCGGCGGCAGCATCCGGCATCGATCCGGCGCGACTGCATTTTGCGCCCCGCATTCGCCTCGACGAGCACCTGGCCCGCCATGCGTGCGCCGACCTGTTCCTCGACACGCTGCCCTACAACGCGCACACCACGGCCAGCGACGCGTTGTGGGCGGGGTTGCCGGTGCTGTCGTGCCGCGGCACGACGTTTCCAGGCCGTGTCGGGGCGAGCTTGCTGCATGCGCTGGAACTGGCCGACGAGTTGCTG